>Ga0210062_1000057_pt1 | contig 29909 bp, 24 predicted proteins | sample Muzzi_CordA_D2_FD_185528 | JGI IMG/M metagenome (GOLD analysis project Ga0210062, IMG submission 185528) | Wetland microbial communities from San Francisco Bay, California, USA, that impact long-term carbon sequestration - Muzzi_CordA_D2 (SPAdes) | ecosystem: Environmental > Aquatic > Marine >...
GCCGCGGTCAGTTCAAGCCGGCTCAGCGTGCCGAAGGCTTCGCTGGTGGCGACAGCGAAGAACGACGTCAACCGCCGCTCGGCGGTGGCGCCGTCGAACACGTCGCGGGTGACCGGGGTCACCGCCGGCAGCGCGCGCCAGAAAGCACTGAGCCCCGGCTCACCGTAGAGCGCATCGGAGACGATGATCTCGCCCGGCTCCAGCCGCGCGATTTCGGCGGCGAGCGAGGCGCCCTCGCATTCGGCGATGCGGAACTCGCCGGTGGAAATATCTATCCAGGCCAGCGCAAAGCGTGCCTCCTCGCCGGCAGTGGACAGCCGCGCGCGCGCGACGGCGAGCAGATAGTTGTTGCGCCGCGCATCGAGCAGCGAATCCTCGGTAAGGGTGCCGGGGGTGACGAGCCGCACGACGTCGCGTCGCACCACGCTTTTCGGCCCGCGCTTCTTGGCCTCGGCGGGATCCTCGAGCTGCTCGCAAACGGCGACGCGGTGGCCGAGCGCGATCAGCCGGTGCAGGTATTCGTCGGCGCGCTCCACCGGCACGCCGCACATGGGGATATCCTGGCCGAGATGCTTGCCGCGCTTGGTCAGCATGATGCCGAGCGCGCGCGAGGCGGTCTTGGCGTCCTCAAAGAACAGCTCGTAAAAGTCGCCCATCCGGTAGAACAGCAGGCAGTCCGGATTGGCGGTCTTTATTTCTACGTACTGCTCCATCATCGGAGTGACGCGGCCGGCGTCGCCGGCCGCGCCGGGGGTCACGCGCACACTATCGCCGCCGGACGGCGGCGTTTCGTCGGGCTCGTTGAGGCCGGCGGGTCGCGGGACTGCCATGGGGCGGCAAGCTAGCAGAACCCCTGCGGCTTTTCATGCGCCCGGGACAATCCGCCCACACCGAATGTCATCATCTGCCAAGGCGGATGATCCAGGATCCACCGCGTTGATCACCGGCGAGGTCGGCGAATACCGGATGCCCCGCCTGCGCGGGGCATGACAGTCATTGGATAAAGGCGCGTGCCAAGGCTACATCGACAGCTTTGTCCCGGTAATGCGCTCGAGATTGCCGTGCCAGATCTTCTCCTTGTCGGCCTTCGGCATCTCGATGCCCTCAAGGATGCGCAGCGTCTCGCGCGTGTACATGGTGCCCTTCTCCGGATCGAACGGGCAGTCGGAGGCGAATACGATCTTGTCGAGGTCGTAAAACTCGAGGCCGGCGCGGGTCGCCGGCTCGCCGCCGAACACCGCGGTGTCTGCGTAGAAGTCGTGCTTGAAATAATCCAGCGGCCGCTTCTTCAGGCTCTTGAGCACGACGGTCAGATCCTCGTCGGAAGTGCGCGCGCCCATCTGGTCCCAGCCCGGGCCGATGCGCCCCTCCAGCATCGGCACGATGCCGCCGAAATGATGGGTGATGATCTTCAGGTTGGGGTACTTGTCCATGATCCTGGAGAACACCAGCCGCGCCATCGCCGCGGCCGTTTCGTAGGACCAGCCGAAGGTCCACCAGATCTCGAATTTCGACTTCTGCTCGGTGAGGTAATCGGGGAAATTGGCGGCGCGCGCCGGGTGCATCCACACCGGTTTGCCGAGCTTGTTCATGGTCTCGAAGAACGGCTCGAAGGCCGGATCGTCGAGCGGTCGGCCTGCGATATTGGTGTGGATCTGCACGCCGAGCGCGCCGTTCTTGATCGCGCGCTCGGCTTCCTTGACGCCGGCGTCGGGGCCGCCGATCGCAGATTCCGCTACCCAGCCGGGAAAGTGCTTCGGGTTCTTGGCGCAGATATCGGCGAAGCCGTCGTTGACCGCCTTGGCGTATTCCTCGATCTGCGCCCCTTGCGCCAGCAGCTCGAGCGGCGGCATTGGATAGGAAAGGATCTGCGCGTAGTCGTCGAACTGCTCGACAATTTTCTTGCGCACATCCAGCTCGTGGATGGAGGGGATGTTGCGCATGCGCTTGCCGATGTCCGGATAGCCGCTTTCCACCAGCTTGGCGAAGAACGTCTCCGGGATGAAATGGGTATAGGCGTCGATACGCATTTACGTTTTCTCCGTGATGGATTGCTTGTGACGTTCGTGCCTCAATAAGGCGTGATGACATTGAGCAGCGCCTGGCGGCTCTCGTTGACGACGGCTTCGCGGGCGCGCGCCAATGCATCGGGCAGGTCGGCCGGTTTCTCCACCCGCTCCGCGTAGGCGCCTTGCGCCTTGGCCATTTCATCGTAGGGCGGCGCCGGATCGAGATCGGCCAGTATGCGGCCGTCGGTTTCGCCGGCGACGCCGTCTTTGAACATGGACAGCGTGGCGCGACGCACCGCGCCGTAGCGGTTGTTGTTGAACACGACTGTGAGGATCGGCAGTTGGTGCTTGACGGACGCCCAATGGCAGACGGTCGGATTGGAAAACATGTAGGCGCCGTCGCCGAGCGTGGCGACGATAAGATGATCGGGCGCCGCCAGCTTGGCGCCAAGCGCGGCGCCAAAGCCCCAGCCGAGCCCGCCAGCCGGGCCGAGCGCGAACAGCGTGCCCGGCTTCTCGCGCACGCAATGGTCGGGCCGCAGCGGGTATTCATTGAAGATGACGGCGTCCTCGCCGACCGCCTCGCCAATGGCATGGGAGAGATATTCCGGTGAGATACGCTCGCCCGGCACCGAATCCTTGGCGAGCTGCGCGCGCCGCGTGCGCATGCGTTCGGTGAGCCGGCCGCGGCGGGCGGCGATGCGCGCTTCCGCCATGCCGAGACGGCTCTCCACCGCCTCGTTCAACGCGTTGAGCGCGTTGAGCGCATTGGCCTGCACCGCGAGATCGGAGGGGAACGATCGCATCGGGTAGCGTACGAAGAACGGGTCCTCGCCGACATGGGCGACGTGACAGCCAGCCGGCGGATGCTGCAGGCTCGGAATCCACGGCACGTCGGAGTCCAGCACAATCACCAGGTCGGCATCGGCGATCAGCGCGCCCGGCTCGTAGCCGAAATGCATGGGATGGCTGGACGGCAGGCACACCGTGCGCGGATTGTGCGTCACCACCGGAATGGCGCAGCGCTCGGCCAGGTGCGCCAGCACCGGCACGGCGGCATTTGGCAGCGTGGCGGTAATGATGAGCGGGCGCTCGGCGCCGGCAATCCAGTCGGCGAGCCGCGCGACGCTCTGCGGGTCGGGATGGGCGGCGGCCGCCTGCGGGCGCGGCTTGGCGGGACCGAGCGGCTCGGGTAGCGGTGCCGACAGCGGCTCGCGTGGCAGCACCAGATAGACCGGCCCGCGCGGATGCGCCATCGCCACTTCCACCGAGCGCGCCACCACATCACCGACCTGGCCGGGCACGCGCAATTCGTAATCCCATTTCACCAGCTCGCGCACCATGCCGGCCTGATCGAACATTTCCTGCGCCCAATGGATCGGCCGCGAGCGTGACCCGAACTGGCCCTTCTCGGTGATCGGCGTGCGGCCGGCGGCGAGGATCATCGGCACGCGGTCGCGCGACAGGTTGGCGAGATTGTTGATGGTATTGCCGGTGCCAACATTGACGTGGACCATCACCGCTTGCGGACGCCCATTCATCAGATAGGCGCCGTGGGCCATGGCAACGGCCAGGTTCTCGTGTGGCACCAGCACCGGCCTGGGCACCTTGGCGTTGGTTTTGCCGGCGCGGCTGAAGGCCTCGACGATGGGCGGGAAGTCGGTACCCGGGTTGCAGAAGAAGTAATCGACGCCGTGATCGGCGAGGGCGCGCAGGAAGCCTTCGCTGGCGATGGTCGGCCGTTGTCCGGTCGGTGTGACGGCCATGCGTTTCGCCCCTTACTGCCTTACGGCGCGCCGCCGGCGGCCGCTTCGGCACGCCTGCGCTTGTTGGTCTTGCGGACGGGTCTTTTACGCGACGGGGCAAAGGCTGACAACGGAGGGCTTTTTCTTCATTGCGGGTCCGGCGCGGGCGCGCTGTCCCGGAATGACGGAAGAAGAGCCTACTCCGCCGCCATGTCCAACGCCGGTTGTGCCTCGATCTCGGCCAGGCACTTGGCCAGGCCGTCGCCGTCGGGATCGATCAGCGCGGCGGTGCGCGCCGAGGCTATGGCGTCGGTGGCGCGCTCGATCGGCATTTGACCAGCCAGCGCCGGGCGGATGAGCCGCTCCTCGATCAGCCGGTAGTTCGACGCTCCGCGCGCATGAGTGTCGCCATAGCCCTTGATCAGCCGGGCGCATTCGGCGATCTCGAGCGCAAGCCCGGTCGAGCGCGGTGCAGCTCGCGCGATCAGGTCGAGCCAGGCCTCGATCGCCTGCTGCTCCTGGCGATAGCGATGACCGTAGGGGCGCAGGCGCCGCAGCTTGGCGAGAAACAGGAAACGCAGGTAACCGCTGATCGCGGTGGAGTTGATTTCCATGCCGAAATAGACACGGCTGAGCCAGCCGCGCCGTGCCGCTATTGCCAGAATTGGCCGCGCCATGAAGGTCGGCAGCAACTGGCACATTTCCTCGATGCCGGGCTTGAGGAAGTCGTGCACCGAATAGGGCTCGTTGGTGACGCGCAATTCCTCGCGCGCAATGCGCTGCATGCGTGCCGGCGCGATCTTGGCCTCGGCCACGCGCACCACGTCCTCATAGGACATGCGTACGGCGAGATGGCGGGCGACTTCCTTCAACAGCCTGCCGTTTGCGCCGGCCGCATGATCGGCTTCCAGGACCGGCTTCAGCCGCGTCATGTAGAGCCGCGCATATTTGACGCTCTGATACGCGTGCAGCCGGCGCACGCCTTCGGTGGCGACGGACTGCGCCAGCGCCGGGAAGGTCCATGCCACCTGCTGCTCCAGTGACTGGCGGCTGACGGCGGCATGGCTCTTGCGCTCGTCGGCCTTAACGGCGCGTGCCTTGGTGCGGGCAGCTTCCAGCCCCGCGTGGAATCCGCGCAGGTTTGTTTCTACCGACTTGCCGTCGGCACGGATGGCGGCTTCAAACTGTTCCGGCGCGAGCGGCAGCCTGCCGCAGCCGGCGATGGTGCCGAGCATCACCGCGCTGATGATCGAGCCGCTCTCCCTGGCAATCGCGTCCATGTCGACCAGCAGCGCCTCGCGCGCGTACTCGTTGATCGCCTTGGTCAGCTTGTCCTGGTCGAAGCGGCCGTCGCCCATGGCAATCTTCTCGTCCATGGCATAGAAGCGGCTGGTCGAAGCAATGACGAATGTACGGTTCGGGGTGACAAAGCCGCCGGCCACCGTGCGCCCGGCTTCCAGCAATTCGCTTGCCAGCGCGATGTCGATGTCGCCGACGCCCGGCGTGAGCGCCAGCACCGGCCGCCTGCCGGCAAGTTCTTTCGCCGGTACCGGCAGCATCTCGACATAGTAGGTGGTGGCGCCGGTGCGCTGCGCCACGCCGGGGATCGAGGTCGACTGCACCGGAAATCCCGCCTCCGCCGCCGCCGCCACGATCCAGTTGGTCAGCACGCCGCCGCCCTCGCCGCCGAGGGCGGCGATCAGCAATGTAATGGGGCGGACCGCTTCGCTCATGCCACCGCCTTGGCGCGCCGGATGTTGTAGCCGCCGAGCCAGCCGATTACGGTCTGGCGGAGGCGGAACATGGCACGGTCACGCCAGGTGGCGTTGCGCACGATCTCGGCTCGGTAGAACGAGGGACAGAGCACGGCGGCATGAGCGACCTCGCCGCACAGGCCGCAGCCGACGCAGCTGTCGACCACGCTCGCCACCGGATCGCTGCGCAGCGGATCGGGCGACGGCTTGACCGTCAGCGACGGACAGCCGGAGAGCCGGATGCAGGAATGATCGCCGGTGCAGATTTCGTCATCGACACCGAAGCGGACGCGGGTGACGCGTTCGCCGCGCATGAGCTTCTCGGCGTCCTCGGCGCGCACGCGGCGCTGGCGCGCCAGCTGGCATTCGCCGTCGGCGATGATGACCTTGAGCCCGCGCTCGGCGGTCTTCATGGCCTCCTTCAGCGTCTTGGTCATCGCCGCGACGGAATAGCTGCGCACCGTGCGCAACCACTTCACGCCCATGGCGCGCAGCGTGTGCTCGATGCTCATGCCCGCTGCCGGCCCGTCGCGGCCGGCCGTGCTCGACGGAATCCATTGCTGGCCGGTGGCGGAAGCGTAGCCATTCTGCATCACGATCAACACGCCGTCGCCCTTGTTGAACAGGTTCGACGCCACGCCGGTGATCAGGCCGTTGTGCCAGAAGCCGCCGTCGCCCATCACCGCGATCGGCCGCTGGGCGAGGTTGGGCCCGACCGCGGCGGCGCTGGCCAGCGACATGCCGTAGCCGAGGATGGAATTGCCCATGGAGAAGGGCGCGAAGGTCGCAAAGGAATGGCAGCCGATATCGGCGCTGATATGGGTGGGGCCGAGTTCGCGCTGCATCAGCTTGAGTGCGGAGAACACCGGACGTTCCGGGCATCCGGTGCAGAAGGCGGGCGGGCGCGGCGGCAGCGGCCCCAGCGCGGCGGCGGCTTTAGGTTTGTGCGCGATCAGCCCGCGCGCCTTTTCGGCGACGGTGTCGGCGTCGAGTCCGTGGGGCCGCGTCGCCTGCAGGAAGCTCGCCAAGCCCTCCAGGAGCACGTCGGAGGTGTATTCGCCGGCTTGCGGCAGCGGACCCTTACCGAGCACCCTGGTCTGAAGGTCGGCCTTGCGCAGCTCGACGTTGACCGCCTGCTCGATGAAGTCGGGATTGCCTTCCTCGACCACCAGCACGGCGCGTTTTGACGCGCAGAATTCGCGGATTTCCTCCGGCACCAGCGGATAGACCACGTTCAATACCAGCATGGGTACGCGCGAGGCGCCGAACACGTCGGCCAGTCGCATGCGCTCGAGCGCGCGCAGCACGCTGTTGGTCAGCCCGCCCATGACGATGATGCCGACATCGGCGAGATCGCCGTCGATCCTTTCATTGAGCTTATGCTCGTGGATGAAGGCGCGCGCGGCCGGCAGCCGCTCCTCCACCTTCAGTTTCTCGTGCACGAAGGTAACCGGCGGGTGCGCCAGCTTGCTGTAGCTGAAGCGGGCGGCGTCGGGAATGCGGTTGATGGCGGAGAATTCCGGCTTGCGATTGGCTCTGGCAGCGAACTCGCCGGTGGCGTGACAAGCGCGGATACGCAGCTCCAGCATCACCGGGGCGTGGCTGGCCTCCGACAATTCGAAGCCCTTCTCCACCGAGCGCACAATGGAGGGCAGGTCGGGGCGCGGGTCGAGCAGCCACATCGAGGACTTCAGCGCGTAGGCATAGGAGCGTTCCTGGATAACGCTGGCGCCCTCGCCGTAGTCCTCGCCAAGAATAATCATGGCGCCGCCGATCACGCCGGGCGAGGCCAGGTTGGAGAGCGCGTCGGCCGCCACATTGGTGCCGACGATCGACTTCCAGGTCACCGCACCGCGCAGGGGGTAATTGATCGAGGCGCCGAGCATGGCGGCGGCGCTGGCCTCGTTGGAACAGGTTTCCAGGTGGACGCCGAGCTCGCCCATGATGTCCTCGGCATCGACCAGCACGTCGAGCAGATGGGACACCGGCGCACCCTGATAGCCGCCCACATAGGAGACGCCCGACTGCAACAGCGCCTTGGTCACCGCCAGAATGCCTTCGCCACGGAAGGTCTCGCCGTCGCCCAGCCTGAGCGCCTGTACTTCCTTCTTGAACGAGCGTTCCATCGCGGGTCTCCGGACAACCCCTTGCGGGCCGATGGTTTGGAACTGAACGGTTTTAGCAAGTCCCGCCTACATATGCGACGGCCCCCATTCCTCCAATGCCTTCTGCGGCGGGTGGCGCGGTGCGACGCCGTGGGAGATCTTGAGATCGATGGTTTTTTCCTGCGCCAGCGGCCCGCTGGCGCCGCACAGCGGCGCGGCGGCAGCGTAGACAGGGGCCGCGAAACGCGATTTCATGGACGTCCTCCCTCAGTCACGTGTTGAACCGGAGGCCGGCTTAAGTGTCTGCCATTCAGCAGAAGATCGGCTCGCTGGTGAAGCCAGGCGAATAGTTTGAGGCCAAACTAAAACGGGCGGCGCGCGGACAGGGAGACGCGGCAATAGCCCGGCGGGGAACCAGGCGTGCGCGGGATCAACGGAACAGGCGGGAACCGGCGCGGCCGGAACGGGGAAGCCGGCGCTGCGGACGTAAGGCTCGGGCCGCTGGCGACCTGGATTGGCTTCAACCTGCGCATGGCACAGGAGGCCACGTTTCAGGCGTTTTCGCGCCGCTCGCAGGAGGTCGGCGAAACGCCGGGACGCTTCGCCGCCCTGATGCTGATCTCGCGCAATCCAGGCATCAGCCAGACCGAGTTGTCCAATGCGGCCGGTCGCGACAAGTCGAGCCTGACGCCGCTGGTGGAGGACCTGGTGCGGCGCGGCCTGGTCGAGCGCAAGCGCGTGACCAGCGACCGGCGCACCTACCGGCTCACTCTGACGCCGGCCGGCAAGAAGACGCTCACCTTGCTGACCCGCTGTGCGCGCCAGCACGAGCGCAACCTCGACCGCGTCATCGGCATGCGCAACCGCAAGCGGTTTTTGGCGCTGCTGAAGAAGATCGCGGCTGAGATTGACTGAGCGCGCGGCCCGGGCGCAGCACAGAGCGAGGGGTGCGCTGCAGACCGGGTCCGGTTCAGGAAAGCTGGCCTCCCGGATCAGCAGCGCAGCGCTTCGCTGCCGCCCGTGCGGGACTGCGTCCGGGGCGCGTCAGTGTTCGAACCTGTCCCGCACATTGTCCGGCACCGGGTGCGGCTTCAGCCGACCGGTCTCGTCGCGCACCACCCACACCCGTTTTTCCGAACACTCCACGCAAAGGTGATCATCGTGGCTCAGGCGGTGTTCGATATCGAAGCTGGAGCGGCCGAAGGTGATTTTGCTGTCCACCATCACGTCGTCGCCGAAACGCGTCGGCCGGATGAACATGGCGCGGGTGCGCACCAGCGCATAGCCGGCAAAATCGAAATGCTTGAGCTGCTCGATCTTGGTCATGCCGAGCGCGCGCTCGAACAGCGCCGCAGTGGAGGCGTCGAAAATCCCGAAATAGCGCGGATAGAAGACGATGCCGGCGGGATCGCAGTCGCCCCACTCGATGCGCACTTGGCGACTGTTGGAGAAGGTTGTCACTGAACGCGCCCGAATGGATTACCGCGGCGCCATGCGCAGCGCGCCGTCGAGGCGAATCACCTCGCCGTTGAGATAGCCGTTGTGGATGCAGTGCATGACCAGCGCAGCGAATTCGCGCGGCTCGCCCAGCCGCTTGGGGAAGGGTACCGAGGCGCCGAGCGAATCCTGCGCCTCCTGCGGCAGCGCCTTGAGCATCGGCGTGGCGAAGATGCCGGGCGCGATCGCCAGCACGCGGATGCCGAACTGGGCGAACTCGCGCGCGGCCGGAACGGTCAGCGCGGCGATCCCGCCCTTGGATGAGGAATAGGCGGCCTGGCCGATCTGCCCTTCAAAGGCGGCGACCGAGGCGGTCGACACGATCACCCCGCGCTCACCGTCGGCGAACGGCGTGAGCGGCTGCATGGCGGCGGCCGCCAGCCGCATCATGTTGAAGGTGCCGATGAGATTGATGCGGATGACCCGCTCATAGTCTTCCAGCGGCATCGGTCCGTCGCGGCCGACGATGCGTTTGGCCGGCCCCACGCCGGCGCAATTGACCAGAATGCGCGCCGGCCCGTGGTCGGCGGCGGCCTGCTTGATGGCGTCTTCGGCGCTCTTGGCATCGGCGACGTCGCAGGTGACGGCGATGCCGTTGACGTCAATCGCCACTTCGGCGGCGGCCTTCTGGTTGACATCGAAGATCGCCACCCTGGCGCCGGCGGCGGCCAGCGTGCGGGCAGTGGCGGCGCCGAGCCCCGAAGCGCCGCCGGTGACGATGGCCGCCTGTCCTTTGACTTCCATTAATGCGTTTCCCTGGCCTTATTACATCTGCGCATGATCTTATCCGAAAACCGGTTCCCACATTTCGGGATCATGCGCCTGTATTCTCGATCAGCAGCGCGATGCCCTGGCCGCCGCCGATGCAGGCGGAGGCGATGCCGTAACGGCCGCCGCAGTGCCGGAGTTCGCGTGCCAGCGTCAGCGTGAGACGGATGCCGGTGGCGCCGAGCGGATGGCCGATGGCAATGGCGCCGCCGTTGACGTTGAGCTTGCCCTCGTCGAGCCCCAGTTCGCGCGCGCAGGCCATGACCTGGGCGCCGAAGGCCTCGTTGATCTCGAAGCGGTCGATGTCGTCGAGTTTCAGGTCGGCGCGCGCGAGCACCGCGCGGATCGCCGGCACCGGGCCGATGCCCATGATCTCGGGCGGCACGCCGACCGTGGCGGAGGCGATCATGCGCGCCAGCGGCCCGGCACCAAGCGTGCGCGCATATTCCCTGCTGCCGACCAGGATGGCGGCGGCGCCGTCGACGATGGCGGAGGAATTGCCGCCGGTCTGCACGCCGCCGAAGGCCGGCCTGATCTTGGCCAGTTGCTCGACCGATGACGGCCGCACGTGGGTGTCGGCTGCGACCTCGTCCTTCACCTTGATGCCGCGCGCATTGAGGCCGTCGGCCTCGAATGTCTCGGCTTTCACGGGTGCGATCTCGCCGGCAAGGAAGCCGCTCTGCTGGGCGGCGACCGCGCGCGCGAACGAGCGCGCGGCGTATTCGTCCACCTGCGGGCGGGTGATCTGGTATTGCCGCGCCAGGTTCTCGGCGGTGTCGCCCATTGTCAGGTCGGGGCCGGTGTCGCGCAGTGCCTCCCAGAGGAAGTCCTTGAAGTCGGGCTGACCCATGCGGAAGCCGCCGCGCAGCGTGTAGGCGGCGACCGGGTTGCGGCTCATGCTTTCGGCGCCGACGCAGAGCGCCAGTTCGGCGCGCCCGAGAGATGTCGCGTCGGCAGCCTGCGCCAGCACCTCGATGCCGGTGCCGCAGACCCGCTGCACCATGTGCGCCGGCGTCTGCTGCGGCACGCCGGAATAAAGCCCGACATGGCGCGGCAGCATGTAGGCGTCGAAGCTCGCCTGCGCCATTGAACCGGTGATGACGGTGCCGACGTCGTCCGGGTTGGCGCCGGTCTTCCTGAATGCTTCGCGCGCCGCCTTGATGCCGAGATCGATGGGTGACACCGCCGCGAGCGCTCCATTGTAGTCGGCGAACGGCGTGCGCACGCCATCGATCAGCCAGGCGTCTTCATGGGTCGCGCCGATACCGTTCCTGCTCATCGAACTACTCCTCGCTGGTTATCACGCGCGGCAATGGCTTCTCAGCATATAGCGCTTCGACCAGGGCGGCGCGATGGTTCAGTACCGCGCGCTGGTTGATCGAGCCCTTGTCGGTCATCTCGCCCTTGTCCATGGACGGCGGTTCGGCCATCAGCAGCGCGCGGACGATACGGGTCGACGAGCCGGGGCTCTGCCGCGCCAGCGCTGTCAGCTTGTCCGCGAAGTGCGCCCGCACGCGCTTGTCGTCCAATACCGCCTCGGCCGGCGCGGCCGTAGCGAGGTCGGGCGCCAGCTTGCGGCAAGCGGCGATATCGGGGAACACCAGTGCGCCGATCTCGTTGCGATCTGTGCCAGCCAATACGACGTCGCGCACGTAAGGGACGAAGTGCTCGATGAAGCGCGCGCGCAGCGGCCCGACGCTCACCCAGGTTCCCGTCGACAGCTTGAAGTCCTCGGCGATGCGGCCGTCGAACAGCAGGCCTTGGCGAAGGTCGTTTACGTCGGCGAACTTGAAGGCGTCGCCCAGCCGGTAGAAACCTTCCTCGTCGAACGCCCGCGCGGTGAATTCGGGCTGGCGCCAGTAGCCGGGCGTGATGTTGGGCCCGCGCACGCGCGCCTCGAGCTTTCCTTCGTGAGGCACGAGCTTCAGCTCCATGCCGGCGGCGGGCAGCCCCATATTGGCCGCGTTGTCGGCGGGCCAGGTGCGCGCCAGTGCGAACGGCGCCGTCTCGGTCGAACCGAAGCCGGTGAGGAACAGGATCTGCTCGCCGCTGGCCTGCACCGCAAGTTCCTGTATTTCGTCGAACACGTGCTGGGCAATGCCGGCGCCGGCGAACCAGAGCAGCTTCAGCCGCGAGAAGAAATTGCGCCGCAACTCGGCGTCGCTGCGCAAATAGGGCAGCAGCGCCTCATATCCCTTCGGCACGGTGAAGTACCAGGTCGGCGCGACCTCGCGCAGGTTCTTCACCGTCTCCTCGATGGCGCCGGGCAGCGGCTTGCCCTCGTCGATATAGAAGGTGCCGCCGTTGTAAAGGACGAGCCCGACGTCGTGGTTGCCGCCGGCGGTGTGGTGCCAAGGCGCCCAGTCGACGATCACCGGCGGCTCCTCGGCGAAATAGGCCAGCGCCTGGCGCAGCATCACCTGGTTGGCGCACCACATGCGCTGGGTGTTGATCACGCATTTGGGCGTGCCCGTGGAGCCCGAGGTGAACAGAAACTTGGCGATGGAATCCGGGCCGATGCCGTCGTGCGCGGCGTCGACCTTGCGGCTCGGCGTCGGCCTGGTCAGATCGGCAAAGCGGGTCGCACGGCGGCCTTGCGGCGCATTGCGCGTGACCACGATTTCGACGTCGTCCGGCACGACCGCGTCGATCGCCTTGGCGAACATCTGCCCGTCGCAGGCGAACACCATGCCGGGCGTGAGCAGCTTGATGATGGCGCGCAATTTGCCGAAGTCGCCCGACATCAGCGAATAGGCCGGTGAGATCGGCGCGTGCGGGATACCGACATAGAGCGCGGCCAGCGCCAGCAGGGCATGTTCGATGTCGTTGCCCGAGAGAATGGCGATTGGCCGTTCGGCGGAGAGATTGCGCTCGAGCAGCGCCTCGCCGATGCGGCGGGCGAATTCCAGCGCCTGCTCGTAGCTGATGGTGCGCCAGGCGCCGTCGACGTTGCGCTGCGCGAAGAATGTCTGCGTCGGCGTTTCCGCCGCCCAGAATTCCAGCCGCTCGGTCAGGTGGTCGGGATAGGCGCCGAGCGGCTGCGGCGAGCGCAGCACGATGGTGCCGTCGGCGCGGTGCTCGGCGGTTACCTCCTGCGGCCCGAGCGCGACCGGCCTGATGCTGGCAGGGAGCCGTCTGCGGGCGGCTTCCGCGATCATAGGGCGATCACCGGTTCGCCGGCCGGCTCGGCGTAGAGCGCCTCGGCGAGCTGTGCGCGGTTGTTCAATACCGAGCGCTGGTTGATCGAGCCCTTGTCGGTCATCTCGCCCTTGTCCATCGACGGCGGCTCCGCCATCAACGTGAGCCGCATTATACGTGTCGAGGATCCCTGACTTTCTGTGGCCAGCGATGCCATGAGTTCGGCGAATTTTGCCCGCACCCTGGCGTTGGCAAGGATGACATGCGCCGCGGCGTCTGGCTCGAGCCCGGCAAGCGCGCGGCAGGCCTCGATGTCGGGAAATACCAGGGCGCCAATGAAGTCACGGTCGGGACCAGCGAACACCACGTCGCGCACATATGGCGCGAAGTGGTCGATGAAGCGTGCGCGCAACGGCCCGACGCTCACCCAGGTGCCGGTCGAGAGCTTGAAGTCCTCGGCGATGCGGCCGTCGAACAGCAGACCCTTCTGCGGATCATCCGGGTCGGCAAATTTCAACGCGTCGCCGATCTTGTAATAGCCTTCCTCATCAAAGGCGTCGCGCGTCAGGTGGTCCTGCCGCCAATAGCCGGGCGTGATGTGCGGCCCGCGCAGGCGCGCTTCCAGCTTGCCTTCGCTGGGCACCAGCTTGAGTTCGACGCCGGGGCAGGGCAGGCCGATATTGCCGGCCTTGGCGAATTCCCAGGTGCAGGCGAGTGCCAGCGGTGATGTCTCCGTCGAGCCGATTGAGGACAGGAAGATGATGCGCTCGCCGGTGGTCTCGATGGCGAGTTCGGTCAGCTCGTCCCAGGTGGTCTGGTTCAATCCGGCGCCGGCATAGAACATCACCTTCAGTCGCGAGAAGAAGTTTTTGCGCAGCGTGTCGTCGGCCCTGAAATGGGCGACCAGCGCCTCATAACCCTTCGGCACGTTGAAATAGATGGTGGGCGCGATCTCGCGCAGGTTGCGCGCGGTCTTCGGCACGCCGGGCGGGGTCGGGTTGCCGTCATCGATATAGAGCGAGCCGCCGTTCACCATTATCATGTTGAAGTTGTGATTGCCGCCGAAGGTGTGACTCCACGGCAGCCAGTCCACCACCACCGGCGGCTCGTCTTCCACGAAGGCGAAGCCGGCACCGACCATGGCCTGGTTGGAGCACAGCATGTGCTGGGTGTTGATCACGCCCTTCGGGTGTCCGGTCGAGCCCGAGGTGAACAGGAACTTGGCGATGGTGTCGGGGGTGACCTGCGCGTTGGCGGCGGCGACGCCGGCGGCGTCCTCCTCGCTGATCAGGTCGGCGAACGGGGTCGCCTTGCGGCCGGCGGGCGGATTACGCGAAACCACCAGTTCGGTGTCGTCCGGCACGGTCGCTGCGATAGCGCGGCCGAAGGCTTGGCCGTCGGCGGCATACACCATGCCGGGCGTGAGCAGGCCGATGATGGTGCGCAATTTGCCAAAGTCGGTCGACATCAGCGAATAAGCCGGCGAGATCGGCGCATAGGGTATGCCGACGTACATGGCGGCAAGCCCGAGCAGGGCGTGATCGATGCTGTTGCCGGAAAGGATCGCGATCGGTCGCTCGGCCGACAGCCCGCGCCGCAGCAGCGCGGCGCCGATGCGTTTTACCGTGTCGAGCACCTGCGCGTAGCCAAGTGTGCGCCACGCGTCATCGCCGGTACGCTCGGCGAGGAACACGCGCTCCGGCGCCTCGCGCGCCCAGCGCTCGAGCGGTTCGCTAAGCTTGGTATGGTAGGGTGGAAGCGGCTGCCGCGCGCGGATATGGATGGTGCCGTCGGGCCGGTGCTCGATGCGGGCATCGGGCGGACCGAGTCGCACCGGGCGTAAGGGCGCCTGCGAGGCGAAACGAGGCGGAGTAGAACTGGACATAGAGTCGTCCCTCATCGCTTGACCAATGCTATAGCGCGACCCCTGATATTTATTAAGTCCGTTTTATCCCTGGCGCGCGAAATGATTGCACCTTCTAGGAATCTAGCTGCCCCATGGCCGGTGGCAGGTTCGCCGAGCGCGCGGCATTCGCTGCTTGCAGAGCTCTTCAGTGCTTGCGGGAATCGCTGACATTCAGCACGACAGCCATGCCCGTATCGCCCGCGGCGCAGCCGGTGAAAAGGCCATTGCCGCCACCGCGCAGCGCAAGCTCTTCGATCAACTCTATCACGCTGCGCATCCCCGTTGGGCCCTGGGGGTGTCCGAAAATCAGTGACGAGCCGTAATTGTTCATTTTTTCGACCGGAAAGCCGGTGTCGCGCGCGAACACGATGTCATTCACGGCGAACGGGTTGTGCGTTTTCACGGCGTCGATATCTTTGATTTCGAGATCAGCCGCTTGTAGCGCCCTGCGCGCGGCCGGCACAGGCGCCATCGGCATGTGCCCCTTCTCGACCCGCGCCTGGCCGAAGCCCAGGAGCCGTATTTCAATGGACTTATCCTGGGCCAGTTCGGCGGCGCGCTCCTTGGTCGTCACGACCATGCCGGCATTGCCGTCGGCAGGGTGGGTTTGGCCGCCGAACGTGACGGTGCCGTTCGGCTTCACCGGTTTCAGCTTGGCGAGACTTTCAGGCGTAATTGCGAACACGCCTTCATCGCCGGCGAGCTTGCCGGTAGCTTTGCGGAAATTCGCGTCGGTTATCGGCACATCGACCATGTAGCGACGCTGAAAAGCGCGATCATCGGCGAGCGCGTCTTGATATTGCTCGTAGCGCCGCAACACGATGCTGTGCTGCTCATCCGTCGTAATTTGATAACGCATGGCGACGTTTTCGGCGGTGTCGATCATGGCGTTCTTGGCGTAAGGGTCGTTGCTGAAATTATCGAGCACCCACGCCTCGGTGAGACTCGTGCCTCCCGGCCCGGTTGGATTGGGATAAACGAGCGTCGCGCCGTTCGAACAGCGGTCCGCGGTCACAGTGAGCGCGCAGGCCGCCGATCCCTGCACGACCTCGTCCGCCGCCATCTGCAAGACCCGCACGCTCGTGGCGCATGCTTGGCTCACGGTGGGGCCCGTTACGTCGGGAATTCCGATCATCCCGGTCAACCACGGCAGACCGAAAAAGCTGCTCGGCTGAGGAATTGTAATACCGAGAATTCCGAAGTCGAACGTCTCGATGGGGAATTTCTTGGCCGCGAGTGAATCGCGCGTGACGTTGGCCGCGAGCTTCATGCTGTGAAGGTGACCCAGCGCGCCCTGCCACTTTGCGAAGGGTGAGGACCAATACACGCCGTACGGGACATATGCATTGTTCATCGGCCTACCTCTCAATCGGCGGACTGTTCGGCTTGCCACTGACCGAACGTAGACCCGGCCTTGGCCAGCTTTTCCAACAACGGGGCGGGTTGCCAGTATTGCGAATCGAGCGAGCGCCCGAATTCAACGATGCGGTCATAGATCTGCTTGAGGCCGACGGTATCGGCGTAGAACATGGGCCCGCCGAGGTAGCGCGGAAATCCGTAGCCCGCGGTATAGACGACGTCGATGTCGCTGGCGCGAAAGGCGACGCCTTCCTCCAACACCCGCGCGCCTTCGTTGATCAATGCGTAGAGACAGCGTTCGCGAATTTCCTCAGCGCTCGGCTTGCGTTGCGGCACGCCGAGGCGAACGCCTTCGGCGTGCAGCAGCGCGATGACTTCCTGATCGACGACGCGTTTGCCGTTCTCGTATCGGTAGTAGCCGCGCCCGGTCTTCTGTCCGAGCCAACCGCGCTCGGTCAGCATGGCCGACGGCCGATAGAAGGTGGGATCGTTGTGAAAGGCGTTGCCGCGCGCCACGCGGGTGAGATGGCCGACGTCGATTCCGGCCATGTCGAAGACGGCGAGGATGCCCATCGCCATGCCGAAATCTTCCAACGCCGAATCCACATCTTGCGGCGTCGCGCCTTCCAGGACGCAATGCTCGGCCTCTCGCGCATAAGGGTCCATCATGCGGTTGCCGATGAAGCCATAACAAACCTGCGCCACGACTCCGACCTTACGCAGTTTTTTCGCGATCTCCAGCGCGGTCACCAGTACATCGTCGGCCGTCTTTTTCGTCTGCACGATTTCAAGCAGCCGCATCACATTCGCCGGACTGAAGAAATGAAGGCCGACCACGTCCTGTGGCCGCTTCGTGACCGCAGCGATCGCGTCGATGTCGAGCGTCGAGGTATTGGTGCTGAGAATCGCGCCGGGCTTGGCGATTTGGTCGAGTTTGGCAAAGATCTTCTTTTTCAAATCCATATTCTCGAACACCGCCTCGATGATGAGATCGGCGGTCGAAACCGCGTCGTAATCGAGCGCCAGCGTGATCAAGTTCATGCGCGCGTCCATCTTCTCGGCAGTGAGACTGCCGCGCGAAACGGATCGCTCGTAATTCTTGCGAATCGTGGCTCGACCACGGTCGAGCGCCTCTTGGTTGGCGTCAATAATAGTCACGGGTAAGCCGGCGTTGGCGAATGCCATGGCGATGCCGCCGCCCATGGTGCCGGCTCCGATGATGCCAATACGGCCGATCGGCCGCGGCGTCACGCTGGAAGAAAGACCGGGAATTCTGCGCACCTCGCGCTCGGCGAAGAACAAGTGGCGCAAAGCGCGCGACTCGGTCGCCTGTTGCAGGCTGATGCTCACCGCCGTTTCGACTTCCAATCCTTCGTCGAACGGCTTTTCGGCCGCGGCTTGCAATGCTTCGAGCAGCTTGATCGGGGACATGCGGTTGCGCATGGTTTTGGCTGCCTGCGCGCGCTTGGCCTTCAGCGTTTCCGCGACTTTTTCTGCGCCAATGACCGGCCGTTCGCGCGTTTTGCGTGGTCCGGCGCCAGCGGCCACGAGCTCTTTGGCATAGGCTATGGCGCCTTCGGCAACATCGCCCTTGACCACCCGATCTACCAGACCGAGTTCCTTGGCTTGGGCTGCGTTCATTGGCCGGCCGGAGAGCATCATCTCCGCGGCCGCCTCGAACGGAATCACGCGCGGCATTCGCTGCGTGCCACCCGCGCCGGGAATGATGCCGAGTGAAAGCTCGGGCAGCCCTAACGAGGCCTTTTCGTCGGCAACGCGATAGTGACAGGCGAGCGCGACTTCCGTGCCGGCTCCGAGCGCGGTGCCGTGAATCGCGGCGATCACGGGCATTGGGGAGTCTTCGATAAGGCGGAAAACCTCGTGATAGCCGGGTTCGCCAATCCCGGTGTCGAATTCCTTGATATCCGCGCCGGCGATAAAGGTTCGGCCGGCGCAGGCGAGCACGATCGCCTTGACGGCAGGGTTTGTTCGCGCTTCGGAAAATGCCTGCCAAAGGCCCGCGCGTACGCTTTGGTCCATTGCGTTGACTGGAGGCTTATCGACGCGCACCACTGCGATGTCATCGCTCAAATAAGTGCTGACCACTTCGCCCATTCGACGGTTCCCTTAATTTTCCAATGAAGTACAAGTAGCGCCGTTCTTCGATTCAACCTCGCCAGCTCTTGGTAAATCGTGCCGGCGGGCTTGAGGACATCCATTGATGATTTTGTCGACTGTGAAATAATGTTGTCATTGACAACAATCAGCGTCAAGCTGGTTGTGCTAGGAAAACGACAGAAAGCAAACCCAACGAGTGTCCATGAAGCGTCGGCGAACAGGTGCGAGCGCGTCAAAATCGGGCGGTCGCACAACGGCAACGCAGGGGGAAAAACTTGGCTTAGGCCAACTCGAACGCCATCTCGGGTATTTCCTGCGCCGCCTGCAGATCAGGGTGTTCCAGGACTTCATCCAGAAGCTGGGCGCCCTCAAGGTGCGTCCGGCGCAATATTCCGTCCTGCTCATCATAGAGGCCAATCCAGGCCGTTCGCAGGCGGCGATAGGCCAGACGCTCGGTATCGAACGGGCGCGTCTCACCCGCCTGCTGCAGGAGCTGGAACGGCGCAAATGGATCGCCCGGGTTGCCTCCGCTAGCGATGCGCGCTCGCGTTGCCTGCACCTGACCGCGGACGGCGAAAAGGCCCTGGCCAAAATTAAGGACCTGGCCGAACGGCACGAAGCTCTGCTTGCCGACCGTCTCGGACACAAGCTGCATACTCAACTTATGGATTCGCTGCGAGATTTCGGCTGACCGAGAACGCTCAGGTCACTTCAAACACGTCAAGCCGCACGGCGCGGGCCTCGCGCCGGCCGCGCGCCAGCGCCAGGATACGGTTGAGCCAGGCCGCCTGCGGGTCCGCGGTCTCAAACCGCATCACGGTGCGGAAATAATAGAGCGCGGGATCGACATTGTCGCCGCGCGCCAGAGCCGCCAGCACCTCGGGCGGACCGTGCCGCAGGCCCTCGCTGTTGACGAGGATGCGTCCGCCTGCCGCGGTCTCGATCGTGTAGCGCGCCTGGATGTCGGCGGCGCCGTCGGCGCGGATGATCTGCCAGTCGGCGCCGCCGGGCAAAACACGGCCGTTCAACCTGGGCCCGCTGACGCTGCCGCCCAAGATGCCGATAATGCGGCGCTCACCATAAGGCGTCGCCCCAGATTCATGATGGTTTCAAGCTCGGCCGATATGGTGAATATCGGATCGCCGCTCACAAGGGATGTCATCGGTTGGAGCTCCAACTTGTGTCATATCGCCATTTGACCCTGCCGGAGTGCCGCCGTAAATACGAAGTCGCAACCGGGAACTATCTTTCGTGGCGCGTATTACGTCCCTTGCCGAAGCAGTCCAATCGACCGTGCGTGACGGCGATACCGTGGCGCTGGAAGGCTTTACCCACCTGATTCCGCATGCCGCGGCGCATGAGATCATCCGCCAGGGGCGAAAAGGTCTCACGCTGATCCGCATGACGCCGGACCTGATCTATGACCAGCTTATCGGCATGGGCTGCGTCGACAAGCTGGTGTTCTCCTGGGGCGGCAATCCGGGCGTCGGCTCGCTGCACCGCTTCCGCGACGCGGTGGAAAACGGCTGGCCGCACAAACTTGCGATCGAAGAGCATTCCCACGCAGCCATGGCCAACGCCTACGAGGCCGGCGCCGCCGGCCTGCCCTGCGCCATTTTCCGCGGCTATATCGGCGGCGATCTGCCGAACGTGAACCCGAAGATCAAATACGTCACCTGTCCTTTCACCGGCGAACGATTGGCCGCGGTGCCGGCGCACCGGCCGGACGTGGCGGTGATCCATGCTCAGCGCGCCGACAAGGCCGGCAACGTCATGATCGAAGGCGTGCTCGGCGTGCAGAAGGAAGCCGTGCTCGCCGCGCAGCGTTCGGTGGTTACCGTCGAGGAGGTCGTCGACGAATTGCCGGAGCGAAGCCTTAATGCGACGGTCTTGCCGCATTGGACCGTCGGCTTCGTTGCCGAGGTGCCGGGCGGTGCCTATCCGTCCTATGCGCAGGGCTATTATCCGCGCACCAACAGTTTCTACAAGCAGTGGGACGCGGTCTCGCGCGAGCGCGACTCGTTTCTCGCCTGGATGAAGGAAAACGTGCTCGACAAAGGCCCCGAGGTCTTTGCCGAACAGGTGCGCAGGTTCCGCGCCGCGGCCGAATAGAGGACGACCATGGTCAACTACAAGCCGAACGAAATGATGACCATCGCGGCGGCGCGCGCGCTGAAGAACGACGACGTCTGCTTCGTCGGCATCGGCATGCCATCGGCGGCCGCCAATCTCGCGCGCCTTACCCACGCGCCGGAGATCACGCTGATCTATGAATCCGGCACCCTCGCCACCAAGCCCGATATCCTGCCGCTGTCGATCGGCGACGGTGAACTGTGCGAGACCGCGATCACCACGGTGTCGGTGCCGGAGATGTTCCGCTACTGGCTGCAAGGCGGCCGCATCAAGGTCGGCTTTCTCGGCGGCGCGCAGATCGACAGGTTTGCCAATCTCAACACCACGGTGGTCGGCCCCTACGACAAGCCGAAGGTGCGGCTGCCCGGCGGCGGTGGCGCGCCGGAGATCGCCACCTCGTGTGGCGAGATCTTCATCATCATGGCGCAGAGCAAGCGCAGCTTCGTCAACAAGCTCGATTTCGTGACCTCGATCGGCCACTGCAGCGGCGGCGACAGCCGCGCCAAACTGGGCGTCAGGACCAAGGGGCCGACCAAGCTGATAACCGACCTGGCGCTGCTCGAGCCGGATCGGGAAACGAAAGAAATGACGGTAGTCTCCGTCCATCCGGGTGTGACCCGCGAGCAGATCCAGGAGAACACCGGCTGGCCGGTCAGGTTCGCGGCGACGGTGGCGGAGACGCCGGCGCCGACCGCCAGGGAACTGGAGGTTCTGCGCGAATTACAGGATCGCACGGCCCGCGCGCAGGCGGCATGAATGGCCGCGGATGACCATATGAGGGCCGCGACCGCCATCCCGACGAGCGCGCGAAGCGAGCTTCAAGGGATGGCGGGCAATAACTCACGGTTCGCCCTGCGTCGATGAGCGCACGCGCGCACCTCAAGACGACGAAGAAAGGTTTGGGCACGATGCGTGATGTTTTCATTTGCGACGCGGTGCGCACGCCGATCGGGCGCTATGCCGGCGCGCTCGCCCAGGTGCGCACCGACGATCTCGCCGCCGTTCCGATCAGGGCGCTGGTCGCGCGCAACCCGAAGGCCGATTGGGAGCAGCTCGACGAAGTCTATTACGGCTGCGCCAACCAGGCTGGCGAGGACAACCGCAACGTGGCGCGCATGGCGCTGCTGCTCGCCGGCCTGCCCGGCAGCGTGCCGGGGGTGACGCTCAATCGCTTGTGCGCTTCGGGTCTGGATGCGGTCGGCACTGCGGCGCGCGCCATCCGCGCCGGCGAGTTGGAGTTCGCCATCGCCGGCGGCGTCGAGTCGATGACGCGCGCACCTTTCGTGCAGGGGAAGGCGGCGGAAGCCTTCTCGCGCAAGGCGGAGATCTACGATACCACCATCGGCTGGCGCTTCATCAATCCGCTGCTCAAGCAGCAATACGGCGTCGACTCCATGCCGGAGACCGGCGAGAACGTTGCCGAGGACTACCAGATCACCCGCGCCGACCAGGATGCCTTTGCGCTGCGCTCGCAACAGCGCGCCGCCAAAGCGCAGGCCGCCGGCTATTTCGCCGAAGAAAGCGTACCGGTGGAGATTGCGGGCCGCAAGCAGACCGTCACCGTCGACAAGGACGAGCATCCGCGCCCCGACACCACGCTGGAGCAACTCGCCAGGCTGAAGACACCGTTCCGCAACCCCGGCACTGTCACCGCCGGCAACGCCTCCGGCGTCAATGACGGTGCTGCTGCGCTAATCGTCGCGTCCGAAGCGGCGGTCAAGGCGCACGGGCTGACGCCACGCGCGCGCGTACTCGGCATGGCCTCGGCGGCGGTGCCGCCGCGCATCATGGGCATCGGCCCGGTGCCGGCGACGCGCAAGCTGATGGCGCGGCTGGGGCACAAGATCGCCGACTATGATTTGATCGAGATCAACGAAGCCTTCGCCTCGCAATCGCTGGCCTGCCTGCGTCAGCTCGGGCTTTCCGACGACGCAGAACACGTCAATCCGCATGGCGGGGCGATCGCGCTCGGTCATCCGCTCGGGATGTCGGGAGCGAGGCTGGCGCTCACGGCCGCGCACGGTCTGGAATGGCTGGGCGGCAAGCTTGGCCTTGCCACCATGTGCGTCGGCGTCGGCCAGGGCGCGTCGCTCGCGATCGAGCAGGTTCGCTGAAAAGGAAAACAATAATGTCGCTGATCTATCCGAAAGAAAGCCTCAGCGTTTATCCCAAGCACCTCAGTCCGGATTATCGCAGCACGGTCAAGCGTTCGCCGTCGAAGCCGCTGATCATCATGCCGCACACGCTGTCCGAGCTGACCGGTCCGGTTTACGGCCATGACGCGGTGCAGGAAGGCGACGCCGACCTCACCAGACAGCACAAGGGCGAGCCGCTGGGCGAGCGCATCATCGTGCATGGCCACGTTTATGACGAGGACAAGCGCCCGGTACCCGACACGCTGGTCGAGATCTGGCAGGCCAATGCCTGCGGCCGCTACGTGCACAATGTCGATCAGCATCCGGCGCCGCTCGATCCGAACTTCACCGGCGCCGGTCGCACCGTTACCGACAGGAACGGTTATTACCGCTTTATCACCGTGAAGCCGGGCGCCTATCCCTGGGGCAACCATCCCAATGCCTGGCGGCCGAACCACATCCACTTCTCGGTGTTCGGGCATTCCTTTCTGTCACGGCTGGTCACGCAGATGTATTTCCCCGGCGATCCGCTGTTCCCGTTCGATCCGATCTTCAATTCGGTCACCGACGAGAAGGCGCGGGCACGCATGGTTTCGACCTTCGACCTCGATCATACCATTCCCGACTGGGCGCTCTGCTTCCGCTTCGACATTGTGCTGCGCGGACGCGAAGCGACGCCCCAGGACAAGCATTAAGAGGGACATGCACTGATGTCGGAAATCACTCCCTCCCAAACCGTCGGCCCGTTCTTCGCCTATGGGCTCACTCCGCACAGCCGCTGCGACTGGCAGCCGAGCAAGGGCTACGACTGGAAGGACACCGTCGGCGCCAATCTGGTGACGCCGGATGCCAGCGGCACCCGCATCCGCATCGAGGGCCGTATCACCGACGGCGACGGCGCGCCGATCAACGACGCCATGATCGAGATCTGGCAGGCCGATGCCCAAGGCCGCTACGCCTCGCCTGCCGATAAACGGTCACGACCGAACGCCATGTTCAAGGGCTTCGGCCGCTCGGCCACCGACAAGGACGGGGTGTTCAGCTTCGACACCATCAAGCCCGGCGCGGTGCCGGGGCCGGACGACAGGCCGCAGGCGCCGCACATCGTGGTCTGCATCTACTCGCGCGGCATGCTGCGGCAGGTCTACACGCGACTCTACTTCTCCGACGAGAAGGCCAATGCCGACGATCCCATCCTGGCGCTGGTACCGGAGGACCGCCGCGGCAGCCTCATTGCCCACAAGGAGACCAAGGGCGGGCAGACCGTCTACCGCTTCGACATTCGGGTGCAGGGCGAGAACGAGACGGTTTTTTTCGAGATCTAGCCATTGGCTTTGCGATTTGCGGGCGGAGGCGGGCTTTTTTTGCACGCACCTCCGCCCAAATTTTTGCGCCGCCCTTGGGATTTGTCCCACGTTTTTCGCCGGCTGGCCTAGCCGCGTTGGGCGCAGTAGGTGCAAACTATTGGTTTACAATAATAATTTAAAGCTATTGCTTCCCACTCTTGCTGCCCATCTTTCCCAACTCTTGACCAAAGGGGCGGAACTTGGTTCGCTTCCCAATACAACGGCCCTTGAGAGCCGAACGGGAAACGCCATGAACGAGCAAATTCTGCAGGAGATCAGCGAGTTTTGCCGCCAGCGTGGCCTCGCCGAATCCACTTTCGGCCGCCGCGCCGTCAACGACGGCAAGCTCGCCAACCGGCTGCGCAATGGCGGCCGCATCACCACCGACACCCTGGAAAGAATCCGGTCATTCATGGCGACCAACGCTGACGTGACGCCCGGCCGCCGCCGCGTGCTGTTCGACGGCCCGCCGCCGCAGACGCTGCCCGAAGTCACACCGCCGGCGCCGCCGGTCGCCAATGGCCAGGCCGGCGACGACCCGCAGCGTAATTTTCGCTTCTTCGACAACCGGCAGAAATACCTGCTGTTCGTCAACACCTGCTCGGAAAAATGGGAGATCGCCGAGCGCGTCGGGCTGGAACTCGGCAACATTCATCCGCGGCCGCCGGCGGTGCGCGTGTTTGACGCCGGCGTCGGTGACGGGACCGTGCTCGCGCGCGTGATGCGCAATATGCACGACCGCTTCCCCACCATGCCGTTCTACATCGTGGGCAAGGAAATCAGCCTCGAGGACATCCGCCTTACATTGCACAAGATGGCCGACCGTTTCGTCGAGCATCCCTCGACCGTGCTGGTACTGACCAATCTCGCCTATGCCGACGCGCCATGGCTGGCGGCGAAGTCGCTGTCGGCCGCCACCAGCCTGGTGTGGAAGGAACTGGCGATGGACGGCTCCACGGCGCACGCCTTCGAGGACCAGATCACCGACCTGGAGCCGTTCCTGGCGGAAAACTGGAAGGCGCGGGTGTCGCCGAAGAGTGGCAACCCGGTCTATGAGCGGCCGGTCATCATGGTGATCTACCGCGCCGACCACAAATTTCTGCTCGACCAGGTGGTGCCCAAACCCGGCGGCACCGTCGCTGACTATGACCTGGTCATTGCCTCGCAGCCCTACCGCGCGCGCGCCTCGCTCGAGTTCAAGGCCAAGCGTGTGCTGAGTCCGCTCGCCCGCGCGCTCGGCGCTGGTGGCCGTATGCTGGTGATCCATTCCTACGGCCATGATCCGGGTATGGAAATCATCCAGCGCGTGTGGCCGACCGATAATCCGTTCGTGCACAGCCGTCACGACCTGCTCAAGGAAGTGAAGCACGAGCTGGGCCCGGCCGCCCGCGAACTCAATTTCAACGCTTATTCCGATCAGCGCTCGCTGTTCCGCTACGTCATGCACACGCTGCCCTCGGAAATCTCCTCACACGCGTCCTCGATTGGTACCTCCACGCTGTTCGCCGCCTGGAACGCGGCCATCTATGTGGCGCAGGTTGAGGACGACCGCTTGTCCAACGTGCAATCCGACAGCCGTTACGTCGAGGCCACGCGCGGAGTGCTGCAACGGCACGGCGGGCTGTGGTTCTACGACGAATCATTCGTGATATCGCGTCGGCGCGAGTAGCGCCTCATATTGCAACGCCTGATGTCAACCGAGCCCGGCTCCTCCCGCGATCCAACCGCCTTTGCGCGACGCTTTTCGCTCGAGGCGACGCGGCCGGACGCCGACGAGATTGCGAAGCTGTCGGCGATTCTGCCGGCTGGCACCGAGGTTTATGTCAGCGCGGTGCCGACGGTGGGTCCGGCCGAGCTGATTTCGCTTGCTGCGAACCTGCGCAAGGCCGGTCTGGAGCCGGTCGCCCATATCGCGGCGCGCCGGCTGCCGAGCGCAGAGGTCCTGCAGCGTCTGCTCGCCGGACTGCGCGACGAGGCGGGTGTGCGCCGACTGCTGGTGATCGGCGGGGATGTCGCTCCCGTCGGCCCCTTCACCGACGCGCTTGCCGTCATCCAGAAGGGTGGTCTGCGCGAGGCCGGCATCGAGGAGATCGGCATCGGCGGTTATCCGGAAGGTCATCCGCGCATTGCGCCCGGGCGGCTGGAAGGAGCCCTCGACGAGAAGCTCGCCAGCGCCGCCGCGCTCGGGCTGCGCGCGCATATTGTCAGCCAGTTCTCCTTTTCTCCGGAACACATCGTCGCCTGGCTGAAGCAACTGCGCACCTGCGGCATCGCCACCCCGGTCAAGGTCGGCCTGGCCGGCCCGACCAGCGTGCCGGCGTTGCTGCGCTTCGCCCGACGTTGCGGCGTCAACGCCTCGCTGCGTGGGCTGATGTCGGGCGTCGCCACCAGCCTGATCGGCCATGTCGGACCGGACCGCATCGTGGATACGCTTGCCGCGCGCGACGATCTGGGCGATATCGCCCCGCATTATTTTTCCTTCGGCGGCACCATTGAAACCGCGCGCTATGCGTGCCAAGCCGCTGCAGGACGGCACGACGCCCGTCGTGCTATGGCAAATCCAGAGTAATCCCGCCGCCAATAATGGCGGGCCAGTTCGCGGAGGAAACGATGACGCAACGGACCAAGCCGCCATTCCGCGCCGACCATGTCGGCAGCATTCTGCGCACCGCGCCGGTGAAGGAAGCGCGCTTGAAGCGCGAGAAGGGCGCCATCACGCCGGCTCAACTGAAAGAAGTCGAAGACCGCGAGATCGAGAAGATCATCAAGAAGCAGGAAGAGATCGGGCTCAAGGTTGCCACCGACGGCGAGTTCCGCCGCTCCTGGTGGCACTTCGATTTCTACGGCATGATGGACAATGTCGAGATTTACGAGCTCGACCACGGCATCCAGTTCCAGGGCGTGGAGACCAAGCCGCGCTCGATCCGCGTCACCGGCAAGATCGGTTTCTCCGATCACCCGATGATCGAGCACTTCAGGTTCCTCAAGGCGCACACCAGGGTGACGCCGAAGATGTGCATCCCGGCCCCTTCAACATTCCATTTCCGGCTCGAGCCCAACGCGGTGAGCAAGGACGCCTATGCGAGCCGCGACGCTATCTTCGACGATCTGGCAGTCGCCTATCAGGACGCAATCAAGGCGTTCTATGCCGCCGGCTGCCGCTACCTGCAGTTCGACGACACCGCCTGGGCCTATCTGTGTTCGCAGGAGGAACTGAAGAAAGCGCGCGACCGCGGTCTCGACGTCGATCACCTGCAGGACACCTATGCCAGGTGCATCAACAAGGCGCTGGAAGCGAAGCCCGCCGACATGACGATCTCCACCCATGTCTGCCGCGGCAACTTCCGCTCCACATTCATCTCCTCCGGCGGTTACGAGCCGGTGGCCGAGACCCTCTTGGCCAAGTGCAACTACGACGGCTATTTCCTCGAGTACGACACCGACCGGGCCGGCGGTTTCGAGCCGCTGCGGTTCCTGCCGAAGGGCAACAAGATCGTCGTGCTTGGCCTCATCACCACCAAACAGGGTCGGCTGGAAAACCGCAACGAGGTCAAGAAGCGCATCGAGGAAGCGACTAAATACGTCGCGCTAGACCAGCTTTGTCTCTCGCCGCAGTGCGGCTTTGCCTCTACCGAGGAAGGCAACGTGCTCGCCGAGGACGAGCAGTGGGCGAAGCTGCGCATGGTTGTCGAACTGGCCGAGGACGTGTGGGGCAAGTAGCCTTGCCCGACTGATGTTGTCGTCCCCGTGAAAACGGGGACCCGGAATTCTCAGCGCGCCGTCTCGATCGCGAAGCCAGCGAGTACCGGATGCCCCGCTTGCGCGGGGCATGACAGTTGGGAGCAGGGGAGGGCAACAATCATGTCCCAACGCACGTCACCGCCTTTCCGCGCCGATCACGTCGGCAGCCTGCTGCGCCCGGCGGCGCTGAAGGACGCGCGCGCCAGGCACGCCAAGGGCGAGATCGATGATGCTGCACTCAAGGCGGTCGAAGACCGCGAGATCGAGCGCGTTGTCAGGAAGCAGGAGGAGGTCGGCCTCAAGCTTGCCACCGACGGCGAGTTTCGCCGCTCCTGGTGGCACTTCGATTTCTTCAAGGGGCTGCAGGGCGTCGATCCGATCAGTGCGCCGCCGATCAAGTTCCACGGTGTCGAAACAAAGGGCGAGGCGATCAAGATCAACGGCAAAGTCGATTTCGCCGGTCATCCGCAGATTGAGCACTTCAAGTTCCTGAAGGCGCACTGCAATGTCGTGCCGAAAATGTGCATCCCGGCGCCGTCAACCTTCCACTTCCGCCAGGGTCGGCGGATGGTGAGCGAGGAGGCCTATCCCGACCTCGATCAGTTCTTTTCCGATGTCGCCGCCGCCTGGAAGAAGGCGATCCACGCCTTTTATGCCGCCGGCTGCCGCTACCTTCAGCTTGATGACACCGCCTGGGCGATGATCTGCGATCCCAAGGAGCGCGAGCAATCGAGGGCGCGCGGCGACGATCCGGACAAGCTGCCGGCGATCTACGCGAAAACCACCAACGCGGCGCTGGAAGGCAAGCCCGCCGATATGACGATCACAATGCATTCGTGCCGCGGCAATTTCCGCTCCACCTGGATCGCGCAGGGCGGCTATGAATTTGTCGCCGAGCAGTTGCTCGGCAACACCAATCTTGACGGCTATTTTCTCGAATACGACTCAGACCGGGCCGGCGGCTTCGAACCTCTGCGCTATTTCCCCAAGAGTGACAGACAGCTCGTGCTCGGCCTCGTTACCTCCAAGAGTGGCCGGCTGGAGTCGAAGGACGTCATCAAGCGCCGGATTGACGAGGCGACCAAATACGTGCCGATCGAGCAGCTTTGTCTCTCGCCGCAATGCGGCTTCGCCTCCACCGAGGAGGGCAATGTGTTGGCCGAGCGGGAGCAGTGGGCGAAGCTCAGGATGATTGTGGAAGTGGCCGAGGAAGTCTGGGCTTAGCAACAAACTCCGTTCATCCTGCGCAAGCGGGAATCCGGAAACAAACAACTGGAAACGAGCGGATGGAGACAGGGAGCATACCAATAATGAGCCAACGCACCGTGCCGCCCTTCCGCGCCGACCACGTCGGCAGCCTGTTGCGCCCGGCCGCGCTGAAAAAGGCGCGCGAGCAGCGCGCCAGGGGTGAGATCGACGCCGCCGCATTAAAGACGGTGGAAGACCGCGAAATCGAGCGGGTCATCAGCAAGCAGGAAGAGGTCGGGTTGCAGTCGATCAGCGACGGCGAATTTCGCCGCTCGTGGTGGCATCTCGATTTCCTCTGGGGCCTCGACGGCATCGACAAGCACGTGATGGATTCCGGCGTCGCCTTCGCAGGCGTCAACACGCGTAACGAGGGCGTCAAGGTTGCCGGCAAGATCGGCTTTACCGGTCATCCGATGATCGAGCATTTCAAATTCGTCGCCGCGCACACCAAGCGGACGCCCAAGATCACGATTCCGGCGCCGTCGGCGCTCTATGGCCGGCCGGTGCTGCCGCCGATTGACGAAAAGGTCTACCCTAAGCTCGACCATATGTTTGACGATCTCGGCCAGGCCTACAAGAAGGCCGTGCGCGCCTTCGCCGATACGGGCTGCCGTTATTTGCAGCTCGATGAAGTGTTCATCGCCATGCTGTGCGATCCCGGTTACCGGCAGAAGATGAAGGACCGCGGCGACGATCCGGAAAAACTCGGCGAGCTCTATGGCGATCTCATCATGGTTGAATCGGTAGCAGTGCTTACCAACCAAGATCCAATTTTAAACTCGTTTACTAACCTTCAAGGGTTACAGATCCGCGAGACTGAAGATTTACTCATGAGAGATAAGTATCTGTCTTCTGCGGGTATGGTTAACTGTACTGCTGGTTCTAATGGCGATAGCCCGACTGAGCC
>Ga0210062_1000059_pt1 | contig 29529 bp, 26 predicted proteins | sample Muzzi_CordA_D2_FD_185528 | JGI IMG/M metagenome (GOLD analysis project Ga0210062, IMG submission 185528) | Wetland microbial communities from San Francisco Bay, California, USA, that impact long-term carbon sequestration - Muzzi_CordA_D2 (SPAdes) | ecosystem: Environmental > Aquatic > Marine >...
CGGAGAGATTTTTGGTTATATTAATAGCGATGATTTGTATGAACCCGATTCATTTAGTGCCGTAGCAACAAAATTCTTGCAGACCAATATACCGTTTCTAGTAGCAGGCGTCTGCCTTGTATTTGAGAATGATAAGGTTAAAAGAGTATTTAGGCCATACTGGCCGAATGATCTCTCTTACTTCCTAAGCAAAACTTATAGTTCTACATTTGCTCAACCGGCTAGTTTTTGGGATAGAAAAAGTTTCATCCAAATAGGAGGATTTGATGAGACATTAAATTATTGTTTAGATCGAGAATTTTTTTTGCGATTTGGCCATTTGGGAGTAGAGCCACTTTTCATAGAATCCGCTTTGGCTCGTTTCAGAGAACATCCAAACAGTAAGACCATAAGCAACTCTAAAAAGTTTCATGAAGAATCTATTCGCATACTAGAAAAACATAGCAGGATCTGTGGTATCTCGCGATGGAAAGAAATAAAATGGAAAAAAAGAATGGAAAATGAAATAAAGTACGGAGAGGTATTTATAAAGTGGAAAGAAGAAGGACGTATAAAAGCAATTGAATATTTTATAAAAATGATTTTGAAAACGCCCTGGTTAATATTTGAATGGAAAATTATTGGCCAAGCCAGACGACTATTTGCCTGCAAAGAAAATAGTGTCCAAGAATTGGCCGATTCTAAAGTTAAATGATAAATATATTTGATAAACCAGAGCGCAGGGGAAAAAAGTTATTGTTAATCGCATATTATTTCCCGCCGCTAGGGGGATCAGGGGCTCTACGGCCTTTAAAAATTGCCAAATATATTAGTTATTATGGGTGGGATCCGATCATCATCACGGTGAAAAATCCAGATTGGTATTATGCTCACGACCCTGGACTTTTGAAGGAACTTGATTCCAATGTGGCAATCCTAAAAACGTTTGCAATAAAATCAAGTTGGATTTATCGAGTACTAAATCCTTTACGAATAAAAAAATTAGATGAGGTTATCAGGGTATATTTTTTGCTGCCGGATGTCCATATAGGATGGCTTCCACACACTTATTTTTCGGTCTTAAAAGCTGTAAAAAAATACAATCCCCAAATTATTTATTCTACTTCTGGACCGTTGACTTGTCATCTGGTTGCCTATTTGTTAAAGAAAAAAACAGGCCTTCCATGGATTGCGGAATTCAGAGATGAATGGATAGAGGATCCCAAACTGGTCATTCCTACTCCATTGCATAAGCTAATTCATTATAAAGCTGAAAAATTAATTGTCGAAAATGCTGATAAAATAATAAGTATGGCACCCGTTTTCAATGAACTACTCTCAAAGCATTTGAATACTCAGAGTAAGTTCGAAACCATACAGGCCGGTTTTGATCCGGATGATATTATTCCAAACAATTCACCAAAATTAACCAACAAAAATACAAACACCTTTCGGCTTGTATTTACCGGATTATTTTATGATACCTTCCGTCCAAAACCCCTGATAAAAGCGATAACAGATTTGATAGCTGAGGGAAAGATTCCAAAGAAGGGCGTAACTGTAAATTTTGTAGGTGCTAATTCGAAGCGAGAACTAAATGGAGTCGATAAATTCGGGATTTGTGAATTTACAGGTTTCCTGCCAAGAAAGGAAGCCATAAAAATAGCATCTAAATCTGATGCCTTATTACTACTATTGAGCAAAGAAAGAGGGAAAGACGTTATTCCGAGCAAGACTTTTGAATACCTTTCCTCAGGAAAGCCGATTTTAGCATTGGTTCCTAAGAATGGAGAAGTTGCAAAGCTTATAAAAAAGACGAATGCCGGATTGGTTGTAGAGTTTGACGATATCGAAAACATTAAAAGTTCTTTTTTGATACTATATAATGAATGGAAGCATAATTGTATTAATAAATATACACCGGATAAAAAAGTAATTGAAAAATACAGCCAAAAAAAGCTTATCGGAAAATTAGCTGGAATATTTAATGAAGTGGTTAATACGTGATTAAGTATATAGTTAAAATTGCATTTTTTGAATTTGTATCAATTTTATTCAATATTTATAGATATTTTTTTACTCCAACAATACCGCAAGAGATTAGAGAAATTATAATTTTAGGTTTTGGTGGAATCGGCAATCACGTCACAATAACACCTGCACTTCAGTCGTTGAGAACAAATTTCCCAGATGCTAATATTGTATTTTTTGCTAGCTCAAAAGCCTGTGTAGACCTGCTGATACATGATCCTATCATTACTTCACTGCATATAATGGACATCGGTCATATGCGATCACTGCATGAATACTTATTGGCCGGTTTATATCTAAGGAAATTTCGCCCCGATGTGGTCCTATCGGCTGCCGGCACAGATCCGTTTGCAGGGGGTTTTATATCTTTCCTGAGTGGGTCGAAATGTCGCATCGGAGAAGATTGGCGCGGAAAAGGGGCTTTATACACGCAAAAAATTGCGGTAAATCTAAAAATACCTGAATCAGAACAAAATATTGAGATTATTTCTATTCTCCGTCCGACCGAAAATATAATGCGGCCGAGACTCGTTTTAACCGATAATGAAATTATTGAGGCCCAAAATTGGATCCGTATGCTAAATTTTTCAAAGAAGCTTAAGCTATTAGGCATCCATCCTGGATCCGGCGAGTTTCAGAAGTGGAAGCGATGGGATTTAAATAATTTCGTCAAAGTATCTGAAAAGCTATTTATTAATAATATAGCGGTCCCTTTATTCTTCTTTGGACCTGAAGATAAAGACTTATATCTAAAGTTAAAAAATATTTATCACTCTCAATCCCACCTTGTAATGGCAAATGGATCCATCCGGAAGACAGCAGCGAAAATAAGCTGCTGTGATCTTTTTTTATCAAATGATAGTGGATTGCGCCATATTGCCGCAGCCCTGGGGATTAAAACAATCGGAATTTTCGGTCCGACGGTAAGAGAAAAAAATTTTTTATGTGACCAAAATAATAAATTGATATATAGCAAAAATGCTAAATGTAGTCCTTGCCATTATACTTCTTGGTGGCTTTCCTGCGGGGAAGAAAAACCCTGTTTACGTCAAATCCCAATTGATGAGGTCGTTAAAGCGGTTTCGGAATTACTACAACAGTAAGAGTTTTCAACATGTTTACAACTTTTTATAATTCCTTATCTAAACTTAACCTTCTGATAAAGAGCGGATACAATGCAGAAAAATATTGGACTAAGAGGCACCAACAATTTGGCTTAGATATAAGAGGAGTCGGAAACAAAAGTCTTTCAAAAGAAAAAAATGAAAAAGAATATACCGAAGCGAAAAATATAATCCGATCAATTTGCACTCAGAATAAAATTAGTTTTGATACCATATCAGCTCTCGATGTTGGCTGTGGCAATGGATTTTATACCAAATTTTTGCAGGAAATGGGCTGTGTCAGTTATAGAGGTATTGATATAACCGACGGCCTATTTCCCTCTTTACGAGAAAAATTTCCAGAATATCGATTTGATAAATTAGATATTACTAAAGTTAAATTAGCAAGTAAATATGATCTTATATTAATGATTGATGTTACTCAACACATTACTTCTGACGCTAAGTTTAGATATGCTTTAAAAAACATTAAAAAAAGTTTAAATAGAAATAGTTTGTTTATTGTAACGTCGTGGTTGGATAAATACAAAAAGAATAGTTTTTACGAAAAATCGAGAACGCTCGAAAATTATAAAGAGGTCTTTCACAGCTATAATATTAGTGAATCAATCAAGTTTAGAGATAAGTTTATTTTTTCAATTACAGGTAAGAGTTATTAAAGTTTGATTTATTTTAAAAGGATCAAGTATTTTTAAAACTGAACCAGAATAGAACCAGGCCGGAAAAAACAATTTCGAAAATGTGGAATAAAATATTTTTGACTATGAATTAGCTAAGTTTCTTTAAGGATTAATTTTTTAAATTCAGATACCAGATTTTCTCTAAGTATAATCTAAAAAAAGTCGATTTTTAATGGTAAAAATCTTAAAAACACTTATCAAGAAACATATTCCCAAGGATACAATTTATCAGATCCAAAAATCACTGAAAAATTTGCGGTCCATAAAAGCACGAAAAATATTTAAACACTCAAGCTCAACACCTTCTTGGCTAAATAGCATGGAACTTGAGAACCTTTTTAAAAGATACACCTTTCCATCTGAATACGGCTATGAGCATGAAACGTTGCGACTCCGAGGAGAACAAAGGGCCGCAGAGATTCTGAGATTTATTGAGAATCGGAAACCTGAATTCTCTAATTTTTTAGAGTTAGCATGTTGCGATGGAATGGTAAGCTGTGCGCTTCAGTTAAGCAAAAAAAATACAACTGCGATAGATATTCAGGCTGAAGGTTTCGATCAGCGCGGAAAGAGTTCTGGAGTGAGTTTTCTTAAAATGAATGCCGCGGATCTTCAATTTCACGACAAAACATTCGATTTTGTTTTCTCATATGCTGCTTTCGAGCATTTTGAAGAGCCTGAAAACGTTTTGAAGGAAGCTATTCGCGTTACAAAAAGTGGAGGATATATTTATTTCAATTTTGGTCCCCTGTATATGTCCCCATTTGGTCTTCATGTTTATAGGTCGATTCCGGTACCTTATTGCCAGGTACTCTTTTCACCTGATGTGATTACTGATTTTGCCGAGAAAAAAAATATTAATCCGCCGAATTATAAATCACTCAATAATTGGTCTTTAACCGAATACCGCAATCTCTGGGATAGATATTCTCAAAAACTGCATCTCGAAAAATACTATGAGCATATTAATGTCTCTCACCTCGATTTGATTGCTAAATACCCTTCATGCTTTAAAAGCAAAACTGATTGTTTCGATGACTTAACAGTCGCTGAAATTGAAGTTTTATTCATCAAAAAATAAGCTGATCAATGAAATCTCTCAATTTCATATCCAAACCCATATTTTATCTTTTCGCTTACTGGCACGATCCGCGATGGAACGGTTTTGTTGGGGCGAGCGTTAAAATAAAAGACTTAGCCCAGAACCTTTCCAAAATGGGTAATGACGTCGTGTTGTTTCTGCCAAAATATCACTTTAAAAAGAATGATTTCGAGCATAAATTAGTTCAAATACCGGTTATAAATCTACCATTTCTGCGATCCATATCTTTTAATATTTTTCTAGCTTTTTATTTACTTTTCAAATTATCACTTGTAAAGCCTTCAGTCGTTTATGTGCGCCGTATGAATTCTGTGATACCTGGTTTATACGCAAAGCTCAGCAAAGCGAAATTTATTTATGAAATCAATGATGATCCCTATGAAAAAAAAACTGAGGAAGGTTTAAAAATTATATTTTTTTTTAGGTCAGTAGTTTCATTTTTGCAGGATCAATTTAATATTAGGCTATGTGACAAAGCATTCGTTATTAGTCACCCATTAGTCCAAAAAATTCTTTTATCCAATCCCTCCCTACCATCATACAAATTTTGTATTATGGCAAGCGGAGCAAATACTGAACTTTTAAAACCACAAAATAAAATAAAGTGCCGAACTCACCTTAATTTGGGAATTGATACTCAAATTATAGGATTTGCAGGAACTCTGCTTAGCCATCAAGGACTTGAAATCCTGATAAAAGCTGCTCCGACAATAATCCAAAAAATACCCCATGCAATTTTTTTAGTTATAGGTGAAGGACCTAAAAGAAATGAGTGGGAAAGTTTAGTAAAAAAGGAAGGCCTCTGTCAAAACTTTGTATTTGCAGGGCAAGTTTCTTATGAAGAAATGCCAACCTGGATTGGTGCGACCGATATCTGCATCGCTCCGTATCTTAGTTCAGCAGGTCTTCGATCTCCCGTGAAGATTTTTGATTATATGGCATGCGGGAGAGCTGTAATAGCCTCGAAGATAAAAGGTACTACAGATATTTTCGAAAAAAGCGGTGCGATATCGTTAGTGGAGCCAGAAAATCACGTAATGCTATCCTCTAAAATTATTGAGCTGATAGGTGAAAAAAAGAGACTAGAATGTATGGGTTATAATGCTAGGCGATTTATTTTGAGATATTTTAATAGAAAAAGCAATGCGCAATTAGTTTTTAAGGAATTCGAAAAATTAATATAAAAGTAAATAAAGCCAAAAATATGGATCTCAATACTTATTAAATTGGAATCAACTATAAATATTCTGCATGTGATTAGTTCTGCTGAAATTGGAGGCGGAGAACGCCATCTTTACGATTTAATAAAATTTTCTAATAAAAGATTCATGCATACCACTATTTTACCATATAACGGACCGTTTAAAGAACTACTAAATAAAGCAGGATATGAATTTTTAATTATCGACATGCAAAAGAAATTTTCTCTTCGATCTTTTTTGCAACTAAAAAAAATTATCAAAAACACTAGTTTTGATGTTGTACACTCGCACGGTTATAGAGCGAACTTTTATGTCCGCATAGCCTGCATGTATAGCAATCAAAAAAATATAACGACAACACACGTTTCTCTATATGACTATTTAGATACTCCTAAACTTAAAAAATGGATTTACATTTTTCTTGAAAAATTGTTAGCTTATAAAACTAACAAATTCATCTGTATTTCTAAGGCAATGCAAGCCGATACAATAAAACTTGGCGTCGATAAGAATAAATTGGTTCTTATCCCTAATGGAATTGATTTAGAACGTTTTAAACTCCAAAAAGGTAATCAAAAGAAACAAGCACTATGTTTAAATGGTTCAGGCCCCATAATAGGAACAGTCGGTCGCATGGTTACCGAAAAAGGTCAAGTGTATTTAATTGAAACATTAAAAAATTTAAAAAGAGATTGGCACGATATTAAATGCCTTTTTGTTGGGGATGGTCCCAGGCTAGAGCTGCTTAAACAACGAGCTGTTACCTTTGGTATTTCGGACTGTTGTGTATTTACCGGCGCAGTTACTGACATCGAAGAGATTTATCCTCTTTTAGATATTTTTATATTACCTTCCTTAAGAGAACCTTTCGGTCTTGTATTGCTTGAAGCAATGGCTTGCGGTGTTCCAATTATTGCTACCGACACTGGAGGACCGTCTGATTTCATTCGCGACAATATCAATGGGTGCCTTGTACCCGCCATGAACTCAGATGTTCTATCAAATAAAATCGATTTTTTACTTAAAAATTCCCAAATTGCCGCGAAAATTGGAAAAAAGGGTAGGGATACTGTTAAAAAATTCTATGATGTCAGGAATACCGTTAAAAAGATTGAAAGAACATATTTGGACCTAATTAATGGATCAGTAGCCTAATTTAGGCTGAATACCAGGAAAGTTTGGTATAAACATATCAGTTGAAAGTAGCTTACGTAACAACATATAATCCACTGGAAAAATATAGATTTTCTGGGTTAGGCTATCATATCCTAAAGGCTCTAGAAGAGGAAGGATTGCATATAGAGCTTATAGGGCCTTTGCGTGAAAGATTTAAATACTTTTTGGGAGCAAAGAAGCGATTAATCAGGATAATCTTTAATAAAACGTTTTTACGGGAAAGGGACCTTAATACTGCAAGATACTATGCTTATCAAGTTGAGCAGGCGTTAGCTAATATCAACCCCGATATTGTATTTAGCCCCGGGACGATTCCAATCTCATTTGTGAACTTCAGGGCACCAATAGTTTTTTGGACGGACGCCACATTTGCCGGAATGGTTGATTTCTATCCCCAATTCAAAAATCTAAGCAAAATATCTATTCGCAACGGAAATCAAATAGAGCAAAGTGCTTTAGAAAGGACTTCTCTCGCAGTTTATACCTCAGAATGGGCCGCTGAATCCGCCATCAAACATTATTCAGTTAATCAATCTAAAATCAGGGTGGTGCCCTTCGGTGCCAACTTCGAATCTATGACCAATTTTGATCTGGTAAAGAGAGATATTGCGGATAGATCTTATAAAGAATGCACGTTACTTTTTATAGGAGTCGATTGGCATAGAAAAGGTGGTGACAAAGCACTTAAAATTGCAAATAAGTGTAATCAATTAGGTTTAAAAACAAATTTGATAATTGCAGGGTGTGAACCTCAAATTGCCATGGAGTTACCTGAGTTCGTAAAAAATTATGGTTATATTGATAAATCAACCGAAGAAGGAAGAAAAAGAATACAAAAGATCTATGCTCAATCTCATTTTTTTGTAATGCCATCGAGAGCAGAGTGCACTCCAGTTGCTTTCTCGGAAGCGAACTCCTATGGTGTACCTTGTATATCTACAACTATTGGCGGAATTCCATCAATTATAAAAAGCGGCATTAATGGCCAACTTTTCAGTCCCTATGCTTCAATCGCAGACTATTGCGACTACATATTAAGGATTTTTAACAATTATTCCCTTTACCGAGAATTGGCCAACTCTGCTTATGATGAATACTATTCTCGACTCAACTGGAACATCTCTGGTAAAAAAGTAAAAAATTATCTGGACGAATTAGTTCAGAAATGAACATAGTGAAATATTGAAATGTTTTTAATCGAAAATCTCAAGAGCTTTTTTCTAACGTCTACAAAATTTCTTTTAACACAACTAGTTTCACTGTTCAATTGTAATTATACGAAAATTAATTTAAATAAAAAGACTATCGCGAAAATACCATTGTTTTTCCATAATAAATATTGGTATTTAAAATTTTTTCTACCGCTTTTAAGAAGAGTACAAGCAGGTGAAATTATCAGAATAGATATTCCGAGACTGCAGCACCCTCTCTATTTGCGAGCTGGTACATCTGATGTAAATGTATTTGAACAGATTTTTGTTAATAGGGAATACGATTTTAAGCTTCCAAATGATCCAGGCTTAATTATTGATGGAGGGGCAAATATTGGACTTGCATCGATTATATTTGCCAACAAATTTCCAGAAGCTGAAATTGTCGCCGTGGAACCGGATTTATCAAATTTCGGAATTCTTAAACAAAATGTCAGATATTATAAGAATATCCGAATTAATAGATCAGCAATTTGGAATAAAAATTGTTATTTGAAAGCCGAAGATCTAAAGGCTGAAAAATGGATGATTGTCGTAAAAGAAGCTGATAAAGAAGATCCAGTATCTTTTAAATCGCTTACGATTGATACTTTGCTTGAAATCAGTAAGCAGAATTCAATAATTTTGCTAAAACTAGATGTAGAAGGTGCTGAAAAAGAAATATTTTCTTCAGATTGCCACACTTGGCTAAAAAAAATTGACATGATGATTATTGAATTACATGATCGATTAATTCAGGACTGCACAAAGACCTTCAACAAAGCTATAGAACCATATGGCTATAAAAAAGTTAAAAGAGGAGAAAATATCTTTCTTTTTAAATAGTGAGAAACCCGCCTAAATAAAATTCTTTAGTAGCTTTTTTATTTTCTTTAGCTATCCTATATGGCTCTTAAAAAGTTTCCAAATTTTTTATGAATAAATCAGAGCGAACAGCTATCCCGTGCGAAGTTGCACGAATTCTTGTTGTGACTATAGGTGGTCTGGGTGATGCTATCCTGTTTTCCCCCGTACTGAAAGCTTTGCGAGCAAGGTATATAAATGCTGAAACACATTTGCTGGTAGCCAGCCCTCTTGCACAAGAAGCCTACGGTATCTGTCAAGAAGTTGATAAGACAACATTGTTGCCGCTAAATAGCCTAAACAAAGTCAGGCAAACTATAGAATTAATACGGTTCGGTATAGAGTATCGTTTAAAAGGAGGCATTGACATCGGTGTTTTCGCAACCGGTTTAAACCGCAGATTGGTTGCGCTTTTGAAAATCACTGTTGGCATTAGAAATATTTTTCTCGCCCCTTCTCCGCCAGAATATCCTACTGATTTATTGTGCAACCTTTCTCTGGCATCCCAATTATACAAGGGTGCAAGTGAGGAGAATTTTTTCTTTCCCACATATCCGGAATCCTTTCAAGAGGCAAGGAACGCTCTTTCTTATTTCGGTATTTCACTGGACAAGGATAATTTAATAATTGTTTATCCATCTTCAGAACTTCCTCACCGGCCAAGGCTAGAGCTTGGCAAATTAGTTAAGTCCTGCCAGCTGATTAAAGAGGGAGGTTTTCCTGGAAGATTCATAGTAGTCGGGTCAGCCGGCGAGGGAATTGAGTGGGATCGATATGATACGAACAATATGATTGATGCCAATCTTGCTGGAAAACTATCAATTTCCGCTGTTGCTGCTATCTTTTCAAAAGCATCACTATCTTTTGGAAACGACGGGGGCCTTATGCATGTCGCCGGTGTTGTTAAATGTCCTTCCGTAGTGATAATGACAAATACACCACTTTCTTATATGCCTCCTGGTGCAAATGTTAAAGCTATTCATTCCAGACTTTCCTGCTGCAATGGATTATATCCTAAAAGGCCAAAGAGATGTACCATCGCAAAGTGCATTGAAGACATTACTGCAGAAGATATTTATGAAGGTTGTAGAGAGTATTTACTGTAGTTATTATTTACTTCTTTTTATAGGCGTATTGGATTCTTAGAACAAAATTGGTGGTTAAAAAAATTCATTTATAGTTTTGCTTAAAATTCTCCACATCATAACCCGTATGGACATGGGTGGCTCGGCTCAGAATACCCTGCTAACCTGCCTTAAATTAAGCGGCAAATTCGAGATGGTTCTGGTTTTCGGCCTTTCGCAGGAATCTAACATGGCCGACGCTGAAAGGGAGGAGGTTGATGGGCAAATAAATGATGCCCGGATGCAGGGAGTCAAGATTGTCCAGATTCCTGCTTTGTTGCGTCGAATCAGTCCGCTAAATGATATTCGGGCCCTGTATGATCTCGTTCGGATAATTCAAAAAGAAAAGCCGGATGTCGTCCATACCCATACCTCCAAAGCCGGCTTACTGGGTCGATTAGCTGCTAAAATTTCGAAGGTGCCTTTCATTGTCCATACACCTCACGGACACGTTTTCTTCGGACACTTTGGTCCGGTGCTGTCCAGGGTATTTTTGTCGATCGAAAGGCTTTTTGCAACTCTGACAGACTGGGTTGTCGCGCTAACCGATGGTGAAATCAGGGATTATACTGACTTTAAAGTCTGTTCCAAGGATAAACTTGTCAAAATTCACAGTGGTGTTGAGATTGAAAAATTTCAACAGATCCCGGCCAGCGCGGTTGAAAAAAAACGCTCTTTAGGAATGAATCAGAATGGGTCAGTAGTGGGGTTTGTCGGTTGGCTGCTTCCGATTAAGGGGCCTATGCATCTGCTCAAGGCCATGGAGGATGTCTGGCAGGATCATGATGATACGATTCTGGTTTTCATTGGAAAAGGCGATCTGGATGTCGATCTGAGGGCTGAGGCCTTAAAGACAAGTGCGAATGGTAAGATTAATTTTTTGGGTTGGCGCAACGACATCCATGAGATCATGCCGATATTCGACATTTTCGTCTTGCCGTCTCTCAATGAAGGCATGGGCCGCGTTTTGGTTGAAGCCATGGCCGCCGGAAAGCCGATAGTGGCCAGCAAAGTCGGCGGAATTCCCTACCTTGTGCAGGATGGCGAAAATGGCCTGCTGGTTCCGCCGGGAGATGAAAAGGCTCTGGCAGCCGGCATTCGACAGCTCATCGATGATCCGGAAAGGGCAATAAAGATGGGTCAGCGCGGCAGAGAGCTATGCAATCAATTCAGCGTAGAATCGATGATCGAAAAAATTGATCGACTTTATTCCGAGCTATCGTGAAACGAACCTATGCTTCCATACTATAGATCGATTCAACTATTCAACAAATCAACTATTTGACAAAATGCATACCTGGTTCGAATATTTGAAGCAAGGGCTGGCGCAAAAGATGCCCGAAGACGGTATCTCAGGTATTCGAGGTTATGGCAGCCTTAAGGCCAGTCTGAAAAACCTGCTGCCCTATTTCAAGCGTCACTGGCGCCGGGGTTTGCTGGGGTGTGTGTTTATTGCCGGCGCAACTTTATTTGCATTTCCACCGCCGCTCATTACCCGCTATTTGGTGGATGATGTCATTTTGGATCGCCAGATTGGCCTTCTGACTGGCGCTGTACTTTTGCTGGCCATTTGCCTGGTAACTGAAAAACTTGCCCGTTTGCTTGAGGAGTTTTATTTTGCACGTTTTGAGCAGCAAGTCACCCTCGATATTCAAGAAGATTTAATTGACCGGGTGCTGCATTTTCCCAAGTCTTTTTTTGACAATAAACAAACCGGCTATCTGCAGTCACGGCTAACGGAAGATGTCGATGGAATACGATGGTTTTTTTCCAGTACGATTGTCCATGCCATCAGCAATGCGCTGCGATTTTTAGGTGGTATTGTATTTTTATTTTATCTGGAGTGGAAGCTGTCCATTGCCGTCTTGATATTCTTACCGGGGCTTGTGTGGCTAATGAGGCTTTTCTCCGGCAGAAATCATCGTCTGAGTCATCAAGCCATGGAGCATAAGGCTGACGTATCCGGCCAGGCCCAGGAGTCACTGTCTGAGGTCACCCTTATTAAATCAAATGTCAATGAGGATGCCACCCGGAATCGTCTGATGTCCTCGATTCGAAAAGTTTTTCAAATAAGCCTGGAGCAACGGGTCATCAATTCTCTTGCCGGAATTTCAATTAATGCTATACCGGGATTGGCCCGCATCATGACTCTGGTGGTTGGCGCTTTTTGGATCATCAAAGATCAATGGACCATTGGATCCTTGCTGGCATTTCAGGCCTATTTGGCATATGTCTTCGGTCCGGCCCAAATTCTGGCATCCACCAATTTGCAATTTCAAAAAGCCCTGGCGGCCCTTGAGCGTGTGTCGGCGATCTTTGACATCGCTGTCGAAGATAACCGGGAAGAGGGCTACAAGGTCGATAAATTGGAGGGCAATATAGAGTTTCGAAACGTTTCTTTTGGCTATAATGGTTACGAGCCGGTTTTAAAAGATATCTCGCTTCACCTTCGTCCCGGGGAACGGGTGGCGCTTGCAGGACCCAGCGGCATCGGCAAAACAACCTTGATGAGCCTGATATTGCGGTTTTATTGCGCAACAGTTGGAGAGATCTACTTCGATGGCCGGCCGGCATCGGATTATAATACCCGGTCGCTGAGGCAACGCATTGGTTATGCGTCCCAAAATCCGAGAATTTTATCGGGTACTGTTTTGGAGAATCTTTGCTATGGGCAGCCTGATGCAACCCGGGATAAAATCATTCACGCGGCCCGGATAGCCGCTATTCACGATGATATCGAAAAACTGCCGGATAAATATGAAACCATGATCGGCGCAAAAGGTCTTAGCCTGTCCGAAGGTCAGAAACAGCGATTGTCGATTGCCCGGGCGTTGGTTAAGGAGCCCGATATTCTCATTTTGGACGAGCCGACTTCCGCACTGGACAGCATGACGGAGAAATCCCTTTTCGACGCCCTGCCTTCTCAGGTCAGGGGCAAAACGGTACTTGTGGCTTCCCATCGGCCATCGACCATTATGCAAGCGGATCGAATCCTTTTGTTTAATGAAAATGGTATATCTGATATCGGAAGCCCCAGATCACTTCTGGAATCGGGTGATTACTACCGGTCATTAATTGCAGATCAAAAAACAGAGCATTCAGCGAATGATAAAAGAACAGCAATACGCTGACTGGAGCCTCGGGGTTCACCAGCGCCTGTCCAGCAAGCGGGTTCCGATTAGCGGCACTATTGAATTAACCCAACGCTGCAACAATCAATGTATTTATTGTTATAACAACCTGTCTGCCGGGAATCAAAAAGCCAGAGAGAAGGAACTGACCTTCGATGAATATCGCCGAATCCTGGATGAAATTGCCGATGCCGGTTGTCTGTGGCTGCTGTTCACCGGTGGGGAAATCTTTATTCGCAGAGACTTTCTTGAAATTTACACCTATGCCAGGCAAAAGGGATTTTTAATTACCCTTTTTACCAACGGGACCCTGATCAGTCCGGAAATAGCAAATCAGTTGGCCCAAATTTCCCCGTTTTCAATTGAGATCACGATATACGGGTATACAAAAGAAACTTATGAATCAATTACAGAAATTGCAGGCTCATATGAACGCTGCATCCATGGTATCAAACTGTTGATGGATCACCAACTGCCCCTCAAGCTTAAGACCATGGCCATTACCGCCAACAGACATGAAATCCAGGATATGAAGCAATTTGTCGAAGAAGATTTAGGTTTGGAATTTAAGTTTGACCCTATAATCAACCCCCGTCTGGACTGTTCTCAAAGTCCGCTTGATGTTCGTTTAACTCCTGCTGAAGTCGTTGAACTGGATTTGAGATATCCTGACCGGTCAAGTGAATGGAAGGATTTTGCGGATCGGTTCACTAATCCGGCAATTGAGAGTCGCAGCCCAACCTATCTTTATATTTGTGGAGCAGGCAATCAATCATTTGCCCTTGATGCTTACGGAAAATTGCGTCTGTGTGTTTTATCCTCAAATGACTCCTTCGATTTGAAAAAAGGCAGCTTTAAGGAAGGATGGGAGACTTATCTGGCATCGGAGCGACAAAAAAAAGCCTCACGAATTACAAAATGCACCAGCTGTCGGATTAAATCCATGTGCGGAATGTGCCCGGCCAACAGCGAACTTGAATGCTCAGACTCAGAAGCGCCTGTTGATTACCTCTGCCGGGTTGCGCATTTAAGAAGCTATGCGTTAGATCTCCCAATCGCCCCACACGGGGCGTGTGAGTATTGTCCTGGGGGCAGTCGGTATGAGGAGATGATGGAGACAGCCGAAGGCCTGAAGGAGCGCTTTGCTATATGAGTTTCGCCTTCGGCGAATTGATGAGCGGCACTGCGTGCCTTGATGAGCGTCCTGTAATGCAGGACTTGAAACAGCATACAATTATATAGAAATTCGATAGATGAACGAAAATGATGACGACAGATATATTTTTCCCTTTGAGAAGCTCGAAGTTTGGCAGTTGGCTATTGATTTTGCTGATTATATCTTTGGGCTTCTGGAATCTTTTCCTCCGAATAAGCATTTGCGTTTGATAGGTCAAATGGAAGCTGCCGTCTCAAGTATTCCTCAAAATACTGCCGAGGGAAAAGGCAGGCAGTACAAAAAGGAATTTATTCAATATTTATATATTGCTCAAGAATCACTATATGAGGTTTTAACTTTAATAGTAATATTCAAGCGGCGGAACTTTTTCAAAAAGAAAGACGCTGTAAAAATCTGGAATGACGCCGAAGTCATCGATCGTGAGCTACACGGTCTCATTCGAAGTCTAAAAAGCAGATCCTAATACTGCATACACCCTGGCAGTCAACTACCTGACTCAAGCGAAGCGCTCCTCGAGTGGAATGCTCCTAAAGCGCAGCGCTCCCTTAAACAGTTAAGCAATGTTTCCCGAACTCATAACAGAACTATTACAAGATGACTACAAAGTTAACTTCAGTGCGCCAGGGCACAGTATGTTTCCCACCATCCTGGCCAATGAAACTATTTTGGTCGAGCCCATTGACCCCGGGACGGTCAGGCTGGGAGATATCATTTTATACCGGAACAACGGCCGGTTAATTGCTCACCGGGTGATAAGGATAGATAATGATAAATCTAACAGTATAACGGATTTTCAATACTCAAAAAATCGAAAATCCTACTCTTTTATCGAGGGCGATAGCCCGCTCCTAAAGCGCAGCGCTCCTCAAGTAAAAAGCTCCTCAAGCGCAGCGCTCGAATTTGTTCTCCGCGGCGATGCCGTCCCCGCATGTGATGATCCCGTAAAAGCCGACCAGATTCTGGGCAAGGTTGTATCGATTGAAAGAAACGGCTGTACGATTGATCCGTATTGTTTTAGCCACAAACTAAGCTGTTTTCGACTCTCCTGGGTAAATCGCATTAAACGATTATTAACAGGAACAAATATGGTTCGACAATGACGCTTTCAAATGAACATAAACTCCTGGCCTGTGCCGGTCAGCTTGAGCCGGATGAGAAGTCTCTGCAACAAATCCGGGGCTACATGTCGACGGTCATTGATACCAACCATCTGATTAATGTGGCCGTCAAAGAAGGGATGGCAGGATTTCTCTATAAAAGCCTGTTCAAAGCAGGTCTAATGGAAACGCTCAACCCTCACCACAAACAGAGACTATACACAACTTACTATCTCACCATCCGTCACAATCTTAAATTAATCCACGCATTAAATGAAATTTTGAAACCGCTGACCAAAAAACGTGTTCAGGTAGTACTAATGCAGGGCATTTCACTGCTGCAACAGGTATACCGGGATATTGGATTAAGGCCCATGAAAGATATGGATTTCTGGGTTTTACCGAATCAGTACGGCGATCTCGTTGATTGCCTGGTCAGTCAGGGATTTAAAAGAAATTCAATATATCCCGATTCGTTCAGCAAAGGTGAGGTTGTGTTGGATATTCAGACCCATATCTTTGGGGGAGATCGCATCAAAAGCAGAGATAGGCTGATCAACTTAGGTCAGGCAGAGATTTTTAAAAATGCCCGAATTATTAACGATGATAATAAAGCTGCGTTGTGCCTGAGCCCATCGGATCAATTTTTGTACCTGAGCCTGCATGCCTTGAAGCATAACCTGGAGCGGTTGGTATGGCTGGTCGATATTAAAAGCCTGGTTGCCGGATGGGAACCGTCAGATTGGCAGGCTTTGATCGTACGCGCTGAAGAGCTGGGGCTACAAGCGACGCTTTTTTATATGCTATTTGTTTTAAAAAACATTTTTGAACTAAAGCTTCCCGCTGAATTTTCATCCTACCTGGACGAATGGAAACCCAATTTTTTTGAGCGCAGAGTATTGAATCTTAGAATTAATGGAAGATCAATCCCGACCTGGAGTCAGCTGGTGCTTATTTCGGCCGGTATGGGAATTCGTGAGCGGGCGTCTTTTGTATTCGAAACGCTGTTCCCCAGACCTAAAATATTAAGACAGGTTTTCCCCGACTCATCGAATCTAAGCAAGGGGCAGCTTTACTGGAAGCGGGCTCTGCAGATATTAGGCTCGCTCAAATATCAACAGAAGTAAATTTAGATTCCGACTTCTGATTTTAATTCTGCTTTTTCACACCTTCCCACTTCCCTACTTCTATTAGTTTGCTATCAGCTATGAGCTGGGCATCTTCGATGCCCTCGCCTTCCCACTTCCGCATTCTGACTTCCGAATTCCTCCACTCTCAGTCCTCAGTCCCCATCGCTCAGTCCTGAATCCCTCCCGCCTGCCTATTTTCTCCCTTTTCGAATTCACAGCAATCATTTAACGATCACAAAATCGATCCGTCGGTTTAACGCCCGTCCAGCTGCAGTATCGTTTGAAGCGGCATTGCGGGTAGAACCATAGCCGACTGCGCTAAGCCTTTCAGGTTCAATTTTTTTGTCTACGAGATAGTTTTTTACCGCCCAGGCGCGGTTTTCGGAGAGTATCTTGTTGTACGCTGAGGGGCCAATGTTGTCCGCGCTGCCCTGGACCTCGATTTTTAGTTTTGGATTCTTTTTTAAAACAACCATAACATTGTCCAGTACAGGATAGTATGCAGGCTTTATCAGATAGCTGTCAAAAGCAAACAATATGTCTTGAGTTGACCAACAGCCGCCTCCATTTACCTTGGCGCCCAGTGGTGTTTGTGGGCATTTATCCGAATAATCAGGCACCCCATCACCATCTTCATCTTTAGATTGCCCCCCCTGAGCAACGGGTGTACCGACAGTTTTCGCTGCAATTTTGCCGGTTGAACATCCGTCTTCATCGACCTGATCGCCCCATGGTGTGCTGCTGCATTTATCGTCGGAATCAGCCACTCCATCTCTATCTTCATCCTGTTCCGATGATAAGCTATTATATTTATCTATCAGCATTTTTCGGGCCTTGAACTGAATTGAGCTGAATTTTGATTTGTCCGCTGTCACTTGAGCGCAGGAATCCGGTTCGATCCTTATCTCGTCTATCAACAAATTTCCCTGAATTTTATCTCCGTTAATTAACAATAGATTTACCATATCCGGGTCGTCGGCAGAAAAACCAATGCGATTGATTTCAGCGCGCTTAGGTGTTGCAGTCATATATTCAGTTCGAAGCCTAATTTCAGGATTCAACAATTTTCCGGAAAAACGGTCACCATTGCTCATTGTAAAAACCGTGGTCGATACTTGTCGGCTTGGGCCGGAAATTTCAAAAAAAAGCGCATTAAGATCACTGATGTTGATGGTTTGACGAGAATTATCCGTGAGAAGAATTTGGATTCCCCTGTTCAATATGGTGCCGCTAAATAAATCATTATTTATCGTTTTCAGAGAACCGATAAACCTTTGATTATTATCCATGGCTATGTTTTTGCAGAAGGCTTTTTTTACTACGATTTGGCTGTAAGATGCCTGCACAACAAAATACTCATTTTGTATTTTTCCATTTAATTGATCACCATTTTGCAGCAAGACGGTATCGGTGTACCCGGTTGTGGCATGCAACAGAAAGAATATGGCCGGCACAATAAACATTTTCTGGAACAGGTTCATATCGGATTTGCCTCCGTATTTTATCTAAATCTGTGTATAAGTATACGAAAAGACAGAATATATGTCAAATAAAAGGTCTTCTTGTTTTAGTAAATATAGTTAGCCGCCCGCTCGCTGTGCTCGCTCGACAGACACAGACGAACTCAGACATTTTTCCTCCGCGACCTCCGGATGCAAAAACATCAATTCCGCTGAAGCGGGATGCTATCTTCACTTTTTCCTTAAAGGCATGATGCTTTTGCCTGGGCAAGTCGCCCAGGCAAAAATAATTAATCGTCTGCGCGTTGTCTGCGTGTGTCTGCGGCTAAAGTCTCCAAGTGAAAATTGTTAGGCTAAAGATGGCGAAATTACCCAGACAATGGATGGTAATCGGAACCATGAGATTCTGTTCCTTCTCATAGGCTATTGCAAATAAGATACCACCAACGATCTGGGTAACCGGAAGACTGCCGCCAACGGAGTGGGTGGATACAAAAACCAGCGTACTTACAAAGATGGCTATTATGGCTCCCCACTGTCTAAAAAAACCATAGATAATGCCGCGAAAGAAAATTTCTTCCGCGATTGGTCCGATTAAACCGCCCACCAGAAAGAAGATAATCATATGCTGCCATGATGCCGGTTTGGCACTGTGTAAAAGTTTCAGAGCATTGATTCCAGCCGCCAGCAATATCAGGAATAAAACTCCGGCAGCAATTCCAAAACAAGCGGACCAAAGTAAGCCCCTTATGAAACCAGCCATCATTTTTGGCCGGGAAAGGCCGATTGCCCCGGGATCCCCTTCGAGCAACACAGCCGTAACTACGAGCAAAAGTGACTCCAGGCAGCGAAGCATTCCCAGCGCCGGTAAGGCATACGAAATTCGTCCATCTAGTGCCAGCCGGAAGCCCGTTTCGATGATAAGAATTCCAGCTATCGAGACGATGAATGTTTTCAGGGAGATCTTGTTTGCTTCCATCCAAGGGCCCTTAATGCTTTGTAGGCATACATCTGCTCATACCAGTTATCTGATATTTCAACTTTTGAGAGTATCGGTCCGATCGCTCGTGAATCTTGGCGCAGGCCGAGAGAATAAAAAGCCATGGTTCGGACATTGAGATTATCATCATTTAAAAATTCCAGTAAATCTCTGAACGTATCGGGTCGACGGCTAACCGCCAATGCTCTGACCAGCCAGTAACGTTCCTGAGGGGTCTGATTCTTTATTAAGTCCGGATAGGTTTCATAACTTGCGATTTCGAGCTTTTTTTGCTCTATCAATTTCAATGCCGCAACACGCGTTTGCCAGTGAGCGGATGATAGGGCGTCGGCGATGTTTGGAATCTGTATACTACGGCTTCGATTTAGCTGGAAAGAAACCAGCACCATAACGCCAATTAGCAGGCATATGATCGAAGCCGTCAAGGCTGAAGTGCTTCGGCCAACAATGAAATACCCCAGGTAATAAAAAACGGCATGCAAGATCATATAAATCGATATCGGAAATCCGATTAAAAGAGACAGAAAAGTAAATTGCCGAAATGCGGCGTAACGATCACATTGTGCTGAAAATTTTTGTAACACTTCCCGGGGATCGGCCAAAAATTGATTCGTTGGGATTTGAAAAACCGGGTGATTATCACTTTGGAATATCAGATGATCCATCTTCTGATGGATGATTAAATCGACATCAGCGGCATCGGACAATGGCAGATAGTCATAAGCCGTTAAAAGTTTGCCAATTCTTTGATCTGTTGAATTGGCTTGAATATTTTTAACACCGGCGGTTTTGATTGTTTTCTGATTCAGCGCTTTAAAAGCCTCGGCCGGATAAAGCGTATAGGTATAATAGAAATGACTGAACTTTCGGCCGTAATTATTGGACAGAAGCAGATTGTCCCGCAGATCCAGAAACATTTGATTGTCAAACTGGGTAAACCACAGCAGGGCCAATAATGGGACGGGAATAAAGTGAATCAGACGTTTTAGTCGATTTGATCGGGTTTCAGTCATCGACTCCCGCGCGGCTGTCAGAGAAAAAACCACCGGTGCGATGATCAGAAAATATAATGTCGGCATTAAAACAAAACCGTTGCTGTTTACTAAAATCATCACTCCGGCCCAAAGTAATAGAAAAAAAGCCAGATTGATTTTCTTTCCCAGAAACATTCGAACCCAAATCCAGGCTGAAGCCATTGCACCAAGGCAGATACCGGCTCCGACAGTAAAGGTGAAAAACAGACCACCCCAAAAGGCCGGGCCAATTTCCTGCAGGCGGCCCATAACGTTTTTGTTGGGTATTGCAAGGTAACCGGCAGAACTGACATCTGCTAAGGTGTTATACAGATCAAGGTTTGACAGGTATACCTGGAGCGCACCGATAACCTGGGCGATTATGAGTCCAAAAAGAAGGATGACAACAGGATGAGTTGTGTAAAAAAGTTTCACTTTTTTCATTGTCATTCATTTTTTCGTAATAAATGCAAAGAGTCAAGCTTAGAATATCGAACGGGGTCATACTGAATAATTGATAAATACCCAGTATTATGATATATTTCTTTAATTATGATTAAATTCTTTCGACCGATATCCGTTCTTATAATATGCAGCTAAGCAAAACAACAATTATTGCTTTCGCTTTTATTAGTTTATTTCTATTCAGCCAGGCAGCCATCGCGCGTGAATATGTTCAACTACCCGGCGTTATACACATTCACACGACGTATAGTTCCGGTCGCTACTCCATTGAAGAACTGGTTGCTAAAGCTGAAGCGAAAAAACTTGGCGTGCTGGTTTTAACCGATCATGACCAGGTGGTCATGGAATACGGATTGTTTCCGTTCAGGCACCTCATTAAAAAAAGAGAAGAAAGAAACTCGGTTCTGCGGATCGGGGCGGCGGTCTACCTTTCCGAAATCAGTAAAATAAATACACAGCAGCAATCCGTATTAATTATTCCGGGTGTTCAGTCATCACCCTTCTATTACTGGAAAGGCAGTCCTTTTAACCAGGGATTGACCGCCTATGACTATCGTAAAGAACTATTGCTCATCGGATTATCTGTCCCCGATGATCTTCTCAATCTGCCGCGGCTGCATGGCGGATTTTCTACCCGATATGTTCGGGACCTGCTGCCCAGGTTTATTATTTTTTTGGCGGTGTTCCTGACTTCGATTTACTTGATACTCCAGAAAGGAAAATTTAGAATTGGCGGTATCGTTATCGCACTGTTGAGTATGGCTCTGATGATCAACCACCACCCATTTAAAAGTTCCCGATTCGATGCATACCATGGTGATCAGGGTACTGCTCCTTTCCAGGAAGCTATCGATTACGCTAAAAGTCGCGGGGGGCTGGTATTTTGGGCTCATCCGGAGTCCAATTATTCTAAAAACGGTGTTGGACTGGGTCCCATTAAGATGAAAACTGAACCTTATCCCGCTGAATTAATTGGGTCCAAAAACTACACGGGTTTTGCCGCAATATACGGCGACAGTTCAAGCGCAGCCAACGTGGGCATGCACTGGGATCAAGTTTTGATGGATTACTGCCGGGGACGCAGAGATCACCCGATTTGGGCCATTGCGGGGTCTGATTTTCATGAAGAGCAGAAAGGAATCGAACTGGATACTTTTCAGACAATTTTTCTGGTTCATAATCAGCGCAGCAATGATGTTTTGCAGGCACTTGAGCGGGGCCGGATTTATGCAGTTCGAAAATCCATCGGCAGCCGGCTTAATCTGGATCAATTCCAGGTAAAGGATAAAAGCAACGGCCATGCGGTGACGATGGGTGAAGAGATTAAGGTAAAAGGCCCCCCCGTTATCGAAGGCCGACTATCGGTTTTAGACGGCAGCAAACAGAAAGTTGCGATTTCAATAATCAGAGGCGGAAAACCAGCCTGGACCTTCGAAGGTCAAACCCCCCTTGATTTTCAACTGGTTGATCAAGATTCATGGAACGGAAAAACGTTTTATCGCCTTGATGTGAATGCTAAGACCGGCGGGCTTCTGCTGTCGAACCCGATATTTGTCACCCGAAATTAGTAAGGAATCCAATTGATCGTCGCGATCCATCAGCCCCAATATTTGCCCTGGCTGGGCTATTTTGAAAAAATGCGCCGGGCGGATGTGTTTTGTTTTTTAGACAATGTTCAGTACAAGAAAAATGATTGGCAAAATCGAAATCGAATTAAAACCGCCCAGGGTTGGCAATGGCTGACGGTTCCGGTGCATTACCGCTATCCTCAAAAAATAAACCAAGTGACGATAAACAATTCAGTGGACTGGAAGAAAAAGCACCTTCAAACCCTGATTTCAAATTATAATCGTTCTCCTTTTTTTAATGAGTTTAAACAAAGTTTTGAGCAGGTTTATTCAGAAAACTGGGATTATCTATCTGATTTAAACATTGCGCTGATTAAACGATTGCGCCGGGCATTCGGCCTCGAACAACGGCCGGCAGTCAGGTCCTCAGATTTTAATCTGCGGGAAGATCCCACGGATCGGTTAATTGATATTTGCCATGCCTTAAAAGGCGATACCTATCTTGCGGGCAGGGATGGAACCCAATATATGGATCTGGCGCGCTTCAAGCAAAGTGGGATTCAAGTTATTATTCAGGATTTCAAGCATCCGGATTATCCGCAGCTATTCCAGGGTTTTCAATCGCATATGTCGGCGGTGGACCTTCTATTTAACTGCGGGGCGAAGAGTTTGGAAATAATCGAGGAGTTTAATCCTTTGAACAGGAGGTAAACCATGGCTAAAGTAAACATTCTTGCAATCGGTGCCCATCCTGACGATATTGAATTTGGCTGTGGTGGTGCTTTAATCAAATACACCCAAAAAGGTCACCACCTATTTTTGCTGGTGATGACCGGCGGCGGACTGGGTGGCTCCGCCTCCGTGCGAACCAAGGAGCAGAAGGCTTCCGGGAAGATACTGGGTACTGAAAAAATATTCTGGGGCGGCTATGAAGATACCCACCTGATCGTGGATGTTGAACTGATCGGCAAAATTGAAGCGGTTATCGCCCAAGTCAAGCCGGACTTCATTTTCTGCAATTTTCCGGACGACACCCACCAGGATCACCGCCATCTTGCGCAGGCAATCATGTCGGCCACCCGATACATTCGCAATGTTTTATTTTACGAAGGTCCGACGACGCAAAATTTCAATCCCCAGGTATTTATAGATATATCCGATACCCTGGACCAAAAGGTGAAAGCATTGCAAGCCCATCGCTCTCAGGTCATGAAAACCAACATTGAAGATTTATCGATTGTCGAAGTCGCACGCTCCAGTGCCAATTTTAGAGGTATTCAGGGCAGGGTCAAGTACGCGGAGGCGTTTCATGCGCTAAGGTTGTTTATTAATATATAGCCTTGGGCTTGGCGGGCCACCTTATGATCCGGTCGTTAACCACATTGCCCATACCGGAGATATTGCTTGGAAGCCGGAATGCTTGAAGGCTTCTTGAGTATTCCAGCAGGATAGCTTTCCAACTTCCCGGCTTCCGAGCTTTTCAGCCCGACCGATTTTAGGCAATTAACTATGCTGTCCTATCCTGATAGGGATCAATAATTAGATGAAAAATCAGAGCTCATTAAAAAATCGTTTAATTCAACACTCTAAACCGACATTAGGGAAGGAGGATGCCAGGGCTGTCTCAAAAGTTATTGAGTCGGGCTATATTGCGGATGGAGAAATGGTCAAAAAATTTGAAAGTGCTTTTGCACAAACCTTAGGAATTGAGTATGCATTGAGCACCAATTCGGGTACCTCGGCGTTACATTTAGCTTTGCTTGCAATGGGGGTGGGACCGGGGGATGAGGTGATCTTTCCCAGTTATGTCTGCAGTGCTTTGCTAAATGCCGTTAATTATACCGGGGCCGCTCCAATTCTGGCCGACATCGACCCTGATACTTACAACCTGGAGGCGGTGGACGTAAAAAGAAGGATCAGCCGCCGCACCAAAGCGATCATTGTCCCACATCTTTTCGGTCTGGCGGCGGATTTGGACTCCCTCCTGGATCTTAATGTGCCGATCATTGAGGACTGTGCCCAATCGATCGGCGCCACCTATCATCAGCGCCCGGTCGGTACGATTGGCCAGGCAGCCATATTTTCTTTTTATGCGACCAAAGTGATCACCACTGCCGAAGGTGGAATGGTAGTTACCAATTCCCGGGATATTGCCGCGGGCGTCGAAGACCTAAAAACATATGACCAGCGCGATGAATACAAGGTCCGCTTCAATTACAAAATGACGGATATTCAAGCGGCCCTGGGAATTGTTCAATTAGAACGATTGCAATCAATCATCCGGCGACGCAAGGCGATTGCCGAAAAATATAACCGAGCGTTTCATAATTTGGATCTAAAACTTCCCCCGACCGATGCCGGCCATATTTATTTTCGCTATGTGATTGGTTTGAATATGAATTCCAAGCCCTGGATCCAGGAGTTTGCCAGTATGGGAATCGTCTGTGAACAGCCAATACATTTTCCCCTTCACCGAAATCTTAAACTTAGTGGATTTCCTGAAACACAAAAGGCCTGGAACCAATCGTTGTCGATTCCGATTTATCCCACCCTCACCGATGAGGAAATTAACAGAATTATCGATTCATTGATCATTTGCTATGAGAAATTTTGTTAATCTCATTGTATCTATCATTATTTCCAATTTTTCGGTTACTTAGATGAAGTGTACACCATCCCCGTCACCGGCAGAAAAATGACCTTCCTTCGAATATGTTGCCACATTTTTGACAGTTGCAAAAAATTCCATTATCCGCAAGATTGATTCAATTTATAAAAAAATTAGATAATTATAAACCGGATTGTTGCAGAATTCAGTGGCATGATTTGTGCAATTTCTTTAAGCAGATCTATCTAACCGGGCTTAGTGAACCCATAATATTGTACTATGTTGTATTTTTTTCTTAATGTTTTAACAAAGTTGCCGATAACAAAATTGATGGGAAAAGGGTTTAAAGCGGTTCGACGCTTTGGCCCGCTATACCTGTTGAAGATATCTTCTATTTGAACAGAAAGCAAAAATTGGCTTCGGAAGTTTTCATATCAAAAAAATGATAGGTCGTTTTTTTTACTATGAAATCGAGCACATTAACCAATAATTGGATGACGGAAAACAACCGAATTTCCCTTGTGGTGGAAAACAAGCGGGAAGAAATTCGGGTGAGACAGAACTCCCTTGGGATTAGCTGGTATCTTTTCGTTCCTCCGTTGGCGATGACCGGTTTGCTGCTTATGCCGCCGGTTAGAGAACATTTTTTGAGCGCCGGATGGCGTTGGATCCATGTGATGCTATTATCGTTTGGAATTTCATTCAGTTTGAATCCATTATTTTCCAAACTTGCATTTAAATTAAATATGCTTGACCAGCCCGATCAGAGAAAGCTTCACCCGCAGGCAACTCCGCTGCTTGGGGGGGCTGCTGTCTTTTCAGGGTTTTTTGCAGCTTTGCTGATAAACGGAATTTATTCTCTGGAATTGGGTGCCATCCTGACCGGTGCATTGATTCTTTTCGTAGTCGGAGCATTGGATGACTACAAAGAAATATCCGCCGGAATAAAACTCTTTAGCCAGATTATATGTGCAATGCTGGTAATCGCGTGCGGAATTGTGCTGCGGGTAATTCCTTCTGATTTAGGACTGTTGGCTTTTACCGGGAATGCATTGCTAACCATTTTTTGGATTATCGGCATCACCAATGCCATGAATTTTTTTGACGGCATGGATGGTCTGGCGGCAGGCCTGGGTGCCCTGATCGCTTTCTTTTTGGGTGTGGTCGCGTTTCAAACCGCCCAACCATTTATCGGCTGGATCGCAGTGGCCATGATGGGAAGCTGCATCGGATTTTTGCCGTATAATTTCAAGCTTAAGGGCAATGCCACAATTTTTCTTGGTGATGCCGGCAGCACCGTCATCGGATTTACTCTGGCCTGTGTGGCGGTTTACGGGGACTGGGCAGAAGGCAACACGGTCGTTGCGCTGATTTCGCCCCTGTTAATATTCTGGATACTCATTTTTGACATGGTGCACATTACATTGGACCGTGTTCTGACGGGAAAGGTTTTAAATTTTCGCCAATGGATAGAATATGTGGGTAAAGATCATCTGCACCACCGGTTGGCAAATGTCCTGGGCGGCCAGAAAAAGAGCGTGCTTTTCATTTACTTGCTCAGTCTGTGTTTAGGCCTAAGTGCCATAGCGTTGCGCAATGCCAGAGTTGTTGATGCAATTTTGCTCATACTGCAGGCTTCGATCATGGTGGTTTTGATCACTTTTCTGGAAAGAAGGGGGCGCTTGCAAAATGGAACGCTCAAGTCGAAAATTAATCCGGGTGTCGGCTGACGTGATTAACAGAAAATATTAAGCAATGGGATTATTCAAATAAGTGACGTTTTATTGTCATGAAATTGCCAATTTTCGGCACAAACAGGTTTGAAGGCCGAATAATTTTATTTAGGAAATCCGATACGTATGTTGGTGAATCATGAGCCTGCTAGAATTTCGCAATATGGAAGAAAAAGCTCAAAATAAAAGCAGTCCAAAGGCTAAGCAGGATCTGAAGCTGAGCTTTCGGAAACTGGCTGCTAACCGGGATAAGCAGATCCTGCCGGTCCAACCAGTGGCAAAAGCCAGGCCCAAGACTAACAACAATCATAATAATAACCGCAAGGGACTTTACGATAAAACCAGTATTTACTTAAACCAGGTGCTGGGCGCCGTTAAAAACCGCAAAAGCTTCGCCTTGGATGCTGGATATCAGATCTTACAGAAGATGGCTGAAGGCCATCATCCCCTGGACGAGCTGTTTATAATGGCAATTCACCTGGATGATCGATTCAAGTATGTGATTCATCACAGCATCAATGTCGCTATCTACGCCTTGAAAATGGCTGAGGACCTTGGGTTTGATCAAACCCGGAAAATCGAACTTGCCATGGCCGCACTGTTGCATGATATCGGCATGGCGGTCATCCCGGATAGAATACTTTATAAACAGGAAGAGCTCAGCCGGCAGGAAATCGACATTCTCAGAAACCGGCCGAATTACAGCTATAAAATTCTGCGATCATTCGGTGATGGATTCGCCTACCTGGCTGAAACTGCGGCCCAGGTTTATGAGAGAATCGATGGCTCAGGATACCCGAGAGGATTAAAAGGGGATGAAATCCATGAGTTTGCCCAGATCATTGGGCTGTTGGATATGTACGAAGCCCTTATCCACTCCAGGCCGCAACGGGATAAAGTGACTCATTTCACGGCGGTAAAAGAGATCATTAATACCTGCAAGCACCGCTTCCAACGCCAACATTTAAAGTCGCTGTTGAGCATATTCACCGTGTTTCCGATTCACAGTTACGTCCGTCTGAACTCAAACGCCATCGGCAAGGTCATCGAGACCTATGCCGATCAGCCGATGCGTCCCAAACTTCAGATCATCTACGATTCACAGCGACGGAAGGTTTTAACGGAGCGAATCGTTGTACTGCCGGATAATCCCCTGTTGAATATTGTTGATTCCGTGCCCGAAGCTGAAATACTGGAACTTTCTAAGATCTAAAACCATTTATAAAAATGAATTCTTTTGACTCAAGTTAAGAAAAACAAACGTTAGCATTGGGTGAATAACTTTGCTCGGTAGGTTTTTTCATCTGCTAATAGAGCAAAGGTGTTTTTATGTATTTAGAGCATTGGGAACTTCAAAAAACGCCTTTTGGCAATGTGCCGGCACGCAGCGCATTTTATCGGTCGCCTCAACATGAGGAGGCCCTCCGTCGTTTGCTGTATGTGATTGAGCAGCGCAAAGGGGTAGCTATGTTGACCGGCGAGGTCGGCTGCGGCAAAACCACCGTCATCAGAGCGCTGTCTGATTTCCTTGACAAAGATAAATACCAATTTCAAACCATATCCAACCCTGCTTTGCAGCCAACCGATCTGATTAAAGCGATTGTGCTAAAGCTGGCAGGACGTGCAGCAAACGGTTCGAAAACGGACCTGCTTGAGCATTTGCACCGGCATCTGTTAGAAAATGCGGAAAAAGGGATCAGCACCGTACTGGCCATCGATGAGGCCCATGTCATCGGCAATCAAGCCACCCTGGATGAACTGCGGATGCTGCTGAATATTCAATCCGATGATGAATTCTTAATAACACTGATATTGCTCGGGCAACCGCCATTGTTGAAAAATATTTCAGAACTGCAACCTTTAAAGGAAAGAATCAGCATCAAGTTCAATCTTGAACAATTGGACTTTCAAAACACCCTGAACTATATCGTTCATCGTCTAAAATGGGCCGGCGCAACCCGCGGAATATTCTCCCGGGAAGCCATCCAGGTACTTTATGAATTTGCCGAAGGATTGCCGCTGCGGATCAACAACCTGTGTGACCGCTCACTGCTGCTGGGGTTAATGCGACAGGCCCCGATGATTGACAGTAAAATTGTGCATGACGCCATTGAGGATATGGAATCATAACCATGAACCGAACACCAGAAAAAGACCTTGCAGTTGATATTTTTAAACGCTTTAAAATCCTGCTTTTGCTGATAGCATGGCTGACCGCTGTTGGCTTATCGGGTTGTGCCCGGAATATAGAACAACCGGTTCCGATGCCGGCATTACCAAAAGCAGACGGACTGTCCGCGGCCGGTAAATTTCGCGCCGTGGTGATTGAAGATATGGACAATGACGGCAATTTAGACGTTGTCGGCGGTGCATCCTCTCCCGGCATGGTTACGATAAATTACGGCGATGGCAAGGGCGGAATTTCCGGACCCCAGCAATTGCCGGTTACCGGAGATGTCCGATCGATAGCGGTGGCGGATATCAACGAAGACGGACTGGCTGATATCATAATTTCCGTACAAATGAAATCCTCCGGTGTCAGAGTTCTGTTAAATCAGTCCAAGCGTCAATGGGTTCCTGACAAGGGTCCCATCGAAATTAACAAATACGAAGGAATTAAAACAGCCGACATAAACGGTGACGGCCATATGGATATTATCGCCGCCAATGCAACA
>Ga0210062_1000060_pt1 | contig 29460 bp, 22 predicted proteins | sample Muzzi_CordA_D2_FD_185528 | JGI IMG/M metagenome (GOLD analysis project Ga0210062, IMG submission 185528) | Wetland microbial communities from San Francisco Bay, California, USA, that impact long-term carbon sequestration - Muzzi_CordA_D2 (SPAdes) | ecosystem: Environmental > Aquatic > Marine >...
GGCAAAGGCCACGCGGCCCTGTGCGCGGGCGAAGTCGAGCAGCGTCGGGTCGTTGACGATCTCCGCCAAAGGGGCCGAGGCCAGCTTGGCCACCATCGGACCCCGCATCTGGTGCAATTGCTCAAGGTCGGCGACCACCGCGCTGCGCGCGTGCCAGCCGAACACGCCTTGCGTCGCGCTGGAGACCAGTGGCCACGCCGGGTAGACCACCCAATAGGCGACCGCCCAGACGATGGTGGCGTAGAACAGCCACAGCCACCAGCGCGGCAGCGGCGTGTTCAGCTCGCGCAGGCCGTCCCATTCGTGCCCGGTGGTCGGGGTACCGGTGATCGGGTCGATTTCCTTGTGTTCTTCAGCCACAGTTCAGTCCTCCCGCAGGGGAATGCGCGCCGCTTCGTCGAATTGCTTCTTGCGCGAGGGCCACAGCGCGTAGATCACCACGACCGCGAAGACGGCCACGAAATAAATGAGGCCCCAGGTCTGCGCGAATTCTGCAACGGCTTTGTAGGTCGGATCCATTTCGCTCACCGGATGTTGGCCTGGTCGTCGTAGAGCTTGAAGTCGACTTCGGTGCCGAGCATCTGCAGATAGGCGATCAGCGCGTCGGCTTCGGTGATGTGGCGTGGATCGCCGTCGAAATCGCGCGCCTTGACTTTCGGATAGCGCTTGGCCAGGTCGCCGGCATTCTCGGCTTCGGTGGTCGCCTGCGTGACCACATCGGCCTTGGCATGTTCGATCATGTCGGGCGTGTAGGGCACGCCGAGCAGCGCCTGCACCTTCAGGTCGCGATCGATGTGCTGGTAGTCGAGCGGGGTCCGCGCCAGCCAGGAATAGTCCGGCATCACCGAGCCCGGCACCACCGAACGCGGATCGCGCAGGTGGTCGCGGTGCCAGTCGTCCGAATACTTGCCGCCGACGCGGGCGAGATCGGGGCCGGTGCGCTTTGAGCCCCACTGGAACGGGCGGTCATACATGCTTTCGGCGGCCAGCGAATAGTGGCCGTAGCGCTCGACCTCGTCGCGCAGCGGGCGGATCATCTGCGAATGGCACAGATAGCAGCCTTCGCGCACGTAGATGTTGCGGCCGGCAAGCTCGAGCGGCGTGTAGGGGCGCACGCCCTCGACCTTCTCGATCGTGTTTTTGAGATAGAACAGCGGCGCCACCTCGACCAGGCCGCCGATGGAGATGACGACCAGGATGCCGATCACCAGGATGATCGAGTTCTTCTCGAAGATGGCGTGTTTTTGCCAGAGCGACATTTTCGTTCTCGCCTTATTCGGCCGGAGCCAGCGTGAGACCGGCGGACGCGGATTCCGCCGAGTTCACGGTTTTCCAGAGGTTGTAGACCATCAGCAGCGCGCCGGAGAGGAACAAGAGCCCGCCGATGGCGCGGATGACGTAGAAGGGATGCATCGCCTCCACGGTTTCGACGAAGGAATATTCGAGGAAGCCGAGCGAGGTGTAGGCGCGCCACATCAGGCCTTGCAGGATGCCGGACACCCACATCGCGGTGATGTAGAGCACGATGCCGATGGTCGAGATCCAGAAGTGCCAGTTGACCAGCTTCAGCGAATAGAGCTGCCGATTCCAGACCCACGGAATCAGGCAATAGAGTGCGCCGAAGGAAATGTAGCCGACCCAGCCCAGCGCACCGGAATGTACGTGACCAATGGTCCAGTCGGTGTAGTGCGACAACGAATTGACGATCTTCACCGACATCATCGGGCCTTCGAAGGTCGACATGCCGTAAAAGGCAACCGACACCACCATCATGCGCAGCACCGGATCGGTGCGCAGTTTGTCCCAGGCGCCGGACAGCGTCATGATGCCGTTAATCATGCCGCCCCATGAGGGCATCCACAGCATGACCGAGAATGTCATGCCCAGTGTCTGCGCCCAGTCAGGCAACGCCGTGTAGTGCAGGTGGTGCGGGCCCGCCCAGATGTAGAGGAAGATCAGCGACCAGAAATGGATGATCGACAGCCGGTAGGAATAGACCGGCCGGTCGCAGCGCTTCGGAATGAAGTAATACATGATGGCAAGGAAGCCGGCGGTGAGAAAAAAGCCGACCGCATTGTGGCCGTACCACCATTGCACCATGGCGTCCTGCACGCCGGCCCAGACAATGTAGGACTTGGGCGAGTACAGCGAATTCGGAATCGCTGCATTGTTGAACAGATGCAGCACCGCAATGGTGACGATAAAGGCGAGATAGAACCAGTTGGCGACGTAGATGTGCGGTTCCTTGCGCCGCATGATGGTGCCGAGATAGACGAGGAAATAGACCACCCATACGACGGTGAGGAACAGGTCGGAGTACCATTCCGGCTCGGCATATTCCTTCGACTGGGTGATACCGAGCAGATAGCCGGTACCGGCGATCACGATAAAAAAGTTGTAGCCGAGCACGACGAACCAGGGCGCGATCTCGCCAACCATGCGGGCGCGGCAGGTGCGCTGCACGACATAGAGCGAGGTCGCGATCAGTACGTTGCCGCCGAAGGCGAAGATTACCGCCGAGGTGTGCAGCGGGCGCAGACGGCCGAAGGTGATCCAGGGCAGATCGAAATTGAGGAACGGAAAGGCGAGCTCAAGCGCGATGTAGAGTCCGACGGTGAAACCGGCGATGCCCCAGAACACGGCGGCGACGGAGGCGAACTTGACGGGCCCCATATTGTAGTTGGGCTTGCCGTCGATCTCGAGCGGTGGCGCCGCCGCCGGTCGCTCGTAGAAGCGGTTGATGATGAAGAACACTGCAGCAACGCTGGCCGCGGTGAACAGATAGGCGTGGAAAGCGTATCCCGGCGTGTAGGCCTTGGCGGCGACCACGATGGAGAGAACCGCCAGCGCGGCAAAGGCGAGCGCGGAACCGCCCTCGCCGAGTGTCATGGTTTTTCGTGAAGCGAGTGCGTTCGCCATGCTGGGTTCCCGTTTCTGGCTGGCCTGGAACTTGGGTGAGGCCTCAGGGAGGGTCTTATCGGCTTCGACCTCCCCCGCTTCCTTGATGCAGGTCAAAGCTACCCGGTTTTGCAGGCGAATTCATCATACAAGTCATGCTGTTGCCCTCCGCCTGCATGCGGGGAGTAGTAGGCGGGACCGCATTCCCGGGAGTGCAAAAAGAAGAGGCGCGCCGCGCGCCCGGCCGGGCACGGAAGCGCGCATCCCGGGCTGCCCCAAAACGTCAGGCAGCAGTCTTGACCTCGACTTTCTTGACTTGTGCAGGCGCCGGCTTCGGCACGCTCACCTTGAGCACGCCCTTGTCGATACTGGCCTTGATGGCGTCGAGATTGACACCCTTGGGCAGCTCGAGCGAGCGTTCGAACGAGCCGTAGCTACGCTCGACCAGCCGGTAGTTTTTGTCCTTCTCCTCCTTCTCGGCTTTCTTCTCACCACGGATGGTGAGGACATCGTCCGTCACGTTGATCTGCACGTCCTTTTCCTCCAGGCCCGGCAGTTCGGCGGTGATCTCGATTTCCTTGTCGGTCTCCGCCACGTCCATGGTCGGCAGCATGGAGCCGGTCAGACCGGCACCGAGCGTGGGGAAGCCGCGGCTGAAGTCGTTGAACAGGCGATCGACTTCCTGCTGCAACGACAGGAACGGGTTGTCGGCGCGAGCGACGCCGCGCTGGCGGCCGACCGGAATGAGGGATTTCAGGTTCATGACGCGCCTCCATATTTCGGTGACGTCGCATTTCTCTTCGGAGAAAATTTACAATACGATTTCGAGAGCCAGCTTGCCTTGAGCTGCGTCAACAACGATCAAATATCGCAGTCGCGAACGGGCACTGCGCCGACGCGCTCCGCGCCACGATGGCGTGGCGCAGCCTTCCGGCTTTCGCCCTCGACCACGGTGCCGGTCATCGGCCTTCGGCGCCTCGCGCCAGCGCCCGTCGAAGATGGATCACCGCAGATCGATCACGCCGCTGCCGTCCGACACGTCGATGGCGGCCGGCGCCCGGGTCTCCTTTTGCATCTCCGCCAGCGGACGCGCGCGGATGGCGGCGGCGTCAGCCGGACGCCGCGTCCTGCGGCGTGCGCACCAGGCTGACCATGGCGCGCATAAGGTTGGAGCGCGTAACGATCCCGACGACCTCCCCGCCGCACATCACCGGAACGCGTTTGATGCGATGGCGCTCCATTAGCTCGACGATATCTTCGAGTGGAGCGAGCTCATCGACGGTCTGCACGTCGGTGGTCATCACCTCGAAGACCTTGCTGTCGTGCGAGTGGCTGTATGCGGCGGCAATGTCGGCCCGCCCCATCAGGAACTCCAGCCAGCGCGAGCGCCGATGCCCGGCGCTCGAATCGCGGCGACGCAGAAAATCACTTTCCGACAGCACGCCGACAAGTTTGCCTTTTTCGTCGATTACCGGCAGACCACTGATACTGTGCTGAAGCATCAGTTGCGCGCCTTGCAATACGCTTGCGTCCGGACCAATCGAGATCACCTCGCGGGTCATGACATCTTCGGCTTTCATGACGGCGCTCCGTCCTCTCAGCGCGTCGGACTACCACGGAAGCCAGGCAACGCGTTAGCATTCTCAAGTATCACGGACGCCCGGCAACACCGTTGATTCAGGTCAATTGTAGCGGCGTCAATGCGTCCATTCCGGCGGCGGGACGGGGGTCCAGGATCGCTTGAGCTTGAGATCGGCGGTCATGGCATTGGCGGCGATATAGCCGGGCGCGCCGTTGACGCCGCCGCCGTTGCCGGACGACGAACCGCACAGATAAAGCCCCTCCACCGGCGTGCGCGAGCCGGGCAGCAGCGGGTGCGGCCGGTTGATGCCCAGCTGGCTGGGAATGTAGGCGCCCATGCGTACGGCGCCCTGCGTCATGTTGGCGTTGAGCCGTTCGACATCGAGAGGCGTGAACAGATAGGTTCCCAGGAGATTGTCGCCCTCGAGATTGGACGCATAGATGCGCCAGTAGTCGAGAATGCGCCGGCTGTAGTCGGCACGGTTGCGCTCCCATTCCTGCGGACCGCCGTCGACGGAGTAGGGCGCGAACGGCCACCAGAAGGCGGCGTGCTTGTCCGGCGGCGCATAGGTCGGATCGAACAGGCTGTTGCAGGCGCCGTTGCCCATCAGCACGCGGGGAAATTTTCTGGCGGCGCAGTCGTTGAAACAGCTCTCGACATCCTCGATGTGATCCATGCCGAAGAAGATGTTGTAGGCGCGCGCAATATCGGGATCGAAGGCTTCCGCGCGATAGCTGGGCGGATTTTTCAATGCCAGATGCAGGGTAACCAGGCTGTGGTTACCCCAGTGCCAGGCTTTTGCCTTCTCGCGCACCGGTTCCGGGAACAGGTCCTCGCCGGCCATCGCCACGGTGGCGGGAAAGTCGATGGCGCTGGCGACAAACCGCTTGCCGGCAATGATACGGCCGTCGGCCAGCTTGACGCCGGTGGCGCGCCCCTGCTGCACCACGATTTCCCTGACGTCGGCCCCGGTGATGACCCGGCCGCCGCCCGCCTCCACCACCCGCGTCAGCGCATTGACCAGCGATACCGCGCCGCCGACCGGCAGCGTGAAGCTGGCGATGTTGGCGAAGATTGCCGGAAATACGATGCCGGCGCCGGGCACGTTTTCCGTGGTGATGACGTGCATGTAGGAGGTGAACAGCGTGCGGATGCGCTCGTCGATGAAATGCTTGCGCACCACGCTGAACAGATCGTGCTGGGCGTGCGACAACAGTTCCTTCGCCTTCGGCCCGGAGAGCCGGTCGGCGAGCTCCTCGCGCGGCAGCGGCGCGTTGTAGAGCAATGAGACCAGTAGCGGCCGCATCTCCTCACAATAGGTGTGCCAGAGCTCGCGGAACGTGTCGGCGTCCTGCCTGGAAAAACGCGCGAGCGAGGCGCAGGTCCTGTCGAGATCCTTGTGGATGACGACGCAGGTGCCGTCGCGGAAGGCGGCCGCCTGCTGCACCGGCGGCTCGATATAGGAAAAGCCGTAGCGGTAGAGTTCGAGATCCTCGACCAGCGGGCAGTACGCCATGCCCATATAGAAATTGGCGTGCAGATTGAGCCGGAAACCGGGCAGCTGGCCGGTATCGGTGGAGCAGCCGCCGCCAAGATGGTCATTGCGCTCGAGTACGGCGACGCGCAGGCCGGCGCGGGCGAGATAGGCGGCCAGCGTCAGCCCGTTGTGACCGGCACCGATCACCACTCCGTCGAAGTCTGCCAATGCAACCCCCGGCCTGTCTGTGGCTCGGAACCGGCCGAAGCGTAGCCCGTCGCCGCCGGGCCCGCCACAACCGGCAAAAGAAAACCCCGGCCCGTGCGGACCGGGGCAGTGTCACCGAACAAGTCTGGGAGAACGACGTTCGGCGTGAGAAACGAGAAGCTTCAAATCAGGCGTTCAGCCGGGCCAGCGCGGCACGGTTGCGCAGCAGGATGCGGCGCGAGGTCGGAACCGCGATGGCGGCTGAATTTTCCAGCTGGGTGAGCGTGCGCGACACCGTCTCGATCGTCAGCCCGAGATAGTCGGCAATGTCCTGGCGCGACATCGGCAACTCGACTTCGTTGACGGCCGGGTTGCGCGAGGCCATTTCCAGAAGGAAACCGGCCACCCGCTCCTGCGCGGTCTTGATCAGCAGCATGATGTGGTCCTGGGCACGCTGCAGTTCCTTCGCCGTCATGGTCCAGAGCTGACGGGCGGCCTTGTTGTCGTGGGCTGCAAGCGTGACCAGCGAGGAGCGCTTGATCACCAGGATCTTGCACTCGGTGATCGCCTCGGCCGAAAAGGTGTGCTCGTCGCCGACCTCAAGTCCGAAGGTATCGCCGGGCAGGTAGAACCCGCCGATCTGGCGCCGGCCGTCATTGAGCACCTTGTAGGTGCGCACCGCGCCGCTGATCACCCGGTAGAGATACTCGGCCGGCTCGTTCTCGCCAAAGACCTCCGCGTTGCGCGCGTAAGGCATGGTGGCGCCCATCAATTCGATCGAGGCGCCCGGTGCGGCGAATTTCGCCGGGGGAACCACGCGGGCGGACGGTTGCTGCCGGGCATTGCGCTGGATCGCGGTCTGAGTCTGCATGGCCCGAAATCCTCTTGGTCCACGGTGAATTCGATGCTGAATCGATATCCTTGGAACCAGGCGGCAGAAATTCAGATAATCTCCATAGGGGATTTCCCTGAGGCGCGGGGGGGCGGCGCCGCGGAAGGATGTTGGCGGCGCCAGGCGCATGTCGAAACCCATTGATAAACCAGTATATTCCGAGCCATTCGAGCGCGGTCGCGTCCTCCGTTATGGGGTTGCCCCGGTCTCGGTGCTGCTGTCGCTGGCGGCGCGGGCGCTGCTGGCCCCGGTGCTGCACAATGAGGGGATATTCCTCTATTTCGTGCCGGCGGTCCTCATTTCCGCAGGGATCGGCGGGCTGGAACCCGGCCTGCTGGCCACGCTGCTCAGCCTCGTCGCCATGGCGGCGGTGTTCGTCGGCAGCGACTCGGCGTCGTTGAGCGGAACCGCACTCATCAACGGAATCGCTTTCGCCGCCATCGGCATCGGCGTCGCCTGGGGCGGCGAATTGCTCCACCGCAGCCGCCGCCGCGCCACCATGATGACGCGCGACGCGCTGGCACGCCAGGCGCACCTGCAATCGATTCTCGACACCGTGCCGGAGGCCATGATCGTCATCGACGAGCAAGGCACCATGCAGTATTTCAGCAGCGCGGCCGAGCGGCTGTTCGACTACCAGCCGGCGGAAGCGATCGGACAGAACGTCAAGATCCTGATGCCGTCGCCCTACCGGCAAAGTCACGACGAATATCTGGAGCGCTATCTGACCACCGGCGAGCGGCGCATTATCGGCATCGGCCGGGTGGTCGTCGGCCAGCGCAAGGATGGCTCCACCTTCCCCATGGAGCTCGCCGTCGGCGAGATGAAATCGGGTGAGCGGCGTTTCTTCACCGGCTTCATCCGCGATCTGACCGAGCGGCAGAAGACCGAGGCGCGGCTGCAGGAGCTGCAGTCCGAACTGGTCCATATCTCCCGGCTGACCGCCATGGGCGAGATGGCCTCGACGCTGGCGCACGAGCTCAACCAGCCGCTGTCGGCGATTTCCAACTACCTGAAGGGCTCACGGCGCGTGCTCGACAGCATCCCCGACGAGCGCTCGGAGGTGCTGCGCGACGCGCTGGACAAGGCCGCCGACCAGGCCATGCGCGCCGGTCAGATCATCCGCCGCCTGCGCGACTTTGTCTCGCGCGGCGAAAGCGAACGGCGGGTAGAAAGCATCGCCAAGCTGGTCGAGGAGGCGAGCGCTCTGGCGCTGGTCGGCGTCAAGGACCGCGGCATCCGCGTCCAGTTCCGATTCGATCCGTCGGTCGATCTGGTGCTCGCCGACCGGGTGCAGATCCAGCAGGTGCTGCTCAACCTCATTCGCAATGCCATGGACGCCATGGAAACTGTGGCGACGCGCGCTCTCACCATCACCGTCACGCCGGCCGACGACAGCCACGTCGAGATCAGCGTGGCCGACACCGGCTCCGGCATCGATCCGGAAGTCGCGGAGCAGCTGTTTCAGCCATTCGTCACCAGCAAACGCCACGGCATGGGTGTGGGGCTGTCGATTTCGCGCGCCATCGTGGAAGCACATGGCGGGCGCATCTGGGCGGAGCCCAACCCTGCCGGCGGCACGGTCTTTCGCTTCATCCTGACGGCAGTGACAGAAGGAGACGTCGACGATGCAGCCTGAGCCGGTCGTCTTTGTGATCGACGACGACGACGCGGTGCGCCAGTCGATCGCCTTCCTGCTCAAGACCGCCGGCATCGGCGTGCGCGAATTCGAATCGGCCAGGGCCTTCCTCGACGTACTGCCGCAGGTGGACTTCGGCTGCATCATCACCGACGTGCGCATGCCCGACATCAACGGAATCGAGCTGCTGCGCGCCGTGCGCGAGAGCAAGCCCGATCTGCCGGTCATCGTCATCACCGGCCACGGCGACGTGCCGCTGGCGGTCGAGGCGATGAAGCTGGGCGCGGCGGATTTTCTGGAAAAGCCGTTCGACGACGACCTGCTGATCGCTTCGGTGCAATCGGCACTCAGCCAGGAGGCCGACGCCGCCAAGCGCAAGGCCGAAATCGCCGGAATCAACGACAAGCTCAACGCGCTGTCCAACCGGGAACGACAGGTGCTGGAAGGTCTGGTCGTCGGCAAGGCCAACAAAGTGATCGCCTTCGACCTCGGCATCAGCCCGCGCACGGTGGAAATCTACCGCGCCAACCTGATGACCAAGATGTCGGCCAACAGCCTGTCCGACCTGGTGCGCATGGCGATGATCTCCGGCATCCTGGACAACTCCACCGGTGCCTGAGCGCGCCGGCAGCGGGCGAGCGCATGGTGCCGGCACCGGCCCTGCGGCACGGCCGCGACGGGGCGACCATTCCAAGGGGCTCGGGCTGCTGCGCGCCTGGGACAAGGTGCCTCCTTGCCTGCATGCCGCAGCGCGTCACGCGGTGGCGAAGGACAAATTTTCGCGGCCGGATATCAGTCTGCCGGCGCCGACCATTGCCGCTGTTGTTCCGAAAGCATAGCCTGCGGCGTTAAACGGGAAATTGCCAAGGGGTCCGGCCGTGCCGATCAAGACCATCGAACCGATCGCGATCAGCTTGCCGATGGTGAAACCCGTCATCATGGCGGGCGAGGAAGTGCGCCGCGCCGACAACGTGCTGGTGCGTATCGAGGCCGGCGACGGCACGGTCGGCTGGGGCGAAGCGGCATCAGCGCCGGTGATGACCGGCGACACGCTGGAGAGCCTGGTATCCGCCGTGCATTACCTTGCGCCGGCGCTGCGCGGACGCGAGCCGGCCGACATCGCCGGCGCCCGCGCCGCCATGGACGCGCGCATGTATGGCAACCACGGCGCCAAGGCGGCAATCGAAATCGCGCTGCATGATCTGGCCGGCAAGATGGCGGGCAAGCCGGTACACGCACTGCTCGGCAAAGCGCAGCGCAGCCGGATGGCGCTGCTCGGCGTCATCGGCGGCGGTAACGAGGAGGGCGACCTGCGCGACGCCGAGGCGCGGAAAGCCGCTGGCTTTACCATCTACAAGATCAAGGTCGGCGTCGACAAGCCGGAGAAGGATGCCGCCCGCACGCGTGCGATCTGTAAGGTGCTCGGACGCGGCATGCTGATCTCTGCCGACGCCAATCAGGGATTCAGCGTGGACGAAGCGATCGCCTATGTGCGCGCGGTTGAGGACAGCGGGCTCGATTTCCTCGAGCAGCCGGTGGCGGCGGACGATCTCGCCGGCATGGCGGCGGTGCAGGCGGCGACCGAGATCGCCATCGGTGCCGACGAGGGCATCCATTCGCTTGCCGACCTGCGCCGGCACCATGCCGCCAAGGCGGCGCGCGGCGCGAGCCTGAAGGCGATCAAGCTCGGCGGCCTGCACGCGCTGGTCGCGGCCGGGGAGCTGTGCGGGAGCCTCGGCATGAGCGTCAACATCTCGTGCAAGACCGGCGAGTCGAGCGTGGCCTGCGCAGCCGCGTTGCACGCCGCGGCGATCATTCCCGACCTGGCCTGGGGGTTGTCGCTGACGCATCCGCAATTGGCCGAGGACGTGACAGCGGCGCCGGTGCCGACCGCGAAAGGCCACGTGGCACGGCTGGACCGTCCGGGGCTGGGCATCGAGGTGGACGAAGAACGCGTGCAGCGCCATCGCGTGCCGATCGCGGCACGGGAAGTGGCGTGAATTACCTCTCCGCGCATACGGCGAGACGAAACTAGGCCGGGAAATCCGCCTTGTAGCCGTCCGCGACCTTCTCGATGCGGCCGGCAAACGGCAGCCCGACATGGCCGGGCATCACCAGCGCGCCGGTCGCCGCACACCAGTCCAGCACCTTGCGCCGGCTGACGCGCGCCTGCACCGGATCGGAGTTCTTGGGAAAATTCCAGTCCGGGTAATAGACCTGCAACAGGTGGTGCCAGACGTCGCCGATAAAGACGCCGCGCTCGCCTTTGCTTTCCAGCTTGAAGAACACGTGGCCGGGCGAATGGCCGGGCGCCGGTTCGATCTCGATAAACTCGTTGAGCCGATGGGGGCCGTCGACCAGATCGGCACGGCCGTATTCGAGGATCGGCACCACGCATTCGCGGAAGGTGCCGAGTTCGGCCGGCCCTTCGTCGGAGGCATCGAGCCTGGAGAAATAATCGACGTCTGGCCTGGAGAACACGTAGCGCGCGTTGGGAAAAGTCGGTACCCACTTGCCGTCCTTCTGTTGCGTGTTCCAGCCGACATGGTCGTGATGCAGGTGCGTGCACATCACCATGTCGATTTCCTCGGGCTGCGCACCGGCCGCCGCCAGCCGCTCCAGATAGGGCTCGTTGAGCATGTTCCAGAATGGGCGGCCGGGCTTCACCTTGTTGTTGCCGCAGCAGGCGTCGATGAGGATGGTCCGGCCGCCGATCTTGAGCAGCCAGCTATGCACGGCCAATTTGATCTTGCCGGTTTCCGCCTCGTAGTGATGCGGCGCCAGCCAGTGTTCGTGCTCGGCCCGATGCGCGGCGGTGAACTCGGGAAAGATCTGGGTGAGCGGATAGCTCGGCAGATAGGTTTCCTCGACGCGCGTGATCGTCGCCTGGCCGACGGTGAAGCTGCGCACCCGTTCGCGCTCGACGAGTCCCATGCCGTTTCCCCGCTTTGTTGCCGCTTTGCCTGAACGAAGGATACTCCCTGTCGGCGGAAAGGGCGTCAAGAACGCGGAAGGGAGAGGCCGCGTGGTGCTGGACGCGCCTACTTGCTGCCTATGGCCTGGTATTGCCGCATCCACTTGCGGTCGATCCAGTCCTTCAGCGCCCAAACCCAGGCGCCTTCGAATTTGAGCCGGCCGCGCGAACCGACGGCGTAACGCTCGCCGGTCGAGATCAGCGCCAGATGACGCGCTTGCGGGCGGAAGGGTTGCGGCGCCCTGCCCTGCACCATGGCGCGCAGGTTGTCAGCGAGCGGCGGACCCTCACGTACAGCATAGACGCCGGACTTCTCGCGCGGGGTCTCCACCAGCGCGGCGCAGTCGCCGGCTGCGAACACAGCGGGATCGTTGAGCGACTGCAGGGTCGGACCGACGGCGATGAAGCCACGCTCGTCGAGGGCAAGCCCGGTGGTGCGAAACCAGTCCGGCGCGCCGGCCTGGGTGACGATCAGAACGGCGTCAACGGCAAGCGAACCGCCGTCGCCGAAATCGATATGGCCGGCACGCAAACCGGCGACCCGGCGATCTTCGAGCATCTGCATATTGCGTTCGGCAAAGACGCGGCGGAAAGCCGATTGCACCTGCGCATTATGGGTCGGCAAAATTTTGCCGTCGGTAATCAGGGTGAAGGAAAAGGCGTCGGGATCGACGGCCTCAGCCCGCAGGCGCGTGCGCACCGACAGCAGGAGCTCGATTCCGCCGGCGCCGCCACCAATGACGGCGATGTGCCGCGGGCCATCGGGGCGGCGGCAGTCGGCGCGCAGCGTGTCAAACTTTTCCAGAAATCCCGCAATCGGTTTTACCGCGATACCATGCTCGCGCGCGCCGGCAATCGAATTGAGCGAGGGCGTACTGCCGACATCAATCGATACGATGTCATAGGTAACGGTGGTGCCGTCGGTGCAGAGCACCCGCTTGTTGGCGCGATCGAGACCGGCCGCGTGCGCATGGACGAGGCGCGTTCCGGTCGCCGCCGTCAGCCGCCGCAGATCGATATGCGCCTGCTCATGTGGGTAGAGCCCGGCGATCAGCCCTGGCAGCATGCCCGAATAAGGCGTTTCGAAAACATTGCTGATTACGGTCACCGTCGCGCCCGGCAGCGGCAGCCGGCCGAACTCGGCGATCACGTGCACATGGGCGTGGCCGCCACCGATGAGGACGATCCGCTTAGGCGGGGCTTGCGTCATCGTTTTTGCAGGAGCTTGGTGGCCCGCACCTGCGCGCCTTCGGCAGGTGCAACGTCGAAACCGAGCTCGCCAGCGAGATTGTTCATGCGCGCCTGGTTTTCGGGAAAGACCAGCACGGCGCGGCGCACGCCTTGCGCTGCCAGCACCGGCAGCAAAGCCTCGATAAGCCGCGTCGCCAGTCCCCGCTCGCGCAGGTCGGCGCGAATAATGACCGCGCATTCGGCGGCGTCGAAGTCGGGATCGGCGGCGGCGCGGACAAGGCCGGCGACCCGCTCGCCGTCCCAGGCGACCAGCGTCATCTCACGATCGTAATCGATCTGGCTCAGCCGCGCGGCGGTCTCATGCGTGCGCGCGCGCAGCGGCGCGAAATAAGCGTGCCAGAGATCGCTGTTGTCTACCGCGTCGGCGAAGCGGCGCAAGGCGGGCTCGTCCTCCGGCCGGATGGGACGCACCGCATAGGTTCGTCCATCGAGCCCGCCCACATTGCTCTCGCATTCCTGCGGATAGGGGCGGATGGCGAGCCGCGCCTGCGCCGGTTTGCTGGCCGCGCACAAGCGGATACGGCCGTCGACGGCGATCACGCCTTGCGCGTCGCAGAGCAGCGGATTGATGTCGATCTCGGCGATCTCGGCGTGGTCGGCGACAATGCGGCTCAGCTGCATGAGCACGTCGACGACCCCGTCGATGTCGGCGGCGGGGCGGTCGCGATAGCCCTTGAGCAGGGCGGCAATGCGGGTCCGCTCGATCTGCGCGCGCGCCAACACGGTGTTAAGCGGCGGCAGTTCCAGCGATTTGTCGCCCACCACCTCGACCGCGGTACCGCCGTGACCGAACAGGATCACCGGCCCGAAGGTGACGTCGCTGGTAACGCCGGCGATCAGTTCAAAGGCACCCGGGCGGCGGATCATTTCCTGCACGATGAAGCCCTCGCGCCGCGCCTCAGGGAGAACGCGGGCGATGCGTTGCTCCATCGCCCGGGCGGCGGCTTCCACCTCCGCCGCACCGGCAAGGTCGAGGGCGACACCGCCGACGTCGGACTTGTGCACCACGTCGCGCGAGCGAATTTTCAGCGCCACCGGCGCGCCGATCTCGCCGGCGCGCCTGGCCGCCGCGGCGGCGTCGGCTACCGCTTCGGTGCGGGCAAAGGGAATACCGTAGCATGTGAAGAAAGCGGCGACTTCGGCCGGATCGAGCCATTCGCGGTTATCGGCGAGCGCCGCGCGGACAATGTCCTGCGCACGGCGCACGTCGTCCTGCGGACGCAGCTTGACCGAGGACGGGGTTTCCAGCAGCAGCAGCTGGCTCTGCCGGTAACGCACCAGATACATGAACGCGCGCACCGCACGCTCCGGCGTCTCGTAGTCCGGCACGCCTGCCGCCACCAGTCGGGCGCGGCCGGCGCGCACGTTTTCGTCGCCCATCCAGCAGGCGAACACGTTCTTCTTCGCTGCGCCGGACTTGGCCAGTCCGTCGATCAGGCCCTGGGCCGCGTCAACCGAGGAGACAACGGACGTCGGGCAATAACTGACCAGCAGGGCGTCGACATCCGGATCGTCCATCAGGACAGCAACCGCATGCGCATAGCGGGCCGCGCCGGCATCGCCGATGATGTCGACGGGATTGCCGCGGCTCCAGGTTGGCGGCAGCACCGTGTCGAGTTTTCCGATCGTGTCCGGCCCTAGCTCCGCGAGCCGCCCGCCATCTTCGATCAGCCGGTCGGTGGCGAGCACGCCGGCACCGCCGCCATTGGTCACGATGGCCAGCCGGTCGCCGCCAGGCCGCGACATGCGCGACAGCGTTGCCGCCGCATCGAACAACTCCTCGACCTCGTCGACCCGCAGCATGCCGGCGCGGCGGAAGGCCGCCTCATAGACCACGTCGGCGCCGGCCAGCGCCCCGGTATGCGAAGCGGCGGCGCGGGCGCCGGCCTCGGCGCGGCCGCCCTTGACGACGATCACCGGCTTGACCCGCGCGGCGCGGCGCGCCGCCGACATGAACTTGCGGGCCTGGGTCACCGCCTCGGCATAGATCAGGATGGCGCCGGTAGCCTCGTCGAGCGCGAAATAATCGAGCAGGTCGCCGAAATCGACGTCGCTCATGTCGCCCATGGAGACGACCGCCGAAAAGCCGACGCCGCGCGGCCGCGCCCAGTCGAGCACGGTAGTGGCCATGGCGCCGGACTGGGTGAGGAAGGCGATGTTGCCGGGCAACGGCACCGCCGGGGCGAAGGTCGCATTGAGCCCGATGCCAGGCACGGCGATGCCGAGACAGTTGGGACCGACAATGCGCAGCAATTGCGGGCGCGCGGCTTGCAGCAGTTGCGCCGCGCGATTTTTGCCGGCAGCGAGTTTGCCGAAACCGGCGGTGAGGATGACGACGGCGCGGGTGCCGCGGTCGCCAAGCTGCGCGACCAGCGGCGGCACACTATCGGGCGGCGTGGCGATGACGGCGAGATCGGGCGTCACCGGCAGGCCGGCGACATCTGCGTAGGCGGCGATGCCGCGCACGGTTTGCGCGCGCGGATTGACCGGAAATACGGGTCCGGCAAAGCCGCCGGTCATCAGATTGTCCATCAGCGCGGCGCCGACCGAGTTCGGCGTATCGGAGGCGCCGATGACGGCGACCGATCCGGGCCGAAACATCCTGTCGAGATTGCGTATCGACACGCGACCTACCGTAATTCAATCAGGCCCGGTACAAACCATTGCAACAGCAACATGCCGCGTCTTTGACGCGGATCATAAAATGAGAATGCCCGGACCCAAGGTCCGGGCATTCGAAACACTCAACACAGCGCAACTCAGCGGCAACGCACGTAGTGCCTGCGCCTGTACCTGTCGTGATAATAGCAATATCCGGGACGCGTCGCATCGGCGATGATCGCGCCGGTCGCAGCACCGATGATGCCGCCGGCAACCGCCGCACCCGCAGAACCGCCGGCCAAGCCGCCGATCAACGCGCCGGCACCGCCGCCGATCAGCGCGCCGCCCGCAGCGCGATCCTGCCGCGCCGTCTGGCATCCGGCGAGCGCCAGTGCCATCAGTGCCACCACAGCCAGTTTCTTGTGCATATTAGGCCTCCATTGCCCGGTTCGCCGTACTTGATCTCAATGCGGCATAATGCGCGTTGATGTGCGTCAAATTTGCGGCAGCGATACACAGGGAATCTTTAAGGAAAACAGATCGTTGCACCGGTCCCCCGCGCATGCGTTGCCACTTAGTTGCCGCATTGCCCAACGCCCGGGCACTCACAAAGTTCCGGGTACTCACAAAGTTCCAAGCAATCTTGCGGCGCCGAGCAGGGCCGGGAACGGCCGGACAATGACATAGGTCGGCACCGCCGCCAGATAGTCGCGAAAGCGGCCCTTGGCTTCGAAGCGTGTACGGAAGGTCGATTGCGCGAACACGGCGCCGAGGCGGGGCACGATCCCGCCGGCAATATAGACGCCGCCGCGCGCGCCCAAGGTCAGCGCCAGATTGCCGGCGATGGTGCCGAGCATGGCGCAGAACATCTGCGTCGCCTCGCGCGCGCGCGGATGCTGCTCGCCGATCCGCGCATCGGTGATCTGCGCCGGCGTGAACTGCTCCTGCGGCTCGCCGGACAGTTCGCACAACGCCGCGTACAGATTGAGAATGCCCGGGCCGGAAAGAACGCGCTCGGCCGAAACGTGATCGAAGCGCTTGCGCATCAAATCAAGCACCGCCGCCTCGTGCGCATCGGCGGGGGCCATGGTGACGTGCCCGCCCTCGCCCTGGATGGGCACGGCACGGCCATCGTGGAAGGCAAGACCGCTGACGCCGAGTCCCGAACCCGGCCCGATGACGGCGACCGGCGCGCCGGCGACCGGCGTCCCGGTGCCGACCTGGGCCAGGTCCTCGTCGGCGAAATATGGGACAGCGAGCGCGTTGGCGACGAAGTCGTTGATGATGCGCAAGGACTTAAGACCGAGACGCTCGCGCAGGCCGTCGATGGAGAAGGTCCAGGGAAAATTGGTCAGCGTGATCTCGTCGCCGGTGATCGGCGCAGCGATGGCCAGCACCGCCCGCGCCGGCCGGGCCGCTCCGGTTTTGCCGGCCAGATAGGTTTCGATCAGGTCGCCGAGGGCGGGCGCCTCGTCGGTGGCGAAGATTTGGACATGGGTGATGGCACCGGACGGCTCCACTCGCGCGAGGCGTGTATTGGTCGCGCCGATATCAGCGACAAGCCCCGGTCCCGGCATGGTCAATGGGTCTCCCGCGTCATCACGACGACACCAGATTTACCGGCCTTCCGTCGAGAAAGGAAACGATATTGGCGACGGTGGTGGCGGTTATGCGCTGAATGGCCTCCCGCGTATTGAAGGCGCTGTGCGGGGTGACAATCACATTAGGCATGGTGAGCAAGATGTGGTCGGCCACCAATTCACGGATGTCATGTCGATTCTCGTAGATCGAGGAGATCAATTCAGCCTCCTCGCGGATCAGCGGCTCGTCAGGCAACACGTCGAGGCCGGCGGCGGCCACCTTGCCGCTGCGCAGGGCTTCGATTAACGCGCGCGAATCGACGACGCTGCCGCGCGCTGTGTTGATGATGACCACGCCCTTCTTCATGTGCGCGAAGGCGTTCGCGTCGAGCAGATGCTCGGTCTGCGGCAGCGCGGGAACGTGCAGAGTGATGACGTCGGAAGTGGCGAGCAGTTCGTCCATGGTGCCGTAACGCACGCCGAATTCGGCAGCCAGCGCCTCGTCAGGCTTGATGTCGAAAGCAACGACCTCCATGCCGAAGCCGCGCGCTATGCGGATGACGTGACGTCCAATGTTGCCAGTGCCAATGACCCCTATCGTCTTGCCCTGCAAATCGAAGCCCTCCAGGCCCTGCGGCGTGAAGCGCCCCGAGCGCGCCCGCTCCATCGCCTCGCGCAGCCGGTGACTGATGGCGAGCAGCAGGGCGAACACGTGCTCGGCCACCGTGTTCTCGCCATAGGTCGGCACATTGGCGACCTTGATTCCGTGCTCCGTGCACCAGGCCATGTCGATATGATCGTATCCAGTGGAGCGGGTGGCGATCAGCTTGAGGTTGGGCAATTGCGTCAGCACGTCGCGGTCGAGCTTGGAATAGATGAAGGTGGAGACAATCTCAGCGTCGGCATGGTGGGCGGCGTTGTCCGCCCGCAGCGGACGCTCGGTCAGCGTCAGGTCATGGCCGCGCTTAAGGGCGTCAAATTCAAAGGCCTCGCGCGGCTCGGTCTCGAAGATGACGATCTTCATCGGGCTTCCTCACGGGCGAACGCGCGCCCCGCGCAGGGCGCGTGCATCGTCCTCCGGGCTCGAGGGGTTGATCGGAAGGCCGGTGCCGAGCTCGAAACCGCCCCAGGTGGCGATATCAGGGACGACGCGCAGGCGCCAATGAAAGTGGGGCGCGCCGAAATCCGCCTTGGCCGCAGATTCGACCACAAAATTATAGGGCGGATCATCGAGCACCGATTTGATCCGCTGCAAGACGCGGCCGAGCAATTCACCGAAGGCATCACTCTCGTCATCGGCCAGCGCCGTGAACGAAGCCTGATGCCGCTGCGGCACGATCCAGACTTCGAACGGGTGCTCGGCGGCAAACGGCACGAGGCTGAGGAAATGCACGTTCCCCTCGACAACGCGCGTCCCCTCTTCAAGTTCGAGTTTGAGCTCGTCGCAGGTGGCACAGCGGCCGTGCATTTCGTGGTGGCGCCGCCCCCATGCTCCGATCTCGGCCAGCCGCGGCGGCTGCATCCCCAGCGCGATGATCTGCGCGTGCGGATGCACGAGCGAGGCGCCGGCGGTCGGCCCCTGGTTGCGGAACAGCACCGCCGTCTCGATCCCCGGTCGGTCGAATAGCGTACGCAGGCGGTCACGGTAGCCGGTGACCACTACGCGCAGCGCGTCCGCGCCCATGGTGGCAAGGTCGGCGTCGTGGCGCGGACTTTCAATGACCACCTCGTGGAAGCCGTAGCCGGCGCGCGCGCCGGGCATGGTCGCCGGCGGCGGGTTTCCTTGCAGGGCGGGAAACTTGTTGGGCACGACGCGGATCTGCCAGCCGGGCTCCCCCGGCGCCGGCGTCTCGGCGACGATGCCCGGCAGCTCAGCTTCGTGGCCGGGACAGAAGGGGCAGTCCGGGTCGAAGCGCGGGCGCGGCGGAGCGCGACGCCGCGGCGCTACACCCGCGTGCGGCCGGCGCCCGCGTTGCGGGGCGATGATCACCCAGCGGCCGGTGGTGCGGTCCTGCCGCAGCTCGCTCATGGGCGAGGACTATCCGCTGGCCCGCGCCGGCACGCGGGATTTCGGCGCCGCAGCTTCCTTCGCCGCCACCCGCTGCTTGACGGCAAGGAAGCTGTCCGGACTGACCGACATGGAATCGATACCGCAATCGACGAGGAATTCGGCGAATTCCGGATGATCGCTCGGCGCCTGCCCGCACAGGCCGACCTTGGCGCCGGCCTTGTGTGCCGCCTCGATGACGCTGTGGATCATCCATTTCACCGCCTCGTCCTGCTCGTCGAACAGGCCGGCAAGCTCGCTCGAATCACGGTCGACGCCGAGGGTGAGCTGGGTCAGATCGTTGCTGCCGATGGAGAAGCCGTCGAAGCGCTCGGCAAAGGCCTTGGCGAGAATGACGTTGGAGGGAATCTCGCACATCACATAGACCTGCAGGCCGTTCTGGCTGCGCTTGAGGCCGTTCTCCGCCATGACTTCGAGCACGCGGTCGGCCTCCCGGGTCGAACGGCAGAACGGGATCATCACGATGACGTTGGTAAAGCCCATCCGCTCGCGCAGGCGGCGGATGGCGCGGCATTCGAGCGCGAAGCCCTCGCGGTAGCGCGGCGAGTAGTAGCGCGAGGCGCCGCGGAAGCCGAGCATCGGGTTCGCTTCCTCGGGCTCGAAACCGGCGCCGCCGATCAGCCCGGCATATTCGTTGGTCTTGAAGTCGCTCATGCGCACGATCACCGGCTTGGGATAGAAGGCGGCCGCGATGCGGCCGAGCCCGCGCGCCAGCCGGTCGACGAAATACTCTTCCTTGTCATCGTAGTTTGCGGTGAGCGCGGCGATCTCGGCCTTGGCGCCCTCATCCTTGAGGTCGTCATAGTGCACCAGCGCCATGGGATGCACCTTGATGTGGTTGCCGACCACGAATTCCATGCGCGCCAGGCCAACGCCGTCGGCCGGGATGCGCCACCAGCGGAAGGCTGCCGCCGGGTTGGCGAGGTTGAGCATTACCTGGGTGCGGGTTTCCGGCGCCCTGGAAAAATCGATCTCGTGCGATTCGAAGTCGGCGGTGCCCTCGTAGATGAAGCCCTCGTCTCCTTCGGCGCAGGAGACCGTAACCTCCTGCTCGCTGTGCAGCACTTGCGTGGCATTGCCGGTACCGACGATGGCCGGCAGGCCGAGCTCGCGGCTGACGATGGCCGCGTGCGAGGTGCGTCCGCCGTGATCGGTGACGATAGCCGCCGCCCGCTTCATGACCGGTACCCAGTCCGGATCGGTGGTCCGGGTAATCAGCACCGAACCATCGACGAAGCGGTCGATATCGCGCGGGCTGTCGATCAGGCAGGCACGGCCGGCCACCACAGCGTCGCCGATACTGAGGCCGCTGACCAACCTCTTGCCCTTCGATTTGATGCGATAGGTGCGAAACGTGCTCCCCGTGTGCTGCGACTGCACGGTTTCGGGCCGCGCCTGCACGATGAACAACTCACCGGTTTCGCCATCCTTGGCCCACTCCATATCCATCGGCATATCGTAATGCTGCGCGATGACGCAGGCCCAGCGCGCGAGCGTGAGGATTCCGTCGTCGTCGAGCACGAAGGCGGCGCGTTCGGCCTTCGAGGTCGGCACGTTCCTGGTTGGGCGCTCGCCTTGCGCAGCGTAGATCATCTTCTGCGCCTTCTCGCCGCATTTCTTCTCGACGATCGGAGCGAGCGTCTCATCCGACAACAGCGGCTTGAAAACGATGTATTCGTCCGGGTCGATCGTGCCCTGCACCACGTTCTCGCCCAGGCCCCACGCGGCGTTGATGAGCACTACCTTGTCAAAGCCGCTCTCGGTGTCGATGGAGAACATCACGCCGGCGCCGCCAACATCGGAGCGCACCATGTGCTGCACGCCGATGGAGAGCGCGACCTTCATGTGGTCGAAACCCTTGACCTGGCGGTAGCTGATGGCGCGGTCGGTAAACAAAGATGCGTAGCAGCGCCGGCAGGCGTCGAGCAGCGCCTGGTCACCGCGGATATTGAGATAGGTTTCCTGCTGGCCGGCGAAGCTGGCGTCGGGCAGGTCTTCGGCGGTGGCGCTGGAGCGTACGGCAACGTCGGCTTCTTTCTTGCCGACGCGCTTGCACAACTCGTCATAGGAAGCGCGGATCGCCTGTGCCGTCTCCGGTGGCCATTCGCCTTGGATGAACATATTGCGGATCGCGGCACCGGTTTCCGCCAGGGTCGCCTTGCCGGCGGCCAGTTTACCAAGCGCGTCGGTGATCTTCTGCTTCAGGCCGTTGGCTTCGACATAGTTCCAATAGGCGTCGGCCGTGGTGGCGAAGCCCGGCGGCACGCGCACGCCCTTGCTGCCCAGATTGGCGACCATCTCGCCGAGCGAGGCGTTCTTGCCGCCGACCTTGGCGACATCGCCGCGGCCAAGCGTCTCGAACCAGAGCACGTGAAAATTTTTCGCGGCCATGACACAGGCCTCCTGAACCTATCGCTGCGTTCCCTTGAGGCGGAACTGAACCTCAAAGGCACCGATGAGGTCGAGCCAGTCTTCCATCAGCCGCGTCATCAGGAAACGCCGGCGCACACTTTCCCTGGCGTTGCGGCCAAGGCGTTCGCGCAGCTTGCCGTCCTTCAACACGTCGACGATGCGGGCGGCGGCCTCCTGCACATTGTTGACCAGGTATCCGCTCACGCCGTCCTCGATCTGGTGCTTGATGCCGCCGGTATTTCCGCCAATGACGGTGGTGCCTTTCCACATCGCCTCCGTGACCGTCAATCCGAAGCCCTCACGGATCGACTTCTGCAAGACCACCGCGGCGCGGCGCTGCAGCGCGTTGACCAGGGCGGAATCCTGCACCGAAAGGATACGGATGCGCTCCTCCGCGCATTTGCAGATGGCGGAAAATACCTCCTGCCCTTCCGGATCGTCGGTCGCTACGTTGCCGACCAGCACCAGCGTACAGTCGACCTGCTTGCGCGCGATCTTGAAGGCGTCAATCACCCCTTGCGGGTCCTTCCACCTGTCGAAGCGCGAGATCTGCACCACCAGCGGCAGATCGGTGGGAATGTCGTAATGCGCCAGCCGCTCGTTGATCTCGCGCTCGGACAGCGGCTTGTTGGTGGTCGAGAACGGGTTGATCGCCGGCATGATGAAGCGCTCCGGCACGGTGAGATTCTGCGCGTATTCCGGCAGCGAGAACACGGCTGCGTCGTACTGCTCGATCAGCGGCGCCAGATAGCCCCACAGCTCCGCGTCGGGCCGGGTCAGGTCGACATGGCATTGCCAGATCCACGGCGCTTTCTTGCGGAAATGGCGGATCAACGGCAGCGGCTGCGGGTCGTGCACGATCACCACGTCATGATCGAGATGCACGCGGACCGCGTTCTCGAAGGCGACCTCCTCGTAGATGTGCGTCTTGAGGTCGGTGAGCTTGATGTCGGCGCCCTGCAGGGCGTTGTGCATCTTCTTGGTGATGCTGAAGAAGTCGGGGCGGCCCTGGATCACCCGCCAGCCGGTGCGGATGCCGGAGACGTTCATCAGGAGCGTGAGCGACGACAGCAGCTCGGCAACGCCGCCGCCGTAATAGGTCGAGTTGATGTTGACCACATGCAGATCGCGCAGGCGCTCGACCTTCTTGAGGATGCGCTCGACCGCCTCGGCGCCGATGAGCTCCTCGAAATCCTCCACCGTGCACAGCTTGAAGCCGCTGCTGTCTTGCGTTTGATCCAGGGCGTCCATCGATCAGGCTCCCGTCGGAGCGACACGTGTTTGCGTCGGCGAATTGGCAATCATACAACACCGTTTGTTGCGCAAAGATGGCGGCGGCGTGACATCGTGTCTCCCGCGAAAACGGCCGCCGGCCCGGATAATCGTCTGTGACGTCGCATGCCGCGACAAATCGATCCGGTTTCTCTACCGTGGCCGCCGATCGCCGCGTTGACCTGAGTCAATTCGCCTGAAATTGCAGGGGCCTAGACATAAATTCGATCGCTCCAATTGGTAACCACGGTATTCGCTTGACGGTTGCTGCAACAGTGGAATGACCGATCTGCCAAACGCATCCGCGATATTGCCCGACACCCCGCACGCGCTGCCGGCCGCCGACGTGCTGGCAGCGCTGACAGTGACGCCGGCCAGCGGTCTCGACGACGACGAAGTCAGGCGCCGCGCCGCAGCCTTTGGGCCGAATACCATCGTGGCGCGGCGCAAGGTCAGCGCACTCGCCGTGCTGCTGCATCAGTTCCGCAGCCCGGTGGTCTATCTGCTGGCGGCAGCGGCGGCGCTCGCTTTCTATTTTGGCGAATGGGAAGAAGGCGGCGCGATCGTCGCCGTGCTGGCGCTCAATGCGCTGATCGGATTCGTCACCGAGATCAGGGCGGCGCGCTCGATCGAAGCATTGCGCGCGCTCGGGACACGCTCGGCGCGGGTACGCCGTGAAGGCCACACCCGCCTCATCCCCGCCGACCAGCTGGTGCCGGGCGACATCATGCTGGTGGAAGGTGGCGATTCCATCTCGGCCGACCTGCGGCTGGTAGAAACCTCCAATCTCGGCGCCGACGAATCGACGCTGACCGGCGAATCGACTGCCGTCGACAAGACCATCGCGCCGGTCGCCGGCGACGCGCGGCTGGCCGAGCGCACCTCGATGCTGTTCAAGGGCACCTCGGTCAGCCGCGGTAGCGGCATCGGTGTCGTGACCGGCACCGGTCTCGCCAGCGAGCTCGGCCGCATCTCGCAACTGGTCGAGGAAGCTGAGCCGGAGTCGTCGCCACTGGAAAAACGGCTGACGCGGCTGTCCGGCCAGTTGGTCTGGGCGGTAGTGGCACTGACCGTGCTGATCGCCGGCGTCGGGCTCACCAGCGGTAAGGACGCTTTCCTCATGGTGGAGGCGGCGATCGCGCTGGCGGTGGCGGCGATCCCGGAAGGGCTGCCGATCGTGGCCACGCTCGCGCTCGCGCGCGGCATGTGGCGGATGGCGCGGCAGAATGCGCTGATCGAACGGCTGTCGGCGGTGGAAACGCTCGGTGCGACCACGGTCATCTTGACCGACAAGACAGGCACCCTGACCGAGAACCGGATGACCGTGCGCCGCTTCTGGGTCCCGACCGGCGAGGTCGAGCTCGAAAGCGCCGGCGACAGGATCGCGCTCGGTGACGACACCCAGCTCGCCCGCCTCATTGAAGCCGCCGTGCTCTGCAATGACGCCGCGCTGGAGCGGCTGGAAGAGGAAGGCAGCGGCGATCCGATGGAGATCGCTCTGCTGCGCGCCGGGCTGATGGCCGGGCTGGAACGCCCCGCTCTGCTCGAGCAGAATCCGATCGCGCAGAAACATGCTTTCGATACCGCCAGCAAGATGATGGCGACCGTGCACCGGCGCGGCGATCGGTTTCTGTTCGCGGTCAAGGGTGCGCCGGAGGCGGTGCTGCATGCCGCCGAGAGGGTCGTCTCCGACGACGGCGAGGCCGCGCTCGACCACGCCACCCGCGCGGAATGGCTGGAACGGGTCGCGCATCTCGGCCACCACGGATTGCGCGTGCTCGCCTGCGCCAGCAAGACCGAGCCGCGCCCCGACGCGCCGGCCTATGCGGGGCTGACCTTCCTCGGCCTCATCGGGCTGGAGGACCCCGCACGCGAAGACGTGCCGCAGGCCATCCAGGACTGCCAGCAGGCTGGCATCCGCGTCGTCATGGTCACCGGCGACCACGCCGTGACTGCGCGCAGCATCGGCCGCGCCGTCGGGCTGGGCGAGAGCGCGGCCCATGTGGTGGAAGGCCGCCAGCTCGGCGAGCTCACCAGCGCCCGCGACCAGGAACTGTTCAATGTCGGCATTTTTGCACGCGTCAGTCCGGCCGAGAAGCTCGATCTGGTGCGCGCCTACCAGGCCGCCGGCGACATCGTCGCCATGACCGGCGATGGGGTCAACGACGCCCCCGCGCTCAGGCAGGCCGACATCGGCGTCGCCATGGGGCTGCGCGGTACCGACGTGGCGCGCGAGGCGGCCGCCATGATCCTGCTCGACGACGCTTTCCCCACCATTGTACGGGCAATCCGCGAAGGCCGCGTGATCTTCGGCAATATCCGCCGCTTCGTCGCTTACCTGCTATCGTGCAATCTGAGTGAGGTGCTGGTGGTCGGACTGGCGATCCTGTCGACGCTGCCGCTGCCGATCCTGCCGTTGCAGATCCTCTATCTCAATCTGGTCACCGACGTGTTTCCCGCCTTCGCGCTGGCCATGGGCGAAGGCGAGCCGGGCGTGCTCAGACGGCCGCCGCGCAATCCGCAGGAAGCGATCCTCGGCCGGCCGCAGTGGACCACCATCGTGCTGCAAAGCCTGGCGCTGACCGCAGGCACCTTCGGCGCGCTCGGGCTGGCGCGGCTGGGGCTCGATCTGGAGGGCCGGGCGGTGATCACCGTCACCTTCCTGACGCTGGCCTTTGCCCAGCTCTGGCACGTGTTCAACATGCGCTCGCCGCACTCAAACATCTTCGTCAACGAAGTCACCCGCAATCCGTGGACCTGGGGCTCGTTCGCGCTGTGCACACTACTGCTGGCGCTGCCGCCCTATCTGCCGCCGGTGGCGCATGTGCTGCATCTGGCGCCCCCAAGCGCGGCCATGTGGGCTATCATACTCGGCATGAGCATTGCGCCGCTGTTGGTGATTCAGGCCGTTACGGCGGTGGTGATGGCAGTGCGATCGAGATCCTGAGGTATGATGGCGATCCTGTTGCCCTGGCTGAAATTCGCTGTATGCGCCGCGCTGATCGGCATGGCCGGGCCGGTGCTGACCCAATACGGCGACATTATCGCGCGGCTGACCGGCCTGTCGCGCTCCTGGATCGGCCTCGTCCTGCTCGCCACCGCCACCTCGCTGCCGGAGCTGTTCACCGGCATGAGTTCGGTGACCGTCGCCGATGAGCCGAACATCGCCGTCGGTGACGCGCTCGGCAGCTGCGTCTTCAACCTGATGATGCTGGTCATCCTCGACGAGATGAGCCGCGACGAGCCGATGTACCGGCGCATCGACCAGGGCCACGTGCTGACCGCCGGCTTCGGCGTCATCCTGATCGGCGCGTCAGGCGCACTCATCCTGCTCAGCCGCAACGGGCTGCAGTACCAGCTCTTTCACATCAGCATCTACACGCCCTTCATCATCATTCTCTATCTGGTGGCGATACGGGCAGCCTTCGTCTACGAGCGGCGCATGCGGCCGCCGCCGGAACTCATCAAGACCGAAGCGGGCATCACGCTGCGCACCGCGCTGCTGCGCTATTTCGCGGCCGCCCTCGTGGTGGTTGCCGCCGGCAGCTGGCTGCCCTTCATCGGCGTCGAGATAGCGGCGCAGATGGGCTGGCAGACCACCTTCGTCGGCACGCTGCTGATCGCCGGCGCCACCTCGGTGCCGGAATTCGTGGTGACGGTGAGCGCGCTGCGGCTCGGCGCCGTCGACATGGCCATCGGCAACCTGCTCGGCAGCAATCTGTTCGACGTGCTGATCCTGGCGGCGGACGATATTGCGTTCACCAAGGGACCGCTGCTCTCGATGGTGTCGCCGGCGCACGCCATCTCCGCCTTCGCCGCGGTGATCATGTCCGGCATCTTCATCGTGGCGCTGCTCTACAAGCCGGCCACCCGCCTGCTCGGCACCGTTGGCTGGGTCAGCCTGGCGCTGCTGCTGGTCTACCTGTTCAGCTCCTACGCCATCTTCCTGCTCGGGCATTGAACGGTGCGCCAGGGCATGGACCCATAAGGGGCCAGTCAAATACTGCCTTGGATGCACCGCTCAATGTCCGCTTTCGGACAACAGCAGTCATTGCTGGATGTTTGGCGGCAATGGTTTGCCCGCTATTGACCCAAAGCGGACAAACGGGTCGGCACGGGTACGTGAGGCTCAGACGCTGCTTAAATATTTGGTCGGCTCGACCATGGTCTGATCTTCGGCCGCCATGGCAATCGTCTCGGTCAGAATGTTTTCCGTTGTTGGGTGCAAACGCGCCTGATCGAGGCATAGGCTCGTCGCGTCGCGCAAAGTCACAGCAAGCCCATCCGCTTTCACCGCATCGGCCAGCGTTTCCAGATCGCCTTCCATCATCCAGCAGCCCAAGATGATCCTGGCATTGGGCAGCTTGCGCCGGAGCCTTCGGACGACAAAGCGCATGTGCGCGATGCTGCTCGTATGTAGAAAGGAAACGCACGCCATCTCGATTCCCCTGGTTTCCAGCTGGAATATGTTTGCGCGCGACAGCGCATTGGCGCCTTCAACGCGCGCACCAATCCCGTGCTTGGAAAGCATCTGTGCCAGCATGCTTGCAGCCGCTTCATCCAGACCGATGCGCCCGGCGATACAAAGAACGGGTGTTTCCCCATGCCAAGCCGGCGCCAGGTTTTCCTTGGCGAGGATTGGGAGATCGGGGGCACCGGCTATTGAATCGACTACGGTCGCCGCCTCTACCTCTTGCGTCGGTTCCTTCGCGGGCCGCCGATCTTCGTGATCGTCGAGCTCCCCGACGAGTTCGATGACGGAATCTTTGACTCTTTGAAGATGCAGTGCGTCGAGCGCCGCGCGGTCGAGATCGCTTTGAGCAAGCTTGAGACCCTTCAGGGCGACTTCATCGTAATAAGCCAGCAGCGGCCTTTCTTGCAGAAACTGCTCGGCCTTATCCAGCGCCTCGGCCGGATCGTTCGCCAGCATGCGTTGGTAGAACAATTCGGGTGGCGATAGCGCCGGCCGGTCGCCGAAAATCACGTCGAGAAATTTCAGACTTTCAACATGCCGCCCCAACACGACGAGACAAATTGTCAGCGGCGTGGCAAGGACGAGGCCGACCGGGCCCCAGAGCGCGGTCCAGAATGTCGCGGACAACACCACGGCGAGAGGCGATAGACCCGTGCTGCGCCCATATAGCAGCGGTTCAATGATATGTCCGGCGAGCGACTCAGAGACAAAGAACAATATGGCTGTCCACAGAAGCAGCGACCAACCGGGGTCGACGGCCATCGCCAGCGTCAACGGAAATACCGCCGATATGAAGGCGCCGATGTAGGGCACGAAACGCAAGATGCCGGCAAGGATGCCCCATAGCACCGCGCTCGGTATGCCGATAAACCAGAGCGCTGTGCCGATCACAAAGCCGAAGCCCGCGTTCAACGCCAACTGGGTCAGGAAAAGGCGGCTGAGCCGCTGGGCGGCGTCGTCGAGCGCGACCGTGGTCTTTTGCAGGTCATGGGACCCCGCAAGCTTGATCAAACGGTTCCGCAAATCCTCCCGATGCAGCAGCGTGAAGATCACGAAGATGATGACAATGCCCGTTGTCATCAGTGGGTGAAGCAAGGGTGAGATGAGCGAAGAAATGCTTTCGAGCGCGGTGGGGGGCGGCTGACGGACCTCGACCAGAATCGGCCTTTCATCCTGTCCAGACGGGGCTTTGGTCGACGGAGTGAGGGCGGCCGGCACGTCCTTCGGCCTATCGAGTTCTTTGCCGAGGTCCTGAAGAACATCGGCCGCACGTTGAAGCGTATTCTTCGTCGTGTTGGTTCCCTGCAGCGATTGGATCTTGGTGCGTACGTTCGTTTCGTAGCGAGGCAGTTTGTCGGCAAGGTTCGTCATCTGCGTGGCAATTACGCCGCTAATGACGAAAATGACCGTAAAAGCCAGCAGCACGACGCCTATCACCGAAACCGCGCGCGGAACGCGCCAGCCCTGAAGCACACCGACCAGCGGCGCCAAGACAAAGCTGAGCAGGATCGCAAGCGCTATCGGCACAAAGACATCACGGCCAAAGTAGAGAGTGGCCACGATCAGCGCAGCCAGGACGGCTGCAGAAACGCCTTTTATCAACTTGGGGGTTTCGTCCCGCGTCCCGGTTAATTCGGCGGCACCAAGCATCAAATTCCTAAAATTTGTCGCGGCAGTAATCGGACGCGGGACCCAACTTATGTGCGTCTCGAACGTTCTAACAACGCCCGAAGCGCCGGATGGTTGCAGCGTCTACTTCGCGTAAAGAGCATTTCAGAGGTAAATAGGAGAATGAGGATGCCGAACATTCCTAAGGTCCGACAATTCACCCTCGCCTATCAATGTGCAGGGGCCTGACCTGTCGTCTGCCCGTAATCGAATGCTTTGAGACAGATGTCGGTGTGAACGTCAGGTTCGACCAACGCATCCAATTTTAGTTATGCGGCTTTCTTCCGGTGTTCTGTCCGCTAATGGCCCTTGGCGAACAATCCAGAGAGACCGCCGAATGTCCGATTTCGGGGGTAAATCGGACATTGGCTGACCGTTACTCACTAGCTTCAATTTATGAGTACACGCCCTGGCTCAACTCCACCGCGCCGAGCAGCATGCCGATGCGGCCGTCGCCCCACATCG
>Ga0210062_1000061_pt1 | contig 29117 bp, 25 predicted proteins | sample Muzzi_CordA_D2_FD_185528 | JGI IMG/M metagenome (GOLD analysis project Ga0210062, IMG submission 185528) | Wetland microbial communities from San Francisco Bay, California, USA, that impact long-term carbon sequestration - Muzzi_CordA_D2 (SPAdes) | ecosystem: Environmental > Aquatic > Marine >...
CCGCCACAATAATTATCAGGCCTTTGACAATCCATTGCCAGTAAGCGGACACATCGAGCAGATTTAGAGCGTTGCTGAGGATGGCCAATATAAAAACGCCGGCAATCGTGGCACTGATGCCGCCCTTGCCGCCGGAAAGGCTGGTGCCACCGATCAAAACGGGTAAAATAGAATCCAGCATGTAGCGTTCACCCACCAGGGGATCCCCCATACCCATCCGGCTGGCCAGGAAAATTCCGGTCACCGCCGCCGTGAAACTGCAGATCATATAGGTGATGATTTTAACCCGGTCGGTTTTGATGCCGGACAACCGGGCGACTTCCTCGCTGCCGCCGGTCGCATACATATAGCGCCCCAAGGTGGTTCGGCGCAGAATATAAATGCCGGCTGCCGCAACCGCCGCAAACAAAAAAATCGGAAACGGAATAAACCAGACCTTGCCCCAGGCCAGAAAATCAAAAACAGGCGGTACCGAGCCGACGGGGGATTTGGTGTAGAGCAGCAGCCCCCCCTGAACGACCGACATCATCCCCAGCGTCACAATGAGGGGATGGACCCGGGTTCTGGTAATAACAAGCCCGTTGCAGAACCCGATAAAAAGCGCCAGCACCATTACAAACGCAACCACCGGCAAAATCAGGAGCTCGCGGCCCAGGATCATCCCCGTCGTTAGGCAGGAAGCCATACTGACGACCGAGCCGATTGACAAATCGATTCCGGCGGTTAAAATCGCAAACGTTTGTCCGACACTCACCAACCCGAGCGACACCACCTGCCGCAGGAGATTCTGGATGTTGCGGGCCGTCAGGAATATGTCCGACAATAGGCTGGTGGCAATAATCAAGCCCACCAGCACAAAATAAACGATAATCGTATTGCGGTCGGGTTTAAAAAGCCTATAGCGCACGGGATGTCTCTTTCTGTCGGTGTTGATCGAAATCCTGACCGGTCGCCAGCATCAGAATACGTTCCTCCGTCGCCTCGGAAGGCGCAAGCTCCCCCATGACTTTTCCATCGTGAATGACCAGTATTCGATCGCTCATACCGATAATCTCGGGCATTTCAGAGGAAATCATAATGATGGCGGCACCCCGCCCGGCCAACAGCCGCATGAGGCGGTATATTTCGGCTTTGGCCCCGACATCGATACCGCGGGTCGGCTCGTCCAAAATCAGCAGAGACGGACTGATGTTGGTCCATTTGGCCAGAATCACTTTCTGCTGGTTGCCGCCGCTGAGATACTGGATTTCCTGTTCGATCCCGGCAGTGACGATATCATATTCCTGAATCCGATCTTTACAAATATCTTTTTCTTTGGCTTCCCGCACAAAAAACCATTTTTTAATTCGGTCCAGGATCGTCAGGGTCAGGTTTTTTCTGACAGACATGTTATAGACCAGGCCGTCCCTGGCACGGTTCTCGGTCACAAATCCAATGCCGCTTGCGATCGAAGATTTGGGATTGGCTCTTATAAGTGGGCTGCCATTTAAAAGTATGCGGCCGCTGTCGATATCACAGGCGCCGAAAATAGCCCGGGCGATCTCCGAACGTCCGGAGCCGACCAGGCCCGCCAAACCCAGGATTTCTCCGCTGTAAACCTTGAAAGAAACGCGCTGTAAAATATTATCACGGCAGACATCCTCCAGGGCCAGGATTTCTTTTTTCTCTCCGCCAACCCGCGCGGGAAAAGTCTCCGTCAGGCTGCGGCCGACCATCAGGTTGACAATCTGCGGCTTATCCAAGTCCCCGGTATCATAGGTTCCCACAAGTTGACCGTCTTTTAGTACCGTGGTGCGGTCGGCGATTAGAAAGATTTCCTCGATTCGATGGGATATGTAGATGATCGTCTTGCCGCCTTCCCTAAGGGATCGGATGATGCGAAACAACGATTCCAATTCACGGCCCGATACCACGGCCGAAGGCTCGTCCATCACGATTATATCGGCATTCAGCGAGAGTGCTTTGGCGATTTCCACCATCTGCTGGTGCGCTACGCCCAGATCCTTGACCTTGGAGTGAATATCGATATTCGCCTGCAAATCGTCGAGAAGCTCCCGGGACCGCTGTTTTAAAGTGACGCTGTCGATACGTCGCCCGGGTTTTGTAGGTTCGCGTCCCAGAAAGATGTTCTCTGCGACGGTCAGCTCGGGGATCAGATTAAACTCCTGGTAGATGATGCTGATACCACAATTTTGAGCCTGTTTAGGGGAAGAGAATAGGATATTTTTGCCTTTTAAAAAAATATTGCCGCCGTCCGGCCGATAAACCCCGGCGAGTATCTTCATTAAAGTAGATTTCCCGGCACCGTTCTCCCCCACAACCGCGTGGACTTCACCCGGTAAACAGCTGAAATCGACCTTATCCAGTGCCAGCACACCGGGAAATGCCTTCGATACTTTTTGCATTTCCACAATATTTTCGCCCATTTTGCCTATATACCTGTGTTTTCTAACGAGTTAGGAGCCTCACACCACTTGGAATGTTGGAATGACGGAATATCTGGTTTATTGGTAAGCCAGTTTGCCCGTTTGCTGGTAGGCTGGTTGGTTCATTTCGGTAAACCGATAAAACAATAAACCGGCAAACAGAAAAACGGGCTAACGGCAAACGGGTTAACGAGCCAACCGGCTAATGGGAAGGTCCCCCAGGACCTTCCCGATTGCGTTTATTTTGGCAGCCACTTGTCAGGCAGCGTGTTATTCCAGGCATCACCCGGCCAGTCTTTGTGGGCCATCTGGCTCCACGGCAAATCACTTTTCACGTTTTCCGTATCCACGGTGGTAATAATCGTCCGGGGAACGTCGACGAAAAAGGGAACCGGCTCCCCATTGAGAACCTTCAAACCAATCTTGACGGCATCCGATCCCATGGATACCGGAAAATCGACGCTCATGGCCGGAAAACCCAGTTCCTGGACTTTCACCAAAAAAGCATTGAGATGGTCCGCCGTAATAGGCACCTTCATTCCGGCTTCACTCAAAGCCTCTATTGCTCCCGCATTCTGAAGACCATCACCCCAAACGCCGTTAATTTTGTCGCCATAGGATTGGATCATGGCCGCCATGATCTTCTTGCCTTCAGCCGGCGACCAATTGGCGTACTGCATGTCTAACAGTTTGATGCCCGGGAATTGTGCCAGTATCTCTTTGCCCCCTTCGATTCTTTCCTCGGCCGGGCCGGCACCGGGGAACCCGCCCAGCATCACGATATTGCCCTTGCCTTTGAGCATCTCGCAAAGCCAGAGCATTTGAAAGCGCCCCTGGGTGTAATTGCTGGAGTTGACGAAGGATACAAAATTGTCGCTTTTCACTCTGCGATCCACGCAAATCACGGGAATTCCCATTTTAGAAACCCGTGTGACGATGGGGTCCAGGGCGGCGCTTGTGGCGGCACTGATGATTAACAAATCGATGCCTTTGGCCACCAGGTCTTCAACATCGGCGATTTGCTTGTCGGGCTTGTCGTTGGCGTCCGTGACATAAAACTTTTTTATCAAATTCTTCTGAGCTTCAGCTTCGGCTCTGACTTGCAAATCAAAATAGACCCGCCAGGAATTGGAAACGGAAGCATTGCTGAACCCGATGACATATGGCGGTTTCTTCTTGAATTTGGAAGTGTCCACCATCTTGAGCGCACTTGTGTCCCACAGCCATGAGCGCGGAAATCTTTCTGCAGCGGCAATGGATCCCAATGCCGAGAGAACGAACGCAGATCCTACCAGTATTGCTATCAACTTTTTCATCGTCACCCTCCTTTTATAGTGTAGTATGTCTTTGAAAAATTTATTTCCAGTCCCAACAAATTCAATCGATCGGATTCTCACCTCCTTTCGCTTTCCGGCCAAACCAACCCGCTAGGCGCCTTTCCTGAATACGGCATAAAAGGATGCCGCCAGGATAATGATGGAGCCCTTGACTATGTATTGAACCTGCACCGGCAGATGAAGCAGCAGCACCAGGTTGTAAAGCATGATAATAATGAGAACTCCCACGATCGTTCCCATAACACCGCCTTTTCCCCCGGCAAAGGACGTGCCCCCCATCACCACCGCGGCAATTGAATCGAGCTCATAGCCCCTTCCGACCCAATTGTCGGAAATACCGACATAACCGGCAAGGTAAAGGCCGGCAATCGCCGCGCAGAAACCTGAAATCATATACACTACGGTAATTACCAATTGGATGCGATATCCCGATAGATAAGCCGTCTCGATATTGCCGCCGATGGCATAAATTTGGCGTCCCAGCGTGGTTTTGTTTAAAACGACGACGGCCAGCAGTACCAGAATCGCCAATGATAGAATCGAAGTCGGAATCGGGCCGATGTCGCCGGTTCCCAGAAACCGTAAGACCGGTGGAAAGCCCCCTTTGGGTGCCCCCTGGGTGTAAAGAAAGCGCAGTCCCTGGACGATGATCATCACGCCAAGGGTTGCCATAAAGGGCTGGACATTGCGCTTGGTAATCAGAAGCCCATTGACCAATCCGACGAGAATGCCAAAAAGCAGACAAACCGAAGCCACAGGCAAAAAAAGAGCGTCCTGCCCACCGGTGTTGTGGGCCACAATCACGGCCACCGTTGCCATGACGGAGGCGACGGACAAATCCAGGCCGCCGCCGCCGATCAGGATGACAAACGTCTGGCCGATGGCAACCATTCCCAGAGCCGCCGCCTGGTTGAGGATATCTTTTAAATTTTGAGGATTTAGAAATTGGGGGGAAACCACCGAGGCGGTGATGAAAAGAAGTCCCAGAAAAATATAGATTCCGTATCTTTCAAAAGTGCCCTTGAGCGAAATCGATAAGTCAGGGGGGGAAGCCTTGGCTGAAAGTTCCATAAGGTCTATCTCTCTTGCAATCAGAAAAGAGCGGGTGCTGACTGCCCCGCAATAAGTCTCACAGCGTCTGCACCATTAATTTTGTTACGGCATCGAATGCCAACCGCAAGGTTTGCCGGTTGCCCGGGCCGTCTATTTTGCCCGGGACTCTTTTTTTAGGCTGCGATAAAGGTCGCGATAGTATTTATCATAAACGGCACATCCGACGACTTTCTGGGCAAACATAAGCTCCAGACAGCGGTCACAGATAGTGCAGTAATTGACCGCCTTCAACTCCCCGGCCAGCATCTTTTTGGCAAACAGCGGATCCGCCAGGGACTGCCGGCCGACGCCGACCATGTCGACATTGCCGTCACTGATATTTTTTTCAGCCCAGTACAAAAAACTTTTTTTCTCTTGATTGGATTCCGGCAACTTGTTTTTGCCGTCCCTCAAATAGGTGTAGCCCGACCCGATTACCGGGATCGCCACGGCTTTTTTGACGGCCTGAGCCCATCCAAACAACCGGTAGACACCTTCCGGGTATTTTTTGGACGGCTGCGTGAGTTCCGAACCGGCTATTCCGGCTGAGACATTGATGTAATGCATCCCCATGTCTTCCATCATTTTTGCAAAAGCCAAAGGTTCGGTGAAATCTTCGACAACTTCATCCGGACCGGCCGTGCCGAACCCGCCGGTGACGCCGTCGTAAAAATTGAACCTGACACCCAGCAAAAAGGAATCGTCGTCCAAGGCCGCTTTCATTTTCCGGACGGTTTCCCTGAAAAACCGGGTACGATTCTCAAAGGACCCCCCGTAGCGGTCATTTCGGATATTGGCCGGTTGGATCATTTCCGTGCAGACATAGCCGTGGCAGTGTTTGAAGTCGATGCCGTCCGCCCCGACCTGTTTGGCGATAACCGCCGCTTTTACGAAGTTTGAGCCGATTTCCTGGATCTCTTCCTCGGTTAACACATGCATGTCCGGGTCCCCGGTCGGATACACCGAGATGACTTTCGAAAAGGCTGCTTCGCTGAGTTTGCCCGACTGGTTGAGCTGGAATAAAATCAGCGAATCCGGGTTGACCTCCCGCATGGCTTTAATCAAACGCGCCAGCCCAGCTGCGTTTTGTTCCGTAATCGCCAGCTGGCTTTTGCGGGCCCGGCTCTCGGTCGTCAGGGTCAGGGACTCGGAGAAGATGATGCCCGCACCACCTTCGGCAAAACGTCGATAGCGTTTGATGGTAAGATCGGACGGGTCCCCGCTCGAATCGGCGTCGTTGCATTCCATGGGTTGAAACACGATCCGATTGGGTGACGTTTTTTTCCCAATCGGGATGGGGGACGAAATCATCTGAGTTTCCATTTCACAATCCTCCTCGGTCTGCATTTAAATCTTCAAAAATATTGGATTGTTAAATCGCCAACTCCCTAATCTGGACAAGCCGGAATTGAATATTGAAGATTGAAAATTGAATATCCATTGTTCTTAGCGTCCGGTAGATTTTAAATCAACCCAATTAATTTCCGATTGACTTATACGGACAACCTGATATGAGTACAGCTGAAAACCCACATAATTACAAAAATGGATCATTGTCAACAAAAAATTGTCCCTCAGGAACGAAGTCTGTCCCAATAACCGTGTTGAGAAAGGAGGATAGAATGGACTCAAAAAAAACGATCGGCGTCGGAATGTTGGGGTACGCGTTTATGGGCAAGGCCCACACAAACGCCTATAAAAAGTTGCCGTACTTCTATTATCCTCCCCCCGCTGAACCGGTGTTGCAGGGAATCTGCGGCAGAAACGAGCCGGCCGTTCAGGAAGCCGCCCAACGTTTTGGCTACCGGTACGGAACCACCGATTGGAAAAAGCTGATTGACGATCCGTCTATTGAACTTTTCGACAACAACGGGCCCAACAATGTTCACAAGGATCCCTGCATCGCCGCCCTTCAGGCCGGCAAGCACACCATCGTCGAAAAACCCCTGGCGCTGGACGTGGCTGAAGCCAGAACGATGGTCGAGGCTGCCAAAGAGGCCGAAAAGCATGGCATTAAAAACATGGTCTCGTTCAGCAATCGGTTTTGCCCGGCGGTCCTGTTGGCCCGCCGCCTTATTCAGGAAGGCAAAATCGGTCAAATTTATCATTTCCGGGCCGCGTTTCTGCAGGACTGGCTGTTAAACCCCAATTTTCCACTGGCCTGGCGGCTGAAAAAAGAGGTGGCGGGCTCCGGCGTGCTGGGTGATCTCAATGCCCACAGTATCGATATGGCGCGCTTTTTAACCGGCCAGGAAATTTCCGAAACCTGCGGGATCACCGAAACCTTTATCAAAGAAAGACCGATACCTCTCGAAGCCTCGGGCCTGTCCGGCAAGGCCGGTGAGGAAACTGGCGCCGTTACGGTCGATGACGCCTCACTGGGCATGTTTCGATTCGACAACGGCGCCCTGGGCAGCATTGAGGCCAGCCGCTTTGCCACCGGACGTAAATCCCTGTGGCAGATCGAAGTCTACGGCAGCCGCGGGGCGATCCAGTTTGAACTGACCCAAAACAATGTACTCCAGTATTTTTCCGTCGATGACCCCCTGGAAATTCAGGGATTTCGGACCATATTAGTGACCGAAGCCGAAGTCCACGATTTTGTTAAACACTGGTGGCCGCCCGGCCACATGCTGGGATGGGAGCATCATCACTGCCACACCATATTCCATTTTTTCAACTGCGTGGCCAACGATCTGGCGGTCGCTCCCTGGGGAGCCACCTTCGAAGACGGCTTGAAGGTCCAATTGGTGCTCGACGCCCTTCAGCGCTCTGAAAAGGAACGTGGCTGGGTGAAAGTGGAACAGTAAAAAATTAATGGGAAGGAGGTATGTAAAATGAAAATAGGCATGTTTACCGCCAATTTTATGGACCATGATCTGGAATCGGTCTTCAAAATGATGGCTGAAATGGGATATGAAACCGCCGAACTTCCTGCATTTTCGGACAACGGGCACCTGGACATCGATGACGTGCTGACCGGCAGCGGGGCCAAAAAAATCAAGGATCTGGCCAATAATTACGGCCTCACCATATCGGCTCTGAGCAACCACACCGAGGGCCAGCTGGTACTGGGCCCGCATACCAAAGACACCGATGCTTTTTGCAAGGGGACTCCGGCCGAAAAAATCAAATTTGGGATGGAACGTATGAAAAAAACCGCCCGGGCCGCCGCTGCGTTGGAGGTTCCGGTCGTTTGCGGGTTTATCGGCTGCGAGAATTTTGCCCGCTGGTTTCCCTGGCCCTACCCCGCCGGATGGGACGAAATGGGCCAGGATTTTGCGGAGCGCTGGGGGGAAATTTTGGACACCTTTGAAAAAGAGGGTGTCAAATTCGCCCATGAACCCCATCCCAACGAATACGTTTACAACGTCGAAACCGCCCTAAAAAGTGTGGAACTGATAGGCGGGCGCAAGGAGTGGGGCTTCAACTTCGATCCGGCCAACCTCGTGATCATGGGAATCGATCCGGTTATCTTTGTCCAGGAACTCGGTGACCGGATCTATCATGCCCATGCCAAGGATGGCGAAGTTGTCGAGCACAACGTGCGCCGCTCCGGGCTCCAGGCCCAGGGCATATGGGGCCGCATCGACCGCGGGTTCCGCTTTCGCATCCCGGGGTGGGGCTCGGTGCCCTGGAAAAGGGTGCTGACCGAAATGCGACTGGTCAATTACGATTACGTCCTGAGCTATGAACATGAGGATGTGGTCATGAGCCGCGAAGACGGCATGGAAAAAACCATCGAATATTTAAAGCCCCTGATCATCAAAGGCCGGTACGAAGGGCGCGGTGACAAGCTTTTTGAATAGCCCAAGCCGCCTCCGCCGGAGGCGGAGGATTGATGATTGAAGATTGAAGATTTTTTGAATGGGTTTCGGGTGTCAGGTTTCAGGTGTCAGCTGAAAGAAGACAGAAAACAGAGGTCAGATGACAGAGAAATCCTGGTACCTCATATGAGACTCCGCATAGTCTAACAGCGAACCGGAGAACGGCAGGATAATCCGCCACCGGCGGACAGAATTTCGAAGGATGGTATCGCTACACTCAGTCTTTTTTATAAATTAGACAGAATACCTTCCTTCGACATTCGATATTCGCTTTTTTTGGTGTTTCCTCTTTCGATCAAACTGGCCGCATTTCAGGCCAGCGGTCCGCCGGAGGCGGAACACCTGACACCTGAAACCTTTAAAACTCTTAGCACTCGATAACATCGAAAATAAGTTGTCACTACCGCGCTGCTAAAGCGCCTGATTATCCGGATCGGGGAGATTGACTATGTACCTTTCATTGGTTGATTTTAAGAAACGGGTTGAATTCAGCCTGTGCCAGCAGCATGCCAGTGATGATGATGTGCGCGCCTTTTGCCGAGAGGCCGCCGAAGTGGGGGTCGGCGTGGCGTGTGTCAACCCCGTCAATATTCCCTTGACCGTCAACCTGCTGGGCGGCCGGGGAATTGCCATCAGTGCCAACGTGGGATTTCCGTTCGGGTCTCATCTGCCGGAGGCAAAGGCACTGGAGGCCCGCCGCGCGGTTGAGTCCGGTGCCACTCAAATCGACATGGTCATCAATGTCGGCGCCCTCCGATCGCGAAACGACGATCTGGTTTCAGAAGATATTCAACAGGTCGTCGCGGCCGCCCGGGGGTGCCCGGTCAAGACCATCATCGAAACCTGGGTGCTGACGGATGCGGAGAAACAACGCGCCTGTCGAATTGCCGAAAAAGCCGGCGCCGCGCTGGTCAAAACGACGACTGGCGTTCGGACCCAGTATCTATCGCGAATAACGGCCGACCCGGTGGGCGCGACGGTGGCGGATATCCGGCTGATGCGCAAGGCGTTGAGCCCTGCGGTGAGAATCAAAGCCTCGGGCGGCATCTATACCCTCGACTTTGCGCTTGAACTGATACGGCAAGGCGCCGACCAGCTCGGCATGAGCCGGGGCGAGCAAATAATCCGGGAGTTTCACGAACGCTATGGTGACGGCCTGGAGTTGGATTCCTGAATTCGCTGTCCGGCCCGTTTCAATTACGTCTCGGAATTTCTACAACTGGTTGAATAGAAGGGTATTTTTTGAGACATAGCCAATCAACTCTGACCCGGCCTAAAGGACCCGGTCTTCAATGTTGGAGAAATTAGCCGCTATGAAAGCAAGCAAAGCCTATGTCATCGGTGTGGATAGCGGGACCTCGTCAACCCGGGCGATTCTCTTTGACGAAAAAGGGGAAGCCCTGGCCGAGGGCCGGCAGGCGTACGATGTCCTGCGACCGCAGCCCGGCTGGGTGGAACAAAAGGCGCAGTGGTGGTGGGATGCCTTCGTCGGATCCGTCCGCAATCTGCTGGCAAGCTGTTCAGTTAAGGCGTCAGAAATTCAGAGCCTGGCGATAACCCATCAGCGCATCACCGCGGTTGCCGTCGACAAATCGATGGAGCCGGTTCGCAATGCCATCCTGTGGAATGATATCCGCTGCAGTGAACAAAATGAATGGGCGCTGGCAAAGGTGGGACGCCGGCAAATTTATCAGCGCACCGGCTATAACCCGGGCATCTGGACGGTTTACAAGGCCATGTGGCTGCGGGACAATGAGCCCGACGTCTATGATCGCATGCACAAATTTCTACTGGTCCAGGATTATCTGACCTACAAACTGACCGGCGAGCTGGTCACCACCTCCAGCGCGGCGGTGATGACGGGGTGCCTTGATGTGGCGCACCGCCATCGATGGGCCGAAGACATCCTCAGTCAATTCGGAATCTCTTCCGAGATCTGGGTCAAGACCATCCTACCGGGCGGGCAGATCGCCGGTAAAATCACTTCACAAGCCGCCCAGGCCACCGGTTTGCCCGAAGGCCTGCCCGTCGTTACGGCGGCCGGCGACCAGCCCTGCGGGGTCGTGGGGGTCGGGGTCACCCAGCCGTCGATGCTCGGTGTCAACGGCGGAACCTCCTGCTCCATGGAGACCTGCACCGAACAGCTGCCGCTGGATCCCGACGCCAACTACTTCATCGAAATAAGCCCCATGGGAACTTATTTTCCCGAAAATTCCATTTACAGCGGCGGGTCCTCCCTGATGAACTGGCTGAATGCGGCTTTTTCACATGGCGAAGCAACCGAAAGTGCAGGCAATTGGGAGGCCTTCTACAACCTGGCCGACGCCGCACCGCCCGGCAACTGGGGACTGATGCTCATTCCTTATTTTTCGGGCGCAACCGCTCCTTACTGGGACCTGGACGCCCGGGGCGTCATGTTCGGATTTTTAATGGATCACTCCCGGGCGCACATGGTGCGTGCGGTCATGGAAGGCCTGGCATATGAAACCCGCCGCCAGATGGGATTCATGGAAAAGGGAACCGGCATTCCAATTGCCGAAGTCCGCATGTATGGCGGCTCGGCCAGAAGTGACCTGTGGAACCAGATATTTTGCGACATATTGGGCATTAAATTGTGCACTACCAAAACGGTCGAAACAACCGCTCTGGGAGCCGCCATCTGTGCGGCCGCCGGCGTCGGCATCTACGCCGGCATCGATGATGCCGCCGGCCATATGGTGCAGGTGGAAAAAGAGTACCTGCCGGGTGTCGACCGCCGCCCTTTATATGACCGGCTTTATCACGAGGTGTACTGCAAATTCTACGACCGGGTGCAAGATGTGATTCACACGGCATCGGGCATCATCAAAGAGTTAGCGGCCCCCTGACCGCGGCAGGAATTTTCGGTTTCCTTAAAAAGGTCGAGGAAACCATGGCAGGGAGACAATAAATGCTTATCCACGATAGTTTCAAACCGCTTTATTTCCAGCTGAAGGAAATCTTTCATGACAAGATCGAAAGCGAGGAGCTTAAGGAAGGGGATATGATCCCCTCGGAGAATGAACTCCAACAAATCTATGGTGTCAGCCGCGCTACGGTCAGAAAGGCGATCGAACTCCTGGTTTACGACGGTTTGATGGACAAGAAAAAAGGCAAGGGGACTTTTGTCAAGCGCCGCAAGATCGAAGAACAGCTGCCGGTTTTGAAAAGCTTCACGGAAGAAATGTCCGGCCGGGATGCATACAAAAAAGTCATTTCGGTGGCATACACCAAAGCACCATCGGGAATCCGCTCCCGGATGAAACTGCCCCCGGTGGAAAGCGTCCTATCGCTAAAACGTCTGATGGTGGTTGACGGCCTGCCGCTGGGCATTCTGCATTCCTACATCCCCGCAAAATTTAAACTCAGCCTGGACGAAGATTATACCAAATCCCTGTACCGCATTTTGGAGAAAAAAGGCATTCGTTTGAAGGAGGCGGAGCAGACGATTGAGGTCAGGATGGCGACCCGCGAGGAAATCCGTCTGTTGGAACTGGCGGCGCCCTGCCCGACCCTGGTAATCCGGCGCCTGGCGTATTCAGTCAATCATGAGGCAGTCGAATATGTGAAAGGGGTCTATCGCGGCGACCGCTATCGCTATAGCTGTAATCTGATCCGGGCCTAAGCAGGATCGTCAATTGATTTTAAACAGGGATCGAATGTGAAACTGACCATTATCCAGCATGACATCAACCAATGGCAGACGCTGCGGCCGGCAGCCGGCCAGGTGGCCATCTGGTGGTTGGGCCAGGCGGGTTTTGCGCTGCGCTTCGGCCGGCGTGCCTTTTTGATCGACCCCTACCTTTCGGATTCCCTGGCAAAAAAATACCAGGGGCAAACCTTCCCGCACGCGCGCATGATGCCCGTACCCGTCGCCCCGGAAGCCCTGCCGCCAATCGACTGGATTTTCTGCACCCACCGCCATACCGACCACATGGATCCCGCAACCCTGACCCCCCTGTTGCGCAGCTCCGGGTGCCGTATCGTGGTTCCCTGCGCCGTTTTAGCCCACGTGGTGGAAAATATCGGTCCGGCGGCCGACCGAACGACCTGCGTCAATGCCGGCCAAGCCTTAATCCTGGGTGAAAATATCGGCCTGCACCCCATTCCGGCGGCCCATGAAACGCTCTCGGTCAACACCAGCGGGGAACACTACTTCTTAGGTTATATTTTTCAGCTTGGAGACATCCGGATATATCATTCCGGCGACTGCGTACCCTATGACAATCTGGAGCAGATTTTGCGGGACCTGAAACCGGATATCGCCCTGCTGCCCGTCAACGGCCGTGATCAATACCGGCGCAGCCACAATGTTCCCGGCAATTTCCATTTTGAAGAGGCGATCACGCTATGCCGGCATACCGGCATAGCGTGGTTGATCCCCCATCACTTCGGCATGTTTGAGTTCAATACCGTCGACCCGGCAGAATTACAAAGGAAAATCGAGACGTCATCCATGCCGGTCCAGGTTGTATTGCCGCAGCTTAACCGGGCCTACTGCTTTTCAAAAGATTAGCCGGCTACGACCACCTGGGATTGTCGATGACAGCGGTTTTCCCGTCTTTTTCCACCACCAGTTTGCGGAATCCCTTGGTTTCGACGGTCTTATAGTCATGCCCGGCATCGGCCCGGAAACAAAAGAACGTCACAAATGGGTTTTGCCCGATGTTGATACTGCGGTGGGCAAAGCGTTTGGGAACGTAGACAACCTTTCCGGGCGTCAGATCCTGACAATCCCACTGCCCCTCGGGGTTTTCCATCATCAGCATGCCATGGCCCTGAATGCAGTAGTACACCTCGGCGGTCTCCAGAATCCGGTGAAAATGCCCTTTGGTCATGTAATATTCGCCGGCCACCTGACCGGGGTAGGTAATGCTGGTGCCAAAAGCAAGATCTCCGGGGTCGCTGGGTATCCCAAGCTCATGAAATTCATACACTAGCGGATTTTCTTTTTCGAGAATCCATTGGGCCGCCGCCGGGTCGGCAAACATCTTTTTGACATCGGCCAGGTATCGTTTGGTGCTGGGCTGCGCGGGGCTTTTCCCATCCGTCAAATTAAATGAAATGGTAAAGGCTCTGTCAATATTGCGGCCGGACGAGGTTGAATCAGCGGGCATGCTTGCTTCCTTTCTGGAAATTCAAGGTGTCAGGTGTCAGTTAAAACTCCTCCAGCTCAAGATCAAACACCCGAGCCAAATTCGTAATCTGCGGCCCCCAATGGCCGGTGATCAGCAGAATGTGATGGGAATAAAACGAATTCATCAACTTGTGGCCATCACGAATTTTAACGACGGCGCCATTGCGGCAATCCGAGCCGGGAAACTGGGCATAGTCCACCAGCTCGCCTTTAATCGTCATGAGTTTGCTGAAGGTATGATCCAATTTGGTCAGGGTGATGTTACCTGCCGGCAGGCGGGCATCAATGGCCGTGGCATTCTCATCGACAATAGCCAGCACCTTGGGGCGCAGCCGCCATTCGGTCGACCAGCATTTCGGCAGCACCCCCAGATAGCCGCAATGAACGATCAGCAGATGATTTTCGGGTTCCGGGACCTCAGGAAAACTCTCGATTTTTTCATGTTTGAGGGCGGCCTGACCGACCAGCTGCGGATAGACATTGCTCATCATAATCGGGACATCCAGGGACTTGTGCAGCAGATACTTGGTGATCAGCGTCACGGTATCCGCCTCGCAGGCCCACAGAATGCCGGATTCTTCAAATAGCATGTTCCAGGCCAGACAGGGTGTGGTATCGGAGAAATGGGATTCATTCAAGCAGTTGATCCCCACCCCTTTGATGGCGGGATCGCCGGCCAGCTCCCGTTTGACGGCGATATAGATCTTGATGGCGCTGTTCAACGCCTGATCGGACACCCCGGGGGTCTCGAGATCCCAGTTTTTCCAGACCTCCCGGGCTTCCTGATCCGGGATTTGCTTGGCGGCTTCGCCGAATTCCTTAAAGCTTTTCTTTTCGATGGTCACACCGAACTTCTGCTTCATGTCCTGGGTGCAGCGCTCTTCCCACCAGTAGAATCTCTTAAAGATGTCGGCCTGAAAGCCCTCTCCCGGGTTGTCCTGGAAAACCAAAAACTTGGTCTGTTGCAGATCGCGTTTGACGGCCAGACTCTTGCAGATGGCTTTGGTTAAATCCAGGTTGTAGGGCGCAAATGTCTTCAAGCCTTCTGCTTTCAGAAAGGAGACGATCTCCCAGTCCCACATGGCGACCGTACCGAATTCAGAAGTCACCACCAGCAGCGGCAAGTCGATTTTTTTGAGTGCTTCGATTTGCTTGAAGGCGTCTCCCAGCAGTTGCGGAAAGACCACCGCGTCGGCTGCCGGCAGGGCCGATCCCAGCGAAACCGGATCCAGAAAATCGGCCACCTCTGCCAGCAGTTCTTTCAAAATCGCCAGTTGTCGCTCGAAATCTTCATTTTTGCCGGAAAAAAAGCAAACGGGGATCAACCTTGCTTTCATGGTTTTAACTCCTTGTAAAAGTTCAAAGGTTCAGAGGTTTAGGGTTCAGCCCAGCCGCTGACAGAAACAACGGCCGATCTGATCAAAAAAGAAACTAATAAACGTCGAACATTGAACAGTTCACTGTTCCAACCTTTTGCAGTTTCATAAATGCGGTTAGAAAGTTTCAAATAACAAATTGTCTATACTGCGCCGCTAAGCGCATACGCATAAACTAGCCAAGTTCAATTCTACGCCCCTCGGCCGCCGACTGCAGGCCGGCTTCCAGGATTTGCATGGCGCGCATGCCGTCATAAAAATTGGGCTCGATTTTGCCGTCCCGGTCAATGGCGTCTAGAAAATCCACCACGGCATGCACAAATTCATGCTCATACCCGATGATATGACCCGGCGGCCACCAATTGGCAATATATTGATGGCATTCTTCGGTAGCTAAAATAGTTCTAAAGCCCTTGGCGAATTCGGGATCATCATTCGAATAATATTGCAGCTCGTTCATGCGCTCTAAATTAAAAACAACACTTCCTTTATCGCCATATATTTCAAAGTAGTTGTAATTTTTTCTACCAGGTGCAAAGCGGCTGGATTCAAAGGAACCCAACGCCCCATTTTCAAATGCGACCAGCATTGACGCGGCATCTTCTACTGTGACCGTGCCGGTTTCGGTACCCTTGGTGCCCCCTTTAAAGGTTGCGGCACCTTCATCCGGCAATGGCCGTTCTTTAATAAATTGGGCCGTCATACAGGTAACACTTTTGACCTCGCCAATTAAGAAGCGTGCCAAATCGACACTATGCGAGTTTAAATCCCAATGCGGTCCCGCACCGGCATGTTCTTTTTTCAGATGCCAGGTCAATGGGAAATTGGGATCAACGATCCAGTCCTGTAAATAGGCACCACGCCAATGAAAAATACGTCCTAGTTTGCCTTCATCGATTAACTGTTTGGCCAGCAGCACCGCAGGGCACCGACGGTAATTGTGATTTAAGTAGTGTTTCACGCTGTTGGCCTCGGCGACCTCGTACATTTCCTTGGCCTGATCATAAGATAGGGCCATTGGTTTTTCACAAAACAAATGCTTGCCTGCTTTGGCGGCTTCAATGGCAATGTCATGATGCAGTGCCGTGGGGACACTAATATCAACGATATCGATGTCATCCCGTGCGATGACGTTATGCCAGTCGGTTTCAATTTGCTCCCACCCCCAGCGATCGGCAAACTCCTTCACGGAGGCCTCATGCCGGCCGCAGGCGACCTTCAGAACCGGTTCAACGTTCAGATCAAAGAAATAAGGCGCCTTGCGCCAGGCATTGCTATGCGCTTTGCCCATAAATTTATAACCGATAATTCCAACATTTAATTTTTTCATTCCCGCACCCTCCCTTGCTGATTGAGGCAACCCGCTCAATCGGGCATTAATGGTTATTGGTTATGAGCCGGCTTTGGTGCAGACGCCTTCAAGCTTTCCAGCCTCCCAGCCGCAGGCTTATTTACGTCAGACTCCGGGCTATTTTCTTTAATTCCTTGACGCTTTGCGCCACAGCACTGTCTTCATCATCATTATAATCCGGATGCAACGTGTCGATTTCCATTGCCAAAAATCCTTCGTAATTGGCATCTTTTAAAAGTTGCGCCAGCTTCTGGTTATCGACAAGACCATCCCCAACCGGTGTGCAGGAGAAGAAATACCAATCGTTGACGGCCGCTTGCGGGTTGATTTTCAGATCTTTAACATGGGTTGAAAAGGTAAATTTGGCTAATTTTTCCATGCCCTGGATCGGGTCGTCCAGCACCCTGAGAAAATTGCCGGTATCAAAATTGATCCCAAAATTAGGATGGTTTACATTATGGATGAGTTCCAGCATTTCATCCGCATTGTAATCAATGTGGTTCTCGTCGGCCAGTTTAATACCATAGTTATCGGCGACCTTCATGGCGTGGGTGAACATGCGGGAGAGTTTTTCGATCTGGGGGCGATGGTCTTCGAATCGAAACATCAGGCTGCTGCCCACAACGCGCATGACCCTGGCACCGATGGCATTGGCATATTCGATGTGTTCAATCATTTCATCATAGGCCGCTTCGTTCTTGCCGCCCTCGAGCCCGTCAGGATGGCCCCAGGCATAGACGCGATCAAAATTAAATTCATCCAGCAGACCCTTGATTTCGCTGAGGTACGCCTTATCAAAACGCGGGACAAAACAGGATTCCAGCGAAACCCCGTCGACGTCGAGTTCTTTGGCCCGCTTGATAAAATCTTCCAGGGTCATTTGTTTGTCCGGTGCATTCTGATGGGGGTATACCTCACCAAAGAACCTGTGATAACAGTAGCTGTCAATTCCAACTTTCATGTTTATGTCTCCTTTCCTGATTCTTGTGGTTCAAAAAAATAGGGTTGCTTTTTCCATGTTCTACTCGAAAAAAATGGCACTTTTTAAGCTGCGGGCCTGGGATATGTTATCCAGGGCACCCTGAATATCTTTCAGTGCGGTTCGAGAAGAAATCAAATCTTTGATGTTTATCCGACCGCTGGCCACCAATCGCAGGGTGCGCCGGTATTGACTCAGACTTTGACGGGTCGTTCCCGTGACCTCCAATTGTTTGTAATGAATCAGGTTGGTGTTGAGACTGACGTGCGCTTTGTCCGGGGGCAGTCCGCCAAAAAATACGACCCTTCCGTTTATCGCAGCCAGCTCCAGGGCAATCTGCTGCGCCTGCGGTGCGGGGCAAGCCGTAATGCAAACATCAACGCCGCGGCCTTCAGTCAGGCGGTCGATGTCTTCTTTCAGGGTATCGGATTCAATGGTAATAAAGGTGTCATCCAATTGGCGGCACAATTCCAGGCGTTCCCGACTTAAATCATTGATGATGATCTTTTCGGCCCCGGCAGTTTGGGCCATTTTGGCGTGCATCAGACCAATCGGGCCGGCACCGATGATCAGAACGGTTTCGCCGGGGCGCAGTTTGCTCTTTTCAAATGCATTGAACACGCAGGCCAGGGGTTCCGCCAGGGCTGCTTCTTCAAATGAGAGCGTATCGGGGATTTCAACGACATTGCCCTGGCGCACAAAATTTTCGGGAATTTTGACATATTCAGCGAAAAAGCCGGGCATTTGAATTCCCAGCGCCTGATACTGCAAACACAGATGGGTATTGCCGCTGACACAGTAATCGCAAATACCGCAGCCGACGTTCGGCGCCACGGCAACCCGCATGCCTTCTTTAAAATTTTCGACACCGCTGCCGACCCGGACGACGATCCCGCTGCCCTCATGTCCGAGAATCAGCGGGGTTGCCTCGGAGACGCCGGCATACCCGTTGTGAAACATCCTGACGTCAGTCCCGCAGACAAAAGCACCTTTAACCTGAACCAGAATTTCCCCGGCATCGATCTGCGGCACATCGACCTCTCCGACCCGAAGATCCTGCTTGCCGTAAAGTGCAGCCGCCTGCATGTTTTGTGTATTCATAATAACCCCTGTGGAATGACGATTGACGATTGTCGAATGACGAATTATGGAGGTCGCTTCACTCCGTTTTTTTTAAAACGATAGAATGCCTTAATTCTTCAATCTTAAATCTTCAATTTTCATTTAATTAGGATCGGTTTTTTTTCAATTATGGACTGATTGCCGGCGTTGACGACCTTAACGGCCATTTTGCCGTCGTGGCCCGTCACGGCCGGGGGCGTGCCGTTTATAACCGCGTCGACAAACCCCTGATCCTCATGGCGATAGGCTTCGGTAAACAGGTTGCGCCAACTTTCGACGGCCGGGGTCTTGAGACCGGAACGGCGATTGCAGACCACAACCCCGGACTGATCCAGGCGCCCGACAAAGAGAACACCTTCGGTGCCGACGACCTCCAGGCGGGCATCATATCCGTAGCGCACCGAAACGGCCCCGTCGATGCTTCCCTGCATGCCGTTGACAAACGTTGCCACCATGACGACATTGTCATAAAAATCGGGAAATTCTTCCCGGGCCTCGGGACAGCGAAAGTTGCCCGCGATGGCGTAAACCTGCTCAAATTCACTTTCCGTAAACCAGCGCAACGTATCAATGTCGTGACTGTTTACTTCGGCCAACGGACCGTTGCTTTTGGCGATATCGTACTGCCAGCGCTGGGGTATGCTGGGGCCGCGGGTCAATGATTTTACCAGCACCACCTCGCCAATGGCCCCCTGCTCTATTTGCTCCTTGGCATATAAAAAGCTCTGATCAAATCGGCGCATAAAGCCGACCTGGAGCACGACGTTGCATTTTTCGGCCGCAGCGATCATCGCATCACATTCGGCGACCGTCATCGCCATGGGCTTTTCGCAGAAAACGTGTTTGCCGGCCTCGGCCGCGGCAACCACAATTTCTTTATGATAGGCTGTCGGGGTGACCACCACGACGGCATCCACGGCATCATCTTCCAGCGCCTGCCTGTAATCCGGGTAGTGGCGGTCAAGCTCAAGTTCGCGGCACGCTTGCTGCGCCGTTTCACGGCTCGGTTCGGCAATCGCCGTCAGCCGGGCCTTTTTAATCCCCTTGGCAAAATTGACGGCATGGATAAGACCGGCCCGGCCCGCGCCGATGACACACACCCCTAATTTATCAGATTTCATCTGGTCAGCACCTTAATGCCCCTTTCCTCAAACTCAAATTTTTCATTGTCGTCAATCTGCTCCATGACCAGGGTGTCAATCTGATCCAGAGATAAAAAATGTGCAAAAGAATCCTTGCCGAGCTTGCGGTTGCTGCACAATAAAATGACCTTTTTAGCGCTGGCAATCATCGCTTTTTTGATTTCGGCCTGCTGGAGGTTCGGCGTCGAGGCGCCTTTGGAAATGGAAAGACTGTTGGTTCCCATAAACGCCTTGTCCACCGATAATTGTGCCAGCAGGTTGATGCCGGCCGTGCCGACGGTGCAATGAAATTTTTTGCGAACCTCACCGCCCAGCATTAATATGCTGATGGAATTCATATCTTCTAAAACCCTGGCAATCTCAAAATCGTTTGTGACCGTCGTAACCCGGTGACTCTGACTTAACAGTTTGGCAAGCTCCAGGGTCGTGGTGCCGGTGTCGAAGATGACCGTGTCGCCATCGTGGATCAACTCAATCGCAATTCGTGCGATTTGCTGCTTGGCGGCGAGGTTCGAATCGCGCTTTTGCTCGGTATCCGGTTCAAAACCCGCCCCGCTTTCAATGATGGCCCCGCCGTGGGTGCGGATAATCTGCCCTTTATCATCCAACTCCCGCAAATCACTGCGGATGGTCGCGCTGGATACATTGAATAAATGAACCAGCTCGGTGACCGTCACTTTTTTGTTTTGATTCAGGAGATCGATGATTTTAAGTTTACGCTCTTCCGCAAACATGGTCTCGTTGGCATCGCCGGCCATTTTTCTACCTATGATACTGCACCCGCAGAGTGGGAGGCTTGAAGCCGTCCTCTTAAAGTGGAGCAAAACTTATTTTCCGTCAGGTATCGGAATGATTCGATTAATTAGTAGGCTTTTTTTATTTGTTTAATTTTCATTTGTCAACACTTTTTTTCGTTTTAAATTTATTTTCTTTCATTATTCATTACTTCCTTTCTTTTTCTTTCATTTTTTTGTTGATTTTTTCAAATTTTGTGTTTATACACAACGAGAACTGGTGAAATTTTGTGCTGCCAAATCAATAAATATTCAATCTGCAATCGAAAATATTCAATCATTTCAAGATAAGGGGAATGAAATGACGGAAAAGCATCTCATCGGGGTGGATATCGGCACCCAAGGCACCAAAGCGGTCTTGTATTCGCAATCCGGGACCTGCCTGGCCAATCATTTCAAACCATCTAAACTTTTACACCCACAGGCCGGTGCGGTGGAGGAAGATCCGGAATACCAGTTGAACTCGGTCTGCGAAACCATTCATACCTGCATTCGGGAGTCCGGAATCGATTCGAAATCAGTGGCTGCCGTCGCGCTCTGCGGCCAGATGGCAGGTATCATCGGCCTGAACCGGGACGGCCGCCACGTAACACCCTACGATTCCTGGCTGGATACCCGCTGTGCAGCGTACATCGAAAAGATGAAGCGGGAGGCCGGAGATGATATCCTCTCAAAGACCGGGTGTTTTCCCAGCTTTAATCATGGGCCCAAAATTTTGTGGTGGCAATCAGAGCACAACGATATTTATCGCCAAATCAAAGCATTCGTCCAACCGGCAGGCTATGCGGTGATGCGCCTTTGCGGACTGGGCGGCGAAGCAGCGTTTATCGACAAGTCCTACCTCCACTTTTCCGGATTTGCGGACAACCAAAACGGTATCTGGGATGCTGATCTCTGCCGGCGATTTGGCGTTGAGATCGAAAAGATGCCTCGGATTGTAGATTCTCACAGCATCGTCGGTGAGATCACGGCTGCCATGGCCTCAAAATGCGGATTGTCTCCCGGAACACCGGTTGCCGCCGGATGCGGCGATACGGTTGCCAGTTTTTTGGCCTGCGGCGCGACCCGGCCCGGCATCTGTGTCGACGTCTCCGGGACCGCCTCGGTGTTTGCCGCTACCACCGCCGATTTTCAGCCGGATCAGGCCGAAAAGACCCTGGGTTGTGGTCAGGCGGCCATTGCAGGCCTGTGGCATCCGTACGCCTATATAAACGGCGGCGGCATGAACCTGGAATGGTTTCGCAAAGAAATCGCCAATCGCGGTGCAGCGCCAAACGACGCCCCGTTGTCCTTTAAAGTGCTGGATTCCCTGGCCGAGGCTTCGATGCCGGATACTACCGATCCCGTGTTTATTCCCCACCTCGGTGGTCGTGTTAGCCCCAGCCAACCGCACCTGCGGGGTGCCTGGATCGGCCTGGAATGGGAACACACCCTCGGTCATCTGTATCGCGCTGTATTGGAAGGAGTTGCCCTGGAGTACGGCATATACCTGCACATTCTTAAAAACTTATACCAGGATCTGAAAATTTCAGAAATCCGAATAACCGGCGGCGGCGAAAAAAGTCGCATCTGGAATCAAATCAAAGCCGACGTTCTGGGGGTAGCGGTCGTTCAGATCGAAGCGTCGGAAGGTGCCCCCATGGGACTGGCCCTGTTGGCAGGTTATGCCGCCGGGATCTTTAAAGACCTGGACAATGCTGCCCGACAATGGACGAAAACCGGCCACACGACCACACCCGACCCGCGCAAGAATGAATTGTACCGGGAAAGGTTGATCCGCTATCGGGCCTATATCCAGGCCATCAATAAAGTTAATGAAACCTAATCCGGACAAGTCAGAATTGAAGATTGAAGCTTTACCGTTTTATTCACCGGCGGCAAGAGTAAGCACAGAATTCAAGTATCAAACTGGAGGAAATCGGAGATGGGAACAAGCGAGTATGTAAAAGCCACCGTGCCGACCTTTTATTTTATCGGGGTGACGACCGGCAACTCATCAATCATGAAAGTTTTTCCCGAGTGGGCTAAATTTCTGGATCTGGGCGATGTCGTGATCAAAGGGATCGATTTTAAGCCCCACGACGAGCCCGAGGCCTATCGCGAGGCCGTGGAATTCATTAAAAACGACCCGTTGTCGCACGGAGCCCTGGTCACGACCCATAAAATCGACCTGTTAAAAGCCTGCCGGGATTTATTTGAAGAGTTGGATCCTTATGCCCGGATTATGGGGGAAATCAGCTGCATATCCAAACGAAACGGGAAACTGATCGGGCATGCCAAAGATCCGATTACCAGCGGGCTCGCCATTGAGGCATTCCTGCCGGCCCGATACTGGATCGAAACAGGTGCCGCTGCGCTTTTGCTGGGTGCCGGTGGTTCTTCCATCGCGATAACATCTTATTTGATGCAGGCGACCCACGGTGCCAACCGGCCGTCCAAGATTATCGTTACCAATCGCAGCCAACCCCGTTTGGAGGAGATCCAACACATTCATCAAAAACTCGAAACCACCGTACCAACAAAGTATTTTCTGGCCCCTAGAGCGGCAGACAACGATGCGGTTTTCAATGATCTGCCGCCGGGCTCCCTGGTGGTAAACGCCACCGGTCTGGGCAAAGATGCGCCGGGATCACCGCTCACTGACGGCGCTGAGTTTCCCGCTAAAGGGATCGTGTGGGAGCTTAACTACCGCGGTGATCTGATTTTTCTGGAACAGGCCGAAGCGCAACAGGAAAGCCGGCATCTGCAGATAGAAGACGGCTGGGTATACTTCATCCACGGCTGGACGCGGGTGATGGCCGAGGTGTTTGACATCGATATTCCCGTAAAAGGTTCGCAATTCGATCAGCTATCTGTAATTGCCGGTCGATTTCGCTAATTAATCCGCCCTGAAAAATAGCATATTGCAAGTTTGTAAGCTTTTCTGATTTCAAAGGAATTTGATGATGAATGCGATCTTGGAAAAAATCGGCGCGCTGCGCCTGGTTCCCGTCGTAAAAATTGAAAACAGCAAAGATGCGGTTCCCTTGGGGCAGGCCCTGCTGGCAGGGCACCTGCCGATTGCCGAAATTACGTTTCGGACCGCGGCCGCGCAAGCGGCGATTCGAGCCCTGACAGCCGAACTGCCTGACCTGCTGGTCGGAGCCGGCACCGTGCTGTCCGTCGACCAGGCAAAGTCAGCGGTCGATGCCGGTGCACGCTTTATGGTGGCACCGGGATTTAACCCGACAGTGGTCGACTATTGCCTCGATCAGGGCATCTGTGTGGTGCCGGGCGTCAACAACCCGTCTCAAATCGAAAGGGCTCTGGAACGCAAGCTTGAAGTCGTCAAATTTTTTCCGGCTGAAGCCTCCGGGGGACTACCATTTCTAAAAGCCGTGGCGGCACCCTACAGCGGTATTCAATTTTTGCCGACCGGCGGCATCAACCTCCAAAACCTGATGACGTATCTGTCATTTCCCCGGGTCATCGCCTGCGGCGGCAGTTGGGATGGTCGAGGCCGATCTGATCAACGCGGGCAACTTCACGGAAATCGAAAATCGATCGCGGGAAGCCGTGGCGGCAATAGCGGAAAAATTTGGATCATCCTAAATCAGACAAAACTCAGAAGCCAAAAGAAAAAATCAATCACGAAAACACGAAAAGGAAATAATAAAGCAGCTGCGTTAGATTATCTTCGTTGAGTTTATGGATCCGGTAAAGTTTAAGGGGCAAAATGAAGATGAGGCTTAGATTAATAGGGGAGAAGTAATTTTGGGCAAAATACTGCTGCTTTATTACAGTGAATCCGGCAACACAGCGAAAATGGCACAATATGTAGCTGAAGGCGTTCGCTCTGTCGAAAATAGCGAGCTGCGCTTTAATACCATCGATGAGGCCAATGCGGACGATCTTCGCTGGTGCGATGGTCTGGCATTGGGATCGCCGACAAATCTGGGTACCATATCCTGGCGCATGAAACAGTGGTGGGATGAGCTGCCTCCGGATCTCTGGAGCACAATTGATGGCAAAATCGGCTGCGCCTTCAGTTCTTCCGGCGGCTGGGGAGGCGGCGCGGAGTTGGCCTGCATGGCGCTGATGATTGTCATGATGAACTACGGCTTTCTGGTTTTCGGCGTGACGGACTATGTGGCCCAGCAATTCACCTTGCATTATGGAGCAGTTCAGGCTGGAGAGCCGCGTGAAGAGAAAGAAAAAGCGGCCTGCCGCCGATTGGGCCGGCGGCTGGCCCAGTGGGTGGCGGTGTTTATCGACGGGCGTAAAGACATTCTGCCTGTCCATGAGAAATTGCCGGAATAAGACCTGAATTTTGCACGCAAATACTATCCGTGAATTTTGGGATCGAATTGTCACAATTGACTGGGCACGGTGTTTGGCGCTCTAAAATTCAGGTATCTATCAAGGGTAACAGACCAATACTTTTGATATACGGATAACCTTTTCAGCGCAGGCTGCGAACAAACTCACCCACCGCTTCAATTCCGTCTGCTTCCATCACCCGGATAGTCTGTGAGCCGATGACGGCGATATCCGCTTTGCCTTTCAGAAATTCGATATCCGATCTCTCTTTGATCCCGAAGCCAAGGGCCAGCGGCAGACTGGTACCCTGCCGGCATTTATTTAGATAAGTTGCCAGTTCATCCGAAAAATTCGTTGCTTCACCGGTGACGCCCTTTCTGGCCACACAATATATGAAACCTGTGGCAAAAGTGGCCAGATACTGCATGCGTTCAAGGGAAGTCGTTGGCGCATAGATCAGAATCGGAGCAAGACCCTGCTGCTGCATGGCGCTTAGATACTCGCGTCCCTCTTCCGGCGGAATATCCGGAATAATAGCTCCCTGCAGACCGGAATCTGCCAATACTGATACGAAACGATTCAAGCCGTATGCAAAAGGGATATTGTAATAAGTCATTATGAGAAACGGGATATCGTATTGGTGGACCGCCTGTTGCGCAAATTCAAGACAATCCGCAACCGTAACACCATTTTCCAGGGCCCTCTGGTTGGCGTGAGCGATCACCGGGCCGTCGGCGGTGGGCTCGGAAAAAGGGATCTGCAATTCCATCAGATCAACACCGGCTTCCACCATGGTTTCAATGAAATTTGAGCTGGCCTCAAACGACGGGTAACCCAGGACAATATGTGTCATCAGCAGGATTTCTTTTTCAGCCAGCCTGCTTCTAAGATACGTGTTGAGCACCATATTCCTCTGCTTTCTTTTGGATAAACTTGCTCCATTGCTGATCTGAAAAGGCGTCGGCCACCGTGAAGATGTCTTTATCGCCCCGGCCCGACTGATTGATCAGGATGATTTCATCCGCTCCCAGTTCAGGTGCCTCTTTGAATGCTTGGGCAAAAGCATGGGACGACTCCAGGGCCGGTATCAACCCCTCTTTTTCCATTGTCAGGCTAAAGGCCTCCAATACTTGCCGGTCGGTTGCCGCTTCAAACCGCACTTTGCCTGCCTCCCAGAGCGCGGCCAGAATCGGTGAGATGCCGACATAATCCAGCCCGGCAGCCACGCTATGGGTATCCTGCATCTGCCCCTCGTCATTTTGCAGGAAGTACGTTTTATACCCTTGTGCGATGCCGGGGGTACCGGCATTTGATGCCAGTCTTGATGCATGCCGGCCGGTTTCCAGGCCCGCACCCCCCGCCTCAACGCCCACCAGTTCTGTCGGATCGTCGTAAAAACCGCTGAAGATTCCCAGTGCATTGGAACCACCGCCGACACAGGCATATACCCGCGCCGGCAGCCGGCCCTCCCGCTGCATGATCTGCCGGCGGGCCTCCTGGCCGATAATGGATTGAAAATACGCTACCATCTCTGGAAAAGGGTGGGCGCCGCATGCTGTGCCGAGAACGTAGTGGGTATCGTCCATACTGGTGGCCCAGTCACGCAGGGCCGCATTGATGGCATCCTTTAATATCCTTGAGCCGTCTTGAACCGGCACCACTTGTGCACCGAGGCGTTCCATCCAGAATACATTGGGCCGCTGCCGGGCAACGTCCAGTTCGCCCATGTAAATCGTGCAGCTGAATCCGAATTTGGCGGCCATGGTGGCCGTGGCCACGCCGTGCTGACCGGCGCCGGTTTCGGCGATGACACGGCGTTTGCCCATTCGTTTGACCAGCAGCCCCTGCCCCATCACATTGTTGGCCTTGTGGGCCCCGGTGTGGTTCAGGTCCTCGCGCTTGACATAAAAGCGCGGCCCGCCGAAATGCCGGGTCAAATTTTCAGCGAACGTCAACGGCGTCGGCCGGCAGGAATAGGTGGACATTAAATTTTTATATTCCTCCCAGAATCCGGGATCGTCCCTGGCTTCCCGAAAAGCGGCGCCAAGTTCTTCGAAAGTCGAAACCAGAATCTCCGGCAAATAGGCCCCGCCGAATTGTCCGTAGTAGCGTGTTTCTAACATTGGATAGTCTCCATCAATTCCTTCATCATCCGATAGCTTTTCTTCCCCGGTCGTTCCTCCACCCCGCTGTTCACATCCACCGCATAGGGCCTGACAATACGGATGGCCGCTGCAATATTTGAAGGACCGAGCCCGCCGGATAGTATAACGGGTATGCCCGTTTCCTTGATTTTGACGGCCAGCCGCCAGTCAAAAATTTTCCCGGTGCCGCCGGCCTTGTCTTTACAATAAGTATCCAGGAGCAGCGCTCTGACTGAAGCATGATAGTCCCCAATCGTTTGCAGACTGGAATCATCCTTTATCCTGAAAGCTTTAATCGTATACGGCAACAGCTTGCGGCAAAATTCCGGCGACTCATCCCCGTGAAGCTGCACTAAATCAAGTCCGCAGTAATTTATAAGCTCTCTGATCACAGCGACTTTTTCATTGACAAAAACGCCCACGGTCTTAACCAAAGGCGGAAGTGCGTTAATGATGCGACGCGCCTTTTCGGGTAAAATCCGTCGCGGGCTGGGGGCAAATATAAATCCCAGCGCGTCGGCACCGAGATTGACGGCCCCCAGTGCATCCTCGCCTTCAGTTATACCGCAGAACTTTACTTTTACCCTGTCCATTTCAAAACATTCCGGCGCTAACCATTTCAGCGGTCTTTGTCGTCAGATCTTCACTTTTCATCAAGGCAGATCCGACAAGTACCGCCTGAACCCCGGTGCCTTTCAAAGATTGGATGTCTTCTTTTTTTGCCAGACCGCTTTCACTGATTATTACCCGGTCTTCCGGCACCAGGGGGGCAAGCTCGAGTGTCCTTTTGATATCAACGGTAAAGCTGTCCAGGTCGCGGTTATTGATGCCGATTATCTCAGCCCCGGAGTCAATGGCCTTCTCAAGGTCGCTTCTGTCATGAACTTCGGTCAAAGGATACATACCCAGTTGCCGGCAGGCTGAAGTTAATTCTGCCAGTTGGGTTTGCGACAGAATCCGCGCAATCAGCAGGATTGCATCGGCGCCGTATGCAAAAGATTGCCGCACCTGCACCTCATCGATGATAAAATCCTTGCGCAGGATCGGCAGGGAAATGGCCTGTTTCAAACGCGGCAGATGGTTCAGATCTCCTTGGAAAAAGCGCTTATCGGTCAACAAAGATATGGCTGCGGCTCCGGCATGTTCATAGATCTGGCCGATAATATTCGGATCGACCTTTGGACGGATAGGACCGGCAGATGGAGAAGCAAATTTTATCTCGGCAACCAGGTTGATCCGTTGGGGCGCAGATAGGGCCGCCTTGAAATCACGTATCGGCGTCAAATCGCTATCGATTTCAGCCGGCATCGCTTTTTTCAATCGGGCCACTTCGTTTTTCTTTTCAGCTATTATTTCTTCTAATCGTCGGTGCATCATGGGTACCTGAATGAGTGATCAATTGTATTGGAATGGATTCGATTATATTTTTTAAATCAGACAGGATAAACAGGATTATCAGGATATTTTTAGTCTTCATCAATTTCTGGCCAACGGCCCACGGGGCCTAAGGCCCGGGGGGGAGAAATTGATGAAACGCAATCCACCTTCAGTGGAAAGAAGAAATTCATACCATAGTTCTATAGTTGATTCTCGGCACCAAAATATTGTGGCAACCTTATGCCAACTATAATACCAAACCTCGCCGAAGGCGATGGGGTGTTCTTTATTTCATCCGGAAATAAATAATGAAATATCCAATGAATCCTGTAGATCTTGTCAAAGAATAAGAGAATATAATCGAATCTATTCCTCTTCTACCATTAACAAATAACCAATAACTATTAACTTCCGATTGCATTTTAACACAATCGGAATCACAGCGCCTTTCTGATATATGGCGTACATCCCTGGGTGAATTCAATCAGATGATCCAGTTTTTGACGCGCCTTGCCAGAATCGATGGCATCCGCTGCGATCTCGATACCGTCGCCAAAATTTAGGCATATTCCTGAGGCCACAAAAGCAGCTGACGCATTCAGCAGGACCATGTCCCGTTTGGGGCCTTTGTCGCCGTCTAAGATGCTGCGGGTAATCTTGGCATTCTCCCGGGCGTCGCCGCCGACAATATCTTCA
>Ga0210062_1000063_pt1 | contig 28373 bp, 25 predicted proteins | sample Muzzi_CordA_D2_FD_185528 | JGI IMG/M metagenome (GOLD analysis project Ga0210062, IMG submission 185528) | Wetland microbial communities from San Francisco Bay, California, USA, that impact long-term carbon sequestration - Muzzi_CordA_D2 (SPAdes) | ecosystem: Environmental > Aquatic > Marine >...
GGTTTCATCCATTTCTCGACCGCCGCTCAGGTCGAGGAAACCGCCGCCAGGCATTTCGCGGGCCAGCACGGCCTGCTGCTGGTCAGCGTCGACGCGGACACGCTCGGCAACGCGCTCAAATGGGAGCCCTCGCGCGGCGATGCCCTGTTCCCCCATCTCTACGGTGAACTCGACCTCAAGGCAGTAAGGCGGGTCGCGCCTTTGCCGCTCGGCCCTGACGGTCGGCACCGTTTTCCCGCCCTGGAGCCCTGAGCGGCGCCCGTCGCCGGGCCACACCGGCCAAACAGGCAGCCGACCGGCCCGGTCATCGCCACCGGCAAACTCACGACTCTGTGATCGCCTCGCCGGCATCCGCCGACTTCTCCCAGCCGTAACTCTCGACGTCTTCGCCATGGAGATGCGCAAACTGAGCAACGGGAGAACCACATGACACCAATCCACAAGATCGCACTGGCCGGCGCCGCCGCGCTGGCGCTCACCCTCGGCACTGTCGCGCCTGGCTACACGGCCAACAAGAACCCGATGGTCGGCGGCGCGGCAATGTATCCGTCGAAAAATATCGTGCAGAATGCGGTGAATTCGAAGGACCACACCACTCTGGTCGCCGCGGTGAAGGCAGCCGACCTCGTCGACACGCTGTCGTCAAAGGGTCCCTTCACCGTGTTCGCGCCGACCAACGACGCCTTCGCCAAGCTGCCGGACGGCACGGTGCAGACGCTGCTCAAACCGGAGAACAAGAAGGCGCTGACTGGCGTGCTCACCTATCACGTTGTGCCCGGCCGCATCACTGCCAAGCAGTTGATGGACAAGGTCAAGGCCGGCGAAGGCAAAGCCGAGCTGAAGACGGTCGCAGGCGAGCCGCTCACCTTCAGGATGAAGGACGGCAAGCTGTGGGTGATCGACGCCAAGGGCGACACCGCCCAGGTCACCATCGCTAACGTGATGCAGTCGAACGGCGTCATCCACGTCATCGACACCGTGCTGTTGCCGGGCTGATCCTCCCCCATCGTTCCCGGCAACCGGGCGCTTAACAGGCGCCTTCCGGCCCTCTCCCTGCCCGGGGAGAGGGCCTTTCGCCGCTGCTTCAGCGGCACTCCGTTAACCCCCCGCTAACCATAAACTGGGCAAAGTTTGCCGGGCTGGGGTGTCTCCCCGGCGCACTCAGCGATCGGGCACCACCGGCGGTGCCGGGCTGCCATCCGACCTCTCGCATGTCGCGTCCCAGCCGCCGGGGCCGTGGCGGCAGCGCATGATCCCGAAAAGTGGGGACCGGTTTTCGGAAAAGATCATGCGCCAAACAAAAATTCAGGCATGAGCGACATCTCCGCTGCACCGACCTCCGCCGCCGCACCGGCCGGCGGCATCACACTGCCCGGCATCGGCGACCTCGGCGCCTTCATGAAGCGCGGCGACATCGCGCTCGCCGTCGGTGTGCTCACCATCCTGGTGGTCCTGATTCTGCCGCTGCCGCCGCTGCTGCTCGACTTTGCGCTGGCCATCTCGATCATCTTCTCGGTGCTGATCCTGATGACCTCGCTGTTCATCCATGGGCCGCTCGAATTCTCCGCCTTTCCCACCGTACTGCTGATCGCCACCATGCTGCGGCTGGCGCTCAACCTCGCTTCCACGCGCCTGATCCTCTCACGCGGTCACCAGGGCACCGACGCCGCCGGCCACGTCATTCAGGCGTTCGGCAATTTCGTGATGAGCGGCAACTTTGTCATCGGCATCATCGTCTTTACAATTCTGGTGATCGTGAACTTCGTCGTCATCACCAAGGGCTCGGGCCGTATCGCCGAGGTCGCCGCCCGCTTCCACCTCGACGCCATGCCGGGCAAGCAGATGGCGATCGACGCCGATCTCTCCGCCGGCCTGATCGACGAGAAGGAAGCCCGCCGACGCCGCCAAGAGCTGGAGGACGAAGGCGGCTTCTTCGGCGCCATGGACGGCGCATCCAAATTCGTGCGCGGCGACGCCATCGCCGGCCTGCTGGTCGTGTTCATCAACGTCATCGGCGGCATGGTCATCGGCATCGCCCAGCAGGGGCTCTCGTTCTCAGAGGCCGCCCATTCCTATACTTTGCTCACCGTCGGCGACGGGTTGGTCACGCAGATCCCGGCGCTGATCGTTTCCACCTCGGCCGGCCTGCTGGTCGCCAAAGCCGGCGTCACCGGCGCCGCCGACAAGGCGCTGCTCAAGCAACTCTCCGGCTATCCCAAGGCGCTCGGCATGTCGGGTGCGGTGATGCTGGTGATGGCGCTGTTGCCCGGCATTCCGATGCTGCCCTTCCTCGCGCTCGGCACCGGCGCCGGCGCGCTCGCTTTTATCTTCGACAAGCGCACCAGGCTCACCGCCGCCAGCGAGGCCCGCCAGGCCGAGGCCACCGCCAAGGCGGAGGAAGCCGACGAGCCGATCACCGCCGCACTCAAGATCGATGACCTCAAGGTCGAGCTCGGTTACGCGCTGCTGCCGCTGGTCGACGCGCCCGACGGCAACGACCGGCTCACCGAGCAGATCAAGGCACTGCGCCGCTCGCTCGCCAGCGAACTGGGCTTTGTCATGCCGTCGGTGCGCATCCTCGACAATGTGCAACTCGACGCAAATACCTATGTCATCAAGATCAAGGAGGTGGAGGCCGGCAGCGGCAAGATCTGGGCCGGCCAGTACATGGTCATGGACCCGGCTGGCGGCCAGGTGGACCTGCCCGGCACCCACACCACCGAACCGACATTCGGTTTGCCGGCCACCTGGATCGATGCCGCACTGAAGGAAGATGCGGCGATGAAGGGCCTGACCGTGGTCGACGCCGCCACCGTGCTGGCCACCCATCTGACCGAGCTGCTCAAGAACAACATGGCGGAGCTGTTGTCCTACGGCGAGGTGCAGAAGCTGCTGAAGGAACTGCCCAAGGAGCAGGCGGAACTGACCAAGGATCTGGTGCCGGCGCTGATTACCGTCTCCGGCATCCAGCGCGTGTTGCAGATCCTGTTGTCGGAGCGCGTTTCTATCCGCGATCTCGCCACCATCCTGGAAGGCATTGCCGACGGTCTCCCCTCAACGCGCAATCCCGTCATCCTGGCCGAACACGTGCGTGCACGGCTTGCCCGCCAGATCTGCGCGCAGCACATGGGCAGTCACGGCTACCTGCCGCTGATCGCGCTTTCGGCGGGCTGGGAGCAGAGTTTCGCCGAGTCGCTGGTCGGCCAGGGCGACGACCGCGCGCTGGCCATGCAGCCCTCAAAACTCAGTGAATTCATCACCGCCGTGCGCGAGAAATTCGAAGAGGCAGCGCGCGAGGGGGAGGCGCCCGTGCTGGTCACCTCGGCCGGCATCCGCCCCTTCGTGCGCGGCATCGTCGAGCGCTTCCGCTCGCAGACCCCGGTGATGTCGCAAGGCGAGATCCACCCGCGGATCAGGCTGAAGACGGTGGGGAGCATTTAGCCGCTCGTGATCCGGATGCGGCGCAGCATGCAGCGTAGCTAAATGCCACATTGCTGATCCGGGGCCCTGCCTTCTTCAAGTAACCGGGGTGCCGGGTCTGCGGCGCACCGCTCCATGCTGTGCGGCGCCCGGGACACGCCCGATAGTTTCACTCCGCTGCCGCGGCCGGAGCATCCTCGTCCGCGGCATGCGCGCGCGCGCGGATGGCATCGTCGCGGTATTTGCGCGCCAGCGCCGCCTCGCCGCCGCTGGTGGCGTGATAGAGGTCGAGCGCGTCGAACTCGTCCGCTTCCGGCGCCGCGATCGCCAGATCGCTGTAGGTCCAGCGGTCGGGCGCGCCCAGCGCCTCGTCCAGCATCTTCTTGCAGCGCCGGTAGACCCTGAAATAGCGCCAGTACTTTACCGCGTCGCCGCCGATGAGCCGCGCGTAAAAGACCAACGGGTTTTCCCGGCGCATGCCACGCCGCCGGTCGCGGCGGAACTTGAGCCGCACCGCCCCGCCTTCCAGCGGATGCACGCCCTCGAACAGGATCATCAGGTAGAACCAGAGGATGGTCGACAGCGTGGTGCCCGGCCGGCCCAATTTGTTGGCGCAGGTGCGGCGCAGGATCGTGTTGATGTGCTCCGGTGTATAGAAGGCGTCCCAGGCCGCGCGGTAAGCCTCTTCCCACTCGGCGTCCGACATCGATCCGTGACGGGAAACCCGGTGGTTGAGGTCGTATTTGTTCATGTCGGGATCCATCCAGGCGCCCTTGGCGGCGAGCACCTTGTGATCCTCGGATCCCGGCAGCGGCGTCAGGAAGAAGAACTCGAGAATATCGATCGGCAATTCCCGCTTGATGATCTCGATGTCGCGCAGGATCGACTCTTTGCTGTCGGCGGGAAAGCCGAGAATGTAGCCGGCATAGGTGATGGCGCCGTGGTTGCGCCACATCTGCAACATCTCGCGGTATTCGGTGATCTTGTTCTGCCGCTTCTTGGCAGCGATGAGGTTGTCCGGGTTGATGTTCTCCAGCCCGATGAAGACGCGCCGCACGCCGGCGCGCGTCGCCTTCTCGATGAAGCGCGGAATTTTGTGGCAAAGCGTGTCGACCTGAATGGTGAATCCGATATTCATGCCCTCGCCATGCCGCATCTCGATCATGCGGTCGAACAGCGGCTCCCAGTCGCTGTTGCGGGCGAAGTTGTCATCGGTAATGAAGAAACGCTTGATGCCCTGCGCGAAGTTTTCGCGCACGATCTTTTCCAGGTCATCGGCCGAGCGGATGCGGCTCTTGCGGCCCTGCACGTTGATGATGGTGCAGAACGAGCACTGGTAGGGACAGCCACGGCCGAGATCGATGCTCGACAGCGAACCCGACGTGCGCACCACGTGCTTGCGCGGCAGGAACGGCGGCGGCTCGCCGGCCAGCTGCGGCAGGTCGTTCATATAATTATACAGCGGCTTGAGCGCGCCGTTCCAGGCGTCGCGCAGCACTTCGTCGAGCCGGTGCTCCTCCGCCTCGCCGGCGAAGAACGAGATGCCGAGGTCCTGTGCCGCTTTGATGTCGGGTGGCAGTTCCGGCAGCATGGCGATGCAGCCGGAGACGTGAAAGCCGCCTATGCACACCGGCAGGCCGGCGTCGAGAAACGGCCGGGCCAGGTCGACCGCACGCGGAAACTGGTTCGACTGCACGCCGACCATGCCGATCAGGCAGCGCCCGCCGGCGCGGCGGATCATGCGGATGATCTTGTCGGGGCGCACCCGCCGGTTGGTCTCGTCATAGGTGTGCAGGCGCATCTCGACGCCCGGCCCCAGCACTCTGCGCCGGCTGGCGTCCTCACCCAGCGCATTGAGGCAGGCGAGCGTGTTGGACGGAATGGCCGAGCGAAACCACTGGATCGGATAGCCGTCGTCGTCGTAATGCGACGGTTTGATCATCACGAAATGGAAGAGGTCGTCGCGGCGGGCGGCGGGACTCGGCATCGGTTACAACCTCGTCGCACGGGTCCGGTAACGTCCAGACATCCTTGGCGCGCAGCGCCGGCAGACAATAATTTCCTCGGAGCGCTTGGCGCGCGCGATCATCAAGCCCGCTTTCCAGCCGACATCAACCAACGACGCCAGCCCACGGTCAGCGTGCACATCATTTGCCTATAAGTCGAGCTTTTTGTCGCTTTCCGGGGCAGATCGCGGCGATTCACCACTTATGGAGGCAGGTTTTCGCCGTAAACCGGCAAGCCTTCATAATTCGCCTGCGCATCCCTATATAGACAACAGACCTTTTCGTCCGAATTCTTCTTCCTGGAGATCGTCATGGGCAAGTTTGATTACAACGCGCCGGCGGAGCTGTTTCCCTCGCGCAACCGCAAGGCTCCCAGCAAAGTCAAATACCGCCGCTTCGACAAGGCTGCCGAAGCCATTCGCTTCGCTGTCGAGGAACTGGCTGAGCCGCAATTGCTCGGCGCCTATATCGAGCTCGAGGATGGCCGGCTCGGTCACAAGGAAATCCGCGTCCTCTACGACAGCGCCGACTACCCGCTGACCAAGAAAGAGCTGGCCGAGGAAGTTGTTTGACCAAACGCGTTAAATAGCGTATGGACGACGGGTTGAAACTCGATTTTCGGTTTTGCCTTGCTCCGCTGCCCTGACTTGGGCGCCAAACAAGCCACCACAGAAACTGATGTTTCGATCTCCCGGGCGATGACCGCCCGGGCGCATCCCAACTTAAGCAGCGTACAGCTAAGGAAAAAAGCCACGATGGCCACAGGTACCGTGAAGTTCTTCAACAACCAAAAGGGTTTTGGTTTCATCACCCCGAGCGACGGCTCGCGCGATGTGTTCGTGCACGTCAGCGCGGTCGAGCGCGCCGGCATGAGCACGCTCAACGAAGGTCAGCGCGTGACCTATGACGTGGTGACCGAGCGCGGCAAGCAGGCCGCTTCCAACCTGCAGAATGCCTGAGCGGCGTCTGACGACCGCAAATGTCGGAACGCCCGGCCTCGTGCCGGGCGTTTTCATGAAGTCTACCGACGACCGACCGCCGGTCCGCATCTCCGGGCAGCGCTCAAGCGAAAAGGAGATCACGACATGACGCACAAATATTCCGTCGGCCAGACCGTTTATTTCAGCCCGAATTATGGAAGCGCAGCCGCCCGTGGCACCTACAAGGTAATGCGCGTGCTGCCGATCGAAAACGACAACCGGCTGGCGTACCGGATCAAGAGTCTGTCGGAGTCCTACGAGCGCATCGCCGAGGAACATCAACTCAGCCGCAACGACTGACGCGGAAACCGCGCCGGCCGAGCTTCCCCGCAGACGCGCCTATTTCTCCCGCGCAGGCCCGGCGTACCGCCCTTGCGGCGCGCCGTGGAGGCAGCGATTTGCCGTCGCGGAATTAACAAAACCGCGCGCCAAACGCCCGCCGACACATGGCCGCGGTCCCGCCCGTAACGCGCGGGACCCCTGTCCGGTTCCTGCCATATTATTGCCACGGTTGAGAATATTTCGCCCTTTCAAGCTTGCGTGATGCCTGCTTGGGAACCGGCCCGGCCACCCCACGTTATCTGCCAGACAACCGTTTGAACCTTTCTCAAGGCCGGCCCGACGAATGGCCAGGACCCTTGGAGGATGCCATGAACTGGTCGCTGTACACCGCCGACCGCACCACCCACCTCAAGATCGTGGTGGTGGGTCTCACCGCCGCGCTGCTGATCGCGGTGGTCGGGATTTCCGCAACCCAATTCAATCTCGGCACCGACGTACTGACCGCGCAGGGTCCCACCGTGTTGAAGGCGGGCAAGACCACCATCTTGACCGCGCGCGACGGCGTGGCGGTTCGTTAGCTGCCACACATGTTGCGCGGGCGTTAATGACGCCCGCCGTGCTGATTCTTTTTTAACGGGCTTGCTTTAGGACACGCCGCAATTGCGGCGTGTTTTTTTGTCATGGGGACGGCCCCGCACGCGGCAGGGAACTTGGGGCGTCCGGGCGCCACCGGCCCGGCCGCCGAGGGGACATTCGCGCACAAGGGGGCCTCGTGGAGTCGCACTCCGAATCGCACAATGGCCGGCCAACGCCGCAGAGGTACCGCCATTTTCAGTGCAGGAACCTGCGCAACGCCTGGCCGCGCTGGGCGGCCGCCGGCCTGCTGCTGTTCAGCACCACCGCCTGCACCGGCAACACCGCGGTCAGCGCCGACAGTTTTACCACCGCCTCGGTCAGCGAGCAGCAAGCGGCCGCCTATCAGGCCAGGCTTGCAGAATACAAGAAGCTGCACGGCGCCTATGCCGCGCAGGCCGACGCCTATTGGGACAAAGTCGCCGACAAGCGGCGCGTTCGCAACGCCAAGCGCCGCCATCGCCAGCAAATCGTGCTTACCGACTACGTGCTGATCCAGCCGCCGGTCTATACCGGCCCGCCGCGGCCGAAGGACCCGTTCGCCCCGCCCGAGCAGCCGCAACAGAAAGAGCAGCGCGAGATTCCGGTGGTCGCCGATTTCCTCCAGGCCGCCGAAGCGCAGTTTGGCTTCGTGCCCGACCGGCCGGAGAGCGAGTTCGAGTTCAAGCGCGCCTATGCGCAGGCGGCGCTGGCCGCCGGCCTGACCAAGGATCAGGTGGTCGGCATCTACGCCTTCGAGACCGGCGGCCACGGCTCCTACGACACGCAGGCCGGGCTCTTGTTCGACAAGCCGGGCGCGCGGCCGATCTCGCCGGCGCTTGGCTACAATCAACTGCTGTCGACACTGACCATCTCGCTCCTGGCCGAGCACGGCAACCGAGTGGTCGCCGCGCTCCAGCGCAAGGCGGCGGCGCTCAATGGCGAGCCCCGGCGCAGGATGGAGCACAAGATTACCGCCCTGCACCGCATGATCGCCTTCGCCCGCAGCGTGCCGCACCGCTGGAGCGAATACCAGCGGCTGGCCAAGCACACGGCCAAGGGGATGGGGCTGCACGCGGTGCTGCTTGATGTCGACATCGGACCGCTGTTGCAGGTGCAGAATCTGGCCAATTCGGTGCGCTTCGCCCGCGTCAAAGGCTACGAGGGGCACCTGAGCGCCGCCGAGCTCGAATTGATGAACCTGACCGGCGCGGGCAACGGCGCTGACATGCTGATGATGCCGCCAGCGTATCGCCAGCAGGTGCCGACCTCGAACTTCTTCGTGCGCAAAGGCTACGAACGCAATCCGGTGGCCAGCCGCAGCAAAGTGGTGTCGGGCCTGATCGCCGAGATCCGGGCGCACATCGCGCGCGCCGCCAACAACCCGGGCGCCCGCGAGCTGGCCTCGGCATTCTAGACCGCGCGCGGCGGTCGTCTCTCAATCTTGCATCGGGCTTAAACGCCGCGCGTGCGCGGCTAGGGGCGCTGGGCCGGGGCCGCCACGCGTTCGCTGCCGGTCAGCGCGGCGAGCGGATCGAGCAGGCCGGCGCCGTAGTCGGGATCGCGGCCGGGCGTGCCGAGATCGTGCGCCGTGCCCGCCATGATGTCGCGCACCGCGCGCGGCTTGAGGCCCGGCCGGCTCTGCAGGATCAGCGCCGCCGCGCCGCTGGCATAGGCGGCGGCGAACGAGGTGCCGGAGTCGACCAGATAGGTGCCGCCGGCGCCCGGCGCGAAGATCTGCACGCCCGGCGCGGCCAGCGCGACGTAGCTGCCGCGGTTGGCTTTCGCAAACACGGTGTCATGCGCGTCGGTGGCGGTCACCGCGATGGTGCGCGGATGATTGGCCGGATAGGCCGGCGCCGCGCCCGGCCCCTCGTTGCCGACGGCGGCCACCAGCAGCACATTCCTGTCGGCAAGCACGTCGAGCGCCTGCAGCATCAGCGGATCGCGACCGCCGGCAAAACTCATATTGATGACCTGCGCCCGCTCGGCATAGGCGCGGTCGAGCGCACGCAGAATGGCGTAGCTGGTCGAGCGCGCCGGTCCCTTCTTCGGCGGCCCAAAGGCTTCGATGGCGATTAGCTCGGCGTCGGGCGCAATGCCGGTCATCCTGCCGGAGGCCGCGATGATGCCGGCGATTTGCGTGCCGTGATTGCCCGGCGTCACCTTGCCGCCGTCGAGCACACTCTCCACCCGCAGATGGGCGGCGCGCAGCGCCTCATGCTTGGCGTCGACGCCGGTATCGATGATGGCGATGCGCACGGCGCGCCCGCTGGCCACGCGGTGCGTCTGCGTCAGATGCAGCTTGGCGACGGCGTATTGCAGCCCGGCGGCGGGCGCGCTGCCCTCGAGCGCGAACACGTAGCTCGACTGCACGGCGGTGAGCCGGGCATCGCCGCCCAGCGCCGCAATGACGTCGTCGACCGGGCGGCCGTCCGCAATGTGCAGGCGAACGATCTTGCGATTGAGCAGCGTCAGTTCGCTCTGTCCGAGCACCGTGAGGTTGTTGTCCCGGGCAATGGCCCGGGCGATATCGTCGTTCGCCCCGGAGGGCAGCGAGACGACGACCACGTCGGGCTCGCGCCCCGCCTGGTTGGCGGGCGCCGGCCTCGGGGCCGGAACGGGCACCGCGTTGTCCGGCAGCCGCACGCGCCGCACGTTGGGCGGACGGGTGACGCGTCTGATCTTGATGGTCGGCTGGCGCCGACGCGTGGTCTTCTTTTTTTCGTCCTTCTTCGGCAGCAGCCGTTCCGGCCGGTTGGCCAGCGGACGCGGAATGACCGTCGGCAGGTGAACATGCGGCCGCGGCACGGTCACGTGCACGCGCGGCGGAGTGGCGCCAATCTTTTGCGCGGCGGCCTCGGACAGGGTCCAGTGCACCGCCGGCAATGCCAGCACGGCGCAGGTCGCGGCAGCTATCCATCGTCGCATCGTGTCACCGGCCCTGTTGCAGCGCCCATCGGCGCAGCGGCGGTCATGCCCTGCGTGGCCCCGGCCGCCTGTCTCGATTTGACGCGGCTGCCGCCGGAAAGGTTCAACACCCGAAAGGCGGCTCTACCAGCCGACTAAGGCGCGCCAGGCTAGGCCCGTCAAGCGGCCGAATTCGGGCAATGGGCCTCGCCGGCGGCGGCGATTGTTGCTGCTCTGCAACATCCGGCGGATTTGGGGATCGCGCCGACCGTCCCCGTTGTCACCCGCGGTGCGATCGCGGACACTTGCTTTTTCGGTGTGCGTCCCGGGGGGCCGATGGATCTACTGCGCAGGGCGACAAAGCACTGGCGCGGCAGCGTGCCCGTGCCGCTCGCCCTCCTTCTCATGACGGCGGTGCCGCTGCCGGCGCATGCCCAGGTGATCAAAGGCGGAGCCGGCAGCCCGGGCGCGGACGCCGCGGCGCTGTCCGTCGAGCGGCCTTATCTCGCCGCGCAGATGCAACGCCAGTCGGCATTGGCGATCGCGTCCGCCGTGCGCGGCCATATCGGCGCGCTGCTCGCCGGCGCCAATTCGTTCGCCGTCGCTTCCGCGACCGCGCCCGCCTTCGCCTATGCGCAGCCGGCGCCGCAGCAGGACAATGGCCTCGCTGCCTTTGCCGCGGCGAAGGCGACGCCGAAATGGAGCACCTGGGGCGACCTCAACGCGACCTGGTCCGATCGCAACGACGCGGTTGCCGGCAACAACGGCCGGCTCGACGCCGGCACCATCGCCATCGACTATCGCATCGTCGAGCGCGGCGTGATTGGCGTGCTCGGCAGCTTCGAGCACGGCGATTACGACACCACGCTGAGCGGCGGCACCATGAAAAGCTGGGCGGTGGGCGGCGGCGTCTATGGCGGCTACGCGCTGACCGATGTGCTCATTGTCGATGCCTTGGCGCAGTGGCAGGCGCTCGACACCGACGTGTCGAGCCCGGCGGCAACCGCCTCCTACCGCGGCAACCGGGTGCAGCTCGCCGCCAACCTCACCGCCTATCTGACCCGCGGCGTCTACAGCCTCCGGCCCACCGCCGGCATCAGCTACACCCGCGACGATTTTGACGGCTACACCGACAGCGCCGGCATCTTCACCGGCTCGCAATGGACCGCAACGACGGCAGGCAGCGCCGGCGTCGAGGTCGGCCGCGAATTCGATCTCGGCGGCGGCCGCAGCATCGAGCCCTGGCTCGGCGTTAAGGCCTTGCTGGAGTCCACCTCCTCGAGTCCGGGCGCGGCCATCACCGGTGGCGAGCTCGATCCCTTCGACGTGACCGCCTCGGCCGGCCTGCGCGCCCGGCTCACCGAGCGGCTGTCATTCACCTTGAAGACCGAGGTCGGCGGGCTGGCCCGCTCCGACTACAGCACCATCATGGCCGACGGCACCTTCGCGCTGGAGTTTTGAGGCGAGCGCGGCGCAGGACGATGGTTCATTGCGGGGCGACGACCATTGCCGGCCAGCATGCCATGCGTTCGTTCGGACCGGGTGGGCCGGCTTTGCTCTATGCCCCCACCCCGCCGGGGTTGAAGCGCAGGCCCGCGATGCGGTCGAGCTCGGCCTGCTCGCGGGCGTTGGCTTCCGCCTTCTCGCGGGCCTGGTCGCGCTCGTCCAGCATCTCGACCTTCTTCAGTTCCTCGAAGGCTTCGCCGAGCGAGGCCTGGGCGTCGTCTAGCTGCGCCTTCAGCTCGTCGGCCGAGCGCTTGAGGTTCTCGCGCCGGGTCATGGCGGCCTTGGCATAGGTCGGATAGGCAAAATGGGCGGGATCGTGGATGCCGGCGCGGTCCTGCTCGGTCTTGATCTCACGATCGAGTTCAGCCGCAATGCGGTCGAATTCGGCGATCATCGCCTCGATCTGCGCGACCTTGCGCCGCTTCTCGTCGACCTGAAATTTCTTCAGGCGGATGAGCGTTTCGCGTGACTTCATCGACAGAATACTCCCCCGAAGCCCCGAATTCGCGCCCACGCAGGCCCATACCGTCAGGCCGCGCGGACGTCCCGGACCGTTCAGCACGCCGACATTGGGGCAATAACGTTAGTTTTCGGTTTCCAGCGCAGCGACTGCGGCGGGCGGCACCCGGTTTTCGGCAGCGACCGTGCGCCCGCCAAAGGTTGACGAATCTTAACTATTCCGCGGCGGCCTCGGACGCGCCGAGGATCTGCTCCAGCCGCTGATAGCCCTCCGCCAGACTGGTCGCCTCGTCCTTGTTCTGGGCGAGGAACGCCTCCAGCGGCTTGTGCAGGGTGATCGCCTCGTCCACATCGGCGCTGGAGCCGGGCCGGTAGGCGCCGAGCCGGATCAGTTCTTCCATGTCGGCATAGGTTGCCATCACCTGTCGCGCCCGGTTGATCGCCGGCAGAAAGGCCGGGTCGGCCGCCCGCGGCATGGTGCGCGAGATCGACTTCAGCACGTTGATTGCCGGATAGCGCCCGCGCTCGGCGATGGCGCGCTCCATTACGATATGGCCGTCGAGGATGCCGCGCACCGCGTCGGCCACCGGCTCATTGTGGTCGTCGCCGTCGACCAGCACCGAGAAGATGCCGGTGATGGTGCCGGCATCGGTGCCCGGCCCGGCGCGCTCCAGCAGACGCGGCAATTCGGTGAACACCGTCGGCGTATAGCCCTTGGCGGTGGGCGGCTCGCCGGCCGACAGCCCGATCTCGCGCTGGGCCATGGCGAAGCGTGTCACCGAGTCCATCAGCACCAGCACATCCTTGTGCAGGTCGCGGAAGAATTCGGCGATGGCCAGCGTCAGGTAGGCGGCCTGGCGGCGCATCAGCGCCGGCTCGTCCGACGTCGACACCACCACTACCGAGCGCGCCAGGCCGGCGGGGCCCAGGTCGTCCTGCAGAAACTCCTGCACCTCGCGGCCGCGCTCGCCGACTAGGCCAATGACCGACACATCGGCATTGACGTTGCGCGCCAGCATCGACAGCAGCACCGACTTGCCGACGCCGGAGCCGGAGAAGATACCCATGCGCTGGCCGCGGCAGCAGGTGATGAAGGTGTTGAGCGCGCGCACGCCGAGGTCGAGCGGTTCGCCCACCCGGCGCCGGGCATGCGCCGGCGGCGGCGCCGCCCGGAACGAATAGGGCGCCGGCCCCAGCGGCAGGGGCCCGCCGCCGTCGATCGGCTGGCCCATGGCATTGAGCACGCGGCCGAGCCAGGCCTGCGAGGGGCGCACGCTGCCGGTGGCAGTGGCGGCCATGGCGCGGCAGCCGCGGCGCACGCCGTCGAGCGCGGCAAAGGGCATGGCCAGCGCGTGGCCGTGCGCGAAGCCGACCACCTCGCAGGGGATGCCGCCGCCCTGCCCGGTCTCGATCAGCAGCCGCGCGCCCACCGACATGGCGTGGATGGGCCCGGCGACCTCCACCATCAGCCCGCGCACGGCGGCGACGCGCCCGTAGACCTCCACCGCGTCGAGATCGGCGATCTGCTCGGCCAAGGCCTTCATGGTGATGGAGTTCCGGCGTGGGCGACGTCCGCAGGCGCGCGCCCTCTCCCTTGGGGGGAGAGGGTTGGGGTGAGGGGGCAAGGGCCTCTCATAAGCCCTTTACCCCTCACCCGGCTCGCTTTGCTCGCCGACCTCTCCCCCAAGGGGGGAGGTGAAGAGGAGACTGCCGCGCGGCCCGGAGTGACAACGCGACGGAACAGGCGGTAACAGGCCGGTAGGCTTACCGCCCCCGGGCCGTCTTTAACCCCGTGTTTACCCGCATCGTTAATCATTGGGTCATCGTCCAGAAGGGACAGCGGCCTGCAAAGATTCGCCCGGGCCGGGACGAGACGGGGCGGATCCAAGGGAGGCGGGATTGAGCCCGCTTCTGAACCTGGAGACTGAACCGGCACGTGGCGAAAAAACCACTCTGGGGCAAATGTTTACGCCGATTCGCCCGAGGCTGCCTACGGCGCGCTTGCCCTCACGAATCAGGTTTTGTTAACCATGGCTGCGTAGTGTCGAATCACTTTGTCCCACAGGCGTTTATCAAGACTCGCCGCCTCCCGCGGCGCTGACCTAACGGCCCGGTTGCGGCGAGAAGGGGACTGGCATGCGCGTTTTACTGATTGAAGACGACAGCGCGACCGCACAGTCGATCGAGCTGATGCTCAAATCCGAGAGCTTCAACGTCTATACGACCGACCTCGGCGAGGAAGGGGTCGATCTGGGCAAGCTCTACGACTACGACCTCATTCTGCTGGACCTGAACCTGCCCGACATGTCGGGCTTCGAGGTCCTGCGCTCCCTGCGCGTATCCAAGGTGAAGACCCCGATCCTGATCCTCTCCGGGCTTGCCGGCATCGAGGATAAGGTTCGCGGCCTCGGCTTCGGCGCCGACGACTACATGACCAAGCCGTTCCACAAGGACGAGTTGGTGGCGCGCATCCACGCCATCGTGCGCCGCTCCAAGGGCCACGCCCAGTCGGTCATCAACACCGGCGACCTGGTGGTCAACCTCGACACCAAAACGGTGGAGGTCGGCGGCCAGCGTGTGCACCTGACCGGCAAGGAATATCAGATGCTCGAGCTGCTCAGCTTGCGCAAGGGCACTACGCTGACCAAGGAGATGTTCCTCAACCATCTCTACGGCGGTATGGACGAGCCCGAACTGAAGATCATCGACGTGTTCATCTGCAAGCTGCGCAAGAAGCTGGCCAACGCCTCGTCCGGCAAGAACTACATCGAGACGGTGTGGGGCCGCGGTTACGTGTTGCGCGAGCCGAGCGAGAGCGAAGAGCGCATTCCGGCTTGACGCGAGCTTCACGGGGCGCCACGGGCGCCCCGTTTTGTTTTACGAAAACGTCGGCATCGAAACGCAGCCAGTCATGGCCGGACAGGGTCAGGCCATCCCGATCATGCAGACCAGGCGCCAGCGATTACCGGAATTCCAGTCGACTGCACGTCCGGGCTTTCACCGATTTCCCCGTGTTGCGTCGGCGTACATCTTGAACTGAGCCCTCTGCGGGCTCTCTCCTCCCAACTCACCCCGGGCGAACAGCCCGGGGTTTTTTACTGTCGCGCGTGCGAGCCCGACGAAGGGTTGTCTCTGCAAAAATTCGTCATGAATTGCCGGGCCAGGCCCGGCAATGGCAGCAACAGAAGCATGCGAGCAAAATCAGATCGCCTCACCGCCCCTGCCTCGCCGCACAGGTAACGCACAGATGCGCCGCCGGATCGGCCTCCAGCCGGGCCTCGGGAATGTCATTGCCGCATGCGGCGCACACGCCGAATTCGTCCTTCGCCATGCGCTCGAGCGCGTTGCGGATGCGGACGATCTGGGCCTCGCGCTGGCGGCCGGCGGCGAGCGCCATCTGCTGCTGCTGCAGCGCGTCCACGCGCGACAGCCGGCCGACGCTCTGCTGGTCGAGTGCGACCGGCGCGCGGTCGGCCGCGGTCGCCGCGCGCTCGGCCATCAGCATTTCGAGCATGGCTTCGAGCCGCGGACGGAATTTGGCGGTCAGGCGATCGTCCGGCATCCCGGTCGTTTATCATGGATTTCCGGCTCAAGCCCGGCAACGGCGGCGCAGGGCAGCGCGCGCTAACCCTTCGCCGCGAACTGCACCACATTGCGCGCCGCGCCCTTGCCCAGCGCGGCGCGCCGCACGGCCGCGTCCGGCACATAGAGCCCGCGCTTGTCGGCCACCGGCCGGAACGACTCGGTCAGCCCGACCACGGTTTCCGCCGCGCCCAGCACCAGATAGCCGTCGTCCGGCATCTGCCGCGCCAGGCGCTCGAGCACGCCGGCCTTGGTCGGCTGGTCGAAATAGATCAGCACGTTGCGGCAGAACACCACGTCGAACATGCCAAGCGGCGAAAAATCGTTGAGCAGATTGAGCGGGCGGAACTGAACCATGGCGCGGAGCTCGCGCGCGATCTGCCACTGCTCGCCGGTTTGACTGAAATGTTGCACCAGCGCCTGCACCGGTAGCCCGCGCTGCACCTCGAACTGGGTGTAAATGCCGGCCCTGGCGCGCTCGAGCACCGCGCCGGCGATGTCGGTGGCCAGAATGTCGACGCGATAGCCGGCCAGCCTGTCGCCCATGGCCTTCAGCACCATGGCGATCGAATAGGGCTCCTGGCCGCTGGCGGCGGCGGTGCACCAGATGCGGATGCGCCTACTGCGCGCGCGCGCCTCGATCAGCGCCGGCAGCATGGTGTCGCGCAGGTGCTCGAAGGGAATCTTGTCGCGGAAAAAGAAGGTCTCGTTGGTGGTCATGGCCTCGACCACCTCGGTGGCGAGGGCGGCAGGCGGACATGCGCGCAGCCGGCCGACCAACGCGGTCAGCGTCTCGAGCCCGTGCCGGCGCGCTAACGGCAGCAACCGGCTTTCCGCCAGGTACTCCTTCTCGGCCGCCAGCACCAGGCCGGAGCGCTCCCGCAACAGATGACGCAGATAGTCGAAGTCTTCCGGAGTCATGCCTGGCCTCCGGAGTCCGCGGCTGCGCCCGCGCGCGCGGCCGGCCGGCTGCTGGCCGGCTCCGCCGCACGCTCGCCAGCGAACAGACGGATGAGCGCGGGCGCGATCTCGTCGACCGGCAGCAGCGCCGAGCACAGGCCGGCATGGGCGACCTGGCCGGGCATGCCCCAGACCACGCTGCTGGCTTCGTCCTGCGCCAGAACGTGCCCGCCGGCGGCGACGATGGCGCGCGCGCCTTCCAGGCCGTCGGCGCCCATGCCGGTCAGCACCAGGGCCAGCGCGCGGTGGCCCCACACGGCCGCAGCGCTAGTGAACAGCAGGTCGACCGCCGGCTTGCAGAAATTCACCAGCGGGCCGTCGTCGACCACGGCCACCGCGACGCCGTCGCGGCGGGCAACCCGCATGTGCTTGCCGCCGGGGGCGATGTAGACGGCGCCGGCATTGATCTCCTCGCCGTCGCTCGCCTCGCGCACCGCGCGCTTGCTGCTGCGGGCGAGATGCTCGGCCAGGATGGCGGTGAAGGTCGGCGGCATGTGCTGGGTGATCAGCACCGGCGCGCGCTCGAGCACGCCGCCGATGCGGGTGATGATGGCGTCGAGCGCCTGCGGACCGCCGGTGGAGGAACCGATCAGCAGCACGCGCGGCGGCGTCACCGGCATTGGTCGCAGGGTCACGGTGGCGGGAGCGGGCTCCGCCGGCTGGCGCGGGGCGATCGACGGCGCCCCCATTGCCGCCGGCGGCGACTGCATCGGCGCCGGGCCGAGCCGCCGCCGCGCCCGCAGGCCGAGCTGGCGGATCTTCTCGATCAGGTCGCGGCGGAAGCTGACCGAGATGGTGACGTCGCGGGTGGTGGGCGGCTTGGGAATGTAGTCGGTGGCACCGAGCGACAGCGCCTGCAGGCTGATCTCGGCGTTGCGCCGGGTCAGCGTCGAGGCCATGATGACGACGAGGTCGCGCTTCTTGGCGAGCAGCAGCGGCAGCGCGGTCATGCCGTCCATGTCCGGCATGTCGATGTCGAGCACCACCACGTCGGGCTCGACGCGCGCGATCTGGTCGACCGCCTCGCGGCCGGTGCGCAGCGCGGCAACCAGCTCGAGGTCGCGCTCCGCCTCCACCCAACGCGCAAACAGCCCGCGCACCACCACGGCGTCATCGACGATCATGACACGGGTGCGTCGCCCGGGAGCGCGGGCGGCGGGGGACGAGGGCGGGGCGACGAGACTCATCGGCTGGCCGGGATGCTGACCGTGACGGCGCTCGGGCGGAGCGGTCAGATCAACCCGACTTCCTGGAATTTGGCCTCGACGATCTCCCTGTCGAACGGCTTCATGATGTATTCGTTGGCGCCGGCGTGCAGCGCGCGCGCAATGTGGGCGACGTCGTTCTCGGTGGTGCAGAACACGACCTTGGGCGCGTCGCCGCCGGGCAGCTTGCGCAACGTGCGCAGGAACTCGTAGCCGTCCATCTTCGGCATGTTCCAGTCGAGCAGCACCGCCTCCGGCAGGTGCATCTGGCAAGCCGCGAGCGCCTGCTCGCCGTCCTCGGCCTCGATGATCTGGAAATCGAGCCCTTCCAGGATCCGCCGCGCCACCTTGCGGATGACGCTGGAGTCGTCAACGACCAAACAGGTTCTCATCACTCCACCTCTTCTGTGTCACCGTGTGTCTCGTTCCCGTGCCGCCCTGTCTCAAGCGGCGATCGCACTGACCCCGACGTCGAGCACGCGGTCGATGTCGAGCACTATCAACAGCCGTCCGTCGAGCCGGTGGAGGCCGGCCGACACGCGCGCCAGCGCCGGCTCGAGATTGACCGGATTGGATCCGCGCGTCTCCTCGCCGAGCTTGAGCACCTCGCCGATACTGTCGGTCAGGAGGCCGTAGGATTCCCCGCGCGTGTCCACGCCGATCGCCATGCACTCCCCCTGCTCCACAGACGCGGCAAAGCCGAGCCGCCGCCGCAGGTCGATCAGCGTGACGATGCGGCCGCGCAAATTGAGCACGCCGGCGATCTCGGGCGGCGCCAGCGGCACCCGCGTCACCCGCTCCGGCCTGAACACGTCCTGCACCCGCCGGATCGGCAGCCCGAACAGCTGCTCGCCCACCATGGCGGTGACGAATTCGTCGAGGTGGCTGCCGCCCGGGACAGCGTTCGTGGTTTGCCCGTCACGCTGCACAATTCACCTCGGTCTGTTCCTTGAGCGATGCGATCAGCCCCTGGCGGTCGAATTTGGCGACATAATCGTGCAAACCGGCGCGGCGGCCGCGCTCGATCGCCTCGGCCGACACCACGGAAGACAGCGCGACCACCGGCAGTTTGGCGGTGCGCGGATCGGCGCGCACGGCCTCGGTGAATTCAAAGCCGTCCATCTCCGGCATCTCGATATCGGTAACGGCGACATCGAAGGCGCGGCCGTCGCGCAGCAGGTCGAGCGCCTCCTGGGCGGAGCCGACTGCGGTGACCGCAAACCCGGCGGCCTGCAGCACCGGGCCGAGCATGTTGCGGAAGAACGGCGAGTCATCGATCAGCAGCACCGCGCGCGGACGCCGGCGCACCGGGTGATCCTTGCGGCGGAACCAGTCTTCGAAGGCGAGCGGCAGAAAATGACCGACGTCGATGATCTCGGTCGCCTGCCCCTTGATGACGGCCGAGCCGAGCACGCCGGGGCTGTCGCCGGCCACCTGGATATCGAGACGGTCCTCGACGATATCGATGATCTCGTCGACCACCAGCGCCATCGAGCGGACGCCGTCGGAAAACACCAGCAGCGGCTGCGCACCCTCGGCCTTGACGCCGACGCCTTCGCTCATGCTGATGAGCGGCATCAGCTGGCCGCGGTACTGCATCATGTGGCGGCCGTCCGACATTTCGATGGTTTTTGCGTCGACCTCCTCCAGCCGGGTGATCAGTGCCAGCGGCACCGCCTTCGGCTGCGTGGAGCCGGCGCGGAATACGAGCAGCGAGGTGCTTGCTTCGACGGCTTCCTCCGGTTGGGCGGCGTCATATTCGGTCGTCGAATGCGAGGTGACGGTGTTGCCGAGCGCCCGGGCGATGCCGTTGGGATCGATGATCATGATCACCGAACCGTCGCCGAGGATCGTGTTGCCGGAGAACATGGCGATGTGGCGCAGCTTGCTCGCCATCGGCTTTACCACGATCTCCTCGGTGTGAAACACGCCGTCGACGACGATGCCGAAGGTGTGGCTGCCGACCTGGGTGACGACCACGTAGCCGTTTTCGACCTCGCCCGCCGTGCCGTCATCCGATCCGAGCAGATGGCTCAGCCGCACCACCGGCAGCAGCTTGTCACGCAGGCGCAGTACCGCGGTCTCCCGTATGCGCTCGATGCGGTGATCGCCGCCGCGCACGCGCACCAGTTCGACAACGCACGTTTGCGGAATGGCGAAATGCTCGCCGGCCACCTCGACGATCAATGCGGCGACAATCGCAAGCGTCAGCGGAATCTTGATGATGAAGCTCAGGCCCACACCGGTGATCGACTTCACGTCGACGGTGCCGCTGATCCGGTCGATATTGTTGCGCACCACGTCCAGGCCGACGCCGCGGCCGGACACGTTGGTAACCTTGGCTGCGGTGGAGAACCCCGGCGAGAAGATGAACTTGTGGATCTGCGCTTCCGACAGCTTGTCGATCTCGGCTTTGGTGGCGAGGCCCTGCGCGATCGCCTTGGCCTTGAGGAGTTCGGTGTCGAGTCCGCGCCCGTCGTCGGCGATCTGGATGATCATGTGCCCGCCTTCGTGATAGGCCGACAGCCGGATGTGGCCACGCTCGGGTTTGCCGAGCGTGCGTCGTTCCTCCGGCGATTCGAGGCCGTGATCGGCGGAATTGCGCACCATGTGCGTGAGCGGATCCTTGATCAGGTCGAGCACCTGCCGGTCGAGCTCGGTCTCGGCGCCTTGCATCTCCAGCTCGATCTGCTTTCCGAGTTCGTTGCACAGATCACGTACGATGCGCGGCAGCTTCTGCCATGCATTGCCGATCGGCTGCATGCGCGTCCTCATGACGCCCTCCTGCAGCTCGGCAGTGACGTTGGACAGCCGCTGCAGCGGCGCCTTGAATTCGGAATTGTCGTGCCGGCGCCCGATCTCGAGCAGCTGGTTGCGCGTGAGCACCAGCTCGGACACTGTGGTCATCAGGAGTTCGAGCGTGTCGACGGTGACCCGGATCGACTGACTGCCGCTCTTGCTGTTTTCGTCGGCGGCCGCGCCCTCGGCCGGCGCGGGTTTGTCGGCCCTTTGCGGCTTGACTTGCGGCGGCTCGACGGCCGTCGCGCGGAAGGCACGCTCGAGATCGTCGAGGGTGCTCTCGCCCGGACGCAACGGCCGCTCAAGCACCTGCGGCGTCAGCGTGCCGACGGTGTACTCGGTGGCGGACGGCACGCTCACCCGCTCCATCATGCGCCCGAGGTCCGCAATCAGATCGTCGTCGGAGCCGTCCGGCTCGCGCTGCTCTTTCTCCAGCGATTCCAGAATGGCCTTGATGCGGTCGATGGTGGCGAGAATGAGCGTCACCGCTTCCTTGGTCGCCGGCACGCCGTCGCGAAATTTGCCCATCAGCGCTTCGGCGGCATGTGCCAGCGCCTCCAGCCGCGGCAGCTCGAGGAAGCCGCACGTGCCCTTGATGGTGTGGACAAGGCGGAAGACGTTGCCGAGGATCTCGGCGTTGTTGGGATCGCGTTCGAAACGCACGAGTTCGATGTCGACGACATCGAGACTCTCATTGGTCTCGATCACGAATTCCCGCAACAGGTCGTCCATGGAAAACGCCTTTGTCGACGGGCGTTTGGCCCGTCCGCACGCTCGATCGGGAGCGCGCCGAGTGTGTCGACGAAGGGTTTAATTTTGGTTGCAGACAGGAGGGCAGATCACCCGTTTTTAACCGTTCATTAACCGGTGGAAACCGGCTTCCGGCGCGGTTTTATTGGGCGCTGACCACGACCGAATCGCCGTCCATGGCGATGCCCGCCTGCACTTTGCATTCGCGGGCCAGCAGGCCGGCATAGAACGGCTGGATGCGGTGGGCGTCGAGTGCGTCGCCGCCCGGCTCGCCGGCCAGTAATTGCGGCACCGCGGGCTGAATCTTGGCGTTCGGCCCGGCGGCGGTGATCCTGAATCCTAAGCTCTCGCCCGCGCCGATCGGATCGACGGTAATGTTGCCGCCGCGCGGAATCGACTGGCCGGCGATCAACAGCAAATTGAGCAGAAGCTTGACCCGGTTCTTGGCCAGAAGCGCGCGTGGCAAATTCCAGGCGAGCTTGGTCTTGTCGTCCTCGAAAAAACCGCGCGCGATGGTCTCGGCATCGCCAATATCGATCTGGGCGCCGGCCGAGCCGGCGGCCCCGAAGGCGATGCGACAAAATTGCAGCTTCGCCGAAGCTGTGGCCGAGCTCTTCTTGATCAGCTCGAGGGCGAAAGTCCGGGTTTCCTCGTCTTTTTCCTCTTCCAGCACCTCCAGTCCGTTGATGACGGCGCCGACCGGGCTGATCAGGTCGTGGCAGACGCGCGAACACAGCAGGGCGGCGAGATCGAGCGCGTCAATGGAAAATCCGGACATGGACTGGTCTCCGCTTTCGCGTGCAAGGTGCGCTTTCGAACGGCGAATCGCTGGACGCGCCTTGGCGGCGTGATACACCGCACCCGCGTGAGCGCCAAGGACCGCAATAGAGGATCGCAACCGCTTCAGGGGGATCCGCCTTTGAACGCCCATTCCGAGATCACGCCGGCCGAGGCCGCGCGGCTGCTCGAAGAACTGACGGCGATCGTCGTGCGCGCCGCCGCGCTGGTCCGCGCCGTCTCGCCGCAAACCGTGGCGCAGCGGACCAAGCCCGATCAATCGCCCGTCACCGCCGCCGACGAGGCCTCGGAAGCCGCGATCCTTGAGGGGCTGGCGCGGCTCGTGCCGGGGGTGCCGGTGGTCTCGGAAGAAGCGGCGGGGCGTACTGGAGCGCCGGCGCTCGACGGCAGCTTCATCCTGGTCGATCCGCTCGACGGTACCCGTGAGTTCCTCTCCGGCTCAGATGAATTCGCCGTGCTGCTCGCCATCGTGACCGGCGGGGTTCCCATCGCCGGCATCATCGCGGCGCCGAGGCGCGGTGAGCTCTGGCGCGGCATCGTCGGCGGCGCGGCCGAGCGGCTGCGCCTGCGCGACGGCGGCGCCGACCGCGCGCAGCCGATCCGGGCGCGCCGGTGGCCGCAAGCGGGTGCCGTCGCCATGGTGAGCCGCTCTCACTATGACCCGAAGACCGACGCCTTCCTGACCCGGCTTGGGCCGGTGACGTCCAGCTCGGCCGGCTCCGCCATCAAGTTTTGCAAGATCGCAGAGGGCGCAGCCGACGTCTATCCGCGGCTTGCCCCGACCAGCGAATGGGACGTGGCCGCCGGCCACGCGCTGCTCGCCGCCGCGGGCGGTATCGTCACGACCCCGCAAGGCACCGCCCTGCCCTTTGGCCGCGCGGCCGACAGGTTTCTCATCCCCGAATTTATCGCCTGGGGCGACCCGACCAAGGCTGCGGCGGTGTTAAAAGCCTGATGGTTATTCGCCCGTCACCGTGAAAGCGGGGAACCAGAGCGCTCAATCCTTGAATCCGCAAGGCTGGATTTTCGCTTGCGCGGGAATGCGCGGATCGCACGTCATCGACCGACGCTGCGCGCAACCTCGGGCCACTTGCGGGTGGCAACCGCGATGATGCGGCCGGGATCGGCGAGGAAAACGGCACGCGCTTCATTGCTGTAGAAGAGATAAAGACGCTCGCCGGCCAGCGCCCAGAACAACGGGTGGCCCGGCACCGACGCGCCGCGGCTGATGGCGACCGGATCGTAGCCGCCGAAGCGCGGCATGTAGATCTCCGGATGTTCGAGAAAGGCGGCGCGGTTGCCGGGATTTTGAAAGCGCCAGACCGCGCCCTTCAAGCTCAATTCTATGTCGCTGCGGCCGAAGGTCGGCGTGTGGCGGGTAAAATAGGCGACCGGATCGAAGCCGCTGATGGCGAGGCCGGTCTCGGGATTGACCACCAGCGGCCTATCGACGGGGGTGGAGCCCGCCGGCGGGGCCATGCCGCCGCCGAGCACGAGCCCCAGCGCCAAACCGAGCGCCGCCCAAGGCTTTCGCCACTGCCGTGCTGCAGTCATAGTTCTCGGTAAGGTATCGCCGATTCGGGTGGTCATGGGCCGAACGGTACGGGCGTGCCGTGAGCATCCGGTTAATCGACCTTGTTGATCGATAATGGAGCATTCAATGCGCGCGACCCTGCGGCTGGCGGCCCTGACCCTCTGCCTCTTCAGTTTCGGCACCGAAATGGCCGTCGCCCAATCCCAGCCGGTCGCCGCGCAACGGCGCGACACCTTCTCGCCTGACGAGATCATCAAGGCCGGCCACCAGTTTTTCGGCTCGGTCTCGCGTGGACTGGCGCTGGTGGTGGAAAGGGCCTTCAGCCGCTGGGGTGAGCCGAACGGCTATATCCTTGGCCAGGAGGGGGGCGGCGCCTTCGTGGTCGGCCTGCGCTATGGCGACGGCAGCCTCTACACCCGCAATGCCGGCGACCGCCGCGTGTTCTGGGAAGGCCCCTCGATCGGCTTCGACGCCGGCGGCGAAGGCGCGCGCACCATGATGCTGATCTACAATCTGCCGGCCACCGACGCGATCTATCAGCGCTTTGTCGGCATCGACGGCTCGGCCTATTTCGTCGGCGGCTTCGGCATGACCGCGCTGACCGCTAACAATATCATCGTGGTTCCCATCCGTTCCGGCGTCGGCTTCCGGCTCGGTGCCAACATCGGCTATCTCAAGTTCACCCCGAAGGCGACGTGGAACCCGTTCTGACGCCACCTCGCGTCCGGGCCTCCTAATCCGTGCTATGATGAATTTAACGTCCGCGGCGCGGGCGCGGGGTTTAGGTTAATCGGGGCTTGCGCTGGTAGTGCCAGCCCCGCCGTGGCATGGTTTCCAACGGGATAAAGGCGGGCAAGGGTCGTGTCGGAGGCGTCGCTTATGGTTGAGCCGATCATGTTTTTCGGCATCGGGTTTCTGGTCGCAGCGCTGGTCGGGCTGGTCGTCATCCCCCTCGTCCATAACCGCGCTGTCCGGCTGACCATACGCCGGCTGGAGGCTGCCACGCCGCTGTCGATGGCGGAAATCCAGGCCGACAAGGATCAGCTGCGCGCCGAGTTCGCCATGTCGACGCGGCGACTGGAAATGAGCGTCGATCAGCTTAAGACCAAGAGTACCAGTCAACTCGCCGAACTGGGCAAGAAGAGCGACGCGATCAACCGTCTGAAGATCGAGCTCGGCGAAAAGACCGCCACGATTTTCGCTTTGGAGGCGCGCGACAAGGCGCTGCGCGACCAGCTGCGCGCGACCGAAGAAGAGGTCGCGGTCAAGACTGTCGCCATGCGCGACGCCGAGCGTGCGCTGTCCGACAAGGAAGCCGAACTCGCCAAGATGGTGAGCGAACTCGACGAGCAGTCGACGTTCGCCGACGCGCAGAAGGTGGAGATCGTCGCGCTCAAGGCGCAGGTGGAAGCGCTGAAGGACCGGCTCACCGCCGCCGGCAACGAGGTCAAGCAGGTGGAAGACCGCCGCGAAGCCGAGCGCGTGGAGCTGAGCGCGGCGACCAAGGAATTGGAGGAAGAACGCGGCAAGGTGGAGAACCTCGGCCGGCGCGTCTCCGAACTCGAGCAGCAACTGGCGGCGCAGACCACGGAAGCGGAAATCCTCGGTCGCCGCGCGCACGACCTGGAAAACCGGCTCACCGAGCAATCGCGTCTGCTCACCGAAAGCCAGACAAGCCTCAAGCACCTGAACGCCGATCTCGAAGCCGCGCGCAAGACCGAAGGCGATTTGCGGGCGGCGATCGCCGAACTGGAGGAACGCGCCGGGTCCGCCAACCAGAAGCTGAAGGCGGAGAAGGCCCAGCTGCAATCCGAACTGGAGCGTACCAAAGACGAGCGCGACCGGCTGTCACGCGACCTCGCCACCATGAAGCGCGAGACCGAGGAAGCCTGGGCCTCCGAGCGAATCGAGAATTCGCTGCTGCGCGAGCGCATCAATGACGTCGCCGCCGAAGTGGCGCGGCTGGCCTCGACGCTGGAAGGCCCGAACTCGCCGATCGACGCCATTCTCGCCACCGAGACCGCGCGCGACCGTGTCGGGCCGCTCACCGTGGCCCCCAATGTCGAGATGGGCGAAAACGCGCCGGGCGGCAATCTCGCCGACCGCATCCGCGCGCTGCAGACCCACGCCTCGCGCCTGCCGCATGAGGACGAGCCGCAGAGCCGGAACTAGCCGGCTCGCTTGACACCTCTTGAACGTAATCCTTATATCCGCCCGGCCGTCACGGCCGGGCGCTTAGCTCAGCGGGAGAGCGTTCCCTTCACACGGGAGAGGTCGAAGGTTCGATCCCTTCAGCGCCCACCATTCAAAGCCCGCCCCTGGCGGGCTTTTTGATCTCAGGGGAAGCACCTTGCGGACGCTCAGCTCGCACTCCCCGGATTTTCGGACAGTTTGCGTTCGGCCGCCACCGCCTGCAACCGCTTGCGCAACGCCTCTCTGCAATCTCGCATGATCTCAGCCGACGGCCATGCGCCGGATTCAACAAGATCATGGACCACCTGAAAAATTACGCCGATCATCAACTGTGCCGGCAGGCTCAAGGATCGATTAGACGGACGTGCAACAGTCCAGGTGATATTCAGCCCCGCAATCGGGCTTGCCGACAACTGTCCGGATCGAACGAGCGAGAGTACTCCGGATGCAGGCAGAACTGTATAACCGAGACCTTGAGCGACCAGGTCAGTCATAAGCGGGAGCGTATTTGCTTCCACGCGCAGCCGGGGCTTTAGACCCTGGTTACCGAGTTTCAGTTCAACCATCCTGCGCAGGCTGTTTGGCTTTGTCGTGAGTATGAGTGGATATTCGGCAAGCCGTTCAATCGGTATGGAGTTGTCCAGAGACAATACAGAACCGCGCGGGCCGACCAGGAGCATAGGTTCCATCACGAGTTTATCCGTTGCGAGGCCATGGACCGGCTCACCGGAGTTCGTGATAGCCAGGTCGACTTCTCCCCTCGCGGCCAGATCACGCAAGTCGCCGCTGGTTTCCTCGCTGATCCGAATTGTAATCTGCGGATATTCCTTGCAAAATTTATTTATGATCGGCAGCGCCATAAGCACACGTGGCGACGGTGGTATACCTATTGCGACTTCGCCGCTCGGTTCGTCCGCGGCCGCTGCAACATCATTTTTGATCGCGCGCAGTTGGTGTTCAAGCCCGCGCAGTCCCAATTGCAGGCGCTTCCCGGCCTCAGTCGGAATGACACCGCGGCCATTACGAATAAACAGCGATGCCTTGAACTGCTGTTCGAGCGCGTGGATCTGACGGCTTAACGTCGGCTGCGAGATGCGAAGCGCTTCAGCCGCACCGCTAATGTTGCGGTGGTCCATGACCGCAAGAAAATACTCAATCTTGCGGACATCGAACTTGCGAAAATCGAACGACAATTTCGGCTTGATATCGGCCATGCCCCATGTCCGCTGATATTCACCTTTTCTATCGTAGCCATAGCTCCAATGCAATTGCTGTATGCTTTGCGGGGCATTAGCGTGGTTTCACGGCGGATTATCAAATGGGAGATGGGATCATGAGAAACACGTTGTGCCTGTCCGCTATGGCAGCCGTAATTGCGCTGTTGTCCGGTGGACCAGTCGAAGCACAGGAGCCAATCCGCATCGGCATCCTGCAGCCGGTGACCGGGCCGGCCAGCAAAAGTGGTACGGAGAACTGGATCGCAATGCAGATCGCACGCGACATGATCAATGATCGCGGCGGCATACCAAATCACGGGCGAAAGATTGAGTATGTGTTTGCGGACGTTCCCACGCCGGCCGCGGCGATCAGCGAAACAGAACGTCTCATCACGAACGATGGTGTCCGGATCACGGCCGGGTCCGGTGTATCGCCGCTCGCGATTCCGGTCAGTCAGGCGGCTGAGCGTCACGGCGTATTTCACTGGGAAACGGCGGGCGCCGCTGAAATCATCACCCGGCGCGGCCACAAATACACTTTTCAGGTTGGCCCGTCTGCACGTCGTTATGCAGAAGCGGCGGTGGATTTCACAGTCGATGTACTGACCAAGAAGCTTGGCAAGCCGCTCGCCGATCTGCGCGTCGCGCTGCTGTGGGAAAACCGTGCTTTCGGCAAATCCGTAGGCGACAATATTCGCCGGTACGCCGCCACAAAAAACGTCAAACTCATATATGACGAAGGTTACGACCAGACCCTTACCGATATGACCCCGATCGTTCAGAAGTTGAAGGACGCCAAACCGGACGTGTTGCTCGCCATTTCGTTTCCGAACGATGCGATCCTCTTTCAACGCAAGGCAAAAGAGCTAAACTTCTACGTCGCGGCGCATGTAGGTGTCAGTGCGGGCTACTCCAATCCCGATCTGATCAATTCCATCGGCGATTCCGTGTATGGCATCTTCGTTTCGGATTTTGCGGTGGAGGTCAATCCAAAGGCGCTCGCTCCGGAAACGCGCAAGATTACCGCCGAGTTCATCAAGCGCTACCTGCCGCAAGGCTTCTTCGGTCTGCTAGTCGTGGACGAGGGGCACGAGTACAAGAACGAAGGTTCGGCCCAGGGCCAGGCGATGGCGGTGCTCGCCCGGAAGTGCCGGAAGGTG
>Ga0210062_1000064_pt1 | contig 28331 bp, 28 predicted proteins | sample Muzzi_CordA_D2_FD_185528 | JGI IMG/M metagenome (GOLD analysis project Ga0210062, IMG submission 185528) | Wetland microbial communities from San Francisco Bay, California, USA, that impact long-term carbon sequestration - Muzzi_CordA_D2 (SPAdes) | ecosystem: Environmental > Aquatic > Marine >...
ATTGAAAACCTAGGTCAAGGCCAAAAGGTTCTAATCGTGGAAGCCGGCAGCAAACCAGTCGTTAAAACCGGCTTGACGGCTAATTCGAGTCAAGCGGCGGACCAGGTAAAGCGACTTCAACCTTCCGATGCCTCTGCCGATTTAGAACCAGCCATATTTCTGGCCCTTTCTTTTTTCGATCCGGCGCGCGAGGATCTACTGTATCTGATTACCGATGGGGCCGGTAGAAATTTCTCCGACCTGCTAAAAGATTATCCGATGATCAGGCCGGTAATCATCTCCGGCGGGGAACATAATGTGGGAATAACAAAATTTGAATTCCGGCAGCAAACCGATCAAAGCGATCATTATGAATTCATGCTGGAAATTCGAAATTTCAATCGCTCCCCGGTTGAATGTCCCATCCGCTTGTCGATTGACAGGGTCGTGCTGTTTGAAAGGGTGCTCACGTTTGAAGCCCGGGGAAAAAGCCTGTTGATCATTCCTTATTCGGGTCTCATCAACGGCGTCGCCCGGGCAACGCTTACAATTGATGATGATTTTAAAGTGGATAACCGGGCTTATTTGTCTTTGAATGCCGCCAAAGAAATTTGGGTTTTGTTGATTTCGAAGGGCAATCACTTTTTAGAAAAACTTCTGGCAGCCTACCCGAATTTTAAGGTCAATTCGGTTAAAGAAATCATCCCTTCTTCCTGGTCCGAACAGACAGCCCGGCATGATATCGTGATTGTCGACCGCATGAATTTCCCGCAAATCACAAGGGGCAATTTTCTTCTAATTGACGCCTATTCTCCATCTATCCCGGTGGTTCAAACCGGCCGGGTGCGCTTGCCCGAGGTCCTGGCCTGGAACCGCAAAAGCCCTTTGATGGCAAATGTCAATCTAAGCGGATTGATCATCGAAGAAGGGGCAAAACTGCAAACCGATAAGCGGTTGAAACCGGTGATCCAGTCAGCCCGGACCGGTTTGATGTACGCTTTTGAAGAAAACGGATTGCGGGTCGTTCAATTCGGCTTTGATTTTACCCGATCCGATCTTCCTTTAAAAGTCGCCTTCCCGGTACTGATGAGCAATATTTTCAACTGGCTCAATCCGCACAAGCTTGATTTTTCAATTTTACAAACCCGGCCCGGAGAACCTTTTGATATCTACTTGAAGCCCCAAACGCATTTCATCTACACCCGGGCCCCGTATGAAAAATGGCAAAAGCACCCGGTTAAGATGAACCCGTTCAGATACGAAAACACCGGCCGCGTCGGCGTTTATACCATAGCTGAAAACGGCAAAGAGCGCTCTTTTACGGTAAATCTGGCTGATAAGTTCGAGTCCGATATCAATTCAAAATCACTCGAAGACAAACCCGATCAATCTGAATCGCCTTCGGTCTCCCAGGAAGTTTCCGCGCAGCAGCCTCTGTGGATGCTTTTTATCTTATTGGGCTGGGCGTTGCTGATGACTGAGTGGTATTCATGGCTGAAATTAAGCTGACCGTTGTCTGTTGCAAATGGTCTGTTGGATCAGAGGATGCCATATCTATTCTCAAAAATGAGGTGTGCCGCTTGAGCGACTTCACAACCGGCATAAATCTGACAACGAACTACAACCCACTAACAACAAACAACTTGCAACATACATTGAGCATTTTGGCGCATTTAAATTAAAATGGTATTTACACTGGATAGACCGATATTTTTGAGTATTTGTCTGTTGATCCCCCTCGTCTGGCTGATGATGCGGCGCGCATCGGGAGGGGTTCGGTGGTCCGGACAAAAAACGATCGTATGCGTTCTCAGGTCGTCCCTGATAATTGTGTTGGGCCTGGCCCTATCAGACCCAAAACATTTGAGCCATTCCGACCAGGTGAATATTTTTTTCTGCCTGGATGTTTCCGAGAGTATTCCGGGCGATCAGAGGCTGAAAGCCGAAAGATTTATTGAACAAACAGCCGCCGAAATGCAAGGTGAAGATCAGGCCGGTGTCATCGTTTTTGGCAAGCAACCTTCTTTGGAGGTATCTTTAAGAACACAATTAGATGCCCTGAACATAAAATCGATTGTAAATTCCCACAACACCAATATTCGCGATGCCCTTCAGCTCGCAATCGGAAGACTTCCGCGGCAGGGCAAAAATAAAATTGTGGTCTTCAGCGACGGCAATGAAAATATACAGCACTCCCGTGACATGGCCTACCTGGCGGGATCTTTAGGCATTGAGATCTATCCGGTACCGTTAGCCACCTGGTTTGGCAAAAATGAAGCCTTTATTAAATCTTTGGCGACGCCTTCAAATGTCGCCCTGCATACGCCTTTTGAAATCAGGTTGGTCGTCGTCAGCTCGGTAAAAAATGCTGCTGAGCTCATTATGGTTCGAAACGGGAATCTGCTTGTTCAGCAACCCTTGGCGCTAAATGCCGGGACCAACGTAATTACTTTGGCCGACACCCTTTCCGAGCCCGGTCTGTATCTATACCAGGCCGTGGTAAATTTTTCCGATGATACTTTTTTTCAGAATAATGAAGGACTTTCTTTCACCAAAGGAACCCGTAAAGCGCGAATATTGTACCTGACCGATAAAGATCAGGTCTCAAATTTCCTGACCCGGGCACTGCAGGTACAGGGATTGGATGTTGACCTGAAGCATATCAAAAATATGCCGGGCGCCATTCATGGATTTGTTGATTATAACGCCCTGATTCTTGACAATGTCTCGGGACGCTCCCTCTCGTTTTCAACCATGGAACAAATTGAAAGATACGTGAAGGATACGGGCGGCGGCCTGATAATGGTTGGCGGCGATACAAGCTTTGGAGCCGGCTATTATAAAAATACCCCGGTGGAGCAGGCGCTTCCGGTATTTATGGATACACCCACGGATATCAAGCTATCCGAGTTATATCTTATTTTTGTGATTGATAAATCGTCCAGCATGACAACCGGCTATAAAGACAAAAGCAAACTGGAGATGGCCAAAATCGCGGCATTTTCATCCATCGAGATGTTAAACCCCATCGACAGCGTCGGCATTGTAACCTTTGACACCGAATTTAGCTGGACGGTTCCCCTGACCACCGCCGGTGAGCGGCAACAAATAGCCGAAGACCTATCCCGCATAATGGAAGGGGGTGGGACAGACCTGTATCCCGCCTTAAAAGATGTCCATCGCGTCCTCAATCAAATTACTTCCGGGCGCAAACATGTGATTGTCCTGTCCGACGGGGAGACGGAAGACGCTGATTTCCAATCACTGGTTCAATCCATGCGCGCATCCGGCATTTCGATATCAACCGTATCCATCGGTCAGGGTGCCAATATCAATTTAATGCGATCAATTGCCGAATGGGGCATGGGCCGGGCATATTACACCGATGATCCCGACAGTATACCGAAAATATTTTCCAGCGAAACGAAGATCATCAGCAAAAAGATGATTTCCGAAAAGACCATGCAACCGGTTGTAAAATTATCCAGTCAAATACTGCATGGCCTGGTCGACGTCAAGCTGCCGGTTGTCTACGGTCAGGTCATAACCTATCCCAAACCGGGATCCGAACTGTTGATTGAGACCGTACAGGGACCGCTGCTGGCTGCCTGGCAATACGGGCTGGGACGCAGTGTGGCCTTTACATCCGATCTGTCAAATCGCTGGGGCAAGGACTGGATCAAATGGGAGCATTACGGTAAGTTTGCATCCCAGATGGTCAGGTGGGCCCAGCGCAAGGAAACCGGCAGCCGATTTCAGGTCGCCATCGATCGCCAAGGGGAAAAAGGTAATTTCATCGTTGATGTTATCACCGATCAGAACCGATTTGTAAACCATCTGGACTTAAACACCAATGTTCTGTTGCCATCGGGAGGAGATCAGACTTTTGCGATGGAACAAATCGCTCCGGGCAGATATGTCGGCACTTTTCCGGCGGAAGAAACGGGTGCTTACACTTTCAGCGTTTACAGCAACTCGGACGATCAAGCTGCAACCCCACAGACATTTGGCTTTGGCATTCCCTATAACGAAGAATTCCAGAGCACTGCTGTGAATGAAGACTTATTGGAAGATCTGGCCGCGGCCACCAGAGGCAGGGTACTGTCAATCGACAATATTCCCGCCGATCTTTTTAAAGATCAGTCGAATTCAAAACAATTGCAAACCCCTATCTGGCCCTATCTGATTTTAATCTTTTTACTGATTCTGATGGCCGATGTTGCTGCCAGAAGACTTCTCGCCTGATCCCATATTTTTCAGGGCGGCGTAATCAGGGTAAAGTGTTGACGGATCAATGGCTTTGCATTAGAAATGAAGACAAAGCAAACCGCAAACGTGATCATAATTGATTGGGGGAGAGACGGCATTGACGGCATTGCGTTCAATTTCAGGTGGGCTGATCTGGGTTTTGCTGGCGCCGCTGCTATATGCCGGCATGAGCATATCGGCTAAATTGGCCGGGATCTACCTGAGTGTCTGGCAGATTGGCGTGGGTCGTTTTATCTTTGGGTTATTATTGGTTCCAATTATTGTCAGGGCGTTAGAACTGAACCTCTGGGGACGACAGCGTTTTCTCCTGACATTGCGCGGCCTTTGCGGATCGGTGGCATTTCTGCTCCTGGTGGCTTCTTTTCAACTGATTCCGCTTTCACTGGCAATGGTGCTGTTTTACCTCTATCCGGCCTTTACGGCCCTATTGTCGCCCTGGATCACCGGCGAGCCGCCGGCCAAATTAAGCTGGCTTTTAATCGGCGGTGCCTTCATCGGCACCAGTCTGATCCTCTGGCCCCATGAAGCCTCGGTCGCCTTAAATTATGGGCACCTGTTTGCCGTCATTGCATCGGTGTTGTGTGCCCTGACGCTGCTGCTGGTGCGACGCCTGGGTAGAGACAACAACATTTATACCTTGTTTTTCTATCTTTGCATTACCGGAACCCTTGCCGGTCTGGGCCCCTTAATCCTGCAAGAGACGCCCCTTCTGCCCCAGTCTTCAGCAGCATGGATTAGCGTTGGAGCCGTGGCTATTTTTTCAATCGCCGCCCAGCTTAGCATTAACCAGGCCTTGATCCGCATACCTGCTGCCACCGTCAGCATTATGATGACGGCCGAAGTTCCTCTGATAGCCGCCTTTGGTGTGCTTTATCTGGGTGAGCCGCTCAGCTGGCGCCTGGTGATCGGTGCCTCACTGATCTTCGGCGGTGGAACCGGCCTCAATCTGTTGCCGCTGAAATCACGCTAGGGGCTTCGCCCAATTGGAATATTGGGTAAAATGGGCAGATATAAAGTGCAAGGTATAAGGTAAAAAGTTTGAAGTTAGACGGTGCCTGAACATTTCCTAAAAAGACGGAGCCTGGCGACACCACAACTTTAGGCATTTTAGCTCATTTTAGGCAATTTAGGCATTTTTTCGCCGAAACAGATTGGTGAGTCTCATACGACGCTAAGGATATTTAGAAGACTGGATACTCGATAAAAGAAATGGAGGAAAATCATGCCGCAAAAGTCGTTGATACCGAATATAAAAGCCTGTGTTTTTGATGCTTATGGAACATTGTTTGATGTGCATTCTGCTGTTGGAAAATATTATGAGCGCCTTGGCGATGTTGCCGACCAGGTATCCGCTTTGTGGCGCACCAAGCAGCTGGAATATACCTGGCTGCGCAGTTTAATGAAAAAACATGTCGATTTTTGGCAGATAACCCGGGATGGCCTCGACTACGCGCTGGATGTTTTTAACATCACGGATCAGCAATTGCGAAACGATCTGATCGAAGCTTATCTCCAGCTCCAATGTTATCCCGAGGTGCCGGATACCCTGCAAAAATTAAAAGCCGGCGGCCGAAAGATAGCGATCCTTTCCAACGGATCACCGGCCATGCTGGAGGCCGTGGTTAAAAGCAGCGGTTTGGCGGATCTGGTCCAGACCATCTTGTCCGTTGAAACGGTGGGAGTTTTTAAACCGCACCCCGCTGTTTACCAGCTGGCGGTCGATCGGCTCGGGGTGGCGGCGCCGGAAATTGTCTTTATGTCATCTAATGCCTGGGATGCCGTTGGTGCGACAGCCTTTGGCCTCAGGGTCGCCTGGATCAACCGGTTTGACCAGCGACCGGAGCGTTTGCCGTATCAACCGGATACGGAAATCAAAACACTTGCCGAATTGCCGGGTCTCTTAAGCGATTAGTCCCGCTGGAAGCGGGATTGTCGGTGTTTGAAGGAAGCTTGGAACAAAAATACCTAGTAAACCTGAACAGCCGGTGCATTATCTTCCATATTTTTTAATTCGCGGCTGGCATCTCTGTATTCCATGTCCAGATTTTTCAGTTCCAAACGAATTTTGCTTCGTTGCTCGTCAGTCAGATTGGATCCATACAACGCTTTTTCTTTCCTGTTTATTTTACTTTCAATGTTTTCCAGCTGTCTATGAAGGGAATCGATTTCTGACTCATATTGGTGAAGCGCTTTTCCTCTTTCATAGCCGGCACGAAAATCCGGTTCAAATTCGGGGGGACAAACATACCGAAAGGCCTTACCCTGGTGTCCCAGGTCAAAGCCTTTCTGCTCCGAGCAGAAAGATTGCATGCCTTTATCATAGCCGGCCCGAAAATCCGGCTCGAGTTGGAGCGGACAGACAGAATTGTAAGGAAAGCCTTTTTGTCCCAGCTCAAAACCCTTTTGCTCGGTGCAGTAATACCTCAATCCCTGGTCATGGCCTTTGTAGTATGCCTGGCGGTCCGCGCTGATGCCATGCTCCAGGCAGGCTTTGGCGCGACCCTGAAATGCAGTCCGTGGCTTGCCCTGTCTGCCGTCCATGCGGCCGATTTCATACCAGTCGGTCAGCAGGCAATCCTCCTTGGAAACTGAGGCGCAGCCGGCTGCAATAAGCATGATTGCCAACACCGAGATAATACCCATCGAATTTTTCATTATTTTTCCCCTAATAGATAGATTAAAACCCAATCGTCTATCCGAAGATTGTAACATTTTAATTTTATAGGAATTTTTTCCATTTTAAAAAAGAAGGCCTGCAGCGATATCCATTCCACCTCCGGCGAATCATTTTACAATCTTCAATTCCGGTTCGCCCGGGTTATGATAATAATCGCCCAAAATGGGGAAAACTTTAGCACGGCGGCTAGGAGAAATAATTGAAAAGCTTACAATTTTGCAGAGAAAATCAAGGCTGTGCTTCAGCGCCGCTGACAATTGCCACGCCAGCACCGGCACCGATCCTGGTGGCACCGGCTGCAATCATTGCGGCGGCGGTTGCAAAATTTTTAATACCGCCGCTGGCCTTGACACCCATCCCGGAGCCGACGGTTTTACGCATCAGGGCCACATCGATCAGGGTGGCACCTCCTGCAGAAAACCCGGTACTGGTTTTGACGAAATCGGCGCCGGCGTTTTGGGCAATCTCACAGGCTTTGACTTTTTCATCATGGGTCAACAGGCAGGTTTCGATAATAACCTTTAGCAGGATCGGATGCTCAGCTTCGCGGCGCACGGCCAGGATGTCTGCTTCCACCGCTTCTAAATCGCCGGCTTTCATGGCGCCGATGTTGACCACCATATCCAATTCCTGCGCACCGTCTTCAACCGCCTGGCGGGCTTCAACAGCCTTGGCCCGGCTGTGCATGGCGCCCAGTGGGAAGCCGACCACGGAACAAACCGCTATCTGTGTCCCTTTCAGCTTCGCGGCGACATAGGCCACCCAACCTGAATTTACGCACACGGCCTTAAACCCGTATTGAACGGCTTCCGCGCAAAGTTGGTCGAATGCCGGCAGTGTTGCCTCCGGCTTCAGCAGCGTGTGATCGATAAACTGGGCCATTTCGGCAGCTGTCATTTTGGAAATGTTCTCCGGGACCATGTCGATTCCTCCTGAATGGCTATTTATGCTGGGAAGCTTGAAGGCTGGGAGGCCAGAATGCCAAAAGGCAAAACTTGATTGAATCATTTATGCTTTCAGGCATCCAAACCTCCTCGCTTCCCAGCATCAGTGCCTAGCAGCCTCCCGGCTTTCTGATTATTTCTGTCAAATTGCGGGTACCGTGTCAAGGTCAGATTGAGCATAAAGATTGAGATGGTTAACCAAATCAGCCAACTCTGAACCTTTGAACCCGGAACCTCCACACCCAAACAAATTGTTTTCCAATCGGTTTAATTTCAGATAATATGCTTGCCATGAAACGGGTGATCTTAATCATTTTGGACAGTGTCGGAATCGGCGCTTTGCCGGATGCGCAGGTGTACAATGATGGCGGCGCAAATACGCTCGGCAATCTTTATCGGGCGCGGGGATACCTGGAGGTTCCCAACCTTTTGCAACTGGGCCTTGGCAAACTGGCGGCTATTGGTGAGATGCCGGCGGAAACAACCGGCTGTTATGGAAAAATGGCTGAACGATCTGCCAGCAAGGACACAACCATCGGGCATTGGGAAATAGCCGGGATCGTGGTTGATCAGCCCTTCCCGACCTACCCGGACGGCTTTCCGCAGGCCCTGATTGCCGAATATGAAAGGCTTATAGGAACCCGAACGCTCGGCAACCGCCCGGCTTCCGGAACGGAAATTATAAAAGAACTGGGCCGCGAACATCTTGCAACCGGCTATCCCATCGTTTACACATCGGCCGATTCGGTTTTCCAGATCGCCGCCCATGAGCGCATCGTGGCCCTTGAAAAGCTCTATGAATACTGCCGGATGGCCAGAAGTCTGCTGGCCGGAGAACATGCTGTCGCCAGGGTCATTGCCAGGCCTTTTAATGGAACTGTCACAAACTTTGAACGCAACAATGCCGGCCGCAGGGATTATTCAGTCCCCCCGCCGGAAGCGACATTATTGGATCGCCTGCAGGACCGGGGCCGCCTGGTCGCAGGCGTTGGAAAAATCGGCGATATTTTCGGCCACAGGGGAATAACTGAAGAAATTCACACCCGGGACAACACGGATGGAGTTGACAAAACCATCGCAACCATGCACAAATATCGCCGTCAAAGCGGTCTGATCTTCACGAATCTGGTGGATTTCGACATGGTTTACGGCCACCGCCGCAATGTCGAGGGCTATGCGGCGGCTCTGGAGGAATTTGATCGGCGCCTGCCGCAACTGATCGATGCCATGACACCCAGCGACCTGCTTATCATTACCGCCGATCACGGGTGTGATCCGACCCACATTATCCACACCGACCACACCCGTGAATATGTCCCGCTGCTGGTTTACGGGGAAATGGTCAAAAAAAATGTTGATCTCGGTACCAGAGACACATATGCCGACTGCGGACAGACGATTGCGGACTTGCTCGATGCAAAACCCCTGAGACACGGCCGGAGTTTCAAAAAGGATATCATCGATGAATGTCTATGAGTTAATCAAAAAGAAAAGGGATGGGTTCGAGCTGTCTAAAAAGGAAATTAAATCCCTCATCGACGGGTTTGTCAGCAGCCGAATTCCTGATTATCAGATGACCGCATGGCTGATGGCGGTCTATTTTAAGGGTATGAGTGCCCGCGAGTGCGTCAATTTGACAATGGCCATGGCCCATTCCGGTGATCAGGTCGACTTGTCCGCTATCCGCGGTTTCAAAGTCGATAAGCATTCCACCGGTGGTGTCGGAGATAAAACCACCCTCGTACTGGCGCCGCTGGTGGCGGCCTGCGGCGGTATCGTCGCCAAAATGACCGGCCGCGAGTTGGGCCATACCGGCGGTACAGTGGATAAACTGGAATCCATCCCCGGCTTGCAGGTCGAGCTTTCTAAAGAAAAATTTGCCGGTATTGTAAATGACATTCACGTGTGCCTGATCGCCCAAACTGCCAGCCTGGCACCGGCCGACAAACTAATTTATGCCCTGCGAAACGCGACGGCCACCGTGGATGCCATCCCGCTCATTGCTTCATCGATTATGAGCAAAAAACTGGCGGCCGGCTCCGACGGTATCGTACTGGATGTTAAAACCGGCCGCGGAGCGTTTACGCCGTCATATGAGGGTGCCCTCGAGCTGGCCAAAACCATGGTCAGCATTGGAGAGGGCGCCGGGCGCCGGGTGGTGGCACTGATCACCGCCATGGACCAGCCGCTGGGCTGTGCCATCGGCAATGCCATCGAAGTTAAGGAGGCCATCGACACACTGCGCGGCAATGGTCCTCCCGATTTGGTCCAGCTGGTCAAAGAGCTGGGAAGTGAGATGCTGCTTGTCTCCGGTATTGTCTCTACCCGGCAAAAGGCGAGATCCATCATTGCTGAAAACCTCGCCAATCAAAAGGGTCTTCAGCGGCTGGCGGATTTGATAATCGCCCAGGGGGGAGATCCGGCGGTACTGGACGACCCCGATATACTGCCACAACCCCGGGCAAAGATCGAGGTCCAAGCAGAAACGGCCGGCTACGTATCTGCCATAGATGCCCTGGAGGTGGGACTGGCATCCAAAATTATCGGAGCCGGACGCCATACAAAAGACGACGCCATCGATTATGCGGTCGGAATTTATCTAAAAAAGAAAATCGGCGATAACGTCGCGCCCGGTGATCCGCTGGCTGTTTTCTATACCGACGGAGACGAAGCAAAGATCGAACCGGCCAGGAAAAAATTTTTAGCTGCTTATTCATTTAATTCCCATAAGATCGATCCACTCAAACTGATCCACGCCAGAGTAACCAAAGATGGCGTCGAGAAATTGTGAAGAATAAAAAAGCATGTTTCACCGCATAGCTCGCACAGAACGCAGAGGATAGTTTTTTTATGACAGATAAATCTGCCCCAAACTTAGAAAACTTTAACTATATGACTGAATAAATTTTACATGCGTTCCTATTGCCCGAAGGGCTGTTGTTTTTCACTTTCTGCCCTTATTTACATCCCGCTGCACTTTAGCGGGGCTCAGCAGAAAGTGAAAAGGCAGATCAACTCTGCGTCCTCCGCGAACTCTGCGGTGAATAAATTAATTAAACCATGAATTTCGGAGGTTAAATGCAAAGGAATAACCGGAAAACTCTGTTTCAACAATTTCTGGACACTTTCCCATCGTCCGTGCATGAACACCTGCAAACAATCCCGCAATCCGGCGGTATGCTTGCAGCCGGGCACTGCCGGGCAGTCAGGGAAACTTTAAAGATCTCCGACGACGATCTGATGCTGCGCTTGCTTCCGATGGCCAGACTTTATTCCTTAAACGCAATTTCGGGCTTTCAGGTCGGCGCGGTCGCCAAAGCCGGGATGTCGGACAAAACCGGCGACATTGCTCTTTTTTTAGGGGCAAATATTGAATTTCCGGCCCAGGCTTTGACGCAGACCATCCACGCCGAGCAGGCAGCGGTCATCAACGCCTGGCTGCAGGGGGCCGGGCAAATCGATACGATTGCGGTAACTGCAGCACCCTGCGGCTACTGCCGGCAGTTTCTTTACGAACTGGAAGGCAGCCATATGCTAACCGTCGTTTTACAACAACCGAACAACGGGGAAGTGAGGAAGTACAACTTATCGGATCTTTTGCCGCAAGCCTTTGGTCCGCGTCAGTTGGGATCGAAAACCGGGTTGATGGCATCCGGGGACCAACAGCCGGACCTCAGCTTGCAGTTGTCTTCAGAGGATCCGTTGGTGCTGAAAGCCCTGGCGGCTGCCGGCAGCGCTTATGCACCCTATTCCCATAATCTGGCCGGCTGTGCGATTGAGGCCGGCAATGGCAAAATATATGCCGGCCGATACGCTGAAAACGCCGCCTTCAACCCAAGCCTCTCACCATTGCACACGGCCATCATTCGCATGAACATGGACAATGTTGAACCGGGAAATAAGATCACCCGGGCGGTACTGGCCGAAAAACCGACATCCATCAGCCAGCGCGCATTCTGCGAACTGCTTCTCCAAACAGTGGCTCCGGGAGTCATTTTGGAGTACTTTGAGGCGGTGTGAATTACCAATTTATCTTTGAATCTCTCACAGAGCTCGCAGAGCTCACCGAGTATTTTATTCTCTGCTGGCTCTGTGGACTCGAACGAAGTGGGCGAGATAATGATTTATAACGAAAGGATGTCTACAGAAAATGAAAGACGCATTTACTATCTACTTTGGCGGCAGTCTATTTAACCATAAGGATCTGACCGGCAATGCGCTGTTGGCCGAATATATTGAAAAGTGCTCCAACAACAGATACCGCTGCCACCTGCCCCAGAACGTCGAGCAACACCAGACCACTGCTGTAGCTATTCGCAATCAGGATATCGCCAAACTCATTGAATGCGATCTGGGATTGTTTAATTTTGACGGCACCGAACTGGATGCCGGGGTGGTTGTCGAATTCATGCTGGCCAAGTTTCTTGATATACCGGCTGTGATTTTACGATCTGATTTTCGAACCTGCGGCGAAAAGGAAATTGGTGGCGAAGACTGGAACTTTATGTGCTCCTTTTACCCGCGAACACGGGTTGTCAAGTTTAACGCCATCATATCCTATCAGAAAGCATTGGCGGCGGGTCAGACGCTTAACGAAACCTTTGACGTTTATTATACCCGCATCGCACGTCAAATCGTTGAAAGCCTCGATTCCGTCAGAACAGAAGAGCCGCTTTTAAAAGGTGATCAAAAAAAACTGCAGAACCTGTATCAATGGGCCCTGACGTTTCCTGGCGGTGGAATCGATAAACTGGCTTCCGGTACTTCTTTCATTGATCAAATAATAGCTGCAAAGATCGGAAAAGGGCTGGCATAGTGACTTACCGCACGGCCGGCTATCTGCCGTAAAAGAGTTGCCGCGGGCTAAGCTTATGCCATACCGCATCACAGGCACCACGGGCGGCATCCGAAATGTCAATTTCCATTGCCTTTAAATTCTGTTCAAGCTGTTTGATGGATGTGGCGCCGCACACTACGGCTGTAATCGCCGGGTTGCTCAAAACCCAGGCCAGGGAAAATTCAGGCAAACCACTGCCGTGTTCCAGGGCAATCGCTTTTAATTGATCAACCGCCGCAAAACTGGCATCAGTCCAGTAGGGCTGATTGTATCGATAGCCCATATGGGCCAGGCTGAAGCGCGCGCCTTCCATCGGGTCCTTGTCCTTATCGTATTTGCCCGAGAGTAAACCGGCTGCCATGGGGCTGAACGCACACACCCCCACCCCCTCATCTGCGCACAGCGGCAGCAGTTCGTATTCGATGTCCCGGGCCAGCAGATTGAAGGGGGGCTGGATGCAATCACCAGCGCGTCGCGCTTGCCTTTGACGGCCTTTGAAACGATCGCTTCGGTGGCGCCGTTCACATACATGTCTGCCGTATCGATAAAGTTGACGCCCGCATCGATAGCGGTCTGTATGATTCGGATGGATTCTTTCTCATCCACCTGCCGTCCGAATGTCATTGTTCCCAGGCAAAAGGAAGATACCTTGAGTCCGGTTTTCCCCATCTTTCGATATTCCATTTTAAACCTCCTGATATTTAGTAGAATATTCAAGTGAATATTGGCCACAGATTTTCGCAGACCAACCCGGATTAAAAATTAAATACCAAACAAGCACCAATAATCAAAATCCAAAATTTAAAACACGCTGATCATGCAAAAGTCACCGGACAACCCATTAGGAACTATGGGATGGAACAATGGAACGTTGGTGACCAATTTGACTAACTTAGCATTAGTGAATTTTGCTGGCCATGTATATGGTTAAAACCATCCAAATTGAAAAAGTACGGCCACGGCAACACAATATTCTATCATTTGATTTCTTGATAGTATCAAACGATTTCACCTTGACTTGATAGTATCAAATGATATTATCAAAACCATGTCATACGACATCACGCCGTGTCAATTTACATCGAAAATCGTAAATACACTTGCAGCGATCGCCGAAAGCATTGGTCAGCTGGAAGGGGTGAACCTGGCCCAACCAGATCCCCAACTGAGACGTAAAAACCGCATTCGAACGATCCAGGCGTCTTTAGCCATTGAGGGTAATACTTTAAACCGCGATCAGATAACCGCTTTGCTGGACAAAAAGCGCGTAATCGGCCCGCAGCAAGACATTTTAGAAGTTCAAAATGCGATAACAGCTTATCACCGCCTGGCTGAATTTACACCCCGCTCAATGGAATCGTTATTAAAGGCACACGGTATCATGATGAAAGGGCTCGTGGCGGATCCTGGTTTACTTCGTCAGGGTCCAATCGGGGTGATTCGCGAAAATAATATTTTCCATGAGGCACCTCCCTGGAAAAAAGTCGCGTCAATGATGCAGGCGCTTTTTCATTACCTGGATGAGAGCGATGACCACCTTTTAATCAAATCCAGCCGTTTCCATTTCCAGTTAGAACACATTCACCCTTTCAGCGACGGCAACGGTCGCATGGGGCGCCTTTGGCAAACCCGTCTTTTGATGCGCTATCATCCGGTGTTTGAGTTCCTGCCGGTGGAACATCTTATCCGGGAGCACCAGCAAGAGTATTACCGCGCGCTCGCAAAGGGTGATAATAGCGGTGACTGCACGGTTTTTGTCGCTTTTGTCCTTACGCAGATAGGAAAATCACTAAGACAGCTGATTGAAGAAACTCGAGGTGTGACGCTTTCCGGTGAAAATCGAATTGGAATCGCCCAAACTGCATTTGGTGAAAAAACGTTTTCACGCAAGGATTATCAAAATCTTCTAAAGACAATTTCAACGGCTACGGCCAGCCGGGACCTTCTTCAAGGCGTTAAGATGGGTTTGCTGAAACGCGCCGGAGACAAACGTACAACGGTTTATCAGTTCAAACCGATAAAGGAATAACATTAAGCCTTTCACCAATTAAATGGTCAAAAACTGACTTTTGTTTGATCCCCAATTGGGCCGCAAGAAAACTGATCGCATCAAAACAGGTTTCAGCAATTCGAAATATGGCCCGCACCGATTGCCTTGCCCTGAGATTCAGCGCTGATGGTTTGGACATCGAAATTCTCATACAGTTTCTAATTTATTCATATTTTTATCATTTTGCTCGTTTTTGAAAGACCCGCCCGCTAACATTACTCAAATCCAAAAATATTTATTAGTAATGCAATAATTTTCTTATTGTTGATCTTGACAAAAAGTAATTTGTTTTTATCATATATTCAAATTTTGATGTTTGTCATATGGTCGGGTTAGAATCACAGCAATGTTATGGCAATAACGGTTAAAACCAAGGAGGTGTTAAAATGATTTACCGCAGATTTTTTAACGTGCCCACCTATAGAATCAGGAGCCCGTGGGATGAGTTACAACGGATGAGACAGCAGCTGGATCAGATGTTTGATGATGCGCCGCATCAACAAGCAAGCGCCGGTGTATATCCGCTGATTAATCTAACGGAAGACAAGGACAGATATTATGTTCGCGCCGAATTACCCGGTGTGAAGGGAGATGCGCTTGACATTCAGGTTACTGGTAAAAACCTGGCCATTTCCGGTGAAAGGAAGATTGCAGCGGAAGAAGAAGGCGCCCGGTATCACAGAAGGGAACGCGAAGCCGGCACATTTTCCAGGATGATCGGACTTCCCGGGGAGGTCGACACGGATAAAGTGGAGGCGAAACTGGAGAACGGTATATTAACCATTTTGGTTCCAAAAGCAGAGATAGCAAAGCCCAAACAAATTGCCGTAGGTTCGTGAAAAATACTTTCTCAAAGGAGGAATTCAGCAATGGATGATACACAGAGCAAAGAGCTTAAGGTTAGAGAAAAGCAGGAAATGACCAGCCCTGCCGAGCAAACCATGCCGGGATTGGTTTTCACACCTGCTGTTGATATTTTTGAGACTGAAAAAGAAATTACCTTGCTCGCCGATATGCCCGGCGTCAAAGCAGATGATTTGACCATTGATCTTCGTGACAACACCCTGACCCTGTCAGCCGACATTGCTCCGGTTGATAACAGGGACGAGCAAGATATATTGGTAGAGTATGAATCCGGCAGATATTATCGACAATTTACACTCGGTGAATTAATCAACCAGGAAACAATTGATGCGAAGCTAAATGATGGCGTCCTTCGCCTATCGCTTCCAAAGGTTGAAAAAGCGACCCCTAAAAAGATTGCTGTTACGACAGGCTAAGAGGAGAAAAGGAGCCGGAAAATCTGTGTCGCGAAGATTTGCGAGACTCCGGCTCCCTTCATGATGAATAATGGAGGATTAAAATGTACAGAGAATGTTGCCCCGAATGCGGTCACCTGCTGTCGAGTAGCCGACGCACATGCCCTTTTTGTGACTGGGAGGAAAATTCTGATCAGTACAGTTTTACTTTCAAGGTAGAAAACGATCTGTCATATAGCGAGTCAATCGAGTTAAATCAGGATCAACTCCCCGGATTTTGATTATTTAATTCCATAACCACTATTCTTCTATTTAACCCGGCTTAGATAGCCTTACGCTTGTACAAATCATATATAATACCTGAGGAGCTCTACTATGGCAAAAAGCTATTTTGCGATTCTCGGTATATCACCGAATGCAACAGCGGATGAAATTAGAAGTGCGTATCGTCGACTTGCCAAGGAATATCACCCGGATCATTATTCAGGTGACAGCAAGAGGTTCCATGATATTCAGGAAGCCTATTCTGTGCTTGAAGACAGCCGGAGACTACCGGAAAACAAGCAAAAATTCAGAAATAGGTCGCCAAAAACGCCATTTAGCTCTGCAACTTATCCTGAACCCGAACCGCTTATTCCCGAAATAGACCCAGTCTATTTGGGTGAAATATCACCCGTGCGATCTTTTGAGTCCTTCACCCCTTCGTTTGATGAGATTGTTGACTGGTTGTGGAGTAATTTTTCCGATCTCACCCAGCCGAAATCCGCTCGTGTTCAAAATCTGACCCTTGAAGTAGCCCTCACACCAGAGCAAGCGCGTCGCGGTGGAAATGCCAGAATTATGATACCCGCCCAAGCCGTCTGTCATATATGCCGCGGTCACGGGGCAGTGGGATTTTATGAATGCACACGATGTGCCGGGCAGGGTAAAATTTCCGGTGAGATGCCTGTTTCTGTTTCATTTCCGCCGGATCTTAAAAAAGACCACGCCGTGATGATTCCCTTGGATCGGTTTGGAATACCAAATACACATATTACCGTATTATTCCGGCCAACAAGGATTGATTTATTCTAAGCCAGTTTAAACAGTGTTGTTAGAAACAAGTATCAATGAGCATATCGTTCCCGCGCCTATTCGGGAAAGATATATTGGCTGTAACAATATTTTTTGCTTTGAAACGATACCAGTTGTTTCATATATTTTCCGAAAGCCCGAAGCCATGGAAGTGAACCAAGGTTGACAGGGGTTCGTATAATATGGTACCGAATTAACATAACAGTTCGGTCCGGGGAGAAAAACTAGGCGAAGCCATGTCATCCCCTGAACAACCGCGACTGCTAATGTTCATTGCTCCCGATTTCCATGGCTCGCCGTAACTTTAAAGGAGGAGCTATGGGTATTTTGGGAAAGTTTTTTGGCGGCAAGCACGATTACCCCTCACTTGATTCATCAGCCCCGGCTGCCAAGCAGCTAGAATCCGTGCGTCCCCCACTTGAAAAACTGGTAGACGAGATCAAGGATCCGCTCGAAGTTGTGCCGGCTGAAGATTCTGTTTACATCTTTGTCGGGAAGCCGCCGAAGAAATTTGGGATCGCATGGATCGAGGACGGCGATAAAATCGTCAACTTCAAATCTCTGGTCGAAGAAAAGGGGCTTTCGGCGACCAGTCTCGAGCAATTAAGCGAAGAACTCAGGAAAGTCTACATCGCACACCAGGACAAACCCCGTTACTTGACCAGAATAAGCGATCGCGAAGTCGTGGTTATCCCTTCGACATCGTTGCTGAACAATTTGAAAGAAGTGGTAGAACAAACTGTCGGTTAAATCTGACGATTGGGTCGGACATCACGGATGAGGCGGGCTGGTATAGAAGGTCAGGCATGCTCTGGGCGGACATACATCACTATTGTTTAAGCGGCAAACTTTTGTTGCGTGCGCGCTAGCTATTCGGGTTATGGCAATCGATTAAGGGAAACGACTCCGGCACAAATATTCAGTGAATATGACATAAGAGGGGGCACGTTCAAGTCGGAACGTGCCCTTGCTTTTTCAATCGACATGCCGACTTTTTGTTTCGATGTTCAGTATAGCAATGTGTCACGTTAACAATTTCACATATTCTATCAAGCTTTTGTCCCCCCTTTTCCATTTAGCATACCAGAACTTTTTGGCCCAAATCTCCAGACAGGCGATTTGAAAGGATGTCATATCTTCAATTTTTTTTAAGAATACGTCGCTTTTAATCTTCCACTTTTCATGCAGTTTTCTAAACAACATGGCATCGTCACAATAAATTTTTAGTTGTTGGCCTGCCAATTGCGGACTCAATTTTGTTTCTTTGAAGGCTTCGACCAAAAAAGATAATTCCCCAGTCGTGAACCGCCCCTTCATTTCATGAAGGGTACGGTTATACAGCATCGGAAATCCGTCCAGGACATATTCTGCCCCGGCATTAAGCGTATTGAAATTTTTGGACAGAAATTCCTGACTTTGCCCCTCAATTCTCGGACTAATTTTTTTCTTATCCATAGGATTCCCTTTTATTGCAATTTCAGGCAGATAGGCCGTCTGTTCTATCGACAATACGAATGATGTTATCCGTCGGGATTATTACTTTTCTCGGTTCTTCCCTGCTGATAGTGACCATGTTTGCGTTTTCCCCGGGAACGTCAAACCCCGAATCGTGGTTTACACTGGGCAATATTGTTCAATTTCGGGTATCTAGAATTTTCTTGCACGTCGCTTATTTTGTCCTGGGAGTAGTGGCCTTTAAGTGGAAATGGATTGAACGGGGCAAATTTCCAGGTCATCCCAAAACCTGGTTTATCGCCTTCGTTCTCGTATTTGTTGCTTACTATTGCTCTTATTTCCTGATGTTGAGCGCCGAAACCGAGGAAATGGAAAAGCTGTTCGGGCTGCTTTTCTGGTTTTGCCTAAACTATTTTACCATAACAGCCATTGGACTTTCGGTATCTTTGGCAGTTCGATATTGGAATCGACAAACTCCATTTAACAAAATCCTGGCGACAAATTCTTATAACCTGTATCTCTCCCATTACGCTTTCGTAATCGGTTTTCAATTGTTATTTTTAACACTAACGGAAATTCCGGTCTTGCAGAAATTCGGATTGGTTTCTATTCTCGCCATCTGCTGTGGAAGCTTAGTTTCCCAATATCTGATCAAACCTTATCCCAAAATTACAATTGCGTTGGTCACCGTTTTGTTCGTTTCTATGGTTTTATTCATTCGCCCATAAATTATTTGTAACGCATTGCGGCGCTGATTTGCGCTTCCAAATCAACGATATGGACATTTCGCCTTAAAATATATCTTGAAATTTGGTATCCGGTACTCATTTTATAAAGGTACTTCCTGATCCTGAATGCGGCTCATCCCTTTTCCGGCATCCGAAAGGCCAGGTGTATAGTGCGGTTTCTGCCGGGTCGTGCGATGAGCCAACCGATCTGCAACTGATCGGGCAGGTCTGGACCAGCCGGATTATCGATTATTGCGATATTTTCGCCGATCTCCCGCAGTTTGAGGCGGGTTGGGCGTCGATGGATTAAGATAGCATCCACAGTCTTCAGAAAGGATCAGCCTAAATGATTTGGGAAAAAGGCAGCTTTACGATTTCATCGGAAAAACAACATGTCAATATTGACACCCTTCATGATATGCTCAGCCGATCGTATTGGGCCAGGGAACGTACCCGGGATGAGGTCGAGAAGTCGGTCGCAAATTCAATCTGCTTTAGCTTATTAAAGAACGGTGAGCTCATCGGATTCGCCCGCGTCCTCACAGATTCCATGGCATATGCCATCATCCTGGATATGATTATTAGAAAAAATTTCAGGGGTCAGGGGCTGGGCAAATGGATCATGCAGTGCATTTGCGATCATCCGGAAATCAGGCCCTTAAGACAACTTCTCTGGACGGGTGATGCGGATGATTTTTATCGCAAATGCGGATTTGAAGAAATGTCCAGTCTAAAGTTCATGTCTCGAAATTGGAAAATGGTTGTATAATCTGTCGTGATGTATAAGCCGGATGAGGAAGCATAATGGACAAACCGTTTGAACATAAATCATCAATTGCGGAAATTAAAAAGCGGTTTGACAATGATGTGGATCGATTTTCAAACCTTGAAACCGGTCAGGCATCGACCATAGATGCGCCCCTGGCAATGGAACTGATCACCCGGGCCGCCCTTCAATCAACGCCAAATATCCAAAACGTTTTAGATATCGGCTGCGGCGCCGGAAATAACACCATCATGCTGTCACAATTTCATTCAGCGTTTAACTGTGATCTTGTGGATCTCAGTTTACCGATGCTCGAGAAGGCTCGCCAGTGGATTTCAGCGGTCAACAGCGGCAACATAAAAATATTTCAAGGGGATTTCCGTGAAATCGAATTGCCGGATCAAGGATATGATGTCATCCTGGCAGCCGCGGTACTGCATCATTTGCGTGATGACAGGGACTGGGAGACGGCATTTAGAAAAATCTATCGTCTCACCGCCCCCGGTGGCAGCGTCTGGATTTCGGATCTTGTGTCCCATGAAACACAATCCGTTCACGAACTGATGTGGCAACGGTATGGTGAATATCTTGGCTCGGTGGGAGGAAAATCATTCCGGGACAAGGTCTTTGCCTACATCGACACGGAAGATTCACCGCGGCCGGTTACATATCAGCTGGCGCTGCTTCGCAAAGCAGGATTTGACCATGTTGAGATTTTACATAAAAATTCCTGTTTTGCCGCTTTTGGTGCCGTCAAAAAAGGCTCAACGGGCAAGCTCAGGTGAGACATAACGCTGCGGTTGATGACCGGTATCTGTTTTCAAAACAACCGGCCGGATGTCAGCCTGGCAGCTAAGAAACACCGTATACAAACTGCCCGAACTCCATTCCAAGGCTGACACACTGTTTACCTTCCATGCAGGCAGCCGCATCCTCATTTTCCAAATAATGCTTTATCCGGTGCACACCTTTTTTAAAATCGACAGTCCAGGCGTTTCTTTCCGGGTCCCAGTCGACCTTTAAATCAATGTCGCACTCGCCGATCTGCGGATACAGTTCATGTATTTTATTGCAAAGCGCTTCTTTTGAAACCATCATGAACCTCCAATGTTATATTTCAATTCATTCTCATTCCACCCTTAAAATTAACGACTATTTTGCCGTAATCAAGACAATTCATTTCAGCTAAACGGCGGGGAGTTTAATTTTTTCCCTTTTTATGGGAATGGGTGGCGGAAGTCTCGACATACGGCGCAATCGTCCCGCCATTCGAATCTCCAACTCTGGCCTGGCCCGGTAACATAAAAGACTTTTTGCCCGCACCTGCTGAAGAAGTAAGTCATTATTGATTCAAAAGCGGATCTGCGACTTGAAATTTAGAAGACGGTACTCACTTTATAAAATATATTCCTGATTTTGCTTGAATTCAGCATTGATGCAATAATAAGGGATACTAAGGAGGAAGATGATGGTCATCAAACAGCTCGCAGTCGGATACATGGACAATTTCTGCTACATCGTCGGCTGCGAAAAAACCCGCCAAGCGCTGGTCATCGATCCCGGCTCCGATGTCGAGCGGATTTTGTCCGCAGCTGAAAAAGAGGGCCTTACAATCGTAAAGATCGTCAACAGCCACGGTCACGGCGACCATACCGCGGGCAACGCAAAGTTGAAGTCTCTGACCGGCGCGAAAATTATTATCCATGAGCGGGACGCCGATCGATACCCGGGGGCGGACATTCTGTTAAGCGATCAAAAAACATTGCAATTGGGTGAGATAACCTTTGAAATAATTCATACGCCCGGCCACACCCCCGGCGGCATCTGCCTCCATGCACAAGGGAATTTATTTACGGGCGACACTCTGTTTGTCGGCGACAGCGGCCGCACCGATCTTGCCGGCGGGCACCGCCCGACCCTGGGCAAATCCATCCGGCGCCTGATGAAGCTGCCGGACGATACCATCATCTGGCCGGGCCATGACTACGGTCCCACGCCTTCATCGACCATCCGCTGGGAAAAGCGCAACAATGTCAATGCCAGGGAATATGGGTACTACAAAGAGGACTGAATACTTTCGGTGTAGAAAATTGAAAGCGCCATACATATCTTTTTTTCTAATTAGCCGCCCACTCGCTGTGCTCGCTCGACAGACGCAGACGAACGCCGACATTTTGCCTCCGCGACCCCCTCGACTTTGCACGAGACAGGCTCCCAGAGGCAAAAACATCAATCCCGCTGAAGCGGAATAAAATTAACGCTCGTGCCTGAAAGGCATGATGCTTTTGCCCGGGCAGGTCTCCCAGTCAAAAATAACTATTTGTCCGCGCTATGTCTGCGTGTTTCTGCGGCTAAAATATTTAAATATTTACCGCAAACTACAGGTAATATCGGCTAATTTAGTCAACACTTTTGAAGTTGTTAAATATCGTGAGGCTGACAATGAACCATCAAAAGATAATAGAACATTTAAGCACGAATGCCGCTGTGTTTAAATCTCTGTTTCAAAGCGTCTCTGAGGAGCAGGCCCGCTGGAAGCCCGGCAGGGACCGGTGGTCCATCCTGGAAGTTATCAATCATCTCTATGATGAAGAACGGGAGGATTTCAGGCAACGCCTGGAGCTGGTGCTCAATGATCCTGCGAAACCGTGGCCGCCCATCGACCCCGAAGGGTGGGTGGTGCAACGCAACTACAACGAGAGGAATTTTAAGCAGTCTTTTGATAACTTCTTCGAAGAGCGCGAAAAGTCGCTGCTATGGTTGAACAAATTGGAGTTGCCGGATTGGCAGGCAACCCACCGGCATCCTCAAATGGGCCCTATGTCCGCTGAACTGATTCTGGCCAACTGGCTGGCTCACGACCTGTTTCATATCCGCCAGGTCACCGATCTGCATTTTGCCTGCCTAACCGAACTGGTGAAGCCGATATCATTGGATTATTCAGGATGGGACGTTTAAAAATTGAAGTCGGGAAGATGAGAAGGTGGGAAGTTGAGAGGATAAGAGAATGAGAGGTTTGAATCGAATTACCGAAGGACTGATACGATGATAAGCAGGAAAGCGGAATGCGTAAAATGAGAAAATATGAGACAAAATGAACCTCAAGAACATCTCTTATGGATCTTAGGATTATATGCAACTGTAAAAACATGTTGCTTGCTTGGCATTGATGCGGTAGGCCATATATTAATCGCTGCGGGAGCCAATAAAATCTGAAAGGGGCTGCATATGAGTGTATTGAACCTGGCCGTCGCCGGAGGCGGCAACGGCTCGTACACTATGGCGGGAGATTTCGCGCTGGCCGGGCACCGGGTCAGAATGTGGCCTGGTGCAAAACAGCAGCACGCCGAGCTGTACCGCAGCAAAAAGGTCCTCCTGGAGGGAATGGGCCGAACCGGAGAGGCCCGACTCGAACTCGTTTCGGATGATCTTAACGCCGTCGTACGCGGCGCCGATGTGATATGTTGCACTGATCCGGCACCCTCCCAGGCCAAACGGGCAACAGCTTTGGCACCGCTGCTGGAAAGCGGGCAGATATTGTTCCTATCGCCGGGATCTCTCGGCCCGCTGGTCTTCGAAAAAGCCATCCGCGCCGCGGGCAGACGAATAGACCTCAGCTACGCAGAGCCGGGCACTTTGCCTTATCTCACCCGCAAGGTGCAACCCGCTAAGGTCCAGGTGAGCGGTCTGGCGGCCCATCTGCCGGTGGGGGTCTTCCCGGCTTGCAACACGGACAAGGTTTTCGAACAGATTACACGGTTATATCCGGCGGCCCACACCGTCGAGAATGCCCTTTCCGTGGCACTGCTAAACGTCGGTCCGATTATCCACTCAGTCCTGTTTCTGCTCAACACCGGTGCGATCGAACACTTTTCAACCTGGGATATCCATAACGAGGGGACCACCCCTTCAGTCAAAAAACTGGTTCTGGCCCATGACGCAGAACGGATAGAACTGAGAAAGGCACTGGGGTACCAATCTCACCATTATCCGTTTGCAGATCACTACAACTCTGCCGGCGACACCGAATGGATGTATGGGCGAAAGGCCCACACCGATCTCGTCAAAAGCGAAAAATGGCGCGAAAGTTTGAATTTCGACCACCGTTACATCGTCGAGGACGTTAGATGCAATCTCGCGTTGACAGCCTCCATTGGCGATTTGTGCCGGGTGGAGACGCCCATCGCCGATTCATTGTTGACCCTCATCGGCACCATTGCCGGGGATAATTTCAGAACAAGCGGGCGAACCCTTCAAAATCTGGGGGTGGGCGATCTGTCAGTGGACGAGCTGACGGCGCTATTGTGGAAAGGATATGAGGTGAACACATGACAGCAGCGTCGATCGCCATCATCGGTCCGGGCAGGATGGGTGTCGGCATCGCAACTGCGGTGCTGATGGCAAACCAGGGGTATAGGGTGACGCTTATCGACACCAAAAAGCGCGAACCCGGTAAGACGATCGCGGCGCTGGACAGAGCGCGTGAAGAAGTTAAAGCAAACCTGGAACTTTTAGACGGGATAGCAATGCTGCGGGGTGATGCCGCCACACTTAGCGACGCCCTTGGCGTCTCACCCGGATTGGAGCAGACCATCGCCGGGTGTTCCTTCGTGTTCGAAGCACTTCCGGAGAAGAAGGCCGTCAAACAGAACTTTTACCGGTCCATCGGTCCGCTTATGGATAAAGACACCGTGATCGCCTCAGCGACTTCGACGTTTCATCTCGACGTTTTCTGGGATGTGTGCACCAGACCCGGCAATGTGGTATCCGCCCACTGGCTGAATCCGGCATTTCTTATCCCCCTGGTGGAAGTCACCCACGGTCAAAAGACCCACCCCTGGGCCGCTGCCCGAATGTGCGATTTTTTGCGAAGCATCGGAAAAATTCCGGTCAACATGAAAACAAGCCCGGGGTTCATTGTCCCGCGAATTCAGGCGGCGGCTATGAACGAGGCGATTCGTATTCTAGAGGAGGGAGTGGCAACAGCGGCGGAAATCGATACCGCCATCAAGGCCGGATTCGGGTTCCGTCTGGGGGTTATGGGTTTGATCGAATTCGTGGACTTAGGCGGTGTCGACATCCTGTATCATGCCGGTGAATATCTTCATAACAAGCTGGGAGGAGATCAGTTCGAGCCGCCCCGACTGGTCCGGGAAAAGATGGCCAGCAACGAGACGGGGCCCCGAACGGGCAAAGGCTTCTATGATTACAAGGACGTTGACGTCCGTAAGCTGTTTAACGAAAAATACAGGGGATTCGCCGAGTTGTTGCATTTGTATGAGCGATCTGAATATCTAAACTTTACCGGTGGCATTGCCGTTGACACGCCACCCGGAATTGATGCGACTATCGCAAAAAGAAAGGAGAAACCATGAGAGTCAACCGCCAAATATCGCTAATTATCATGTTATTGGTCGCTGTTATCTTTGTATGCAGCGGCGGTTTTTCGTCGCCGGCCCAAGCCGAGGATAAACCGATAAAACTCACCTACGCCTTCTTTGCTCCGGCGCGCACATTTCCCGGCAAACAAATGACGCATTGGGCCGAAGAGATCGAAAAACGCACGAATGGAATGGTGAAAGTCCAGACATTTCCTGGGGGTACCCTCCTGGGAGCCAGGGATATGTATGACGGTGTCTTGAGCGGCGTAGCCGACATCGGTCTGGGTTCCCCCTCCTACGACCCGGGCCGATTTCCTCTCACCTCCGGGGTTGCTCTGCCCGTCAACTTCCCGAACGCCACGGTGGCAAGTTTGACCCTGTTGGATCTGATGACAAAATTCAAGCCTGCCGAATATGAAAAATTTAAAATCATCACCATGTTCACGACGGAGCCCGGGCATATCCAATCCAGGGAACCCGTCAAAAATCTTGAGGATTTAAAGGGGATGAAACTGCGTGCCGCCGGTACGGGCGTGCCGGTTTTAAAAGCCCTGGGCGCGGCCCCCGTCGGGATGCCCATGCCCCAGGTCCCGGAGTCGGTCCAGACCGGGGTCATCGATGGAACCATGACATCGCGGGAGGTGTTGAAAGATTTTAAACTCGCCGAGATGTTGCACAATGTGACGGAATATCCCACCGTGGTGGTCACCTTTGCCGCAGTGATGGACAAGAAAAAATGGGACCGCCTGCCGGACAAGGTGAAAAAGGTCATCGATGAGCTTGCCCGCGAAATGGCCATCTGGACGGGACAGTACCATGACAAACAAAACGTGGGGGAAGCCCTCGCCTGGGCGCAGAAAAATTACAACCTTCAAATCCATAAACTATCAGCCGATGAAAGGGCCAAATGGGACGCCTTGCTGGAACCGATGGTAGCATCCTGGAAAACCGAAATGACGGCCAAGGGGCTGCCCGCTGAAAAATTTTTGGAGCGTCTAAAACAGATCCGGGACAAGTACGCCCGGGAGTATAAGTAAAGAATTGTACGGGTGATATATTGTGAGCCTATTTGACCGCCTTAACTCGATATTGAACAGGGGACTGGCTATTGTAGCGGGAACTTCCCTGGTCGCCATGGTATTGGTGACGGTGGGGGAGATGGTGTTGCGCATGTTCGGCAAACCCATGGCCGGAACCGTTGAAACCATCGGCTGGCTTTCGGCGACGACAACGGCCTTTGCCCTGGGCTATACCCAGGTCCATCAGGGGCACGTCTCGATCGATTTGTTTACCCGCAGACTCGGTCCACTGTGGCAGGTAGCGGTGAGCGGGCTGATGTATCTGGCTTCGACAGTGTTGTTTGTGATCGTAACCTGGAATGTGTTTCGCCATGCCGGTGTTTTGCGGGAGACGGGGTCGCTGTCCGAAACCATGAAAGTCATCGTCTATCCCTGGGTCTATCTGGTCTCGCTGGGTTGTGCCGGACTGACGCTGGCACTGATCGGTGATTTTTTCAAATCCTGTGTTCAGGTTTATAGCAGAAGCACCGGTGAAGGGTAGCCGATTCGACTACCACTTAAACTGAAAGGAGACGGATGAGTCCTGACACTGCGGCCGTCCTGGGCCTGATTCTTCTATTCGTGCTGATGGCACTTAAAATGCCGGTGTCCTTTGCCATGATTCTGGCCGGTTTTTTGGGCAACGCCTACATGATCTCCACCGATGCTGCCTTATATATGCTGGCCACCAATGTGTGGGGGCAGCTTTCTTCCTACGGGCTGAGCGTCATCCCGCTGTTTGTTTTTATGGGGCAGCTGGCATATCACTCCGGCATTACCGAAAGGCTTTACAATGCAGCCTACAAGTGGGTCGGCAGACTGCCGGGCGGGTTGGCCGGGACCACCATCCTTTCCAGCGCGGGATTTGCGGCAATTTGCGGTTCCAATTCTGCTACTTCGGCAACCATGGGTACCATCGCCCTGCCGGAGATGAAACGCTATAACTATGACCCGGCCTTGAGCACCGGGAGTGTGGCCATTGGCGGGACCCTGGGCGTCGTCATTCCACCCAGCGTTGTACTCATCATCATTGCAGTCCAGACCGAGCAATCGATCACCCAGCTGTTCATGGCCTGCATCGTGCCGGGAGTCATTCTCACAGCGCTGTTTCTCATAACAGTTCTTTTGATGTGCCTGCGAAATCCCAGCCTGGGCCCGCCGGGGCCCAGGACTACCCTGCGGGAAAAACTGGTTTCTTTGACAGGGGTCATCGAAGCGATGATTCTGTTTCTGCTGGTATTGGGCGGACTTTACGCCGGATGGTTTACACCGACCGAAGCCGGAGCGGCAGGGACCTTCGGGGCGCTGGTGATCGGGTTGACGCGCCGGAAGCTTTCGATAAAAGAATTCATCAGGTCAATTTCAGAGACGATCAGGATATCGTCAATGGTCGTCTTGTTGATTACGGGCGCCGTAATTTTCGGCAGGTTTCTGACGGTGACGCGTCTGCCCTTTGAGCTGGCCGATTGGGCGTCGTCGCTTAACGTGCCGCGTGAAGTGATTCTATTTGTCGTGTTGCTGATATATCTTGTGGGCGGCTGCCTCATGGACGCCCTGGGTTTTCTGGTTGTCACTATCCCTATATTCTACCCGCTTGCCAACGCTCTGGGGTTTGATCCGGTGTGGTACACGGTAATTATAACTTTGGTTACCACGATGGGCGCCGTAACCCCGCCCGTGGGAGTGAATGTGTATATCGTGAGCGGACTATCGCCGGAGATTCCGATCGGGACGATCTTCAGGGGAGTTTCCATATTTCTCATCGCCTACGTCCTATGCCTGGTGCTGCTCACCATTTACCCGCAGGTGGCGCTCTTCCTGCCGAGATCCTTGATGTAGGTTGCCGGAATTGAA
>Ga0210062_1000065_pt1 | contig 28253 bp, 25 predicted proteins | sample Muzzi_CordA_D2_FD_185528 | JGI IMG/M metagenome (GOLD analysis project Ga0210062, IMG submission 185528) | Wetland microbial communities from San Francisco Bay, California, USA, that impact long-term carbon sequestration - Muzzi_CordA_D2 (SPAdes) | ecosystem: Environmental > Aquatic > Marine >...
AACGGCTGGCGACTGGATTCGGAATTTGTAGCCGAAACCCTCAAACTGATGTGCCGTTTCGGTTTCACTCACAAAAGCCAGTTTGATAATGGCGTGATTCTCTATGAGCACCGGCATCTGGGACAACACCATGACCACATGATCTGCACGAAATGCCGGAAAATTCTGGAATTTGAGGAACAACAAATAGAACAGCTGCAAATAAAGATTGCCGCCGCCCACGGGTTTCACATGCTGCAGCATAAATTGGAAATCTACGGAATATGTCACAATTGTCTCAAGGAACGAATTCAACTGATGCCGCTAACACTGGCCAAACCGGGAGAGCGTCTGGTAATCAAGGAAATTAACGCGGGCGCCGGCGCAAAAATGAGGCTGTTGACCATGGGTTTGCGAAAAGATGATAAGATTGAAGTAATTACCAATAACAGCCAGGGGCAACTGGCAATTGCGGCAGATCTAAAACGTTATGTGCTGGGACGCGGCCTGGCTGAAAAAATAATGGTTGAGCAGGATAACTAGCATATCATGCCGTCATTTGAGCCATCATACATCGGCACTGCTGCGCAAGGATTGTTAAAAGAAAAAATAGCCACCGCCTATAATATGCTAAAATCCTGCGTCCTTTGTCCCAGAAGGTGCGGTGTCAATCGACTTGCCGGCGAGACAGGCACCTGCAATACCGGCAAATCGGCCTGGGTTTCCAGCTACCATCCGCATTTCGGGGAGGAGGATCCGCTGGTCGGCTCCCGTGGCTCCGGAACTATTTTTTTTACCCATTGCAATCTGATGTGCTTATTTTGTCAGAACTTTGACATCAGCCACCAGGGTAACGGGCAACCTGTATCTGACGATGAACTGGCCGACATAATGCTCGCTTTGCAAAATCAGGGCTGCCACAATATTAATTTTGTCAGCCCATCGCACGTTGTACCGCAGATGTTGTCTGCAATTGAGATCGCTGCAAATAAGGGACTGTCAGTACCGCTGGTTTTCAACACCGGGGGGTATGATCGCGTCGCAACATTAAAACTGCTCGAAGGAGTGTTTAATATTTATATGCCGGATTTCAAATTCTGGGATCCGCGGATTGCTGAAAACGCCTGCCAGGCCGGCGACTATCCGGAGATTGCCCGCAGGTCTTTACTGGAAATGCACCGGCAGGTCGGTGATCTGCAAGTCGATGCGCAAGGCATTGCCCGACACGGGCTGCTGATACGACATTTGGTTCTGCCGGACGGACTTGCGGGAACCCGCAAAATCATGAAATTTATCGCGCAAAGGTTATCGCGCAATAGCTATGTCAACATCATGTCACAGTACCGGCCTTGCGGCAGAGCGGATGAAGTCAAGGGATTGAATTCGACACTTTCAACAGATGAATATCACCTGGCGGTGCAGGCGGCCAAAGAGGAGGGTATCACCAGATTGGACCGGCCACGCCGGATGTTTCTTTTTCAATGAAATCGGCAGGAGTTAAAACCAAACTTTAATATAAAGCGATTGATTTTATGGATAAAATATTTGCTATCGGCGATATCCACGGGTCCATCGATCGACTGCAGGATCTGATGCAGAAAATACCGATCGATTTTGCCAACGATACGCTGCTTTTTATCGGAGATTACATTGACCGTGGCCCGGGTTCGGTGGAAGTTGTTGAATATTTAATGGATCTAAAAAAACGGGTGCCGGAGATCATTCTGTTAAAGGGCAACCATGAGGATATGCTTGAAAAATACCTGGATGGGACCGATCGATTCACTTATTTGTTAAACGGCGGGCAGAATACCCTTGACAGTTATTTGAGCAAAACCCCGCGATCGGATTCATTCCCGATTCCCGCCGAACATATAGATTTTTTTAAATCCCTGCGGCTCTATTACGAAACCGAGGCATACATTTTTGTCCACGCCGGGTTGCGCCCGAAAATACCCCTGGCCTCTCAGAAAACCGAAGACCTGTTATGGATTCGAGACAAATTTATATACAGTAAATATAATTTCGGTAAACCGGTGGTATTTGGTCACACGCCACTGGAGAAACCTCTGGTGGAACCCAATAAGATCGGAATCGACACCGGGGCCGTGTATGGGAATGCCCTGACCTGTGTTCAATTGCCTGACGTGTTATTTTTTGCAGCCTGAACGCTTTAAACCTTGAACCTTGCCATAAACTTTTGCTTGACAAAGACCGCGGATATAAAATACCAGTCTGTTGAATCGGCAGGGGCATATTTGTCCCGCAAGCGTATAATGATACCCAATCTTTTCAAAAATATGACAAATAAATTATCATGAAACGCTACTTGACTCTGCTTTTTTTTCTAATTTTCATTTTTGCCGGTCCTGCGATGGCCGAGCGTTTAACAGTAGTATCGCCGGTGGCCAATATTCGTTCCGGCCCCGGCGCCAATTATGATATTTTGTGGAAAGTCGAAAAATACTACCCCATTCTCGTAATTGAAAAACAAGGCTCGTGGTACCATTTCAAGGACTTTGAGGATGATAAAGGGTGGGTGCACGAATCGCTGGTCGGAAAGATTGAGGCCGTCATCACCAAAAAGGATTTGTGTAATATCCGCTCCGGGCCGGGGACCGGAAATAAAATCCTCTTTACCGTCGAAAAAGGAATTCCGTTTAAGGTCATCAAAAGACAGGACCACTGGCTGCATATCGAGCATGCGGATAAAGACCAAGGCTGGATACACGATTCCCTGGTCTGGTGACGCCACCGATGGTTTCTGAAAATGCCCCTATTTGCTTCAATCAACGTTCAGTCAATAAAAATTCAGATAGCGTCCGGTCATCTGAATTGACTCAGCGACAAATCAACGCGGGTTGGTAAAAAAATTTTATGCCTGATTTTAGATACATAACAAACGGCCGGCAGCTGATCGTTGGGGTCGGTTCTGCTCTGGTCGATATCCTCACTCACGAAGATGATCAGTTTTTAGCAGAAACGGGCGCGGCCAAAGGCGGCATGACGCTGGTGGGCAAAGAGGACATCGAACGCAGCCTGGCAAGGTCTTCCGGCAGGATCAGCGTTGTCCCGGGTGGCTCGGCCTGCAATACGGTCATCGGGGTCGGAAATCTGGGCGGCCGCGCTCGATTTGTAGGCAAGTGCGGCAAAGGTGACATGGGGAATTTAATCGAAAATTATTTAAGGAAGCATCATGTTGAGCCGGCTCTGTTGCGGTCTGACTCACCTACCGGACGGGTTCTATCGATAATCACGCCGGATGCTCAACGATCCATGTTTACCTACCTTGGCGCATCGGCGGAAACCCGTCCGGAGGATATAACCGCCGACTGTTTTAAGGACGCTGCCGTGGTCCACATCGAAGGTTATCTGCTATTCAATCCGGATTTGATTCAAACCTCACTCTCGACCGCCAAAAAGGCCGGTGCTAAAATTTCATTGGATTTGGCCAGCTATACGGTGGTGCAAGCGTCCAAAGAGTTGCTTGAGTATCTGGTGAAAACCTATGTGGACATCCTGATTGCCAATGAAGATGAAGCCGAAGCATTCACCGGTCATACCGATGAACGACAGACCCTCGCTGCGCTTGCGGCTAAAGCGGATATCGCCGTACTCAAAGTCGGTCCCCGCGGAAGCTATGTAGCCCATGCCGGCAATACCATCGCCGTCAAACCCATGGGGGACGGCAGTGCCCTGGACACCACCGGTGCCGGTGATTTATGGGCCGGCGGGTTTTTATTTGGCCTGGTCAATGGCTATACCATCGAACAGTGCGGCCGGCTGGGCTCCGCCTGCGGTTATGAAGTGTGCCAGGTTGTCGGCGCCAATATTCCGGAAGACGGATGGCGGAGAATAAAAAAGCTCCTGGAATAAGGTCGCTTTTTAGAAATCGGAAGTCGGAATTTAACCACCTCGAAGCTATGGCTGCTGAGTAATCATTTTGGAAAATTTTGCGGCAAAACGTTATCGCCACCAAGATATAAAAACACAAAGATAAATTTTAGTTCATTCTGAATTGATTTGGAGGGTTTATGGCAAAAAAAATCAAAAAGACCCGCAAGGAGCTGTTAAAGGAACCCGATGAGTTTATTACCATTTCCGGCAAGCTGATTGGATTTGCCGTTGATCATCAAAAACAATTAACCTACGCCATTGGAATCATCGTGGCAATGGCCCTGATTTTTTCCGGTTATCGTTTTTTTTCGATCCGCGCTGAAAACAAGGCTTCCGAGCTGCTGGACCAAAGCATCGCTAATTATGAAAAATTCAAAAATGATAAGCAGCCGATGGAAGGCTATGATCGGGTGTCAGCCGATTTCCAGTTGATTTTAGATAAATACGGCAGCAAAAAGAGCGGAAAAATTGCCAGGCTGACCTATGCCAATATATGTTATAAGGCCGGTAAATATGAACAGGCCATCGCGCTTTACAATCAATCCCTAATGGACTTTGAAAAACATCCGACAATCCACAACCAGGTGGTCGGCAGTCTTGGATATGCCTATGAACAGCAGCAAGATTATGAGAAGGCAGTCACATATTTTGAGAAATTATCTTCAGCACCGGAGACCATCATGCGCGGCGAAGCCCTTTATAATCTGGGCTGGCTTTATGATAAGTTAGGGCAGGCTGAAAAAAGCAAAGCGGCCTATAATAAAATCCTGAGCGACCATCAAGATTTTATTTACATTGATCTTGTCAAAGAAAAAATGTCCGGGTAGCGCAGAGGTGAAACTGTTGGTAGGCCGGATGGATGGTAAAGCAAAAAAAGGTGTCAGGTGTTAGTCGGGGAGCAGTTAAAGCCAAGGTTTATATGAATAGTGAAGGTGTGTATCGATACTGGTGGAAGCCGGTAAAATAATTCCCTGCTGCCGGGACTAATGGCAATACTAAACGGATCATGGTCCGGAATTCAAATTTAGCTGCTTAGTTTCTTAATCCTGACACCCGAAACCTTAAAATTGAGATAAAAAAGATATAAAATCACGTTTATGTAAGGCGAAGTTTTCACCTCCTCAACACAGAATGGAGGGCTCAATTTTTAGACCCGACGTCCAGATTGTACTTTTTTATTTTCTGATTCAATCCGCTTTTGCCGATCCCGAGCATGTCAGCCGCATGGGACTGTACATTGTCTGCCATTTTCAAGGCGCGTTCGATCATCGCCCTTTCAATCATCGCCAGGGTTTCGTAAAGTTTGGCATCCTTTGGAATGCCCTCCAGATGAAGGGCATCGTGAACATTGTCTTTGAAACCCCGCGGCAGATCAGCCACCCGGATAACATCATTGGGGCACAGGATCATGGCCCGTTCGATTAAATTTTCAAGTTCGCGAACATTTCCGGGCCAGCTGTATTCAAAAATCAAGCGATCAACCTCCTGATCGACCCCCTTAACCGGCAAGGCTGCTTTGCGCTCAGGCTCGTATTTTCTGATGAAATGATCAACCAGAAGGAGAATATCTTCTCGCCGTTCCCTAAGCGGCGGCAAAACTATGTGGACCACATTCAGCCGATAAAAGAGATCTTCCCGAAAACGGCCGTTGATCATCTCCTCTTTCAAATTTTTATTGGTCGCTGCAATAATCCGGATGTCCACGTCAATGGATCGAATCCCGCCAACCCGTTCAATCATTTTCTCCTGCAATACGCGCAGTAATTTCACCTGGAGATTGGTAGACAATTCTCCGATTTCATCCAGAAACAGGGTTCCGCCATCGGCCAATTCAAAACGCCCTTTTCTGGTGGCAGCCGCGCCGGTAAAGGCGCCCTTTTCGTGACCGAAGAGTTCACTTTCCAGCAAACTTTCAGCCAGCGCCGAACAATTCACCGCAATGAAGGGTTTATCACGACGCGAGCTGTTGAAATGGATGGATTTTGCCACCAGTTCTTTCCCGGTTCCGCTCTCACCCTCTATCAGCACGGTAGCATTGGCCGGAGCAACCTTGTGGATCGTTTTAAAAACATCCCGCATCACCTTGCTCTTGGCGATAATATTACCAAAGCGGTACTGGGATTCAACCGCATCACGCAGACGCCGGTTTTCTTTGACCACCTGAAACATGGTCACGGCCTTTTTTACGAAAATGATCAGTCGATCATTGTCAAAAGGTTTCAGAATATAGCTGTAAGCCCCTTTCTGCATTGCCTCCACGGCCTTATCAACGGTACCGTGAGCCGTCATCATGATCACCGGCAGGTCCGGGTCGATCGCTTTAACACTTTCCAGCAACTCAATGCCGCTCATGCCCGGCATTTTCATGTCCGTTAATATCAGGTCCAGATCAGATCTTTTCTGGATCTCAAGTGCTTCCGGCCCGTTGAGCGCAGTTAAAACTTCATAACCTTCATCTTCCAGAACCGCGCTTAGCACGAGTAAATAATTTTTTTCATCATCAACTATTAATATGGTTTCCATGGCAGACGAATTTCTCCATCTTCTGCCGACACCGCCGAAGGCGGTTTCGACTTTCAGTAATGTGTCCCAGCTATGGCGGGATTGGACCCTTGCCCGACGCGCAACTTCGCAATGATGACGGTCGAATGACCCGCTGACCGCGATCACGAATCGACTCGCGTGTGCGGTTGATCTACGGGCAGTTCCACGGTTACGCACGCCCCGCCCTTGGGCCGGTTAAGAACCTGGATGCTGCCGCCATGGGATTCAATGAGGTTTTTGACAACACCCAGGCCCAAACCGGTTCCCATTTCCTTGGTCGTGAAAAAGGGATCCCAGATCTTTTCAATGACAGCATCCGATATTCCCTGGCCTTCATCTTCAAAATTTATTGTAATAATATTATCATTTCCACTGGCAGTAATTTCAATAGTGCCCCCATCGGGCATCGCCTGCATGGCATTGATTAAAATATTTAAAAAAGATTGATATAGCATGGCGGCATCGGCCTGGATTTCCGGCAAGGAATTCTGGTAATTCTGTTTGATGGTATATCCATTTTCTTCGATTTGCATGGCTAGAAAAGTGATGTTTTTATCAATAACCTCTTCGATGCGACAGGGGACTAAATTCGGGCTTCGGGGCTTGGCAAAGTTTATAAAATCAGTAATGATGTTATTGAGACGATTGGCCTCCTCGACAATGATATCCGGAATGGTGTTTGAGGGGTCGAATTTGATCACTTTTTTCTTTAACAGTTCGGCCGAGCTGCGAATAATTCCCAATGGATTGCGGATTTCATGAGAAATTCCGGCTGCCATCTCCCCGAGGGAGGATAACCGCTCTGCCCGTCCCAGGCGCTCTTTGAGCCGCAACCGTTCCATAGCCCGTTTCTGAATGATTCCTTCACCACGTTTGACCACATAAATCAGCACGACAAAAAGCGCTCCCATAATCAAGGTACAGGTAATCACAACCAATATTTGGGTTCTAAAAATTGCCTGATAATCAGCGGATAAATCCTGAACGATCTCAATCACACCCAGATAGGGGCCGGATACCCCGGCAAACTGCGGTTCCCAGCGCAGGGGTGCATAAGTGATCAGCCGGACGACTTTGGGAAAACCGAGCGAAATCTCAAAAAAATTGCCGCGCTGAACCAGCTTGGAGGTAATTTTACCTTCCAGGGCTTGCTGATATCCGGTACCGCCAAAATTTTTACGGCCAATAATATCCGAGTCAAAACTATATAAAATAGTATTGTCCATACTGTAGAAGTTAAGCGTTTCGACCTCGAAACTGTGCAGGGTGTTTCGAACCACTGTATCCATGCGCTCGTAAACTTTGGGTTGGCTGAACTGGATATTTTTGCCAAACATCAACCCGATCGGAACGATAACCTGTACAAAAATCTGATTGTTCAAATTTTCAATCAGACTGCGAGCGTAGTCTTCACTTTTCTGCCGCTGCATTGATTTGACCCAGTGGGTGTTGAGCACCGACAGCATGATCGTTACCAGAAAAATGACGATTAGACCGGTGAATGTAAAATATTTGACCAGTCGAAAGGGTTTAATTCTCTCTTCAGCGGGTTTGTTATCCATAATAAATATTATCGGTCTTACGGTTTAAAGTCATGGTATGCTGGATCGGCCATAAGTCTCCCATACTATGCAGGATTGATCCCGCTTGGATCGGCCACATAAGAATATAGGTTTTTAAAGTCAATTTAAAGCTTTTTCTCTCAAGTTTGCCGGGCGCGGTCCGATACAGGTACTATATATACTCACCGGCCTTTTCAAAATATTGACGGTTTTAATGAAAATGCCAATCGGCCGGCACCGAAAAACTGATTGCAACTACCTTTGAATCCGGTTAAAAACGAATTTTACTTATAATAACTATCTGAAAATAAAACAATATAAATTAAATTGGATCTACTTGAGCGAATGCACTGCATTACCACTGGTTGTTGGCTCAAAACTTGCATTGTTTGTTCATGTCAAGCGATCGATCTTCGGAGCAAATTATCCGATGACCGGCCAAGCCAGTGTTGAACAACTAAACAACCAAAAACTACATCCTGTTTGGCGTAACCGACCCAAAGCCATTCAATACCGTGACAACCCATACAGCATAATGATAATCAACTGCACTAGATATGGTAATTCAGGGAAATGTTAGCACTATATAATGTAATTATATCTAATTATAGGTAATTATGTTGACTTATATTCAATAAAATGCAATCATTATATAAGTCAAATTCAGTATTACCTGAATGTGTCTTCGGCTTTGGGAAACAAAATCAATTAAATTTTTAGTGCTTTGCATTCGGGAAGCCAAATCTATGGGCAGGAACAAATTAAGAGAAATTAGAGAATCAATGTTAATGAGTAAAGCCGAACTTGCCAGACAGGCAAATGTCTCTCCAATCACCATTACCAGGATTGAAAAGAACATGCCCTGTCGGATGGAAACCCAGCGTAAAATTCTTCTGGCACTGGGCTTACAACCTGCAGATAAACATAAAATTTTTAAGGATTAAAAGTCTCTCATGGTCTTTGGAAAAAAAGATAATCTCGTCGGTTTGGATATCGGTTCGCGGTCCATCAAAGCGGCACAAATCGTAGACTCCAAACGAGGACCCACGCTAAAGCATTTTGGTATTGTGGATATTGCTCATGGAGCCATCGAGGAAGGCACGATTAACGACCCTGAGTCCGTCGCGGAATCAATCCAGCAGCTTTTTAAATCCTACAATATTAAAGAAAGCAACGTTGCTGTTTCCATCGGGGGCTACTCGGTCATCGTTAAAAAGATCAATGTTCAAACCATGGCCGAAGAGCAGCTTCAAGAAACCATTCACTTTGAAGCCGAACAATACATCCCGTTTGATATCAGTGATGTGAATCTTGATTTTCAAATTCTTGGGGAAAATGAATCCAATCCCAATCAAATGAATGTATTTTTGGTGGCGGCCAAAAAAGAAATGGTTAATGACTATATCAATCTGGTGAATATGGCCGGACTTAACCCCTGCATCGTAGATGTTGAAGCATTCGCACTGCAAAATACGTTTGAGGCCAATTATGATATTCATGACGATAATATTGCACTCATTGACATTGGTGCAAGTAAAACATCGTTGAATATCCTCAAGGGTAGCTCATCGGTGTTCATGCGGGACGTCTCGTTGGGGTGTGGACAAATCAACCAAAAAATAATGTCCCTCATCGAATGTTCTTTTGAAGAAGCTGAACAGTTAAAATACGGCGATAATCCCGATCGGCTCACACCCGAAGACTTAAAAGGAATCGTTTCATCGGTTGTTGCCGATTGGTGCACCGAGATTCGACGCGCGCTTGACTTTTTTTATTCAACTTACCCTGAAGACCAGATTAAACGTATTATCCTCAGCGGCGGAGGCGCCAACATCAGCGAATTTCGACAGCTCTTGGCCACCGAGGCATCTGCTGAGGTCGAATCCATAAATCCGTTTCAAAACTTTCACCTGGATGGGAAAAGTTTCGACGACGCCTATGTTAAACAAATTGGGCCCCAGGCCGCCATCAGCATGGGCCTGGCAATGAGAAAAGTGGACGACAAATGATTAGAATCAATCTGCTGCCTTTTCGCGCAGCTCGACAAAAAGAAAATATCCGTCGCCAGGTTTCCATCTTTCTACTTTCTCTGGCATTTTTATTGATTATTCTTGTTTATTATAATTGGAGACTGGGCAACGAAGTTGACGATTTAAACGCCCAGATTAAGCATACCCAATCCGAGCTGGAGAAATACGATAAAATAAATAAAGAAATCGCAGAAATTAAGAAGAAACTCAGCAACTTGAAGAAAAAAATGGACGTCATGGAAACCCTGGAAGCCAACCGGTTTGAACCGACCCGGCTGCTGGATGTCATGACCCAGGTAATTGTGCCCAAGCGCATGTGGTTCACCCATCTGGATTCCAAGGATAACAATGTCAAAATAACCGGCATCGCCCTGGATAATAAAACCGTAGCGGATTTTATGGTGCGCCTGGAGAAAACCGGGCTCTTTAGTGACGTTGATCTGAATACACTCCAACAGGTTAAAGTGGATAAATCAAATTTTAAACGCTTCCTGATCAGTTGTGTTAAAAAATCGCCGAACATAACAACAACCAATTAAAAACCAGCGAAAGCTAAGGCGAAGATATAATGGATAAAGGTCTTACAAAATCAGTTGACCCATTTTTGGAAAAAATTGAGAAACTATCCAAGGTCCAGAGAATAGTAATTTCGGCGGTCATATTTGCCCTGATAGCCGGTGGATTTATCTATTTCTTATATTGGCCTAAATTTGAACAGATAAATCGATTAAATACTCAGCTTGAAAAATTGGAACAGAAACTTGAAACAGCCAAACGAAATGCTAAGGACTTAAAGAAATTCCAGGCCAAAATGAAAGAGGCCGAAGCGCAGTTCCAGATGGCAATGAAGAAACTGCCCGAAAAAGAAGAGATTCCGTCCCTGCTGTCAGCCATTTCCAATTCCGGCCAGCAAGTCGGCCTTGAATTTTTGCTTTTCGAACCAAAGCCTGAAAAGAAAAAAGAATTTTATGCCGAAATCCCCGTTGCCATGAACATCAGGGGAGACTATCACAATCTGGCATTATTCTTCGATCAGGTCGCCCGTTTGTCGCGTATCGTCAACATAGAAAACATTCAGATGTCCAGCGCTAAAGATAAGGACAGCAACGACCTCAACACCCAGTGTATGGCCGTCACCTATAAGTTCATCGAAACGACAGTCGATAATAGTAATAAGAAAAAGAAAAAGTAATTAAACAGCGTTAATTAAGATCAACCAGCAAATGATGGGGAAGACAGCAGGTGATCATGCGATATTTGATCAGCACAATTTGTATTGCTCTGCTTTTGTGGGGATGTGACAATGCCACCGCGGTTCCGGAAAAGCCCAAAGTGGTTCGAAAAAAGATAGTTGCGCCAAAAGACAATAGCGCCGCGGTCAGCACGAAAAAGACGGTTCGAGCAGCCCAAACGAAACCGGCCGCCCAGCAGCAGACAAAAACGGTCGTCGCCAAAGCCGACCAGACTCAAGCAAAAGCAGAAAATCAGACGGCTGCCAATCAGGATACCGACTCCCGGCCGCTGATTGCCCAAAAGGTGGAGACCAGGCCGGCTCAGAGCCAGCCGCCCGATCTGGCAAAGCAAAAAAAGCCGGCGATCAACCCCAAATCAGAGATCACGGAGATCAAGCCGGCCGTTGAAACCCAGACACAGGCAAGTGGCGGTAAAACTGTGCCCGAAAAGCAGCCACCGGTTTCTAAACCGGCGACGGCCTCAAATAAGCTGCCTGGCGGTATCCCGCCCCTGTATGATCCCACCGGCAAAATTGATCCGTTTGAGCCGCTAATCAAAGAAAGGCCGCTGGTCGCCAAAAAAGATAAAAAAATAAAGCGAGTTCCACGGACCCCCTTGGAACGCATTGATTTGAGTCAGTTGAAGCTGGTCGGAATTATTCTGGCCTCCAGTGGTAACCGGGCTCTGGTGGAAGAATCTTCCGGCAAAGGATATGTTATCAAAAAGGGTACCTACATCGGCACCAATGGCGGTAAAATCGTCCAGATTGAAAAAGAAATAGTTACAGTTGAGGAAAAATTTGAGGATGTTTTCGGTAAAATTCAATCCCGTAAAAGAGAGCTCAAGCTTCCCAAACCCCCTGGAGAGTTTTAAGATGCTTCATTTAATTACTAAATTAGCCAGACCCCTTCATCTCGGCATTCTTTTATTCAGTGTGGTCGCGCTGTTTGCTGCGTGCGCCTCCCAAAATGCGGCCAAAGGCAACGCCGCTGAGGACAACAAGCTGATCACCGATATCATCACGAGCGAAGATGCCGAATCCACCACGGTCACTGTAAAAGGTAATCAGACACTGACCTATAAAGCGATCAAACAGGTATTTCCCCTGGGCGTTCTTTTTCACTTTCCTGATACCACCCTGGATAATATCAAGACCGTCTTTTATCCGCCGGAAAATGATTTTATCAGCTCTATCAGGGCAACCCAGATGGAAGAAGACGGAAAGACATCACGCATATTTATCGCGTTGAAGAAAGATCTTCCTTATACCATCGAACCTGACGCTGCCGGACTTAACATAGTCTTTCCGAAATCCGGCAAGCTGACCGAAAAAAAACCGTCTGCAGCCCCTCAGGCTGAAAAAGCCGCACCGAAACCGACGCCGGAACCAGCCAAAGCGGAGACCCGAGCGCCGGCTAAAGCACCGGCTGCACCTGCAACCCGCATGACATCGGTTTCCGCAACACCTCTCAAAGATAATGTCGTCATCACGGTCAAGGCTGATGGAACCATCACCGATTATAAATCTTTTACCATCAGTGAAACTCCCCCCCGTATTGTCTATGACATTTATAAGCTCAAAAGCCCATACAAGGGTGAGCAACGCATCATGGTCAAATCTGATCAGGTAAAAAAGATCCGTCACTTCGGTCACCCGGATAAGATCCGAATCGTGGTGGAAACCAATAACGCCTATCTATCAAAATATTCAGCGCGTCCGGTCGACAATGGACTGCTGATTTATGTGGGCCAGGCCCCCCCGCCTATGAGCGAAGAAAAATCCGAGGCACTCGAACCCCAGGCTGCAAAGCCAATAATGCCAGCGGCCACGGAGCCGACCGCCGCCGAAAAATCGCAACCGGTTAAATATGACAAACCGGCCTGGTTGAACCGCATCGACTTTGCGAGTGAAACCGCCGGCAAGTCCGCCATCATTGTCGGAACCACCCGTCCGGTTGAATACCAAATGGTCAAGGTCGACAATAAAAGAATGCATCTCAAGCTGTTGAATACCAATCTGCCCGAATACCGCAAACGAGCCTTGATCACCACCCGCTTCCAAAGCGCGGTGGATCGCATTACGCCAACCTACATGCCTAAATCTAAAGAGACGGTGCTTGACATCGAGTTGCGCGAAGGTGTGCCATATTTCGTCAAGCAAACCGATGATGTCATCCGGCTTAATTTTTCGGCATCCAAGATACCGCCAAGGCCCTATGAAGATGCCAAACTTCCAGCCTGGAAAGAAGTGATGGCCGAGCCGTCAACCGAACCGCAAGCTCAAAAAGCGGCTGCGGGTTCGGCGGCCGCCGGTCCCGAGAGTGAAAAAACACCTGCCACGGTTGAGGCAACGGCACCTGCCACGACCGAGGCCTTGCCGTCCGCCAGCGAAGCATTAGAGTCACCCCTCGGCAAAGGTGAGTTGAAAATGGCCAAAGAGGAGATTTCGGAGGAGATGTCGCTGGCTGAACGCCTGGACAGTAAAGCCCCCCCGGAACAGAAATATACCGGTGAAAAAATTGCCCTTGATTTTTATGATACCGACATCAAAAATGTTTTTAGAATCATCAGGGAAATCAGCGGGAAAAATTTCGCCATCGACAAAAACGTCACCGGCAAAGTCACCTTATCCCTTGACAAACCGGTGCCCTGGGATCAAGTTCTCGATTTGGTGCTCAAAATGAATCAGCTGGGGATGACGATGGAAGGCGACATTATCCGCATCGCCACCTTAACCAGCCTGGCCGCGGAAGAAAAGCAAAAAGAGGTGCTGGTTAAAGCCACGCAGCAGGCCGTAAAACAGCAAAAAGCCCTGGAACCGCTGATTACAGCTTACATTCCCGTCAGCTACTCCAATGCTCAAAGTGAAGTGCTGCCCCATATTCAAACCGTCCTGACCGAAGGCCGCGGCAAAGCCAGTGTCGATACCCGCAATAATCAACTGATCCTGACCGACACGGCTGAGAAAATTGCACAGATGCGCGAAATCGTGATGAAAATCGATCAGGTCACCCCCCAGGTCGTTATCGAAGCCAGAATTGTTGAAGCCAATTCCACCTTTACCAGAGATTTAGGATTTGATTGGGGAGAGGTCACCGCCGGACCGTTCGATATTGGTGATTCAACACTGCTCCTCAGGGGTACGGCGTCCAATTTGCCGTCGAGCGGTTCAAGCGCAACCCTTGGCTTCGATTTTTTCAAACTGAGCGGAACACCCTTTTCGATTGTCGAAGCTCAACTGCTGGTCAGTGAAACCGAGGGTAAAACCAACATCATTTCAGCTCCGAAAGTCGTCACCCTGGACAACAAGAAGGCCAAGATCAAGCAGGGGTTGGAAGTCCCTTACCTGGAGCGGGATTCTTCGGGCAATGCCACCGTAAAGTTTAAAAATGTTGATCTGCTGCTCGAGGTCACCCCCAACGTGACACCGGATGACCGCATCGTCATGAAGATATTTGTCACCAAAAATGATGTGGCCGAACAAACCGAGGATGGTCCGGCCCTGTCGACCAATGAGGCCGAAACCGAACTTCTGATTGAAAACGGCGATACCATCGTCATCGGCGGTATCGTTAAATCGACCATCAACTATGGTGAAAAGGGAATCCCGGGCTTGCGGAAAATCGGCGTGCTGGGCTGGCTGTTTAAATCCCAAAGCAAGTCAGATACCAAAAATGAGCTGTTGATATTCATCACACCCCGCATCGTACAGCTCAAGCAAAAAAGCGATGTGGAAATATAGTCCGGATGCAGCCTGAAGAGCACAACGCACGTTTCAACAACTCGACAAGCTGAAAGACAAGTAACCTGAATTATAAAATGCGAATGATGACGCGTTCATTCAAGATCCGTTGTCATTCGCATTTTTTTGGCATGAATACCTACAACAAGGGCTTAAGCCGATTCGCTTTTCGTAGTGCCTTATCTGCCAGCGGGCTGTCCGGATCTAATTGCACGACCTGATAATATGCAGCAGAAGCCTTTCGATAATCACGAATCAGCACATAGGCCTCGGCCAGCTCAAAAAGCAGGCTTATATTTTCCGGATGCTTTTGAACGGCAAATTCCAGCGTTTTAACTGCCTCCGATACCCTTCCGGTCGCAATGTATGTTCTTGACAATCCCCATAGAGCCCGGTCAAATTCCGGAGTAATCTTCAAGGCTTCTTTGAAATATTTTTCGGATTGTCTGTACTCTTTTTTGTGGTAGTAGGCGAGTCCCATATTGGAATAGGCAAATTGAGGCGTGGCATAGAGCAAATTCGAAGTCACGATCTTATATTGTTCGATCGCCTTGTCCCATTCTTCCTTTTGAGTGTATGCGTTGCCCAGATTGTTGCGGCCCGGCGCGTAATCGTCTTTAATCGCCAACGCTTTATTAAAGTGAGTAATAGCCTTGTCTGAATCCCCCTTATACAGGTAAGCAAGCCCCAGATCATCCTGCAAAATGTAATCGCTGGGAGCGATGCTTTCCGCTTTTAACAGTTCCCTTAAAGCGGCCGTGTAATTGCCCTGCCGCAGATAGGCTTCGCCAAGATTTCGGAGTGCGTCCGCCTGCTCTTTTTGGTTCTCTAAATATTCTTTGGAAGTACACCCTGCAAGCCCACTTAATAATAGAATAAAGATTGCTCCTGCAAGCCAGATCTTTTTCATTTTAGCTCCCTCATCGTTAAACAATTAAAAAACAACAATGACACCATTTATACATAGCAGTGTTATGAATACACACCCCGTCAGGTTATACAAAAGCGCAAAGATTCAACATAAAGCTAAGCCTTATTTATCGACGCTGTGTATTTTTTTAAGCTTTAACCGGTCAGCGATATCTTCGGCCGTTCGTGCCACAAATCGCTCCAGCGCTTCATCCTTCAATGGATTGCCGGGTGATGGTACCAGAGCAAGATTTTTCGGATGAACGTAGACCGGTGCATTGATCAGGTCCTGTCTGGGATAAATATTGTAGTCCGCGGGAAACTTCTGTTCAAAATACATCTCCTGGAACCCGGCAAATTTGAGGGCGTGGGCCGTGGAATCCAGCACCACAACATCCTGACTGTCGATCGCCCCCCGGGCCTTGGCTGCCAGCAGCCCGGCCAGAGATTCCCCGCCGTGGGTACAGGCAATATGTCCGTTGCGATTGGCGGCAATCTCCCAATCCATAATGTCTTGCTCACTGACCTCGACAAAAAAAGTCTTCTGGCAGCCCGCCACCTCGTTATATTGCTGGACCAGGTGAATAACCCTAGGCATCGAAACCGGGTTGCCGATCATCGCCGCCTGGGCCACGCTGGATTTGACCGTAACGGGCACAAATTTTCGTTTGGCGGCATCCGGTTCAAGATAATAGCGGTAAACCGGGTTGGCATGGTTTGACTGAACCCCGACAATCTTCGGCAGGCAGCTGATAATGCCGGCGTCATAAAACTTTAAAAAACCACTCATCACAGCCGTAATGTTTCCGGCATTTCCAATGGGGACCACCAGTGCCGTGTCAGACAGATCATATTCTAAATCCTGGGCAATTTCGTAAGAATATGATTCCTGGCCAAGAATCCGCCAGGCATTTTTGGAGTTTAGCAGCGCGACATTGTAGCTTTCCGACAACGCTTCAACGACTTTCATACAATCATCAAAAACGCCGGGGATCTCGAAAACTGCAGCGCCGCTGCCCAGGGGCTGGGAAAGCTGCTGGGGGGTTACTTTCTGGTGCGGCAGCAACACCGCTGACTTGACCTGCGGCTGCAGATAGGATGCATAAAGAGCGGCCGCGGCCGATGTATCGCCCGTCGAGGCGCAGATGGCCAGTACATCTGAAAGATAACCCTTTCGAACCATAAAATTGATATAGCTCAACGCACTGGCCATCCCCCGGTCCTTAAAAGAGGCACTGGGATTTTGCCCATCGTTTTTAAAATAAAACCGCACGCCGACCTTTTCCTGCAAAGCCTGATTGGCTGCGATGAGCGGGGTGTGGCCTTCCCCCAGGTAGATGATCGTTTCCAGCGGAAGAACGGGTCCGATGAATTCGTGGTAACGGTAAATCCCTTTCAAGGCAGCGATGTTCAGCATTTTGCGATAGTCAAAAATTCGCTGCCAGAGCGCTCCGGAAATAGTTTTTAAGCGGTCAAAATTTTGATCATATATCAGCAGAACCTGGTGGCACTCCGGGCAAGTGTAGACGAGTTTTTCGATACCGTATTCCCTGCCGCAGCCCAGGCAACGGTAAATCAGCCGTCCTTCATGGGACGGCATCAGGTAGGGACGAATATCTTGGGGGAAATCATCGGCTTTCACGGTATTATTTTCTCCAATCCTCCCATGTAAGGCCGCAGCCGCTCGGGTATAACAACTGAACCGTCGGCCTGTTGAAAATTTTCGAGGATAGCAGCCACCGTGCGCCCGACCGCAAGCCCTGAACCGTTTAAGGTATGAAGCAGCTGGGTACCTTTTTGCCCTTTGCGTTTGAAACGAATATTGGCCCGGCGTGCCTGAAAATCCTCAAAGTTACTGCAGGATGAAATCTCGCGATAACGGCCCTGGGCCGGCATCCAGACCTCGATGTCATAGGTTTTGGCGGCCGAAAACCCCAGATCTCCCGTGCAAAGTTCAATCACCTGATAGGGTAGATCGAGCTTTTTTAAAATCGTTTCGGCATTGCCCAATAAACTTTCAAGCTCATCGTAGGAAGTCTCAGGCTGACTGAATTTAACCAGTTCAACCTTATTGAATTGATGCTGGCGAATCAACCCCCGGGTATCCTTGCCATAGGATCCGGCCTCCGAACGAAAGCACGGGGTATACGCCGTGTAGTAAACCGGAAGTATTTCCGCTTCCAGGATTTCACCCTGATGAATATTGGTAACCGGAACTTCTGCTGTGGGTATCAAGTAATACTCCCAGCCTGACAGTTTGAACAGGTCTTCTTCGAATTTTGGCAGCTGCCCGGTGTGCGTCATGGATTGCCGGTTAACTATATACGGCGGCAGGACCTCCTGATAACCATGTTCACCGGTGTGGATATCGAGCATAAAATTGATCAAGGCCCTTTCCAGACGAGCACCGGCACCAAAATAAAGCGGAAAACGCGCTCCGGTAATCTTCGCTGCCCGGTCAAAATCGAGTATTTTCAGCCGCGTTCCGATTTCCCAATGGGGTTGGGGATCAAAATTAAATTCGGGTAAATTACCAACCGCTCTGATAACCGGGTTGTCGGCCTCATCGACACCAACCGGAACCGATGCGTGCGGGATGTTCGGGATTCCCAACAGAACGGCAGCGATGGTTGTCTGGTTTTCAGACAGCAGTTTATCCAGATCTTTAATTCTGGATGATACGACCCGCATTTCGACCACCAGGGTTTCAGCGTTTTCACCGGTCTTTTTCATTTCGGCAATCCGGTCGGATACCACGTTGCGCTGGTGGCGCAGCGTTTCGATCTCCTTCAAAATGACGAGCCGTTCCTCATCACATTGTTTAAAGGTTGCCAGGTCGATCTGTTGGCCCCGAGCTTCCAATGCTTTTTCTACCAAAGATAAATTTTGACTAACAAACTTGATTTCTAGCATGAAAAACCTTATATTATTTAGTTTAAGTATGTCATAGTTTAAAACAAAGTTCCAAAACATGCCGCAAGTAACACGGACATGCCGATTAGTCAATGGCAATCAGATGTTGACGGCTTCCGCATTCCGTGTTTAAACGATCAACCAAACTGCGCTAGGGAGATATCGTATGGAGGAAATTGGTGCCGCAAAAATTCAGATTCGAGAAGACATTTCCCAGATTATTTCCACACTGTCTGAAAGTAAAGTAGCTGAAAAGACCCGGGCCATTGAAAACAGACTTTTTGAATTCGCAAATTTTCTGGAATCAAAAATTGCCCTGCTGTACGTCAACGGCAACGGTGAAGTTCAAACGGAAAACATAATCAAACGATCATACGCCTACAATAAAATAGTGGTCCTCCCGGCCTTTGACCCCGAAAAGTTTGAAATGAACCTGATGAAAGTCGATCATTTCGAGAATGAACTGATACCCGGCCCCCGCAACGTATTAGAACCGGATGCAAACCGGTGTAAGACCGTGCCAATGGAGCGCATCGACATTGCCATCATTCCGGGACTGGCTTTTGACGAGAAAGGCGGACGAATCGGTTCGGGCAGAGGTTATTACGACCGCTTGATTCCCAAGCTTGCGATCACCACCCGTAAGGTGGCCCTGACCTTCGAAGAACAAATCGTTCCGCAGATTCCCATGGAGTCCCATGACAAACATGTAGATATCATCATAACCGACCAGCGCATTATCTATAAAATATAATGACCTGTACCGGGCGTCAGCACCTTATATCTTTGTTCAAAGTTTAAGTTATCGTGAGTTCACTGTGATCGAATAATGCCTAAAATTATGGTTTCGCTTTGCTCAGTCTTTTTATAATACAGACAGAATATATCGCTCCAATGTTGGTCCGCTTTTGAGGAATCGCTTTCTATGCCTGCATAAAACTCCCAAAGACTGAAATCTTCTTTTCCGATCAAACAGGTTGTAACAACAGCGCTGACAACCGATCCGCCTCCGGCGGAAAACCTAATTTCTTAAGGGGTTCAAAATCTTTTCAAGTTTCTTCAGGTTCTCAAGCTCCCCAACCGCAATCACCGTATTATCCGGCATAATAGTGGCCTCGAATGAGGGGTTGAACAGCATATTGCCGTCAGGCTTTTTAATGGCAATGATTATAAAATTGTAATTTTGCCTGATACCGGAATCTTTGAGTTGAACGTTGACCAGTTGCGACGACTCCTTGACCGGGATCTCCTCCATCTGTATACCCTTGCGCTGGTGCGCAAAGGCAAGATCCGGAAAGTTGGTGACCGTGGGACGAATAATATGGTGCGCCATACTGACGGCGCCCATCTCGTAAGGTGATTCTACGGTCATATATAAGGCATCTAAAAACCTCCAGTCTTCGATCATCATGCAGCCGGTATACCGACAGCCAAAATGACTAGCGACAGTGTAATCGACGACAAGATGTCTGGTATTGTTCATATCACCGCCTGCAAGGAGATGACCGATATTAATATGAAATTATGTTAATTTTTTATAAAAAAATCAGGTGGTTTATAAAATCATTCATATTTACAAAGCTATCATCTTGACCTGATCCCGGTAACTTGATAGAAAAACCGCAGTGAACCGCGATGAATAATGACACGTTTAAATATGAGCGCCGACGCGAAGAGATGGTGCGCAATCAAATTGAGGCGCGGGGCATCAAGGACCCCGGGGTTCTGGCCGCGTTTCGCCAAGTTCCCCGGCATCTGTTTGTCAGCGAAGCTTTAAGGGACCAGGCTTACGGTGACTACCCGCTGCCGATTGGAGAGCAGCAAACCATCTCGCAACCGTATATCGTTGCGGAAATGACCCAGGCTCTGGAACTTAAAAAAGACGATCGGGTTCTTGAGATCGGCACCGGATCCGGCTATCAGGCCGCTATCCTGGCCCAGATTGTGTATCGGGTTTATACCATCGAGCGCATACGCTCTTTGCACATGCAGGCGCGCAATCTATTTGACAAACTTCGCTATCATAATATTGTAACGCGGTATGCCGACGGGACCAAAGGATGGCCGCAGGAAAGTCCTTTCAATGCGATAATCGTGACTGCCGGCGCTCCGGAGATTCCCGACCTGCTGGTCAATCAGTTAGTTCCGGGAGGACGGCTGGTAGTTCCGGTCGGCAACCAGCATACCCAGGATCTCATTAAGATTAATCGGATTAACAATAACTTTCAACAGACCAACCTCGGCGGATGCAGATTTGTCAAGCTTGTCGGAGAACATGGATGGAAGGAAAGGTGAAGCAAGGGCTTATCAACGTCATTCTGACATCCATGCTTTATTGCTCTTTAAACTTTTGGCGGCAATCAGATTGAATGTCGAACGTCGAATGCTAAATGACGAATGAAGGTGTTCTCTCATTTGTAATCGTGTAATCTGGCAGCGCTGAGCGATCCTGTTTGTTCGTCATGCGCCATTTGTCTTTCGACATTTTAATTTGAACTGTTTGAATGAGAAATTAACGGATGCTCAATGGAAAAATTTAACGGTACGTGGAGGGAAGCTTTTTTCGCAAGTCCGGGACCGGCATCTGCCAGACAAGCGGTGAACCTGGCACTCAAAGGTTTATGCATGGGGTCGGCGGATGTCATACCGGGAGTTTCCGGCGGAACCATTGCCCTGATAACCGGAATCTATGAAGACCTGATCGGGGCGTTGCGCTCGATCGACACGAAGGTAATTAAAAGGTTGCTGGCCCTTGATATCAAGGGCGTCGTGGCAAACGTTCATGTCCGTTTCCTGCTGGCGTTGTTCTCCGGGATTGCTGTAGCGATTTTGAGCCTGGCGCGGTTGATGAATTATTTGCTGCACCATCACCCGGTTCCGACCTGGAGCCTGTTTTTCGGCCTTATTGCAGCATCAACGTTTATGGTCGGCAAACATGTCAACAATTGGTTCGGTAGAGCCGGTATTAGTTTTGTCGCCGGAATCATTGCCGCCACAGTTATTGTCAATCTGATACCCGTGCAAACACCCGAAGACCTGTGGTTCATATTTTTATGCGGCATCGTCGCCATCTGCGCCATGATCCTGCCGGGAATAAGCGGTGCCTTTATTTTGCTCATCTTAGAAAAATATGAATATGTCACGGCCGCGTTAAAAAATCCGTTTTTGCCGCATAATTTGAGTATCATTCTGGTTTTTTGTATCGGATGTGTGATCGGGCTGTTAGGATTCTCCAGGGTGCTCAACTACCTGCTGCATAAGTTTCACAATTTGACCCTGGCCTTTCTGGCCGGCTTGATTGCCGGATCACTGCAAAAAATCTGGCCCTGGAAGGAAGTCATAGAGACCCAGGTAATCCGGGGCAAGGCCCACGTGATTTGGGGCAGCCCGATATGGCCGCCTGGGTTTGACCGGGAACTATTTATCGCCGCCGGTCTGGCTGTACTGGGGTTTATGGCGGTGTTGGTAATTGAAAGGTTATCTAAAAAATGAGCTAAAATTCAAACTGACTAAAATGATCTAAAATTGTGGAATCCTATCATTTTAAATAGACAGAATACCTTAACTTTAGGCATTTTAGGCATTTGTTCGGTCCTGCTTTCAGTTTAAATTATCAATAGTATTCGTTTAAGTCCAATGCGCCTCAAGAACTCTGGGCATACTTCTGTTTGATTTTTTCCTCCACGATTGGCGGAACCATGCCTTCAATGTTGCCGCCAAATTGGGCAGCTTCCTTGATAATTGAGGAGCTCGTATAAATCCACCGCAGGCCGGTCATTAGAAAGACCGTTTGAACTTCCCGATTGAGCCGGCGATTCATCAACGCCATCTGAAATTCATACTCAAAATCAGACATGGCGCGCAGCCCGCGCAGGATTCCCTGGGCCTCACGCTTCGCAGCAAAATCAACCGTAAGACCGTCAAATGTATCAATTTCGACATTTGAAAATTCCTTCAGGCTTTCCTCCAGCATTTCGATTCGCTCTGCCAGAGAAAAAAGAAAAATTTTCTTGGGATTGGTCAAAATCGCAAGAATTATTTTATCGAATAGTTTTAATCCTCTTTCAAGAATATCCAGATGTCCATTGGTCACGGGATCAAAAGAACCGGGATAAATAGCTACTCTTTCCATGTTTTCATTCCCTTTCTACAGAAAAATGAATAGTGACAATTGATGATTGGCAATTTGTGGAAGTCGCCTCACGCTGTCTTTATTAGAACGGGATATTTTAAAATGGATAGAATTCCTTAAATATTCAATCTTCAATAGAAAATAGTCAATCCGTTTAAACCCGCCCCTCATATCACATAATCTAAAATGGTAACAAGTGTTTTTCCATATTTGCGTTGATCTGCAATTTCAAATGGCAGCCGCCCCGTTAACACCGGCTCGCGGTTGGAATGCTCAACGATAACCCGCGTGCCGCTTACCAGGGATTGACTGATGTGAAGATTTCGCAGGCTGGGTTCGACCATATTCTTTTGGTAAGGTGGATCCATGAATACCAGGTCAAAGCCAGTCGGTATTGCATGCAGGCAATTTAAATTTTTAATCACATCCCATTGAATGATTTGGGTCTGCCGCTCAAGGCAGAGGCGTTTCATGTTCGCCTGCAGCACGGCAATGGAATCATTGTCAATATCAATAAAAACCGCCGAATTGGCCTTGCGGCTGAGCGCCTCGATGCCAAAGGCGCCGGTTCCGGCAAACATATCCAAGACCCGGGAGCCGGGAATATGGGCAACAAGGATGTTAAAGATCGCCTCACGGGTTCGATTGGCAGTAGGTCTTGTTTTAGCACCGTTCACTGATCGCAGTTTTCGGCCTTTCAGGTCTCCGGCTATAATCCTTAAGTCCATATTGCCTCAATTGGTCGTAAATATTATAAAGCAGGCATTTAGCCCGTCTTGAAGCTTTTGAGCTTCTTGTGTAAAAAACTGCGCCCGACTCCGATGGCTTCGGCGGTTTTGGTAATATTGTTGTCATACAGGCTCAGCTTTCGATTGATAAATAATTTTTCAAAAGCCAATTTGGCCTCTTTGAGGTTTTCAAGTTCAAGAAACTTCGAATCAGCAATATCCGTTATTAAACCGCCATCCTGGTTATAGGCCTCCGGTATGTCTGTGCCGTCAATTGCTTCTTTTTCCACCAGAATTGCCAGGCGCTCTACCAGATTCTTCAGCTCCCTGACATTTCCCGGCCAGGAATATTTACTCAGGATGTTAAGCGCATCAGGGGTTATTTTTTTTCTTTTGCTGCGATTTTGAACTGCAAATTCCTTTAAGAAGGTTTCCACCAGCACGGGAATATCAGCAATTCGCTGCCTTAGCGGCGGCACTTCGATCGGCAAGACATTTAGCCGGTAGAAAAGATCCTCTCTAAAATTGCCCTTTTCAATTTCCGCTTCAAGATTTTTATTACTGGCCGCAATGACCCTTACATCCACGCTGATGGTTCGGCTACCACCGACACGCTGGATTTTTTGTTCCTGGAGCACCCGCAAAATTTTGGCCTGGGTTTTAAGGCTCATATCCCCGATTTCATCAAGAAAGATAGTTCCCAGGCTGGCCAGTTCGAATTTGCCGATTTTTTTGGTGGTGGCTCCGGTTATTGCCCCTTTTTCGTGACCGAAGAGTTCGCTTTCAATCAGATCTTCGGGAATTGCCGCACAACTGACATCGATTAACGGATGTTCAGCCCGTGGACTCAGGTGGTGAATCATGCGGGCGACCAGCTCTTTGCCGGTGCCATTTTCACCGTTGATCAATATCCAGGTGTCCGTCGGAGCAGCCTTGGCAATATTCATTTTCAACTGCAGGGTCTTGAGGCTGTCCCCGTTGATGGAGTTTTTCTCGATAGTCTTCTTGCGCAGATATTTATTTTCTTCTTCAAGACGCCTGAAATTTAGGGCATTGTTAATGGCCACGATAACTTTGTCGATTGAAAGCGGTTTTTCTATGAGATCATAGGCACCGAGTTTGGTCGCTCTGACGGCGGTTTCTATGGTTCCGTGCCCGGTTATGATGATTACCTGAATATTCGGATTTTCTTTTTTAATCTCTTTCAGAGTTTCGATTCCGTCAATACCCGGCATCCATATATCGAGCAAAACGAGATCCGGGGATTCAACTTCAATGATTTTCAGGGCTTCGTAACCATTTACAGCCGTAGTGACCTCAAAGCCTTCATCTGAAAGCAGGCCGCCCAGGCTTTGCAAAATAGATGGCTCGTCATCAACAATCAAAAGCGATGGAAACATATGTTGGTGCTCCTTACAAAATAGAGATAATTATTTCACAGCATACAGTATAACAAATGAAGTGCCTTAACCGTCAAGCATGGAGCAGAGAGCATAGGGCATAGCGCTTAGCGTAAAAAACAGTAACCTCGACGCATTGCGCCAGAGCCTATGCGCCTTGCCCTGTGCCCCCGGCGCTTGCCCTCTGCCCTTTGCTCTACGCGCTTTGCCCTTTGCTCTCTGCCCCTTGCCCATTCAGGTCGGCAACTCGATGACAAATTTTGCGCCCTTGGGAACATTATCCTGGACGCTGATAAAGCCGTTGTGATCTGCAATAATCGTACTGACTATCGTCAATCCCAGACCCATGCCGGCCTTTTTAGTTGAAAAGTTGGGTTCAAACAAGCGCGTTTTATCCTGGTTGCTAATCCCGGGGCCATCGTCGGCGACTTCAATTCGCGTTCGCTTTAAAATCGAATCATAGGCGACGGCAAAAGAAACGCTGCCTTCTTTTTTGATGGCGCCGATAGCATTGTCAATCAGGTTGATTAAGGCTTGTTTTATTTGCTGACGGTCCAGATTAAGTGGTGGGATGTCACCGGTATTGTTGACTTTAAATTTAATATTTGGATGCCCTTCCCGGTACAGCGCGATGGTTTCTTCAATAATTGGCAGCAACGCACAGGGTTTGGGGTTGGCGCTCGGAAAGCGGGCAAACGACGAAAACTCATTTACCAGGTTCCGGATTAATTCCACATGATCGATGATGGTCTGAGTGCACTCGTCAAATACCGCCTCGTTGAGGCCTTTAGAATATTTGCGTTTCAGACGCTGGGCCGAAAGCGTTATCGGGGTTAGCGGATTCTTGACCTCATGCGCAATCCGGCGCGCGACCTCCCGCCAGGCTGCCATGCGCTGGCCTTTTTCCATCTCGGTTAAGTCATCAAAAACCATCACAATTCCCATATGTTGCCCGGCATCATCCTTTAAAACACTGACGGTTACTAAAAAACTGCGGGGTCTTCCCTGAACGATAAGCTTTAGCGGAACCTCTATGGTGGTGTCCCTGGCAAACGCGAGATTGGTCATAATTTCATCAGCAAGATCTTTATTCTGGACTTTTAACAACGTGTTGAAGCTTTTGTTCAGCACCTCCTCTGAGTCGACCCCCAGCATCTTCTCCGCTGATTTATTAATGGTGGAGACCATCCCGTTGGCGTCCAGTGTCACCACGCCGGCCGAAACACTTTTCAATACAAATTCTATGTAATGGCGTTTTTCTTCGATTTCAATATTTTGCTCTTTGAGCATGCGTGCCGACAGTTCCAGTTGCTCCCGGCCGGTTCTGAGATCTCTGGTCATTTTATTAAAGGAGTCAACCAGACTTCCAATTTCATCATCGGCAACGGAACCAATGGTAAATCCCAGATCTCCCTCCGCAACCCTGCGGGTGCCTTCAGCCAGTTCCTTGATCGGAATGCTGATCGTTTTTGCCAGGTAGAAACCAAACCAGATTGCACAAAACAAAACCAGCAGGGCGACAATCGAAAGCGAGATGTAATAAGTTATCTGGATGGGTTTTTTATACAGCTTAATTTGCTGGTATTCTTCAAAACCCCGGGAGATAGATTCTAGATTTTCATACAATTCCGGCGGTATCAGAATTGTCAGCACCACGTAACCCGAGGCTTCAGCTGCTTTTACGCCGAAAGGCACCGTGCCGATAGTTTTGATCAGCTCCCCGGTTGGGATCTCCTGCGTGAGGGTCCAGACCTCGCCGCCGGGTATATCTTTCTGGAGGTTTTCGGCGGAGACGAGGCCAAAATATCCATTTTCCAGGTCAGGGGTCAGGGCAAACGTGATCCGCTGGGTGTTGGCGCCATAAACTTCCACCGCGTCAAGGTTAAATTCCCGCTGCACCACTTGGATATATTTGGCCAGCGCATTTTGTTTGGCCGGGTCCAGCATGTTCTTGGTGTCTACCTGATAAGATATTCTTTCCAGGAAAAACTGATTGTTCGCTTCCACCCGGTCATACAACCGGCTGCCAACCCGCAGCGAATTTTCCAACGCCTGCTCGACGGGGACGTTAAACCAGAATTCAAGGCTGGCGGTAATAAAATTAATGGAAAAGAAAAATAATACGACCGTTGGAACGATGGTCAGTACAATGAATGCCACCACAAGTCGGGTTCGAAGTTTGGCGCCCATTACCTTGCGCCGCCGATCATATAGTAATTTTACCAGATTCCTAAAAACCAGAAATATCAACAGAATCAGAAGCAACAGATTGATATTGATTAGAATAAACATCAAAATGGTGTTGGAAACGGGGATGTCGGCACCAAACCGAATGGTCCGGGTTTCAACAAAGGTCAGCAATGCCACCACAATTAAGATGACAATGATTAGAATGCCTTCGCGCCTGCGGCGTTTGCTGTCGGCGTCTTCGGTGAGGTTTTTATTTCTTTTTAAAAAAGTGCTGAACATCATTTTTTGCGGTGGGACCGGAACGTTTGAATAATCCGCCCTGAAAATTTGATCATTTAGGGCTGTTATTTGTTCTTTGCAAACTGAAGATAGTTGCCATATCCAACCCGGTTAGCGATAATTTTCAAGTCGGCGTAATTAATAGATGAAATCAATGGTGTACCAGTCGGTTTCGATATCCCATAACGAGATAAAAAACAAAACATAGTGCAGATAAAAAGGAAGGGTTTGCTTGCTCACCTCGGCTTTGGTTCTCAGCTGATATTGTTGCCCCTTTTCCAGCTGACCTAACGGGATGATTTTTAAGCTATTGACTTCGGTCATCCATTTCTGGGCTTCGCTAAAGGATTTGGTTATTTCGGACTCATTATTTCTCCAGGATCGCCTGACGATGAACTCTTTCTTCAAATTGTCGTATTTAATGGTGTGCGTGACGGTAATATCAGCAATTCCTTGGTCAACCCATATGTTACGGACTTTATTAAGTTTCGTCAGAAAAAAAAAGGTTGCCGGCACACCGCTGAGAATAGCCTTATTTAATTTTTCACTGAATGCCCCCTCCAGGTTCAGGTACAAAAGCAGATCGTCCCGAGTATTGGAAACAGTAATATTGGTCAGCCTTGCCTCCTGCGCCAACACGGATCCATGGCCAATTAGAATAATCGCAAACAATAAAGCACATATTTTCTGCTTCCTTGATAATAATGCCATGAAT
>Ga0210062_1000067_pt1 | contig 28085 bp, 23 predicted proteins | sample Muzzi_CordA_D2_FD_185528 | JGI IMG/M metagenome (GOLD analysis project Ga0210062, IMG submission 185528) | Wetland microbial communities from San Francisco Bay, California, USA, that impact long-term carbon sequestration - Muzzi_CordA_D2 (SPAdes) | ecosystem: Environmental > Aquatic > Marine >...
TGGAGGAAACACAAATGAAGAAAATTATTACTACCGACAAAGCGCCGGCCGCCATCGGACCTTACTCCCAGGCCGTTCAATTCGGGAACCTGCTGTTCGTTTCCGGACAAATTGCACTGGTTCCGCAAACCGGTGAAATTGTTGATGGGGAAATCGAAGCCCAGACCAGGCAGGTGTTGGAGAATTTAAAGGCCATTATCGAAGCAGCCGGGATGAGCCTGCAAAATGTATTAAAGTGCTCATGCTTTTTAAACAGCATGCAAGACTTCGTGAAATTTAACGCGGTTTATGACAGCTATTTCGCAGACAGCCTGCCGGCCAGAGAAACAGTGGAAGTGGCCAGGCTTCCCAAAGATGTACTCGTGGAAGTATCGGCGATCTGCGGAAGTTAAATATAAACTTAACCAACCTAGCGGGGAAAAAACGATGATCAAAAAAATTTTTGTTTGGTTTATAATTCTTTCCTTTCTGGCGGTAACCATGGGATGCGCTGAGTGGAACCGCACCCAGAAAGGCGCGGCCATCGGCGCCGGCACCGGTGCTGCCGCCGGCGGCATAATCGGGTACGCCACCGGTTACACGGTTGCCGGGATCCTGATTGGCGCCGTCGTTGGCGGTGCGGCCGGGGCATTTATCGGTAATTATATGGACAAACAGGCGGCTGAAATTGAGCGTGATATCGAAGGGGCCAAAGTTGAACGGGTCGGCGAAGGCATCAAAATAACCTTTAGCTCGGGAATTTTGTTTGACGTGGATCAGTCAAATTTAAAGGACCAATATAAGAGCGAATTGACTGAATTGTCCCGAATTTTAAATAAATATGAGGACACCAACATTCTGCTGGCAGGTTATACCGATTCCACTGGCTCCGAGGAGCATAATCTGTCGCTCTCGAAAAGGCGTGCTGAATCGGTGGCAAGCTACCTGGCTACCCAGAATGTTAATGCTGCGCGATTCACCACAGACGGGCTTGGGGAATCTCAACCGGTGGCCACCAACGACACCGCTGCCGGCCGTGCCCAGAATCGCAGGGTGGAAGTCGCCATCTGGGCCAACGATAAATTGAAAAAAGTGGCCAAAGATAAGACTGGATAAAAAAAGGGCATTTCGTCATCTAATGACGGAATGCCCTTTGGTAATTCAGAAATAGCAGACTACACTACGGTAACGTTTACTGCAGCCGGACCTTTTTTACCCTGTTCGATCTCAAAGGTAACATGGTCGCCTTCATAAAGCGCCTTGAAACCACTAGCATTGATTCCTGAATGATGGACAAATACATCCGGACCATCTTCTTGCTCGATAAAGCCATAACCTTTGCTGCTGTTAAACCATTTAACAATTCCATTCGCCATGGTGATAATCTCCTTTCATAAAAATTCTCATAGTTCCAAACTGCAGGCTGTCACTATGACAAATGGATCTTTCCTTCAGAACGAAACCGGCCCGCCAATGAAGGACGGGCCTTTATTGATTAAACCAACTATAACATTAAATTTTAAAAAATCAAGAAGATTATATAATAGTTTGTTGAACCTTTTCTTTGCGGGAAAACAATTTGAAAACATCCTGGACGATCATGAACAGCGCCGGGACATAGAGCAGTGTCAACAAGGTGGCCGCCAGCAGGCCGAAGCAGATACTGACCGCCATGGGGATCAGAAACTGGGCTTGAAAACTGCGTTCGAGCAGCAGAGGGAACAGGCCGGCGATGGTGGTGATTGAGGTGAGAAAAACCGGCCTGAACCTGGCTTTGCCGGATTCGATAACGGCCTGATTGACGTCAACCCCTTCGCGCACCGCCCGGTTGATAAAGTCAATCAGAATCAGAGAATCATTGACCACGATACCTGACAGGGCCACAATTCCAAATATACTGACGATCGTGAATTCTAGCCCCATCACCAGATGGCCCAATATGGCCCCGATCAGGCCAAATGGAATCGCCATCATGATAATGACCGGCTGAATGTAGGAACGAAACTGACTGGCCAGCAACAGGAAGATACCCATCATTGCCAGCATGTAACCACTTTTAATGCTGTCAAGCGACTCGCTGGTCCGCTTTTCCTGGCCCCCAAATTCATAGGTTACACCGGGATAACGTTGCACAAGGGTCGGCAGAAAACCGTCCTTCAACTCGGTTACGATCACACTGGCATTGCCCAGGGATTCATCAATATCAGAAATTACGGTAATGGTTCGTTTGCGGTCCACCCGGTTGATGGCGGAATAGGCTCGACCGGGCGCAATTTCGGCAACTTCTTCAATGGGGATTTCCTGGCCGTTAAGCGTGCGAATGCGCATCTCTTCAATCCCGGAAAGACTGCTGCGCTCCGGGTTTGCATATCGGACCATAACCTTGACGTCATCCCTGTTGCGCTGAATGCGCAGCGCTTCCTCACCATAAAATGCCTGTCGAATCTGTCGGGCAAGATCACGCATGGTAATGCCCAATGATCTGGACCCTTCACGGACCCGTATTTTTTGTTCCTGCTTGCCGGGCTTAAAATTATCGGAAATGTCAAAGGTGCCGGGATACGTCGCAATTTCTGATTTCAATTCGGCGGCCGCCAGTTTGAGTTGGTCAAAATCCTGTCCGCTTAGCTGAATTTCGATGGGATTGCCGGCCGGTCCGCCTTCCAGGGTTGCGAAAGTCAACCGATCAACACCCGGGATTTCGCCGATCAAATCTCGCCATTTATTCAGGATGGAGTGGGTTGAAATACCCCCGCGCGTCTCGGAAGAGGCTAATTCCAGCCAAACCTGGCCGACATGACCGCCATATTCCGGAGGTTTCCAATCCCGACGCGGAATAGCTCCGACAATCGAAAATGTGTTCTTGACCAGTTTTCCGTTTTTATTGGAAAACTCAGAAAAAACCGAATTGATTTCAAATGATTTATTTTCCAGCTGCGCAATGGATTCTTCGGTAATTTTGAAGGGAGTTCCTAATGGATACACAATCTCGGCCACAATCCAATCACTTTCCCCTTTTTGAAAAAAAACGAAGGGAACATAGCCGCCGGCAATGATGCCCAGGCTGATAATCAGCACACCGATACCAATCGAGAAGGTAAAGTATCTGTTTTTAACCACATATTTAATGGCCGGGGAATAGAACCGGTCAATCACCGTCTGAAGTCCCTTTTCTATTTTTTTTTGGAGGCGTTCGTGCCAGGATGTTATTCTGCGGTTTTTCTTCTCGGATTGAGTCAAGGCATGATGCAGATGGGAGGGCAGTATAATCAGCGCTTCTCCGAGGGACACGATCAGGATAATGATTACGGCCATGGGCATGACCGCGATGAATTTTCCCATTATGCCGGTAATAAACAACAGGGGCGCAAACGCGACCACCGTCGTGCTGACCGCCATAATCACCGGTCCGCCGACTTCATTTAATCCGTCGATAACCGCCGCGCTCGGAGATTTACCCCTGCTGTAATGCGAATAGACATTTTCTCCCACAATAATGGCATCATCCACCAGGATACCGAGGGTCATAATAAAGCCAAAAAGGGAGATCATATTAATTGTCTGATCAAACCCGCTCAGCACCATGAAAGCGCCCATAAAGGCAACCGGTATTCCGAAAGCAACCCAGAAGGCCAGGCGCAGATTCAGAAAAAGGGCCAGGGCAATAAAAACCAGCGCAATACCCTGCAGTCCGTTGCGCAGCATCAGGTCAATCCGGCCTTCAACCATCGTGGATATATCTCCCCAGACGGCGATTTGAAGGTCTTGCGGCAGTTTATCTTTGTGAGTCTCAACATAACTGCGGGCGATTTCTGAAATTTCAATGATATCCTGCTCGCTGGTCCGGCTGACCTGGACAATGACAGCCGGCTTTCCGTTAAACCGCGTCTTAATATCTAAATCCTCAAATCCATCGATGACCCTGGCAACCTGCCCTAGCCTGACCACCGTACCGTCATTTAAAGTAATCAGGGGGATTTGCTCAAATTCCCGTCCGGTGTAAAGCTGACCTTTGGCCCGGATCAGGATCTCGCCCTGCGCTGTTTTAATTTTGCCTCCCGGCAGGTCGATGCTGCCGGCTCTCACGGCACTGACGACTTGATCAAACGAGATACCGTAGCGGCGAAGATCTTCTTCAGACACTTCCACCGAAATTTCGTAATCCCGCACGCCGACCAGATCAATTTGAGTAATTGATTCGGGTTGCTTGAACCTGAAGCGCTTCAGTATCGCAGCAATGATGTCTTGAATAACACCTGAGCCTTTATTGGGAGCCATTTTGGCTACCAACAGGTCATCTCTTATTTTTTCAGCAACCTGACGCATGCGTTTTTCAGAGACATCCCCGAACACTGCCACCGAGATGGTCGGATCCTGGTTGATAATTTCCATCACCACCGGTTCTTCGGCCTCATCGGGAAAGGTGTCGATCCGATCCACTTCCGCCTTGATCTCATCCAGAATTTTCCGGACATCGGCGCCCGTTTCAAGCTCTGCAAGGACACTGCCATTTCCCTCGCGTGCGGTAGATATCAGACGTTTAATACCTTCAATACTCTGGATTTCCTCCTCGATCTTAATACAGATCCCCTCTTCCACCTCCTCCGGACTCGAGCCGGGATAAGGGACGGAGATATTGATCATATCCAGCGAGAACTGCGGAAACATTTCCCGCCGCATCTTTATCACCGTAAAAATACCGGCCATGATGATAAAGATCATGACCAGATTGACGGTGACGTTATTTTTGATGGACCAGTTGCCGAGAGCGCGCATAAGTAAGTTATTGGTTATTAGTTATTCGTTATTGGTAAGTCGGCCATTCAAGTAACTGATGAATCCATTTAGAAGTGCCAGCGCATTGGAGATTTTATCTCGACCTAGTTGATACTCTTTTTGGCTGATGAATCCTTCATCTAGCGAAGTTATTAAATCATCAATAAGCTCAAACAGGGAACCGCGGCTGATTCGGCAAAATTGTATATTTTCTCGGTAATGAAATCGACCGAATCCCTCCGCGATGTTTTGCGTCGTCGATCTGGCTGCTCTTTTCATATTATCAATAATGGAATATTTCTCTTCTTTTGGATAACTTTTAACGAGATCCACAATGAATAATCGTACTTCACGACAGGCCTGCCAACACTGCAAATCTTCGAATGTTTTAAATGAGTTATCGCCCAAAAGAATCAACGGGATATCGAATTAGCAAATCCGGCTGATTGATAAAGTGTCGATATCTAAGATCGGATTTTTTCCTTTTCTACTAATAACAAATAACAAGTAACCAATAACTACTGTTCCTTCAGCCTCACGCTCATCCCGTCGACGGCTCCGGTTAAGGGGGTGCTGATGATCTGATCGCCTTCTGACAGACCTTCGTTGATAATCACCGAATCCTTATAACTGCGTAAAATGCCGACATCTTTTATTATCAGGTGATCGTCTTTTAGAGTATAGACAACGTCGCCCGGATAAACCACATGGCGCGGCAGCACAAAGACGTGATTGACCGCTTCACCTTTTATCTTGATGGTGACGAACATTCCCGGTCTGAGACGAAAACCACCATCTGACGCTTCGGCGTTGGCCGTATCATCGACTTCGATTACGACCGGTAAGGTTCGGGTTCTCTCATCCATTCTGGCCTTCACCCTGGCGACACGTCCCTGCCAAACCTGCGGATCGCCGGTGTTTTTAAATATTATGTCAGCTGCAACATATGAATCTTCACCGATACCGGACGGCAACCATTTAAATTCCCGGGTTGGGATATTGACCTCGATATCCAGCTCGCCGGCCTTGTAAATACTTCCCAATTGTTGTCCCACATTCACATGCTGACCCACCTCAATCGATTTTTCAAGCACCCAGCCGTCAAAGGGGGCGCTGATTCCGGACCGTTCAAGATCCAGATTAGCCTGTTGATACATAACTTCCGCCATTTCCCGGGCGGCTATCAACTGTTCCTTCTGAGGACCGATTAATGCCAATTGATTTTCTAGGGTCTGGAGACGCTCGCGGCTTGCCAGATAAGCCTGTTCGGCGCGATCCATCTGGGATTGGGCAATCACTTTTCTTTCAATCAGCTTTTTTAAGCGCAGATATTCATTCTTGGACAAAACAACATCAGATTTGGCAATTTTAACGCGATATCCGAGATTGACGACCTCCTGTTTGAGACGCTTGAGTTCCGCCTCAGATTCCTTGATCTGGACTTTACGCCGCTTCACTTCCAGACTGTAGGTCCGGGGATCGATTTGAATGAGGCGGGTTCCTTTTTCAATAAAACTGCCTTCCTTAAAAGCCGGATATATATCGACAACTTGTCCTGGGACCTGAGCCACCAGTTTTAGTGACTCACGGGGCGCTACGGTGCCGAAAGATTCCACGACCATTTGAATGTTCTCGGCCCTGGCTGGAAATACCTCAACCAGGCGTCCCTTCTGATCCGGTACCTGGCGCTCGGCCTTGGGCCGCATAATGACTAAAGTCGCCGCGATCACAAGCGCCACCAGCAAAACCAGAAAAACGCGTATCGTTTTAAACAAACCACCTTTTTTCATACAATATATTTCCCTGAGGATGCTTCAAGCTTCTGGAACAAACAGCAGTATTATTTCACGAAACGTCACAAATTTATAACAGGGTTAAGAATAGCAAAGGATTTTTACACCATTTAGATATATTTAACAATCAAAAACTTCAGAAATAAAACTTTTTAGAAATAAATCTCAAATTCTCCGTTGAAATTTTCCAACTCGTTTTCAAAAAGAACCGCCTGCTCCGAAACGGAAACAGGCGGTTATTAAATATCATATCGTGATAGTCCGTTTAAAATATTTATTGGCAAAATATATTTTAATATAAAAAAGGGCTACTCAAATAAATGCCTAAATTGTACCAAAATAAAAACATCTGAAATATTGGCATCGCTGCGCTCTATCTATTTTCCATATGAGCGATGATTAGCCGGCTTTATTCTATCAGTTAGTTTATTTGTATCATAAAATTGCTTGTAATTCCGTTATCATAAAAGCGATAGAATACCTCAATTTTAGGCATTTTGAAACTTTAGGCATTTTCTTCCCGGAGTTTATTTGCTTTCCTGTATTTTTTCGGTCAGCACCGGGACAAATTCAAGCAAATCCTGTACCACACCCACATCAGCCACCTGAAAGATAGGTGCTTTCGGATTTTTGTTGACCGCCACGATGTAAGGGTTGCCTTTGAGCCCACCCAGATGCTGAAAGGAGCCGCTGATACCCAATGCCAGATAGACCTTGGGTTTAACGGTCTGACCGGAAGTTCCCACCTGTCGCGATTTTTCCAACCATTTGGCATCCACGATCGGTCGTGAACAGGAAACCACAGCGCCCATGGCCTCGGCCAGTTCATCGGCGATTTCGATATTGTCCTCATCTTCAATCCCGCGACCGACAGAAACGAGAACGTCCTCTTTGGTAATGTCGACATCACCGACTTCGGCTTCGACGACTTCAAGAAAACGTCGACCGACCGTAAGATCCGGGATATCCCCGGATTTATCCACCACCTGGCCGTCGGCGGCGGCTCCGGATTCCTCGACCTGGAAAACACCCGGACGAATATTGATGACGGCGCCGGCGGATATGTCACAACTCGAATGGGTGCTGACCTGTCCGCTGAATTCCTGCCGGATGACTTTCAGGGTGTCGCCTTCCAACCCATCAAAGGCCACCACGTCGGAAATGAAGACGGAATCTAATTTAATGGACAGTCCCGGGCTGAGGTCCATGCCGAATGTGTCATGGGCAACCAGCACAACGGCATCCTGCGGCAGTACATTCACCAGCAGTTTGCGAATCGCTTCGGCATTGGGGTATGCCAGCGCTTCATTATCGAATTTCCAAACTTCCTTATAAGCGGCCGCCACTTCGCTGCAAACGGCATCGAGGTCGGATCCCGCACCGGAAACGATTGCCGTGGGCGAGGCATCCGGAAAAATTTTTCCGGCCGCAACAGCCAGCTCCTGGGCGGAATCGTCGGCCTTACCTTCTTTATGTCTGATATATGCAAAAACCTGTCCGGTCATTATTTAATCCCTCCTTTGGCTTTTAAGAGATCGATCAATTTTTCGGCCACTTCTTCCATGCTGCCTTCCAGGATCTCGGCGCCTTCACCCAGTTCGGGCAAGAAATAATCCAGCCGCTTGACCCGGGCACCGGCCGCGCCCATCGAATCGGCGGCAAGCCCGAGATCAGCGGCTCCCCAGACGGGTATCTCTACGGAGGCAACTTTGCGAATTCCTCGAATCCCTACGTAGCGTGGCTCGTTGATTCCGGTCTGAATCGAAAGTACGCAAGGCAGGTCGATTTCGCTCATTTCCTGATTGCCGCCCTCGATTTCACGTCCGACCTTCAGTTTTTTGTCATCCAGGGTTTCAATGGAGTTGACGACAGAGGCATAAGGCACATCCAGCATAGCGGCCAGCATGCCGCCAATTTGACCAGCCCCGTCATCGGCCAGGGCACCGGTGAGGATCAGATCATAGTTGCCCTTATCCACTGCGGCTTTTAGCAAAGTTGCAATTCCTTTGCCATCGGATCCTTCGAAAGCGTCGTCTGACAGCAGGATCCCATGGTTGGCTCCCATGGCCATTTCTCTTCGGACCACTTCTTCAGCTTCCTCGTCACCGACGGAAATAACCGTCACGGATCCGCCGACCTTGTCGACGATTTGAATGGCTTCCTCGACCGCATAGTTGTCCCACTCGTTCACCGAATATACGAGATCATCACGCTCGATATCGCTGCCGTCGCCGGCAACCTCGATCTCATTTTCGGCGGTATCGGGAACGCGTTTGACACAAACTAGAATCTCCATCTTTTTCCTCCGGAAATGTTAGTGGTTAATAGTTATTGGTTGTTTGCTAAAAGATAGAATGCCTCAAATATTCAATCTTCATTCTTCAATCTTCAATAATAAGGTGCTGCTCAATCAGTTCACACAAATCAATCGCCTCCATCTCCCCTTCAAGTCCGGCGACTTTTATCGCATCTTCAATATTCACCAGACAAAAGGGACAGGCCGTCACAATCACGTCGGCACCGGCCTTTTTGGCCATCTCAACCCGGATGACCCCCATACGCTGTTCTTCTTCGGGCTCGTAAAACAGCATCAGACCGCCGCCCCCGCAGCAAAACGATCTATCGCGGCAATTGCCCGCCATTTCTACCCGATTTAATCCCGGGATGGTATCAACGGCGGCCCGGGGATCATCATACAGGCTGTTGTGGCGCCCCAGATAGCAGGGATCGTGGTAGACATATGTCTTGCCGGTATCCGCCACCGGCTTGAGGCGAATTTTTCCCGCCTTCACATTGCGCACGATGGTCTGACTGATATGCTCCACCGGCGGCAGGCCACTATAATCTTTGTTCAATGCATTATAGGCATGCGGGTCGGCTGTCACAATGTTCTCAACGCCGGAATTTAAAATTGCATCCGTATTTTGATCCTTTAAATCCTGGAATAGCATTTCTTCACCAAATCGGCGAACTTCGTGACCGCTGTCCTTTTCGGCCTTGCCCAGAATTCCGAAATCAATGCCGGCGGCATTGAGTATCCTGGCGGTTGCCCGGGCGATTGCCTGCATGCGGTCGTCAAAAGACGATATACTGTCAACAAAGTAGAGGGTTGCGGCAGTCTTACCTTTTTCAAGAATTTTCACGGGAGTTTCCTCGGCCAGGTCCTTGGTCCAGTCAGCCCGCTTTTTTTCCATTTTGCCCCAGGGGTTTCCCCGTTTTTCGAGCGCACTCAGCGGTTTCTGGAGTGACTGGGGTACCAGGCCTTCATCGACCATACCGCGCCTTAAATCCACCATTTTGTCGATGTACTCGATGGTAACCGGGCACTCCTGCTCGCAGGCGCCGCAGGTGGTGCAGGACCAGATCTCATCCTCACTGTAAATGTCGCCGATCAAAGGCTTGGATGGTCCGCCGTTGCTGCCGATCCACGGATAATGCTTAAATGCATAATCGCGCCCTTTAATGGAGATAAACCGCGGCGAAAGGGGACGGCCGGCGGCATTGGCCGGGCAGTGATCGGAGCACCGGCCACAATCGACACAGGTGTAAAAATCAAGCATGTGCTTCCAGGTGAAATCCTCAAATACCTTGACCCCGAAGGATTCCAGGTCATCCAGCTTATCGTCGTCAATCCCGTATCGCACCGGCTTTACATTGCCCCGGTCAAGGCGCATGAAAAATACGTTGAAAATGGAAATTATCACATGGAAATGCTTGCCCATGGGCAAAAAGCACAGGAAGAAGAAAAAAGTTATCTCATGGATAAAATAGCTAACCGAATGCACGCCCTGCAGCGCAGCAAGCGAGGAGCCGCTTAACAGATGCTTAAAAAACCACACCAGGGTCACCGGTGCTGTATATTCAGCATGCAATCCCTTGTGAGTCTGGGCTGCAACCAGGCTGGCCTCGAACAGGCTCTCGGATATCACCAGCGCCGCAATAAGTCCCAGTACCAACAGGGCTTCCCAGGTATGGTCTTTGCCGTACTGCGGCGGCACGGCATAGCGGGCCGGTTTAAAGATTGCGCGCCGCACGGCGGCGATGGCCACCGCAATCAGAATCCAGGTCGTGGCATAATCTTTCAACACATTGTAGAAGGCACCGAACGATCCGCTGAAACCGGGCAATTGAAAGCCATCCACAAACCCGATAAACATCAGTTGGGTGGAGCGGGCGCCGACAATTAAAAAGCCGGCAAACAGGAAAATATGAACCACACCGGGCAGCATGTAGCGCGGGTGCCGCCACTGGCCCAGCCAAATCTTAAGTACCGAGCGGATCCTTTCCGGAATCCGATTAAACCGATCGTCCGGAGCTGCTTTAAGAAGCGGCGTCAGCCGCCGAAAAATGATATAGGCAAATGTGCCGATCCCGATCAGCGGAATCAGAATATAAATAATATTTGCAGGAATACCAAAAATCGTGGCAGAAGCCGGAGAAATTAACGCAGGTTCCATATATCTATTTGAATCTCCCTTCGGTAAAATATTTGATCAAACCGAGTTTGAACGCAAGGGGCTTGCATATCACGATTAAACCGTTGAGACAAGAGTTAAACGAGCGGCCCTGCGGGCCTTGAAGAGCGCTTCGCTCAAGGAGCGTTTCACTCTCAGAGCGCTGACGTTTGAGGCAAAAAAACTCAAGTTCCGTAGGAACGCTCCTCAAGCGAAGCGCTCCTTGAGCGGCGCAACGTGCCTTTGCGCTCCTCAAGGCCCGCAGGGCCCGCAGGGCCGCTCATCCTTTATTTCCCCCCGAAGGCATCCTCCGATATATCCACCGCTTCGCTGCTGGTCGTAAGAATGGCATTCATCTTGCCCAGGGTGACCGGCACCATACAATTGGCAAAAAACTCGGCGCTCTTCAGCTGACCATCATAAAAAGTAGCGTCCTTTTTCTTGGCGCCGCCATCCAGCTTTTCCGCAGCCAGGGTTGCGCGCCACAAGAGCAGCCAGAACATGACCACATCCCCGCAAACCTCCATGAACGGATAAGCGTGGGCGAACGCGGCCATCAGCCGGGGTGACATGGCTGTTTTACCCAGATGCAGGGCGACTTCACCCAGTTTGTTCAAGGCAGCTTCCAGTTTGCCGGCGCAATTTTCGACGCGCGGATTGGCCTTGGCGGCGGCAATCGTCTCCTGAATCTCACCCATCAAATCCATAATCGGTTTGCCCTGGTTCATGCCGAGCTTGCGCCCCAGAAGATCCATGGCCTGAATGCCGTTGGTTCCCTCGTAAATCGGGGTAATCCGACAGTCCCGCAGAAGCTGTTCCATGGGGTATTCCTTGATGTAGCCGTATCCGCCGAATATCTGAACACCCAAATTGCAGACGTCGAAGGCCCGGTCGGAGACGTAGCCTTTGGCGATCGGGATCAGCAAATCGATAATACCCTGATATTTGGCCTTCTCATCGTCACCGGCGGCGACATGGATTCGGTCTTCACACATGCCGACGTAATAAAGCAGGCTGCGCATCCCCTCAACGTAGGCTTTCATGGTCAACAGCATTCGCCGGACATCCGGGTGCTGAATAATCGGAACCCCCGGAGCGCTCTTGTCCATCATGTTCATCAGGTGCCGCCCCTGGACCCGCTGCCGGGCATAATTGACGGCATGCATGTAGGCCGCACTGGCACAGGAAAATCCCTGAATTCCCACCAGCAAACGCGCTTCATTCATCATCAGAAACATGGACCGCATCCCTTTATTTTCTTCTCCCAGGAGCAATCCCCGGCAGTTGCCCTTGCTGCCGAGGGACATAGAACAGGTGGCGTTTCCATGAATCCCCATTTTCTCTTCCACCCCGGTGCAAACCACGTCGTTCGCCTCGCCCAGACTCCCGTCGTCGTTGACCCAGATCTTGGGTACGAGAAAAAGGGAAATGCCTTGAGTGCCTTCCGGCGCGCCTTCGATACGCGCCAGCACCGGATGAATGATATTTTGCGCCAGATCATGCTCACCGGAAGAAATAAAAATCTTGTTGCCCGTAATCGAATAGGTTCCATCCTCGTTTTTCACTGCCGAAGTGGCCAGGGCCCCGACATCGGAGCCGGCCTCCGGCTCGGTCAGCAGCATGGTGCCGGTCCATTCCCCGGTATACATTTTCTTGAGAAAAAGCGCTTTCTGTTTATCGGTCCCGAAGGCATCAACCAGTTTGCCGGCCCCGTGGGTCAACCCGGGATACATCATAAAGGCAAAATTGGCCCCATTCATGTAATCGCTGGCCGCCAGCGCCACGGTGCGCGGCATGCCCTGGCCGCCCCATTCGGGATCTTCAATCATGGCCAGCCATTCACCTTCTTTGAATAGCTCCCAGGCCTTATGAAAAGACTCGGGAACCGTTACCTGCCCGTTTTCAAATTTAGTGCCTTCCCGGTCACCCTCCTCCTGGGTGGGTAAAATCTCCTTGATCGCCAGGTTGCGGGCTTCAGATACGATTAGATCAACGGTTTTTTTGTTGAATTCGGCATAAATGTCATGTTTGCTCAACTCTTCAACGCGCAATTGCTCGTGAAGGACAAAGTCAACATCCCTTCGATCTGCGATTTGCTGTGCCATTGTTTACCTCTCCCTGTATGTGAATTGAAAATTGTAGCTGGATTTCAGATTAACGTCTCATTAGCTATTCAACTTTCGGTGCTTACCTTTGCTGTTTCCTGACACCTGAAACCCGACACCTGAAACCATATATTGTCTTTACGGCTGACCTTCTCACTCTAAATTCTCGGTCGCATTCCGTGTTCCTCCGGGGTGATTAGATTTAATCAGAAGTTCCGATCCCCCTTACAAACAGCTCAACCAGCGGGTCTGCCATGGACACCAGGTCATACGCTTTCTCCGAATGCAGCCAGGTATTAATCACCTCATCGACGCCGCCCAGAACGAATCGCTTTACCAGGCCGACATACAGGTCTTTGCGAATGCGGCCCTCCTGTTGACCCAATTCCACGATTTCCGATATCAAGTCCTGATACATCTGGGCCATCTCTCTGATCTGGGACTCGGCCAAACGGCTGTTCTGGTGGGTTTCCACCTGATACACCACCGCCATGTCCCGATCCTGCTGAAATTCGGTCAGATGCCGCCGGATGAGATTGCGCAGTTTATCCAGACTGTTTTCCGCTTTTTTAACATCCGCTCGAAATCGATCAAACACCTGCTTGGTTCGGAAGCTGAAAAATTGCACCAGAATGTCATCTTTATTTTTGAAATAAAGATAGATGGTACCGTCAGCCACCCCGGCCTCTTTGGCAATCTGGGCCACTGTTGACTGGTAAAACCCCTGGCGGGCAAATACCTTGACCGCTGCTTCCAGAATGAGATGATATTTGTTATTTTTATTATTTTTATTGATTTAAACCCCCTACTGCAAACCGCCTGATCTGTATTATGAATGATTGTTCATTCATAATACAGGTCGGCTTAAGCCTTGTCAAGTTTTAAATCGGTGAAACCATATTTGTTTTAATATATACAATTTTAGTAAGTTATAATAATTTCAATTAATATTATTCGCATAGTTCAGTAATTAATCTTCAAAATTAAAGGTTAAGAATTTATGAATAATCATTCATTATCATTGCCGGTCATGTTATCTGGCTTGTCAAACGCAGCACAAAAGAAAAGGCGCGCCACGACCTTTGATCAACAATATTTTCCGGTGGTGTTCGAGGGAGGGTTATGAAAAATGAGCGAGCTTATTTGGAGGTATATGACAAGGAACCGGATGCTTTCAATGCATTGAGGCAGGGCGAGGTTGAGGTGGTGGTCTATGATGCCCCGAACCTGCTGTATTATGCCAACAACGAGGGTAAAGGCCTAGTATCGCTTGTCGGCAAGATTTTTGAACCACAGGATTGTGTTCTGGCCTTCCCCGGGGCCGTCCTTTGTGCGAAAAGATCAATCGCGCCATACTCAGGCTGGCGGAAACCGGTGAATTGGACGCATCAAGGCAAATTGGTTCGGCGATAAAAGCAGCCGCTAAGGAAATGAAACCCGAACCAGTATCCGGTCCCCAAGGCCTATCTCCGGGAGAGGCTGATAAGAGTCGATTTCTCCCAAAAGACATGGCGTTGGAATTGGTGGACTAATGAAATTATTGAATGAGAAAAAAAATCATCAAGAAATACGATGACAACGCAGAGGTAATTACATGAAAAATTTTTCGCCGAAGTGAGCAACATACTCATCGATCTCTTTGGCAAAATGTTCCAGGAATTTATCCATCTTGTTGCCTTCATGCTGCAAAACTTTTTCAGCAATATTTGAAGCTTTGGCATAGACCTTTTCGAAATCTTGATCTGCCAGGCCGCTGATTTCTTTGGCTTCTTCTTTGGTGATATGACCTGCGTGAGCAAAAGCCGATGCGAATACGCCGGTCATGTGTTTAACTTTCTCTTTAGCCATTAACTCCTCCTTTTAGGAAAGTGATAATATCCCGATATTCCGCCAATGCGAAACCACGAAATACCCAAAAATAATTTTTAAAGTACTATAGACGAATTCTTCAAAAGTCAAGGCTCATCCTTCTGCGCCAGTTTTTTCTGAATATAGCTTAAAATATCATGCCCGGTGGAATTGCGAGGGTGTTTTTCAACCATCTGCTCGGCAATAGCCCTGGCTTTGAATAACTTTCCACTTTTCAAGTAGTGGTCGGCCACGGCATACAAATAATCCAGGTTGTCCGGTTCAATCTCAAGCGCTCCCAGCAAAGCGGCTTCCGCTTCCATATCCCGCTTCAAATGCTGCTGCAGCAATCCAAGGTTGTAAAGCACCCGCGCCCGGCCCGGCAAACCTTGGGCCGCTATCTCAAGATGCCCGGCAGCGTCATGGTATTTTTTCTTTTCCGCCAGCAGCAGACCCAGTGAATAGTGCACCTCATAAAGTTCGGGGTGCTTGTCGACGACCTGGCGCAGCAAGGCCTCCGTTTCATCCTGGCGCCCCATCTGATTATAGAGCATCGCCAGATTGACTTTGGCCGGGTAAAATTGATCATCAATGCGCAGGGCACCCCGGTAAAAGTCCACCGCTTTTTGCGGCTGACGGAGATTGGCATAAACATTCGCCAGGTTGTACCGGGCAAAGGCAAAATCAGCCGAATATTCCATGGATTCCTGATATTCCTGCAACGCGGCATGATAGCGCTTTTGCTGGCTGCCGTCCAGTTGCGGGGCGTTGATTTCAGTCATACGCCGGGCTGCTTCAATGCGAACGGCTTTGACGGGGTCGTATAGCATCGCGGCCAGCAAGGCCGTCTGTTTTTTTATATCGGCACTAATCAGTTGATCAACCGCCGTGCGTCGAATCAGGGCTTCTTCGTCCGCCAATGCCAGTTCATAGGTCCCGTTGCTGTCTGAGGCCGGGTAAGCACCCAGCAGCGACAGCGCCGTGGCCCGCACGATCACCGGATATAGCGGATCGACGGCCAGTTTAGCCAGATTTTTGGGGGCCCCTGGCAGATGTCTGCGCCCGGCATCGATAATGGTTCCGTAATGGCCGCGCCGGCCGGGACCATACCATTTGGTGATAATTTCATCGGCCCATTGGTTGCTTTTATCCTGGTGGCAGCCATTACAGGCGTTGGGGACGCCGAGCTTCAGGCTTAGATCGGGCCGCGGTATGCGTAAGCTGTGATCCAGTCGGTAATCAATGCCCATATAAATGCGCCCCGGCATGTGGCACCGGACACACTCGGCGCCGGTCCCCACCTCAAACTGCACTTGGCCCTCGGCGGTCTTGATCGGCTCGCCGTTTTCGCCTTTATTTTTGTGAAAATGATGGGCCCGGGTATCATATACCGCTGCTCGATGACACTGCAGGCACAAAGCATTGCCGCTTTTGACCGTCTTAATGCTGTGCACGTCGTGGCAGTCACTGCAGCGCACGTCACGGGCATACATTTTGCTCTGGGTAAACGAACCGTAGACATAAACCTCTTCCAGGATCTGACCGTCGGAAAAATACAGATCTTGATCGAGCAAGGACGGCAGCATCGTATCCATCAAATCCGGCTCGGCATGGGTGTAGTCACCCAGTATGGCACGCCGCGCATGACAGGGTGCGCACAGTTGAACCAGTTCGCGCGCGTTAATGCCCGATGTCTGCACCGCCAGTCGGTAATTTACGACGGGCGGCCTGGCCATATCCGGAAGTTCGGCCCACTGCACATGTTCCGATCCGGGACCATGACAGGCCTCGCAGCTGACATCGATTTCCGACCAGGTCGTCCGGTAGGCGTCCGTTGCAAGATTATAATTTTTTTTCAGATTGGTGGAATGGCATTCGGCACACATGCCGTTCCAATTCTGGCCGGCATTGGTCCAGTACAGCCAGTCGGCCGGATCGATAGGGGTCTCCGGATTCAGGTGATACCATTTTTTTTCTCTGGCATCCCAGGCAATGGGCAGGCATTGCAGGCGTCCCCCGCCAAATGGAATCAGGTATTGCTGCAGGGGATAAACGCCGAAAGTAAACTTGATTTCAAAATCAGCCATTTTGCCGCCCGGCCCCCGGGTATGGACAAAAAATCCGCCGTTTTTGCGGTAAAATCGGGTAGTCGCCCCGAAATACTCGAGAACGGCATCGTCAAAATTGCCCAGCACGGTCGCATCATTGGCCTCGGCCATGGCCAGGTCGTGATGAGAGCCCCGCCATCTGTCGTACTCACTTTTATGGCATTCGGCACATTTTTGTCCGCCGACAAAAGCAGCCGGCGCCGGCGGCCCGGCAGACTGCCGATAGTATTTCTGCTTGACCAAGTAAGCCGGTATGGAGAGGACCATAACGAGCGTGGCAATGATTCCGGCTATTTTCCAGTTTTGCATGATAATTTTAGACAGGATAACAGAATCTACAGGATAATAAAAAATCCGTTTACAGTTTATTCTAAAATTCTAAGCTTACGCTTAACATCAACTTTTCTCTCACCAAAATTCAAAAGCAGTCCAACGGCTTTTCTCGTAGCGACAAGATAATTAACTAATTGAACTTCATGAGCTCTAATAATACGTCTGACCGACTTAAGCTCCAAAATTATCGTATCATTGACAATAATATCAGCGACAAAGTCACCCACAATTTCATTATCATAATAGATTTTAATGGGCTTTTGTGAATCCGCAAATAGTCCTGCTTTATTCAACTCAATAAGCATGCATTTCTCATAAACTGACTCAAGAAATCCAAATCCCATTCGATTATATACGCGATAAGCGCATCCTATTATCCTTTCCGTTAGTTTACTATTTTCCATATAGCCTCCTCCAGGCTGTGATCGACGTTTTGATAACTTATTTTTTATCCTGTCTATCCTGTTATCCTGTCAGAGTATTTTCCTGGATAAGTTACCTGTTCTGCTTTAAATTCACTGCGTTTAACCGGTTTGCTGGTGTCAACTTTCACAACATCATTTTCAATCGTTAGCGGAAAAATATCCAGGGCCCTTGGCGCGGGAGGGCTGGCAACATTGCCGGTAATATCAAAGGCCGATGCATGACAGGGACAGGCGAATCGCCTTTCTTTCTCAACCCAGGGAACCGTGCAGCCGAGATGGGTGCATTTGCGCGACAGCGCCAGAAAGCCGCCGTCCGCCAGCCGTGAGAGATAAAACCGGCCGCGCACAAAAGCGGTAACCGAATCGGGTACAAATGTATTGACCTCCCCGGCAGTGACGATGGACTCGGTATTTTCCCGGTGCGCTTCGGGTTTGCCCGGACGTAAAAAGGCAAAAGCAACGGCAATGAACTCCGCCAGCGCCACCAAGCCCAGGGCGTACCAGAGTTTGGTTAGAAAGCTCCTGCGGTTGTTCCCCGTCTGACTTACATCTTCTTTGGCGATTTGTTTTTTTAGCATGCGATTATGATTCCAAATCAAGGTGCCATAATTTGTAATCGAAAAGAGTATATTTTCCTGGGTCGTCATTCCCGCGAAGGCGGGAATCCAGTTTAACCGTGGATATCATCATATAAATCTTTCCAATGCGGATTAGATTCTTCTATCAGCCTTAACTTCCAATTCCTTCTCCACTTTTTTATTTGTTTTTCTCTAATAATTGCATTTTCAGCATTGTCATGAGCTTCGTAATAGACGAGAATCTTCACATTATATTTTTGGGTAAATCCTTCAATCATATTGTTTTTGTGTTGCCACACCCTTTGCACCAGATTAGATGTAACGCCCGTGTATATAGTGCCATTGCGTTTGCTGGCAAGAATATAAACGTAAAACTGTTTCTTCATACTATTTTTCTGGATTCCCGCCTGCGCGGGAATGACAAATCGAATAATCATCGCAATTAAATCAAATCGAAGAGACCTTCCAGCATGTCACCCCGGCCACCCAAGCGCCATCCCTTTCCCGCGAAACCAAATCCCCGTAACCGTCAAAATAACAAACGCCGTCAGCAGACTTACAAATATCGCCTGTACGGCTTCGTTGTTGTTGGTGTTGTATTTTTTCTTTATTATCAAGTAAATCCCAACCAGACCTGCCAGAACTAGTATTAGCGGCAGCAGGCCATTGCTGATCACGACCGGGACCGCCGGCAGCCAGGACGCAAAATCTATGACGTATTCGTCTGCAACAATGCCCAGCAAGGTCAGGATTGCGGCGACGACCGCAGCGGCGACGGCCGTCTTCCGGCCTTGGTGAGAGGCAAACCAGACGCCGGCGGTTTCGGCATCATATCGGAGGTAAGGCAGAAGAAATAACAGCCCCACGATTGCCGCCGGTATGATCAGCACCGCGAACAGGGGATGGAAATGCAGCAGCAATTCCTGCAAGCCGGCAAAATACCAGGGGGCCTTGGTGGGATTGGGGCTGAGCCCGGGATTGGCCTTGGCTTCCAGGGGGGCGTTGAATAAGACCGCCAAAAACAGAATCAGGGCCGCCAGCACTGATGCCACCACCAGTTCTCGAACAACGAGGTTGGGGATGGTTGCCACCGACTCACCCCGGTCTTGCGAATCATCATCCGGTTTGCGCGGGATAACCAGGCCGCCGGCTTTGCGCACCCGCCAGAAGTGAAACGGCATGAGAATTAAGAGGGCGGCGGGGATGACCGCCGTGTGGATGGCAAAAAATATCGACAGGGTCGCCGGCCCGATTTCGGTTCCGCCCCGGATCAGCCTTTGCACGCCCATACCGATTCCGGGAATGTATTCCAGCATGCCGGTGCAGATGGTAATCGCCCAGAAGGCCAGCTGATCCCAGGGCAGTAAATATCCGGTAAAATTTGATGCCAGGGCCAGCAGAAACATTACCAGCCCGATGATCCAGTTGAACTGCCGGGGGGGATAAAAGGCACCGCTGAAAAATACCCGTAAAAAGTGCAGAAAAACCACCAGCAAGAGCGCGTTACCGCTCCAGTGATGAATGTTGCGGATCAACTGGCCGAAATAAACCACGTTTTGCAGGCGGACAATCGATTCATAGGCTCGATCGGGCACCGGCTGATAGGTAAATTTGAGCATCAGGCCCGAGATAAAAAGCATGCTCACCAGCACGACCGCCATCCCGCCAAGGCCCCAGGTCAGCGTAAATCTAAGCGTGCGCTCCGGCACCGTTCGCGGCCGAAAGTGCAGCAGCAGGCCGTTGAAAAGCTGGCGGTAACGCTCCCGATCGATGCGGCCATGGTAGGTTCCGGGAAAGATGGAATACCAGATTCGCTGCAAAAAATTAAGTCGATCCGATCTCACGTCTTGAAGCGGCATTGGCACCTTAATGGCTATCTTTGAGCCCGCCAGAGGCGGATTTACAACATTTTGCGGTTCCGCCTTGGCGCATTATTGAGATAATTTTGCTAGTTTTGTATCGATTGAATATTTTCGATTGAATTTGAATATCCTATCGGCGTTATCCAGTCAATAGTTTGCCGCTTTCAAAGCGCAGTTTCGAAAGGATATTGGCGGAAGGGCGTTTTATAAAATGGTCACGAAAACACACAGGCAGCATACGACCATCAAAGCAACCCAGTCTTTTTTGCCGGCAGTCAACTCCGGATCCGTTCGGTGTTCCGTGAAAGCTCTGGCCTCCATGGCAGCGACCAGATCATCCGCGCGTTCAAATGTTCGGCGTATCAACGGAAAACCAAATTTGCTCAATCGATATACCGGATTTTTTCTGTTCTCCACGGCCCGGGCTTTCTGGGCTTGCGCAGTTTCGCGAGCCTGGTCTAAAATCACCGGCATAAAACGCATGATCAACCCCATCATGAGGGCAACTTTTTTTTCAGGAATAAATGGAACGGGTTTTAAAAACCACTGGACGGCCGCCTTGATGGCCGAAGGCGGGGTGGTTGAGATAAATACAAATCCAAGAATAACAATAAGGACCAATCGCCAGCAAACCAGGATGCCATTGGTGATGCCGGGAATGGAAATGGTGATGTATTTAAGATAGATTAGCGGAGTTTCGTCGGTTGAAAGTACCCGGGCTACAAAGATCAATAAAAGCAAAATTAAGAAGTAGCGCAGTTCCTTGAACCCCGAGGCCAGCGGCAGGCGGGCATAGAAAATGACACCCAATAATAGGACGGTCAACAATCCCAGCCCCCGGAGATATAGGTTCAAACTAACCAGGCTCAGAAAGATAATCGAAATTATTTTAAACCTTGGATCTATCCGGTGCAGCGTGGAATGCCCGGCAATGTAGCTAAAGGCGGTCAATTCAGCCATGATTCGGCCGCCAGCCCCATTCGGAAGGTGCAGGGTTTACGAACGCCGAATGCTTCGACGTCAGCCATAATCTCGGCCGGTTTTCCGTCTCTCACAATTTTGCCGCCGTGCATTAAGATCAACCGATCCGCATGCGCAATGATTTTTTCCAGATCATGCGTGGTTACGATAATCGTATGGCCTGATCGGTGCAGCACCAGGATCTGCTGCAATATCTGTTTGATGCCGGGATAGTCCATGCTTGAAAAGGGTTCATCAAAAACTATAACCCTGGGCTCCATGGCGAGAATACCCGCGATGGCCAGGCGACGTTTTTCACCGCCCGAAAGCAAGTGCGGTCTCTGATGGGCAAGAGTAGACAAGCCGACCGCTCGCAAAGCCATCAGGACTCTATTTTGCACCATATCACGTTCCAGGCGCAGGTTCTCCGGTCCAAAAGCCACGTCTTCGTAAACGGTTTCACCGACAATCTGACTGTCGGCATCCTGAAACATCATCCCTACCAATTGCCGGGCCTGCAAAAGATTTCGCTCCACGCTGATGCCGGCCAGGCGAACCGTACCGGAAGTCGGCAGGAGCAAACCGTTAAGATGCCTCAACAAGGTGGTTTTGCCGGAACCATTGAGACCGGCAATGACTACAAAGGATCCTTGCCGGATGTTGAGGCTAATGTTATCAACACCCAGAGTGCCGTCGGCAAAGCGATGACTGAGATTTTCGATTTCAATGATGTTCATGGAAAATTGTAAGTGGTAAGTTGTTTGTTGTATACGGTGTTACGAGTTTCGCAGTTAATGCAACGTTAGACTTTCTTTTGCATTGATCCCGCAACCCGATACTCGGAGGCTGCAACGCGAACGACCGGTCTCAGGGCTCTGGCTATCAGGGCTGCTGCAGCGATCTTGATGGCATCGCCGATCAGAAAGGGGTACATTCCCACGGTCAACGTTTTGGTCCATGTCATGCCGGTCAGAATTTTCAGCCAGGTCACGCCGCAGGCATACAAAACAATGGTTCCGCAGACCATTGCCAGAACATCATAGCCGATTCGCGCCGCCGCTTTCTCCGAAATATACCCCACGATAAAAACAGCCGGCAGATAGCCGATCAGGTAGCCGCCGGTCGGGCCTATGATGCGGCCGATCCCCCCCATTCCACCGGCAAACACCGGCAATCCCAAGGCGCCCGTCAAAAGATAGACGGCAACACTGGCAAGTCCCCAGCGGCCTCCGAGTAAAAGGCCGGCCAGAAAAACAAACATATTCTGCATGACAATGGGTACCGGTCCGACCGGGATGGCCAGATAAGCGCCGGCCGCCATCAATGCAGCCAGCAGCGAAGCATATACAATCATTCGAAGTTGATTGAATTCTTTCATACTAAGAAGCAGTCTCCATAAATTATTTTTTTCCGGTCCCCGTTGGCCAGCTCTAAAACCAGGGCACCGTTTTCATCCACGTCCACCGCAAGCCCTTCGGATTCTTCGCGCTGGGTTACAATTCTGACATGGCGACCCAGGGTCAGCGTATATTTTTTCCATTCTGATATGACATTTTCAAAAGCGGCATTTTGGATGCGATCGCTGAACCGCTCCAGAAAACGGGCCAGCAGATCCTTTCTTGAAACTTCGCGGCCTGCAATCATTTTCAATGAGGATGCCCCCGGCTCAGCTTCCGACGGATCGTTGTTGACATTAATCCCCATCCCGATGCTGATAAAAAAAACCCGGTCAGCTTCGGCCTCCAGTTCGGAGAGCATGCCCGAGATTTTGCGTTCATCAACCAGGATGTCATTGGGCCACTTGACCCTGGCATCAATCTGAAGCATCTCACGGATGACGCACGCCAGTGTCAGGGAAGCCAGAAAATTAACCCGGAAGCTCAACTGCACGGGAATAGTCGGCCGCAGCACCATGGTAAAATATAGTCCCCCGTCATCGGATAGCCAGCGCCGTTTTAGCCTTCCCCGTCCTTTGGTCTGTCGTCCGGCAATGACCACGGTCAGATCGGGACAGTTTTTTCTGGCCAGATCTCGGGCGATGTCCATGGTCGAAGTGACTTCGGGATAATACAGGATGTTGGCGGCATCACCGGAATATTCCCACGGAAAGAGGATATCCGGCGAGCTGTCCAGGCGGTACCCGCCGGCAGTTGCAAGGATCTGATAGCCGAGATCCTGCAGCTTATGGATGTGCTTCCAGATGGACACCCGCGAAATTCCCAGCGCCGCACTGAGCTCCTCGCCGGATACGACGGTATTCTGTGACCTGAGTTTTTCTAAAATCTGAGCCTTCAAATTTGAACCGTCTCTTCTTGGTTAACCAAATAAGGCCCGCAGGTTAACGAAACCTTTAAAAAAAGTCAACCCCGATCGTTTCAAAATCGGAGGGATTATAGAAAATTCATCTCGAATGGGCAAGTATTTGTCTCCAGGCCTCCAGCCCCATGGTCGCCACCCCCGTTTGCAGGGGGTCATGTAAAAGCCGGGCAGCGAATTTTTGGGCGGCATCAGGGCTCACCCCAAGCGGCATGCCGGGCGCAGCAATATAAGTTTCGGGTGAAAGATCCTGTTCATGAATAATGTCGGCTGAATTTGTGGCGTCGACCAAAAACCGATATTTGGACAATGCCGCGGTTAATTCAGACTCTATTTCAATCTTTATGCCTAGCATTTTGTATAGCGCACTTGCCAGATGACGACTGCGAGAATGGTCAGTATCATATACTGAAATTTTCGCCCCATATTTTGCCACCGTCATTGCCGCACTAAGACCGACAGCGCCGCACCCAATTACCAAAACCCCTTGTCCTTGCAGTCCGCCGGTCATCAGATTCAAGCCGGCCCCAAAGCCTTTTCCTGTGGCTCCGGCATTATCGACGATCCGGCGGCATTCAACATTGAGTGCCACAAAATGATCATCGTCCGACAGGAAAATAATGTCGGCCTGTTTCTCAAAAGCTTCCGCCAGTCCGGACACATCCGAATTCTCGGTCACAAAGGCTTGAAATCCAATGTGTTTCAAAATGTCACGCGTCGTTTCCGAAAATCCGTCAATCACACCTTGGCCCCACCGAATGGGAACCACACCGATTAGAACATCAGGCAATCTATTCACGATGTCTTCTTCATTCAGCCCCACGGCGTAACAGGCAAGGCCTCTTAAGGTGTGCCCCGTCTTTGCAAGCAGTTCCTGATCATATGCGTCCAGACGGGTGCAGATTTCCGATATGTCAGTCGATTGCAGTCTCGTCATGTCCCTTTTTAAATCCTGTCGTTGGGGAAAATGTTAATCAGGAACCGAATCATCGATTTTTTTTATTGAAAAGCGCTTGATAATCTCCTCCATGATTCGATCGCTTCTCACCAGAGCCGAAGACCGATCGGTCTCTGTAATTATCAGGGTCGCCACCCATGATTTTTTGGCGGGATCATAATTGGTGATGGCTTCATCGGCGCCGAAAAAATCTTGCCGCAGATATAGCGGCCCTCCTGTCGACATGATGTGTTCGCCTTTTGTTTCTAACAATTCCGAAGACACCCGAATATGCTCATAGACGGTTCCGCGAAGGGTATCGGTGCCGGGGGCAGATTCTGTGAAATTGTCGCTGAACAGTTTGCCCAGCATGTGAACCACATTTTGGCGCGTCGACCCATAAACCGTTATCGGTGTCTGACTGGGAAGCCGGGCATCTATTTCCAGCACCTTGAAATCCTGCTGATTCAAAATTGCTTCCACATCCATGATACCGCGCAATTGTATGGCCTCGGCAATGGTAAGCGACAGTCTTTCAAATTCCGCGACCAACTCCGGCAACAGCCCTGTCGGCGCGACGACCCGCTTACAATCGTAAATCTCATCCACAAAAAGGTCGGTTACCTGAAGCGCACGATAATGCCCCGGCACACCCATAACTTCAAGGGAATGCAGACTCCCCTCAAGATACTCCTGCAGCACCCAATCCGGCGGAGGAAGAACCGGTGAAAAATAATTTTTCAATGAATCAAAATTGTGGAAAACCTTAATTCCCTTGCTTCCGCTTCCCCTGCTGGGCTTGGCGAGCACCGGAAATCCACAATCCGGCCACGGCACAGGAACCGGCAGTCCCAAATGTTTGAAAAGGCTGTCGGATTTTAATTTGGATGAAGATGTGGCATAGCTTTCCGGATCAAATGCAAAAGGGACACCGGTTTTACGGCTCCAGCGCGTTAGAATAGTTAAAGCATCGTCATCTTCAAGGGCCGGTATAACCAGGTCGACATCAGCCAGAGCCCTGGACAGGTCCTGTTGCGCTGTCACATCAGCTTGGACAAAATAATCACCCAAACCTGATGCCGGGACCTGATCGTTCTTATCAACGACTCTGACCTCCCATCCGGCCTTGTGAGCGAGATAGGCGGCTTCGACGCCCTGCAGCTTTCCGCCGACGACTGCAACTAACAAGGGATTTTCTCCTTCGCTGGATCACCCAAAATTTTTTTGCGGCGATTTTCAACCCAGTTTAAATAATCTTCAGCAGAAGCTGCACGCAAGCCAAGCTTTTCCAGTTCAGAGAGAATACTTCCGGTGGTTCGCCTGGCCGCAGCAATATCCAATGAACTCTGGGCCACACCGGCCAGACCGAATCCTGGCGGAACCAGCGAAGTCACCACATTGGCTCCGGCTGCCAGCCTGCTTTGAAGACCGGCCAATCCGGCTACATCCAACGTAGCCGGCATAAGTCGGTCCGGAAACACCAGCCGCAGGATAGCAATGGTCAGGATTTCCCGCAGAAAATCCGGCGTTTTCAAGTTTTGCATTGGAGTTCCTTGCTGGGGGACAAAACTCATGGCTCTCATCTGGGAAGCTTCCAAGCAACGCATTGCTTCAATCGAGTCAGCAATATCTTCAACATCTTCTCCAACCCCGCAAAGCATGCCCTCTTCGGTTAACAGACCCAGTTGGCGCGCCAGATGTTTTTTTGCTAAACGCGCAGCATAGCTTTGCCCGGGTCTGAGCTTTGTAAACAGATCAGGATTGTGCGTTTCCTGATAACATGCATACCAGCTGGCACCTGCCGCTGCCAGTCTGGAAAGCACGTCATCGGGTACAACCCCCGGTGATACCATGATAGGCAGCTTAGTTGCCTCTCGCACCGCTTTTACCAGCTGAATTAACTTGTCAAAACCTTGCCGGTTATCCAGAAAATATTCCGGGTCTTCTCCCAGGGTCAAATCGATTAGATGTACACCGGAATCAGCCAGCCGGCGAGCCGCCTCAACAATTTCGGACACCTCCTGTCGGTAACGCAATGGATGAGTGTTGGCGCTCCGGTAATAGCAAAAATTGCAATTGTTACGGCAGAATGTGCTGATATAAATAAAACCATAAAAAAAGACCTTGTCACCAAAATGTCTGTGACGCAGATTTCTGGCTGTCTGAAAAATAGCATTAGTTTGCCTGGCTGGCTTCAGGCGCAGAAGGAACGAAATTTCTTCCCGGTTAAGAATTTCTTCCCGGTCGGCCTTTTCCAGTATAGCAGCCAGCTTATGTGAAGATCTGTTTTGATTCATGTTGTCATAGTGATGTATTTTCTGCTTCCAGTAAATAATCAATCGCACATTCCAGCAGTGCCGGCGTTCTCTCGTATAAATCCGGTTTATAAACTCTCTCGGTAAACTTGTGATGATCTTTGCCCCAGGGACCGATGTTAATCACCGGCACGGACAGCGCTTGCATTTCAGCAAAGGGGATGTCGTAGGATTTCTGCCACAACGGCATGTTGGGTCCGATAAAGGGTACGATATTCTCAGCATTTTGCAGGGCCGCATAACTCAGATCCGTAATCCCTTTCATATAATGCGTTATGTTATATTCCTCCTGCCAGCGATCTGCGGCAAACCGGATCAAATGAGCGGTCAGTTTTTCAACCGAAGCGGGCGGACGTTGAAAGTCATCGTCGTGAATCGGCGGGTAATACGGCGGACAAAGCGCAATCACCACCATCGGAGATAAGTCCTTGACGTAGTTCAACGTCATTTCGATGATCTGAAACGTGGCCTCCGGCATATTCAAGCGCTGCTGCTCGATACCGGACACCATTGACGCCACAAATGTGTCGTAAGCCTCCTGAAACGCGGGTCCGGAATCATCCAGGGCCTGCCGGTGAAGTTCGGCAAAGGTTTTGACGTTCACCGTCCAGGACGGAGCCGGCTGCTGCTGATTTTTTTTGCGGCTGTAGGTTGCATGGCTTTGCTGAATTTTTTCAATCACGCGCTCAAATGCGGTTTCGCAGGATGTTTTCAATTTTTGAATCAGTTCAAGGGGTGTCTGTCTGAGATGTATCAGACTCAAGTACCCGCCGGCCGAAAGCGGAATGGAGGCATCATAGACTTCCTTGCGGTCCCGCATGAAGCTCCAGGAGGGCGGCGGCGGGACCTCACCGCGCACCAGGTCGGCATAATCCGTGTTCAGCTCGGTCTGCAGCACGATTTCGGACAACAACAGCACGGGATTGAAGCCCTGATAGATCTGGCCGATATGGGTCTTTTTGCCCCTGACATAGATGACGTTCAGCAGCTTGCCGGCCGAACCGATGTGGAACGTGCCGTATCTGCCCGCCTCCTTTGAATGGGGTTCGGAGTTGATCAGCATCCGGTAGCTCAGCTTGAAGCGGGTCTTTAAATCAAGCAACAGGCCTAAACTGCCGCGCATTCCCACCGACAAAGATTCTTCATCCGGCACCGACAGCAGCAAAATATTACCCTTGAAATCCGGTTGGACGGCATATTCTTCCAGCAGGGCAAACTGGATGGCGGCGCCGCCTTTCATATCTCCGGTGCCCCGGCCGAAAAGCCACTGGCTGCTTGCCAGGTCCCGGCGAACTT
>Ga0210062_1000068_pt1 | contig 27681 bp, 31 predicted proteins | sample Muzzi_CordA_D2_FD_185528 | JGI IMG/M metagenome (GOLD analysis project Ga0210062, IMG submission 185528) | Wetland microbial communities from San Francisco Bay, California, USA, that impact long-term carbon sequestration - Muzzi_CordA_D2 (SPAdes) | ecosystem: Environmental > Aquatic > Marine >...
AGGACAGTCCCGACGCCTGTCCGGATGGCCGCGATGATGGCGGCCGTCCGGAGAGGCGCCCGCGCTGCCCGCCAAATTCGAATCGAGAGAGAAAAGATGGCGCAGACGTTTACCGGTCGCAAGCGCGTACGGAAGTTTTTCGGATCAATCAAAGAAGTGGCGGAGATGCCGAACCTCATCGAGGTTCAAAAGGCGTCGTACGACCAGTTCCTGCTGGTGCGGGAGCCGGTGGGCGGCCGTCCCGACGAGGGGCTGCAGGCGGTCTTCAAGTCGGTTTTCCCGATCTCCGACTTTTCCAATTCGTCGATGCTCGAATTCGTCAAGTACGAGTTCGAGCCGCCAAAATATGACGTCGACGAGTGCCGCCAGCGCGGCATGACCTATGCCGCGCCGCTGAAGGTGACGCTGCGGCTGATCGTGTTCGATATCGACGAAGAGACGGGCGCCAAGTCGGTCAAGGACATCAAGGAGCAGGATGTCTACATGGGCGATATCCCGCTCATGACCAACAACGGCACCTTCATCGTCAATGGCACCGAGCGGGTGATCGTCTCGCAGATGCACCGCTCGCCGGGCGTGTTCTTCGACCACGACAAGGGCAAGACCCATTCCTCGGGCAAGCTGCTGTTCGCTGCCCGGATCATTCCCTATCGCGGCTCCTGGCTCGACATCGAGTTCGACGCCAAGGACATCGTCTATGCGCGCATCGACCGCCGCCGCAAAATTCCGGTGACCTCGCTGCTCTTCGCCCTTGGTCTCGACGGCGAGGACATCCTGAGCACCTTCTACAAACACGTACCCTACAAGCGCGCCAAGGAAGGCTGGCGCGTCCCCTTCGATGCCAACCGGCTCAAGGGCTACAAGGCGGTCAACGACCTGGTCGATGCCGACACCGGCCGCGTGGTGGTCGAGGCCGGCAAGAAGCTGACCGTGCGTCAGGCGCGCCAGCTTGCCGAAAAGGGCCTCAAGGCGCTGCGCATGGCCGACGAGGAGCTGATCGGACACTACGTTGCCGAGGATCTGGTCAACGCCAAGACCGGCGAGATCTTCATGGAGGCCGGCGAGGAGATCACCGAGAAGAACCTGAAGGTTCTGATCGAGGCCGGCTACAAGGAACTGCCGCTGCTCGACATCGACCATGTCAATGTCGGCGCCTACATCCGCAACACGCTCTCTGTCGACAAGAACATGACGCGCGAGGACGCGCTGTTCGACATCTACCGCGTCATGCGCCCGGGCGAGCCGCCGACGGTGGACACCGCCGAGGCCATGTTCCGCTCGCTGTTCTTCGACAGCGACCGTTACGACCTTTCGGCGGTCGGCCGCGTGAAGATGAACATGCGCCTCGACCTCGATGCGCCCGACACCCATCGCGTGCTGCGCAAGGAAGACATTCTGGCGGTCATCAAGACCCTGGTCGATCTGCGTGACGGCAAGGGCGAGATCGACGACATCGACAATCTCGGCAACCGCCGGGTACGTTCTGTCGGCGAGCTGATGGAGAACCAGTACCGCATCGGTCTGTTGCGCATGGAACGCGCGATCAAGGAGCGCATGTCGTCGGTCGATATCGACACCGTCATGCCGCAAGACCTGATCAACGCCAAGCCGGCGGCCGCCGCGGTGCGCGAGTTCTTCGGTTCCTCGCAGCTTTCGCAGTTCATGGACCAGACCAACCCGCTGTCGGAAATCACCCACAAGCGCCGCCTGTCGGCGCTCGGCCCCGGCGGTCTGACCCGCGAGCGCGCCGGCTTCGAGGTGCGCGACGTGCACCCGACCCACTACGGCCGCATCTGCCCGATCGAGACGCCGGAAGGTCCCAACATCGGCCTGATCAATTCGCTCGCCACCTATGCGCGGGTGAACAAATACGGCTTCGTCGAGACGCCGTACCGCAAGATCAAGGACGGCCGCGTCACCGACGAGGTGGTTTATCTCTCCGCCATGGAGGAAAGCCGCTACGCGGTCGCCCAGGCCAACGCGCCGCTCGATAACCGCAACCGCCTGACCGAAGACATGATCGTCTGCCGCCAGGCCGGTGACGTGCATCTCGTGCCGCGCGACAAGGTCGACTACATGGACGTGTCGCCCAAGCAACTGGTCTCGGTTGCCGCTGCGCTGATCCCGTTCCTGGAGAACGACGACGCCAACCGCGCGCTGATGGGCTCCAACATGCAGCGCCAGGCGGTGCCGCTGGTGCGCGCCGAGGCGCCCTATGTCGGCACCGGCATGGAAGGCGTGGTGGCGCGTGATTCTGGCGCCGCCATCGGCGCCCGCCGCACCGGCGTCGTCGACCAGGTGGACGCCACCCGTATCGTCATCCGCGCCACGGAAGAGACCGACCCGACCAAGCCCGGCGTCGACATCTACCGGCTGATGAAATACCAGCGTTCCAACCAGAATACCTGCATCAACCAGCGTCCGCTGGTGAAGGTGGGCGACCAGGTCGACAAGGCCGACATCATCGCCGACGGTCCCTCGACCGATCTCGGCGAACTGGCGCTCGGCCGTAACGTGCTGGTCGCCTTCATGCCGTGGAACGGCTACAACTTCGAGGATTCGATCCTGCTCTCCGAGCGGATCGTCAAGGACGACGTGTTCACGTCCATTCACATCGAGGAATTCGAGGTGATGGCGCGCGACACCAAGCTCGGCCCCGAAGAAATCACCCGCGACATTCCCAACGTCTCGGAAGAGGCGCTGAAGAACATGGACGAGGCCGGCATCGTCTACATCGGCGCCGAGGTGAACGCGGGCGACATCCTGGTCGGCAAGATCACGCCCAAGGGCGAAAGCCCGATGACGCCGGAAGAGAAGCTTCTGCGCGCCATCTTCGGCGAGAAGGCATCCGACGTGCGCGACACCTCGTTGCGCGTGCCGCCGGGCGTGCAGGGCACCGTGGTCGAGGTACGTGTGTTCAACCGCCACGGCGTCGAGAAGGACGAGCGCGCGCTCGCCATCGAGCGTGAAGAGATCGAGCGTCTCGCCAAGGACCGCGACGACGAGCAGGCAATCCTCGACCGCAACGTCTACGGACGGCTCGCCGAGTTGCTCGAAGGCCGCCAGGGCATCGCCGGTCCCAAGGGCTTCAAGAAGGACAGCAAGATCACCCGCGCGGTTCTCGACGAATATCCGCGCGCGCAGTGGTGGCAGTTCGCGTCGCCGAACGACAAGCTGATGGCGGAGATCGAAGCCATCCGCAAGCAGTACGATGAGTCGAAGAAGCTGCTCGAGCAACGCTTCCTCGACAAGGTCGAGAAGCTGCAGCGCGGCGACGAACTGCCGCCGGGCGTGATGAAGATGGTCAAGGTCTTCGTCGCGGTGAAGCGCAAGATACAGCCCGGCGACAAGATGGCCGGCCGTCACGGCAACAAGGGCGTGGTGTCGAAAATCGTGCCGCTGGAGGACATGCCGTTCCTCGACGACGGCACGCCGGTCGACATTGTGCTCAATCCGCTCGGCGTGCCGAGCCGCATGAATGTCGGGCAGATCCTGGAGACCCATCTGGGCTGGGCCTGTGCCGGCCTCGGCTTCAAGATCGGCAAGGCGGTCGAAGCCTATAACGGCAAGAAGGACGTCAAGCCGCTCAGGGACATCCTGAAGAAGGTGTATGGCGACGACGAGACGATCAAGTCGCTCAACGAGGGCGAACTGGTCGAACTCGGCGGCAACCTGGCCCACGGCGTGCCGATCGCGACGCCGGTGTTCGATGGCGCCAAGGAGGCGGACATCGAGACGATGCTCGACCTCGCCGGGCTCGACCATTCGGGACAGGTGACCGTGTTCGACGGGCGCACCGGCGAGGCCTTCGATCGCAGGGTCACGGTCGGCTTCATCTACATGCTCAAACTGCACCACCTGGTGGACGACAAGATCCACGCCCGCTCGATCGGCCCGTACTCGCTGGTCACCCAGCAGCCGCTCGGCGGCAAGGCGCAGTTCGGCGGCCAGCGCTTCGGCGAGATGGAAGTGTGGGCGCTGGAAGCCTACGGCGCGGCCTACACGTTGCAGGAAATGCTCACCGTGAAGTCGGACGACGTCGCCGGCCGCACCAAGGTCTACGAGGCGATCGTGCGTGGCGACGATACCTTCGAGGCGGGCATTCCGGAAAGCTTCAACGTGCTGGTCAAGGAGATGCGTTCGCTCGGCCTCAACGTCGATCTGCACAATTCCAAGCAGTCGCGGCAGGGTCCGGAAACGGCGGAAGCGGCCGAGTAACGATTGGTGTCGCGGCCGGGCTTCGCGCCCGGCCGGCGGCGCGCTGAGATTGAAAAATTTCGAAAGCAGCCGGCGATAGGCCGGCGTAGCGGAGATGGCGATGAATCAAGAGATCATGAATCTTTTCAGCCCGCAGGCTCCGGCTCAGGTGTTCGACCAGATCCGGATTTCGATCGCGAGCCCGGAGAAGATTCTGTCGTGGTCCTACGGCGAGATCAAGAAGCCGGAAACGATCAATTACCGCACCTTCAAGCCCGAACGCGACGGGTTGTTCTGCGCGCGCATCTTCGGGCCGATCAAGGACTACGAGTGCTTGTGCGGCAAGTACAAGCGCATGAAGTACAAGGGCATCATCTGCGAAAAGTGCTCGGTCGAGGTCACACTCAGCCGCGTGCGCCGCGAGCGCATGGGTCATATCGAGCTGGCCGCGCCAGTCGCCCACATCTGGTTCCTCAAGTCGCTGCCGAGCCGCATCGGCCTGTTGCTCGACATGACCCTGAAGGACCTCGAGCGCATTCTCTATTTTGAATACTACGTCGTGCTCGAGCCGGGCACGACCGATCTGAAGATGCACCAGCTCCTGAGCGAGGACGAATACCTCAAGGCGCAGGACACGCTGGGTCCGGACACCTTCACGGCCAAGATCGGCGCCGAGGCGATCCGCGACATGCTGATGGAGCTGGACCTCACCGCACTGCAGACGCAGCTGCGCGCCGATCTCGTCGAGTCCGACAGCGACATCAAGAAGAAGAAGTTCGCCAAGCGACTGAAGTTGATCGAGGCTTTCATCGCCTCCGGCAACAAGCCGGAGTGGATGATCCTTACCGTCGTGCCGGTAATCCCGCCCGACCTGCGGCCGCTGGTGCCGCTCGATGGCGGGCGTTTCGCCACCTCCGACCTGAACGATCTCTATCGCCGCGTGATCAACCGCAACAACCGGTTGAAGCGGCTGATCGAACTGCGCGCGCCGGATATCATCATCCGCAACGAAAAGCGCATGTTGCAGGAGGCGGTGGACGCGCTGTTCGACAACGGCCGCCGTGGCCGCGTCATTACCGGTGCCAATAAGAGGCCGTTGAAGTCGCTCGCCGACATGCTCAAGGGCAAGCAGGGCCGCTTCCGGCAGAACCTGCTCGGCAAGCGCGTCGACTATTCCGGCCGCTCGGTGATCGTGGTCGGCCCTGAACTCAAGCTGCACCAGTGCGGGTTGCCCAAGAAGATGGCGCTCGAACTGTTCAAGCCGTTCATCTATTCGCGGCTCGACGCCAAGGGCCTGTCGACCACGGTAAAGCAGGCCAAGAAACTGGTGGAGAAGGAAAAGCCGGAGGTCTGGGACATCCTCGACGAGGTGATCCGCGAGCACCCGGTGCTCTTGAACCGCGCGCCGACCCTGCACCGCCTCGGCATCCAGGCCTTCGAGCCGGTGCTGATCGAAGGCAAGGCGATCCAGCTGCATCCGCTGGTCTGCGCCGCCTTCAACGCCGACTTCGACGGCGACCAGATGGCCGTGCACGTACCGCTGTCGCTGGAAGCGCAGCTGGAAGCCCGCGTGCTGATGATGTCGACCAATAACATCCTGCACCCGGCCAACGGCTCGCCGATCATCGTGCCGTCGCAGGACATCGTGCTTGGCCTCTACTACCTCTCGGTCATGCGCGAGGGTGGCCCCGGCGACTACAAGCTCGAGCTGCACTCCGAGGCCGACCTGAAGAAGGACCCGAAGCTGAAGAACACGGTCAAGGGTTTCTACACCAGCATGGCCGAGATCGACCACGCCTTGAACGTCAAGGCGATCGATCTGCACAGCAAGATCAGGTACCGCTGGGAAGGTCTCGACAGCGAAGGCAATGAAATCAAGAAATGGTACGACACCACACCCGGGCGCGTGGTGCTCGGCAGTGTGCTGCCGCGCAGCAAGAAGATCTCGTTCGACATCGTCAACCGCTTGATGACCAAGCGGGAGATTTCCTCGATGATCGACACCGTCTACCGCCACTGCGGTCAGAAGGAGACGGTCATTTTCTGCGACCGCATCATGGCGCTCGGCTTCCACCACGCCTTCAAGGCCGGCATCTCGTTCGGCAAGGACGACATGGTGGTGCCGGATTCCAAGTGGAAGACCGTCGAGACCACGCGCGACCTCGCCAAGGAGTTCGAGCAGCAATACAACGACGGCCTCATCACCCAGGGCGAGAAGTACAACAAGGTGGTCGACGCCTGGTCGAAGTGCACCGAGACGATCGCCGACGCAATGATGCGCGAGATCTCGTCCACCAAGAAGGACGCTGTCGGCCGCGACATGCAGGTCAACTCGATCTACATGATGGCGCATTCCGGCGCGCGCGGTTCGCCCGCCCAGATGCGTCAGCTCGCCGGCATGCGTGGCCTGATGGCCAAGCCGTCGGGCGAAATCATCGAGAGCCCGATCATCTCCAACTTCAAGGAAGGCCTGTCGGTGCTCGAGTACTTCAACTCGACGCACGGCGCCCGCAAGGGTCTTGCTGACACCGCCTTGAAGACCGCCAACTCGGGCTACCTGACGCGGCGCCTGGTCGACGTGGCGCAGGATTGCATCATCACCGAACCGGACTGCGGGACGACGCGCGGCATCAATGTGCGCGCCATCATCGATGCCGGCACTGTGGTGGCGTCGCTCGCCAGCCGTATCCTCGGCCGCACCACGGCGGAGGACGTCAAGGATCCGTCATCGAGCAAGGTTGTGATCAAGAGCGGCACGCTGCTTGAGGAGCCGCAGGTCGAGGCCATCGCTAATGCCGGCGTGCAGGAATTGCGCATCCGCTCGGTGCTCACCTGTGAATCCAAGATCGGCGTGTGCGGGGCCTGCTACGGGCGCGATCTCGCCCGCGGCACGCCGGTGAACATGGGCGAGGCGGTGGGCGTCATTGCCGCCCAGTCGATCGGCGAGCCGGGCACCCAGCTCACCATGCGCACCTTCCACATCGGCGGGGCGGCGCAGATCTCCGAGCAGTCGTTCATCGAGTCGAACTTCGAGGGCACGATCCGGCTCAACAACAAGCACGTGGCCAAGAATTCGGACGGCGACGTGGTGGCGATGGTGCGCAACATGGTGGTTTCGGTGGTCGACCCCGACGGCACCGAGCGCGCGCATCACCGTACCCCGTACGGCGCGCGCCTGCGCGTCGACGATGGCGACGTCATCAAGCGCGGCCAGCGCATCGCCGAGTGGGACCCCTACACCCGGCCGATCCTGACCGAGGCGGAAGGCACCATCGACTTCGAGGATATGGTCGACGGGCTGTCGATGTCGGAGCAGCTCGACGAGTCGACCGGCATCGCCAAGCGCGTGGTGATCGATTGGCGCACCGGCTCCTCGCGCAACCAGCAGGAGCTGCGCCCGGCCATCGTGATCAAGTCGGGCAACAAGGTGCTCAAGGTCGCGCGCGGCGGCGACGCGCGCTATCTGCTGGCGGTCGACGCCATCATCTCGGTCGATCCGGGCGCGCAGGTGAAGGCGGGCGACGTCATCGCGCGCATCCCGACGGAAAGCGCCAAAACGCGCGATATCACCGGCGGTCTGCCGCGGGTGGCAGAGCTGTTCGAGGCGCGGCGGCCGAAGGAAGCGGCCATCATCGCCGAGATCAGCGGTACGGTGCGTTTCGGCCGCGACTACAAGAACAAGCGGCGCATCGCTATCGAGCCCACCGAGAAGGGGGGGGAGCCGAAGGAGTATCTGATCCCGAAGGGCAAGCACATCCACTTGCAGGATGGCGACGTCATCGAGCAGGGCGACTACATTGTCGACGGCAATCCCGCCCCGCACGATATCCTCGCCATCAAGGGCGTTGAGGAGCTGGCCGCCTACCTGGTCAACGAGATCCAGGAGGTTTACCGGCTGCAGGGGGTCAACATCAACGACAAGCACATCGAGGTGATCGTCCGCCAAATGCTGCAGAAGGTGGAGATCGACGAAGTCGGCGAGACCGAACTCCTGCAAGGCGAGCAGATCGACAAGTCCGAACTCGACGAGGTCAATGCCGAGGCCGCGGAGCAGGGCCGCAAGCCGGCTTCCGGCCATCCGGTGCTGCTCGGCATCACCAAGGCGAGCCTGCAGACCCGTTCCTTCATCTCGGCGGCGTCGTTCCAGGAGACCACGCGCGTGCTCACCGAGGCCGCCGTCAACGGCAAGGTCGACACCCTCGACGGGCTCAAGGAGAACGTCATCGTCGGCCGCCTGATCCCGGCCGGCACCGGCGCGATGATGAACCGGCTGCGCGAGGTTGCCACCAAGCGCGACGCCCTCATTCTCGAGGAGCGCGAGAAGGAGGCCGCCGCCAAGGCCCAGTCGGAGGAAGAAGCCCCCGCATTGCCCGCGGCGGAGTAGGGCGACGGCCCGGTCCGGCGCTCGCCACCATGCTCAAGGGCCGCCCCCGGGGGCGGCCCTTTTCGCTGCCGGCGGCGGGCCGCCTAAGGCCCGGAAACAGCGAACTTTTGAGGCTTTCCGCCTTGACTTAGCCGAGTCCCACCGATACATACCCAACACTTTTCGGCAGGCGGTGAGCTTCGCTTGTTCGGAACGGCCCGCCCGGCCAAGTCTTTGAGAACGCGAATGTTTTCCAAAGGAACGGTCGGCGCATCGCCTCGACGGATGAAGCTCAGACGCTGCCTCTGACAGCCGCTGTCAGACTGGAACTGTGACCGGCCGCGGTGCCGACCCGCAGCGCGGCCGTCCGAACGGAAGAGCGCCCCCGCAATTCGAGCGGAAGGCGCGATTTCGTTTTGCGCGCGGCAAAGGCTGCGCGCGACGATTGCAGGGGCGTGTTGCCCAAATCGACCGACGGGCGCTGGCGCCCGCCAGGACCTCGAAGGGGCGGGAAGCCCCACAATGATTCCGGGCCGCAAGGCCCAAACAAGGGTAGCGAAGGCGAACGATGCCGACGATCAACCAGCTGATTAGCAAGCCGCGCGAGCCGCTCAAGTCGCGCAACAAGGTGCCGGCCCTGCAGGCCAGCCCGCAGAAGCGCGGCGTGTGCACGCGCGTCTACACCACGACGCCGAAGAAGCCGAACTCGGCGCTGCGCAAGGTCGCCAAAGTGCGCCTGACCAATGGTTTCGAGGTGATCGGCTACATCCCGGGCGAGGGCCATAACCTGCAGGAACACTCGGTGGTGATGATCCGCGGCGGCCGCGTCAAGGACCTGCCGGGCGTGCGCTACCACATCCTGCGCGGCGTGCTCGACACCCAGGGCGTGAAGAACCGCAAGCAGCGCCGTTCCAAATACGGCGCCAAGCGTCCGAAGTAAGGATCATCGCCCATGTCCCGCCGTCACGCCGCCGAGAAGCGCGAGATCATCCCGGACCCCAAGTTCGGCAACATCGTCGTCAGCAAATTCATGAACGCCATCATGTACGACGGCAAGAAGTCGGTGGCCGAGCAGATCGTCTACGGCGCGCTCGACGTCATCGAGGCCAAGACCAAGCAGAATCCGATCAGCATTTTCCAGCAGGCGCTCGACAATGTGATGCCCTCGATTGAGGTGCGTTCGCGCCGCGTCGGCGGCGCCACCTATCAGGTGCCGGTGGAAGTGCGCGTCTCGCGCCGCCAGGCGCTCGGCATCCGCTGGCTGATCTCGGCGGCCCGCGAGCGCAATGAAAAGACCATGACCGAGCGGCTGTCGGCCGAACTGCTCGATGCGTCCAATAACAGGGGGAACGCGGTCAAGAAGCGCGAGGACACTCACAAGATGGCGGAAGCGAACCGCGCCTTTTCGCATTATCGCTGGTGACGGCGACGAACCGAATTCAAGGACTCCCCATGCCACGCAGCCACGCAATCGAGGACTACCGCAACTTCGGCATCATGGCCCACATCGATGCCGGCAAGACGACGACCACCGAGCGGATCCTCTTCTACACCGGCAAGAGCCACAAGATCGGCGAGGTGCACGAAGGCGCCGCGGCGATGGACTGGATGGAGCAGGAACAGGAACGCGGCATCACCATCACCTCGGCCGCGACCACCGCGATCTGGAACGGCAAGCGCCTCAACATCATTGACACCCCCGGCCACGTCGACTTCACCATCGAGGTGGAGCGCAGCCTGCGCGTGCTGGACGGCGCCGTCTGCGTGCTCGATTCCAACCAGGGCGTGGAGCCGCAGACCGAGACGGTCTGGCGCCAGGGTGACAAATACAAGGTGCCGCGCATTGTCTTCGCCAACAAGATGGACAAGATCGGCGCCGACTTTTTCAAGTGTCTCGACGACATCAAGACCCGCCTCGGCGCCAAGCCGGTGGCGATCCAGCTGCCGATCGGCGCGGAGCAGAATTTCAAGGGGCTGATCGATCTGGTGCGCATGAAGGCGCGCATCTGGGACGACGAGTCGCTGGGTGCCAAGTTCGAGGACGGCGACATTCCCGACGACCTGCTGCCGCAGGCCAAGGAATGGCGCGAGAAGATGGTGGAAGCGGCGGTCGAGCTTGATGACGAGGCGATGACCGCCTACCTCGAAGGCAACGAGCCGGACGAACCGACGCTGCGCAGGCTGATCCGCAAGGCGGTGCTGTCCGGCGCCTTCTTTCCCGTGCTGTGCGGCTCCGCGTTCAAAAACAAAGGCGTGCAGTCGCTGCTCGACGCCGTGGTCGACTACCTGCCGAATCCGCTCGACGTGCCGCCGATCCACGGCATCGACGAGAAGGGTGTGGAGACCGTGCGCAAGGCCGACGACACCGCGCCCTTCGCCGCGCTCGCCTTCAAGATCATGGACGACCCCTTTGTCGGCACCATCACCTTCTGCCGCATCTATTCCGGCATCCTGGCCAGCGGCACCGGCGTGGTGAACTCGACCAAGGAGCGCAAGGAGCGCATCGGTCGCATGCTGCTGATGCACGCCAATGACCGCGAGGACATCAAGGAGGCCTTCGCCGGTGACATCGTCGCGCTGGCCGGGCTGAAGGAAGTTCGTACCGGCGACACCCTGTGCGACGCCAAGCAGCCGGTGATCCTGGAGAAGATGGAATTCCCCGATCCGGTGATCGAGATCGCCATCGAGCCGAAGTCGAAGGCCGATCAGGAGAAACTGGGCGTGGCGCTGGCCAAGCTGGCCGCCGAGGATCCCTCGTTCCGCGTCTCCACCGACCAGGAGAGCGGCCAGACCATCCTCAAGGGCATGGGCGAACTGCATCTCGACATCAAGGTCGACATCCTCAAGCGCACCTACAAGGTGGACGCCAATATCGGGGCCCCGCAGGTGGCTTTCCGCGAGAAAATCACCCGCGCGGCGGAGGTCGACTACACCCACAAGAAGCAGACCGGCGGCTCCGGCCAGTTCGCCCGCGTCAAGATACTCGCCGAGCCGGCCGTGCCCGGCACTCCGTTTGAGTTTGATAACAAGATCGTCGGCGGCAATGTGCCGAAGGAATACGTCCCGGGCGTCGAGAAGGGCCTGGAGTCGGTGCTCGGCTCCGGCGTGCTCGCCGGCTTTCCGGTGGTCGATCTGAAGGTAACGCTGGTCGACGGCGCCTATCACGACGTTGACTCTTCGGCGCTGGCGTTCGAGATCGCCTCGCGCGCGGCCTTGCGAGAGGCCTTGCAGAAGGGCAAGTCCGTCCTGCTCGAGCCAATCATGAAGGTCGAGGTGGTGACGCCGGAGGACTACACCGGCTCGGTCATCGGCGATCTCAACTCGCGGCGCGGGCAGATCCAGGGCCAGGACATGCGCGGCAACGCCAACGTGATCAACGCGATGGTGCCGCTGATGAACATGTTCGGCTACGTCAACAATCTGCGGTCCATGTCACAGGGCCGCGCGACCTTCACCATGCAGTTCGACCACTACGCGGAACTGCCCGCGAACGTGTCGGCCGAAGTGCAGAAGAAATTCGCGTAATTGCGAAACGAAACCTGAAAGGACCTGAACGGAGAGTCCCATGGCCAAAGAGAAATTCCAGCGCAGCAAGCCCCATTGCAATATCGGGACCATCGGTCACGTCGACCACGGCAAGACCACGTTGACCGCTGCGATAACAAAGATCCTCGCCGAGACCGGTGGCGCGACCTTTACCGCCTACGATCAGATCGACAAGGCGCCGGAAGAGAAGGCGCGCGGCATCACCATTTCGACTGCGCATGTCGAATACGAGACGGCGAATCGCCATTACGCGCACGTCGACTGCCCCGGTCATGCCGACTATGTGAAGAACATGATCACCGGCGCCGCGCAGATGGACGGCGCCATCCTGGTGGTGTCGGCCGCCGACGGCCCGATGCCGCAGACCCGCGAGCATATCCTGCTTGCCCGCCAGGTCGGCGTGCCGGCGATCGTCGTGTTCCTCAACAAGTGTGACATGGTCGACGACCCCGAACTGCTCGAACTGGTCGAGCTTGAGGTGCGTGAGCTGCTGTCGAAGTACAACTTCCCGGGCGACAAGATCCCGATCATCAAGGGTTCTGCGCTGCAGGCGCTCGAGGGCAAGGACGACAAGCTCGGCAAGGAAGCCATCCTCGAGCTGATGAAAAACGTCGACGAATACATCCCGCAGCCGGAACGGCCGAAGGATCAGCCGTTCCTGATGCCGGTGGAAGACGTGTTCTCGATCTCCGGCCGCGGCACCGTGTGCACCGGCCGCATCGAGCGCGGCGTCATCAAGGTCGGCGAGGAAGTCGAGATCGTCGGCATCAAGGCCACCACCAAGACGGTGGTCACCGGTGTCGAGATGTTCCGCAAGCTGCTCGACCAGGGCGAGGCCGGCGACAACGTCGGCTGCCTGCTGCGCGGCACCAAGCGTGAGGACATCGAGCGCGGCCAGGTGCTCTGCAAGCCCGGCTCGGTCAAGCCGCACACCAAGTTCAAGGCCGAGGCCTACATCCTCACCAAGGAAGAGGGCGGCCGTCATACCCCGTTCTTCACCAACTACCGCCCGCAGTTCTACTTCCGCACCACCGACGTGACCGGCGTGGTGCACCTGCCGCAGGGCACCGAGATGGTGATGCCGGGCGACAACGTGGCGATGGAAGTGCACCTGATCGTGCCGATCGCCATGGAGGAGAAGCTTCGCTTCGCCATTCGCGAGGGCGGCCGCACCGTCGGCGCCGGCGTGGTGGCGAGCATTATCGAGTAAGGACTGTGCTGTCGTGGCCCGCGAAAGCGGGCCACCCAGTATCCCGCGGGCTTGCGGGTGACCTGAGACGCTAGCGATTACTGGGTCGTGCGCTTGGCGCGACGACGACAGTTCAGAGAGAAACGAAAATGAACGGCCAGAATATCCGGATCCGGCTCAAGGCGTTCGATCATCGTATCCTCGATGCATCGACGCGCGAGATCGTGAATACGGCCAAGCGCACCGGCGCCCAGGTCCGTGGGCCGATCCCGCTGCCGACGCGGATCGAGAAGTTCACCGTGAACCGCTCGCCGCACGTCGACAAGAAGAGCCGCGAACAGTTCGAGATGCGCACGCACAAGCGCCTTTTGGACATCGTCGATCCGACGCCGCAGACCGTGGACGCGCTGATGAAGCTCGATCTGGCCGCCGGCGTCGACGTCGAGATCAAGCTCTGAGCCGCGTGGGGACTATGATGCGTTCAGGAGTGGTTGCGCAGAAGGTCGGAATGACCCGGGTGTTCACCGAAGCCGGCGAACACGTGCCGGTGACCGTGCTGCGTCTGGCGCAGTGCCAGGTGCTCGCCCATCGCACCAAGGACAAGAACGGGTATGTCGCGCTCCAGCTCGGTTCGGGCGAGCGCCGTACCAACAATATGATCAAGGCCGACCGCGGCTATTTCGCCAAGGCCAAGGTCGAGCCCAAGCGCAAGCTGGCCGAATTCCGCGTCAGCGAGGATGCGCTGATCCCGGTCGGCGCCGAAATCACCGCTGACCATTTCGTCGTCGGCCAATTCGTCGACGTCTGCGGCACGTCGATCGGCAAGGGGTTTGCCGGGCCGATGAAGCGGTGGAATTTCGGAGGTTTGCGTGCCTCGCACGGTGTGTCGATCTCGCACCGCTCGCACGGCTCCACCGGCGGGCGGCAGGATCCGGGCAAGGTGTTCAAAAACAAGAAGATGGCCGGCCATCTCGGCACCGAACGCGTCACCACGCTCAATCTCAAGGTGGTGCAGACCGACGTCGAGCGCGGCTTGCTGCTGGTCGAGGGGGCGGTGCCCGGCGCCAAGGGCGGCTGGATCACCGTGCGCGACGCGGTGAAGAAGCCGCTGCCGAAGGACGCGCCCAAGCCCGGCAAGTTCCGCCTCGGCGAGACGGAAGAGGCGCAGGCTGCGCCGGAATCCGAGGCGCCGCCGCCGGCAGAGGCCGCAGCGCCCGGGCCTGCCCCCGCCGGGCAGGAGGGGGCCTGACATGGAAATGAAGATCACCACCCTTGAGGGCAAGGCGGCCGGCTCCGTGCAACTGCCCGACGCCATTTTCGGCCTCGAGCCGCGCAAGGACATCGTGCAGCGCTGCGTCAACTGGCAACTCGCCAAACGCCAGCGCGGTACGCACAAGACCAAGCAGCGCGGCGAGATCAACCGCACCGGTAAGAAGGTCTATTCGCAGAAGGGTACCGGCCAGGCCCGTCACGGTCCTGCCAGCGTGTCCCAGTTCCGGGGCGGCGGCCGCGTGTTCGGCCCGGTCGTGCGCAGCCATGCCCATGATCTGCCGAAGAAGGTACGCGCGCTGGCGCTCAGGCATGCTTTGTCGGCCAAGGCCAAGGACGGCGGTATTGTCGTGCTCGACAAGGCGACGGTGAAGGAGCCGAAGACCAAGCTGCTCGCCCAGCTGTTCGGCAAGCTCGGCCTCGACAACGCGCTGATCATCGACGGTGCCGAGGTCGAGGCGGGTTTCCGCTCCGCCGCGCGCAACATCCCCAACATCGACGTGCTGCCGGTGCAGGGCATCAACGTCTACGATATCATGCGGCGCAAGACCCTGGTGCTGACCAAGGCCGCGCTCGATGCGCTGGAGGCGCGCTTCAAATGAGCACCAGCGATCCGCGCCATTACGACGTCATCATCGCCCCGGTGATCACCGAGAAGGCGACCATTGCGTCGGAGCACAACAAGGTCATGTTCAAGGTGCGCAGGACCGCCACCAAGCCCCAGATCAAGGAGGCGGTCGAGAAGCTGTTCGACGTCAAGGTCAAGAGTGTCAACACGCTGATCCGTGGCGGCAAGCTCAAGGTGTTTCGCAACAGGATCGGTCGCCAGTCCGATGTCAAGCGGGCGATCGTGACGTTGGAAGAGGGTCACCGCATCGACGTGACCACGGGATTGTAAGGGATTGGTCCGATGGCATTGAAAACCTACAATCCGACCACGCCGAGCCAGCGCCATCTGGTCATCGTCGACCGCTCGTCCCTGTACAAGGGCGCGCCGGTGAAGAGGCTGACCGAGGGCAAGAGCTCCTCGGGCGGACGCAACAATAATGGGCGCACCACCGTGCGCTTCCGCGGTGGCGGCCATAAGCAGGCCTACCGCAAGGTCGACTTCCGCCGCGCCAAAAAGGACGTGGCGGCGACCGTGGAGCGGCTCGAATACGACCCCAACCGCACAGCCTTCATCGCGCTGATCAAATATGCCGACGGCGAGCAGGCCTATATCCTGGCGCCGCAGCGGCTCTCGCCCGGCGACACGGTGGAGGCCGGCGACCACGTCGACATCAAGCCGGGCAACGCCATGCCCCTGTCCAATATTCCGGTCGGCACCATCGTGCACAATATCGAGATCAAGATCGGCAGGGGCGGCCAGGTGGCGCGCTCGGCCGGCGCCTATGCGCAGATCGTCGGCCGCGACCAGGACTACGTCATCGTGCGGCTCAATTCGGCCGAGCAGCGCATGGTGCACGGCCGCTGCATGGCCACCATTGGCGCGGTGTCCAACCCGGACAACATGAACACGACCATCGGCAAGGCCGGCCGCAAGCGCTGGATGGGACGCCGCCCGCACAACCGCGGCATCTCCATGAACCCGGTCGACCATCCGCATGGCGGTCGCACCAATGGCGGCGGCCACTGGGTGACGCCCTGGGGCTTCCCCACCAAGGGTAAGAAGACGCGCAAGAACAAGCGCACCACCAAATTCATCGTCGCCAGCCGGCATACCCGCAAGAAGAAGCAGCGCTAAGGATCAACAGCCATGTCCCGTTCATTGTGGAAGGGCCCCTTCGTCGACGGTTATCTGCTCAAAAAGGCGGAAGCCGCGCGCGCTTCCGGCCGTCACGAGGTGATCAAGATCTGGAGCCGGCGCTCGACCATTCTGCCGCAGTTCGTTGGCCTGAATTTCGGCGTCTACAACGGGCAAAAGCACATTCCGGTTCTGGTGACCGAGGAAATGGTCGGTCACAAGTTCGGTGAGTTCGCGCCAACGCGGATGTTCTACGGTCATAGTTCCGACCGCAAGGCCAAGCGGGCGGCGCCCGGCGCACCGGCGGCGAGCTGAGGATAGAAGAGAAGGGTCATGGGCAAGAGCGCACGCGGGCGAAACCTCGCCGAGAATGAGGCCAAGGCGGTGAGCCGGATGCTGCGGGTATCCCCGCAGAAGCTCAATCTCGTCGCGCAGCTGATACGCGGCAAGAAGGTGGCGAGTGCGCTCGCCGACCTGCAGTTTTCGCGCAAGCGCATCGCCAAGGACGTGCGCAAGTGTCTGGAATCGGCGATCGCCAACGCCGAGAACAATCACGACCTCGACGTCGACGATCTGGTCGTCGCCGAGGCTCATGTCGGCAAAGCGCTGGTGATCAAGCGCTTCACCCCACGCGGCCGCGGCCGGGTGGGCCAGATCATGAAACCATTCGCCAACCTGACCATCGTGGTGCGTCAGGACGAGGCGCAGGCGTAAGGCGCCGGGGAGCAAGGTATGGGTCAGAAAGTCAATCCCGTCGGGCTTCGCCTCGGCATCAACCGCACCTGGGATTCGCGCTGGTACGCCGGCAAGACGGAATACGGCACGCTGCTGCACGAAGACATCAAGATCCGCGAGGAGCTGATGAAGCAGCTCAAGCAGGCGGCGGTATCACGTATCGTGATCGAGCGCCCGCACAAGAAGTGCCGCGTTACCATTCACTCGGCGCGTCCCGGCGTGGTCATCGGCAAGAAGGGCGCCGATATCGAGAAGCTGCGCCGCTCGGTCGCCAAGCTCACCGACAGCGATGTGGTCATCAATATCGTCGAAATTCGCAAGCCCGAGCTCGACGCCCAGCTGGTCGCCGAATCGATCGCCCAGCAGCTCGAGCGTCGCGTTGCCTTCCGCCGCGCCATGAAGCGCGCGGTGCAATCGGCCATGCGGCTGGGCGCCGAAGGCATCCGCATCAACTGCTCCGGCCGTCTTGGCGGCGCGGAAATCGCCCGCATGGAGTGGTATCGCGAGGGCCGGGTGCCGCTGCACACGCTGCGCGCCGACGTCGATTACGGCGTTGCCACCGCCTTCACCACCTACGGCACCTGCGGGGTCAAGGTCTGGATCTTCAAGGGCGAGATCCTCGAGCACGACCCGATGGCGCAGGACAAGCGCTTCGCCGAGGGCGAGGCCGGCCGGCCGCGCCGCGAGACAACGGCTTAATCGCCGGGCCCAGGAAGGACGAAAAGAGCTCTCAGTCATGCTGCAACCGACCCGCACCAAGTTCCGCAAGGCGCACAAGGGCCGCATCCACGGCGTTGCCTCCAGCGGCACCACGTTGGCGTTCGGCCAATACGGTCTGAAGGCGCTGGAGCCCGAGCGCGTCAGCGCCCGCCAGATCGAGGCCGCGCGCCGCGCGCTCACGCGCTTCATGAAACGCGCGGGCCGGGTGTGGATTCGCGTCTTCCCCGACGTGCCGGTGTCGAAGAAGCCGATCGAAGTGCGCATGGGCAAGGGCAAGGGCGCGCCCGAATTGTGGGTGTGCCGGGTGAAGCCGGGCCGTATCCTGTTCGAGGTCGACGGCATTCCGCTGGCGGTGGCGCGCGAGGCGCTGCAGCTTGCCGCCTCCAAGCTGCCGGTCAAGACCCGTTTCATCGAACGTATCGCCGAGTGACGCCGGGAGCGCAGATCATGAAAGCCGACGACGCCAGAGCGATGACGATCGACCAGATCGACGACGAGGTGCTCAAGCTGAAGAAGGAGCAATTCAACTTGCGCTTCCAGCGGGCCACCGGTCAGCTCGAGAATACCGCGCGCGTGCGCGTGATTCGCCGCGATATCGCGCGGCTCAAGACCATCGGCGCGCAGAAGCGCGCGGGCAGGCCGGAGTCGGCGCCCAAGGCCAGGCCGGAGACCGAGGCGACCGCGCCGGCCGCCGCCAAGACCAAAGCCAAGACCGCGGCCAAGACCACGGCCAAGCCGAAAACCGCGCGCAAGACGCCGGCCAAGAGCCGCTCGCGCGCCAAGACGAAGGAATAGAGGTCAGCAATGCCGAAACGCACGGTGTATGGCGTCGTCGTCAGCGACAAGCAGGACAAGACGGTGGTCGTGCGCGTCGACCGGCGTTTCACCCATCCGGTGCTGAAGAAGACCGTGCGCCGGTCGAAGAAATACCACGCCCACGACGACAAGAACGAATATTCGGTCGGCGACACGGTGTGGATCGAGGAGCGCCGGCCGCTGTCCAAGCTCAAGTGCTGGGAAGTGATCCGGGGCGAAAAGCGAGTGAAGGTTTAATTCGCGTCAGGCGCGCACGGACAACAACCGGCGCGCGACGCACAACGGGAATGAGAGCCGCATCATGATTCAGATGCAAACCAACCTCGACGTGGCGGACAATTCCGGCGCGCGCCGCGTCATGTGCATCAAGGTGCTGGGCGGCTCCAAGCGCAAATACGCCACCATCGGCGACGTCATCGTCGTGTCGGTGAAGGAGGCGATTCCGCGCGGCCGCGTGAAGAAGGGCGATGTGATGAAGGCCGTGGTGGTGCGCATCTCCAAGGACATCAAGCGCCCGGATGGTTCGGTCATCCGTTTCGACCGCAACGCTGCGGTGCTGATCACGCCGCAGATGGAACCGGTCGGCACCCGCATCTTCGGGCCGGTGCCACGCGAGCTGCGTGCCAAGAATCACATGAAGATCATCTCGCTCGCTCCGGAGGTGCTGTGATGGCCGCCAAGATCCGCAAGGGCGACAAGGTGATCGTGCTGACCGGCCGCGACAAGGGCCGCACCGGCGAAGTGATCGAGGTGCGTCCCGCCGACGACCGCGCGCTGGTGCGCGGGGTCAATGTCGTCAAGCGCCACCAGCGCCAGACGGCGCAGCAGGAAGGCGGCATCATCTCCAAGGAGGGGCCGGTCCACCTGTCCAATCTGGCGGTCGCTGACCCCAAGGACGGCAAACCCACCCGCGTCGGCTTCAAGATTGTCGGCCAGGGCCACGAGCGCAAGAAAGTGCGCGTTGCCAAGCGTTCCGGAGTTGAGATCGATGGCTGATACGCAAGCAGGCACCGAGGGCAGGCAGCCGGAGGGTGCGCCGAAAGGGGCGCCGAAGGCGAAGCAGCCGCAGGCCGCACCCTACGTGGCGCGGCTGAAGACCCATTACGACCAGGTGATCCGCGAAGCGCTCACCAAGCAGTTTGAATATGCCAACCCCATGCAGGTGCCCGGCGTCACCAAGGTGGTGCTCAATATGGGCATCGGCGAGGGCGTTGCCGACCGCAAGAAGGTGGAGAACGCCGCCGCTGACCTCACGCTGATTGCCGGCCAGAAGGCGGTGATCACCAAGGCGCGCAAGTCGATCGCCAACTACAAACTGCGCGACGGCCAAGCCATCGGCTGCATGGTCACGCTGCGCAAGGCGCGCATGTATGACTTTATCGATCGGCTGATCAACATCGCGCTGCCGCGCATCCGCGATTTCCGCGGACTTAACCCGAAGAGCTTCGACGGCCGCGGAAATTACAGCCTCGGTATCCGCGAGCACATCGTGTTCCCGGAGATCGACTTCGACAAGGCCACCGACAGCTGGGGCCTGGACATCACCGTGTGCACGGACGCGCCGACTGACGACGAGGCCCGCGCGCTGCTCGCCGCATTCAACTTCCCGTTCCGGCAGTGAGGCGCGATTAGGCGACCTCATACGCGGAACCGCAAGGAGCAACAAGAAATGGCGAAGAAGAGTTCGATCGAGAAGAACAACCGGCGGCGCAAGATGGCGAAGAAATTCGCCGGCCGGCGCAGCCGGCTGAAAGCGATCGCCCACGACAAGAACCTGCCGATGGAGGAGCGGTTCGCCGCCACCCTCAAGCTTGCCGAATTGCCGCGCAATTCCTCGGCCACCCGCATTCGCAACCGTTGCGAACTGTCCGGCCGTCCGCGTGCCTACTACCGCAAGCACCGTCTCAGCCGCATCGCGTTGCGCGACCTCGGCTCCAAGGGCCTGATTCCGGGCCTGGTGAAGTCGAGCTGGTGAGGAGATTGGCATGTCAGTGAACGATCCGATCGGCGACATGATCACCCGCATCCGCAACGCGCAGATGCGCAACAAGTCCAAGGTCACCATGCCGGGCTCCAAGCAGCGCGAGCGGGTGGCCGAAGTGCTCAAGACCGAAGGCTTCATCCGCGGCTATGCCAGCGTGGCGCATGCCTCGGGCCGCAGCGAACTGGAGATCGAGCTGAAATATTTCGACGGTGAGCCGGTGATCCGCGAAATCGCGCGGGTCTCCAAGCCGGGCCGGCGCGTCTACGCCTCGGTCAAGGCGCTGCCGCGCATCAACAACGGCCTTGGCGTCGCCATCGTTTCGACGCCCAAGGGGGTTATGGCCGATCACGCCGCCCGCGACGCCAATGTCGGCGGCGAAATCATCTGCACGGTGTTCTGATGTCACGTATCGGTATTCGCGCGGTCAAGGTCCCCTCCGGCGTCACCGCCAGCGTGGAAGGGCAGACCGTCAAGGTGAAGGGCCCCAAGGGCGCCATGCAGCTCGCGCTGCTCGACGACGTGACCGTCAAACTGGAAGACGGCGCAATCCGGGTCGACCCGCGCGACCAGAGCAAGCGGTCGCGCTCGATGTGGGGCACCGCGCGCACGCTGGTCGCCAATCTGGTGACCGGGGTGAGCCAGGGCTTCGAGGAGAAGCTGGAGATCACCGGCGTCGGCTACCGTGCCGCCGTGCAGGGCAAGCAACTCAACCTGCAACTGGGCTTTTCCCACGACGTGAACTTTCCGATTCCGGAGGGCATCACCGTCGCCACGCCGAGGCCGACCGAGATCGTGATCTCGGGCATCGACAAGCAGAAGGTCGGGCACGTTGCCGCCGTGCTGCGCGGCTACCGGCCGCCGGAGCCGTACAAGGGCAAGGGCGTGAAATACGCCGGCGAATACATCCTGCGTAAGGAAGGCAAGAAGAAGTGAGGGGACGAGAGGACAGGCCATGTCGAGACTGAGTGACAGGACCGCGCGGCGCAGGACGTCGGTGCGACGCAAGGTCAAGCTTGCGGCCGGCGGGCGTGCGCGCCTTTCCGTATTCCGCTCGTCCAAGCACATCTACGTCCAGCTCATCGACGACGACAAGGGCGTCACGCTGGCCGCCGCCTCCACGCTGGAAAAAGCCATGCGCGAGGGCGGCAACAAGGGCGCCGACGCCGACGCCGCCAGGGCGGTCGGCAAGCTGATCGCCGAACGCGCCAAGGAGAAGGGCGTCAAGGACGTCGTGTTCGACCGCGGCGGCTATCTTTATCACGGACGCATCAAGGCGCTGGCTGACGCCGCGCGTGAAGGCGGCCTCAACTTCTAACGGAGCGCATCATCCGGAAGAATGGAAAGCGAATTTCGGACCGGATGATGCGCAAGGGAAACGGACTTTAACGCAATGGCACATGAACCCCGACGGGAGCCGCGACGTGACCGCGGTGGCGGCCGCGAAGAGCGCGACAGCGAGTTCACCGACAAGCTGGTGCACATCAACCGCGTGGCCAAGGTGGTCAAGGGCGGGCGCCGCTTCGGCTTCGCCGCGCTGGTGGTGGTGGGCGACCAGAAGGGCCGGGTCGGTTTCGGCCACGGCAAGGCGCGCGAGGTGCCGGAGGCGATCCGCAAGGCGACCGAGGCCGCCAAGCGCGGGCTGACCCGGGTGCCGCTGCGCGAGGGTCGCACGCTGCATCACGACGTTGCCGGCCGCCACGGCGCCGGCAAGGTGTTCCTGCGTGCGGCGCCGGCCGGCACCGGCATCATCGCCGGCGGCCCGATGCGCGCGGTGTTCGAGACGCTGGGCATGCAGGACGTGGTGGCCAAGTCGCTTGGCTCGTCCAATCCCTACAACGTGGTGCGCGCCACCTTCGACGCGCTCAAGCATCAGGACTCGCCGCGCTCGGTGGCTGCGCGCCGCAACATCAAGGTTTCCGCGCTGCAGTCGCGCCGCCGCGAAGGCGCCGACGCCGATCAGGCGGCCGATTAACGCTTCAGGGTAGGGAACAGGCGTCATGGCGCAGGCAGGAAAGACCATCAAGGTCGAGCAGATCGGCAGCCCGCAACGTTGCCCCGGCGACCAGCACGCGACGCTGGTCGGGCTCGGTCTCAACAAGATCGGCCGCAGCCGCGAACTGCCGGACACCCCGGCCACGCGCGGCATGATCCGCAAGGTGCAGCACCTGGTGCGCGTGGTCGGCGAAGCGAAATAACGAGGACGTGCGATGAAACTCAATCAGATCGCCGACAATCCGGGCGCGCGCAAGAGGCGCATGCGCATCGGCCGCGGCATTGGTTCCGGCATGGGCAAGACCGGCGGCCGCGGCGGCAAGGGCCAGACCGCGCGCTCCGGCGTGTCCATCAAGGGCTTCGAAGGTGGCCAGATGCCGCTGCACCGGCGCCTGCCCAAGCGCGGCTTCCGCAACTCGCCGTTCGCGGTCAAGCTCAATGAGATCAGTATCGGCAAGGTGCAGGCGGCGATCGACGCCGGCCGTATCGACACCAAGGCGCCGATCGACGTCGATGTGATGGTCAAGGCCGGGCTGATGCGGCGCGCCAAAGGCGGCGTCAAGCTGCTCGGCGGTGGCGAGTTCAAGACCAGGGTGGACTTTGCCGTCTACCGCGCCTCCAAGTCGGCGGTCGAAGCAATCCAGAAGGCGGGCGGCTCGGTGAAAATTCTCGCGTCCGCCAGGGAAGTGGACGACGTGCCCAAGGGCAAGAACAAGCGCATGGCGCTGGAAGCGGCCGCCAAAGGCGGCAAGGGCGAGGGCAAGCCCAAGGCCGGCAAGGGCAAACCGGCCGGGAGCGGCGAATAAGTCACACGATTGTCATCGCCCGCAGGCCGCGGGCGGTCCACTAACCTCAGACTCCAGTTTCGAATGCCGCTACCTAATTAAACGATTCAGGACGACCGGCTGCCCGTTCCACCGGATCGGGGGCCTGGCAGGCGACACAAGGCAAGTGGGGGCCGAAGGAGCGACCGATGGTTTCGGCAGCAGAACAACTGGCGGCCAATCTCAACTTCGGGGCCCTGGCCAAAGCCGAAGAACTCAAGAAGCGCATCTGGTTCACGCTGGGCGCGCTGCTGATCTATCGGCTCGGCACCTATATTCCGCTGCCCGGCATCGATCCCGCCGCCTGGCAGCAGATCTTCCAGACCCAGGCCGGCGGCATCCTCGGCATGTTCAACATGTTCTCCGGCGGCGGCATCAACCGGATGGCGATCTTCGCGCTGAACATCATGCCATACATCTCGGCCTCGATCATCATCCAGTTGATGACGACGGTCTCGCCGACGCTCGAAGCGCTCAAGAAGGAAGGCGAGGCCGGCCGCAAGATCATGAACCAGTACACCCGGTATCTCACCGTGGTGCTGGCCGCGTTCCAGGCGTACGGCATCGGGATCGGGCTGCAAGGCGCCGGCAACGTCGTCAGCGAGCCCGGTTACTTCTTCCTGATCTCGACCACGATCACGCTCACCGGCGGCACCATGTTCCTGATGTGGCTGGGCGAGCAGATCACCGCGCGCGGCATCGGCAACGGCATTTCGCTGATCATCATGGCCGGCATCGTCGCCGAGCTGCCGTCGGCGATCGCCGGCACGCTCGAGCTCGGCCGGCAAGGCGCGCTGTCCACCGGCTTGATTCTCGCCGTCATCGTGATGGCGGTGGCGGTCATCGCCTTCATCGTGTTCATGGAGCGCGCGCAGCGCCGGCTGCTGATCCAGTATCCCAAACGCCAGGTCGGCAACCGCATGTTCGAGGGTCAGTCCTCGCATCTGCCGCTCAAGCTCAACACCTCAGGCGTGATCCCGCCGATCTTCGCGTCCTCGCTGTTGCTGCTGCCGACGACGGTGGCCAATTTCAACGCCGGCAGCGGGCCCGGCTGGCTCACCACCGTCACCACCATGCTCGGCCACGGCCAGCCCCTGTTTCTCATTCTATATATCGGGCTGATCGTGTTCTTCGCCTTCTTCTACACCGCGATCGTGTTCAACCCGACCGAGACCGCGGATAATCTCAAGAAGCATGGTGGCTTCGTCCCCGGCATCAGGCCGGGCGAACGCACGGCGGAGTACATCGACTACGTGCTCTCGCGCATCACCGCGGTGGGCGCGCTCTATCTCGCCATCGTCTGCCTTATTCCGGAGATCCTGATCTCTTACGCGGCGGTGCCGTTCTATTTCGGCGGCACCTCGCTGCTGATCGTGGTCAGCGTCACCATGGACACGGTGGCGCAGATCCAGGGCTATCTGCTGGCGCACCAGTATGAGGGCCTGATCAAACGCTCCAAGTTGCGAGGGCGGAATAGATGAGGTTGATCCTGCTCGGCCCGCCGGGGGCGGGGAAGGGCACGCAAGCGCAGCGCCTGGTTTCGAAATACGGCATCGTCCAGCTGTCCACCGGCGACATGCTGCGCGCGGCGGTGGCGACCGGCACCGAGGTCGGCCTGCGCGCCAAGGCGATCATGGATCGCGGCGATCTGGTGCCGGACGAGGTGGTGGTGGCGATCATCGCCGACCGCATCGGCCAGCCCGATGCCCGCAACGGTTTCGTGCTTGACGGCTTTCCGCGCACGGTGCCGCAGGCGCAGGCGCTCGACCGTCTGCTCGCGGAGCGCGGTCTCAAGCTCGACGCGGTGATCCAGCTCAAGGTGGACGAGGGCATCCTGCTCCGGCGCATCGAGACGCGGGTGGCGGACATGACCGCCCGCGGCGAGGCGCTCAGGGCCGACGACAACCCGGAGGTGCTCAAGGGCCGGCTGTCCGCGTACCGGGCGCAGACGGCGCCGCTGGTCGACTACTACGCCGGCACCGGCCAGTTGAAAGCTGTGGACGGCATGGCACCGATCGTGGATGTGGCGCGGGAGATCGACCGCGCACTGGGCCGGGGCGGGGCCGAGTCATCCCGGCCGTTCCCGCTGGCACCGGAGCCCGGACCTGCGTCGGCTGAGCCAGCTGCCCCCGCCGAGCCGCTGAAGAAGGGCGCGACCCGGGCGTCGCCTTCCTCTGGCACAGGGGCGAAGCGGGTCAAAACGGCCAAAACGGCCACTAAAAAGCGTGTCAAAAAGGCCAAGAGCAAGAAAACAAGCGCCAAGAAGGCAAAGAAGACCAGGAAGGCCCCCGCCAAGGCCGCGCGTCCTGGCTCCCGCGCGGGCGCCAAGCGGCGCAAATCGGCCTGGAAGGCGGCTCGGACCGCCCGCGCCCGGCGCAGCCCAGCCCGGCGTAAATAGAGCTAATCCGGTACCACGCGAGGTTGACGAAGCGCCGGTGAATCCCTTAATAAGCAGCGCATTCAAACGTTTGACGCGATGCCGGCCCCCAGCGCGGCGGGGACAGGTGTCGTGTTACGCTTTGCGCTATCCCCTTCCAGGGACAGAACAATTCGGCGCGGACTCCGCGGCCGGGCAATAACAGGAGAGCAACGGTGGCTCGTATCGCCGGCGTCAATCTTCCGACCAATAAGCGCGTCGTCATCGCGCTGCAGTACATCCACGGCATTGGGTCCAAGATCGCCAACGAGATCGTGGGCAAGGCCAATTTGCCGGCGGAGCGGCGGGTGTCTCAGCTGACCGACGCCGAGGTGCTGCAAATCCGCGAGATGATCGACCGGGACTACATGGTCGAGGGCGATCTGCGCCGCGAGACGGCGATGAACATCAAGCGGCTGATGGATCTCGGCTGTTACCGCGGCCTGCGCCACCGCAAGGGGCTGCCGGTGCGCGGCCAGCGCACGCATACCAATGCGCGCACCCGCAAGGGGCCCGCCAAGGCCATCGCCGGCAAGAAGAAGACCAGTTGATAGCAGGAATGGTTGGCGCTGCGCTTTGGGCGCGCGGACCGCGAAAGGATCTGAGGAATGGGCAAGGAAGCTACCCGCGTCCGCCGGCGTGAACGCAAGAACATCGCCTCGGGCCTGGCGCATGTCAGCGCGTCGTTCAACAACACCATGATCACCATCACCGACGCGCAGGGCAATACCATCGCCTGGTCGTCGGCAGGCACAATGGGTTTCAAGGGCTCGCGCAAGTCGACACCCTATGCCGCACAGGTGGCGGCCGAGGACGCCGCCAAGAAGGCGCAGGAGCACGGCATGCGCACGCTTGAGGTTGAGGTTTCCGGTCCGGGTTCGGGCCGCGAGTCGGCGCTGCGCTCGCTGCAGGCGGCCGGCTTTACCATTACCTCGATCCGCGACGTGACCACGATCCCGCACAACGGCTGTCGCCCGCGCAAGCGTCGCCGCGTTTGATTTTCGATTCCGGCGGACGCGCCCAGGGCTGCGCCTCCGCCTCCGCCGAGCTTTTTTCCCCACACGGCGGGTGGGGTTGCGTGGGACCGAACCCCCCGCCGCTCAAAAGGTGAACACGTGATCCAAAAGAATTGGCAGGAATTGATCAGGCCGAACAAGCTCCACGTCACCCCGGGCAACGACCCGTCGCGCTTCGCGACAGTCGTTGCCGAGCCGCTCGAACGCGGCTTTGGACTGACGTTGGGAAATGCGCTGCGGCGCATTCTGCTCTCCTCGCTGCAGGGTGCCGCTGTGCAGTCGGTGCACATCGACGGCGTGCTGCACGAGTTCTCCTCGATCGCCGGCGTGCGCGAGGACGTCACCGACATTGTGCTCAACATCAAGGATATAGCCATCAAGATGCAGGGCGAGGGTCCCAAGCGCATGGTGGTGAAGAAGCAGGGCCCGGGTACGGTCACGGCCGGCGACATCCAGACGGTCGGCGACGTGGTGGTGCTCAACCCGGATCTCGTGCTGTGTACCCTCGACGAGGGTGCCGAAATCCGCATGGAATTCACCGTCAACACCGGTAAGGGCTATGTGCCGGCCGAGCGCAACCGGCCGGAGGACGCGCCGATCGGCCTGATCCCGGTCGACAGTCTCTACTCGCCGGTGCGCAAGGTCTCCTACAAGGTCGAGAACACCCGCGAGGGCCAGATCCTCGACTACGACAAGCTCACCATGACCATCGAGACCAACGGCGCGGTGTCGCCTGAGGACGCGCTCGCTTACGCCGCGCGCATCCTGCAAGACCAGCTCAGCGTGTTCGTCACCTTCGAGGAGCCGCGCAAGGAAACCGCCGCCGAGGCGATCCCGGAGCTTGCCTTCAACCCGGCCTTCCTCAAGAAG
>Ga0210062_1000069_pt1 | contig 27668 bp, 23 predicted proteins | sample Muzzi_CordA_D2_FD_185528 | JGI IMG/M metagenome (GOLD analysis project Ga0210062, IMG submission 185528) | Wetland microbial communities from San Francisco Bay, California, USA, that impact long-term carbon sequestration - Muzzi_CordA_D2 (SPAdes) | ecosystem: Environmental > Aquatic > Marine >...
CCGCCATATTCGCGAAAAAAGCTGCCCGTGGAGATAATTGATGGCAACCATTTACATAGACGGCCGGCCGTATGAAGTCGAAGCGGGGCAGAATCTGCTCCAGGCTTGTCTGGGCCTGGGCTTCGACGTGCCGTATTTTTGCTGGCACCCGGCCTTGAATTCCGTGGGCGCCTGCCGGCAATGCGCCGTCAAGCGCTTTAAGGATGAAAAGGATGAGCGCGGTGAAATCGTGATGGCCTGCATGACCCCGGCTGACGACGGAACGCGCATTTCGATCGACGACCCGGAGGCCAAAGAATTCCGGGCCGCTGTAATCGAATGGCTGATGGTCAATCATCCTCACGATTGCCCGGTCTGTGATGAAGGCGGTGAATGCCATCTTCAGGACATGACCGTGATGACCGGCCATAACTATAGGGAATATCGCTTCGAAAAGCGGACCCACCGCAATCAGGACCTGGGACCCTTCATCAATCACGAAATGAACCGCTGCATCCAGTGCTACCGCTGTGTTCGATTTTATCATAACTATGCGGGTGGCCGCGATTTAAATGTCTTTGGCTGCCATGATCATGTGTACTTCGGTCGTCAGGAGTCCGGCACGCTGGAAAATGAATTCAGCGGCAACCTGGTCGAAATATGCCCCACCGGCGTGTTTACCGACAAAACTGAGAAAAAGCATTTCACCCGCAAATGGGATCTGCAAACTGCACCGTCGGTCTGCATGCACTGCAGCCTGGGCTGCAACACCATACCGGCCGAACGCTACGGCAGGCTGCGCCGGATTCGCAATCGCTACCACCATGAGATCAACGGTTATTTTCTGTGCGACCGCGGCCGGTATGGCTACGAATTCGTTAACTGCGAGCGGCGCATCCGCGAGCCTTTGCTCCGCAAAGCCTCTACCCTGCAGTCGGTTTCCTGGGAGATGCTGCGGCCGCAGGTCGCTTCCTGGCTGGCCGACAGCAGCCGGGTTGTCGGCATCGGTTCCCCGCGGGCTTCGCTGGAAGCCAATTTTGCGTTGAGAGAGCTGGTCGGACCCGAGCAGTTCTGTGCTGGCATGTCGGCCGGCGACGACCGACTGCTGACCGCGGCCCTTCGAATATTGCAGCGGGGCCCGGCGCGCTCGCCGTCCTTGAATGATGTCAGCCGGGCCGACGCGGTTTTGGTGCTGGGTGAAGATGTTGCCGACACCGCACCGCTGCTGGCGCTGACGTTGCGCCAGCTGATACACCGCAAGGCGGCCAAGGTCGCTGAACGGGTGAAATTGCCCCGCTGGAATGACGCCGGCATTCGCGAGGTGGTCCAGAACGAAAAGGAGATGCTTTTTATCGCCACCCCTCACAGCACCCGGCTTGACGATGCGGCTTTAAAGACCTGGCGGGCGGCGCCCGACGACTTGATCCGCCTGGGCTTTGCAGCCGCCGCGGCGTTGGATCCCCAATCTCCGGCGGTGACGAACCTGCCGGCCGAGATCGGATCGCTGGCCGAGGAAATTGCCCGGACGCTGGCCGGCGCTGAACGGCCGCTGGTTGTCACCGGCACCGGCTGCGGCAGCGAGGCGCTGCTGCAGGCAGCCGCCAATGTCGCCTGGGCGCTTTGTGCGCAGGGTTGCCCGGCGCAGATATGTTTCACACTGCCGGAGTGCAACAGCATGGGAACGGCGCTGATGGATGCTCAAAGTCTAAAGACGGTCGTGGATACCGTGCAGAGCGGGCGGGCGGACACCGTCATCGTATTGGAAAACGATTTATACCGGCGGGCGGATGCCGCCGTCGTCAATGCCCTGTTTGAAGCCGCCCAACATATTATCGTCATCGATCATTTGACTACCGCCACCGGTGATCGGGCCGACCTGATACTTCCGGCCGCCACCTTCGCCGAAGCCTCCGGCACGGTGGTGAACAACGAGGGCCGCGCCCAGCGTTTCTACCGGGTTTTGGCACCGGCCGGGGAAGTTCGTGAGAGCTGGCGCTGGGTGCAGAAAATGATGACGGCCGTCGGAAATACCGCCGCTGAGGGTTGGCAGCAGCTCGATAATATTGGCGCGGCATTGGTTGAAGCCCTGCCGGTCTTTGATCCCATTCTGCTTGCCGCCCCGACGGCCGAGTTTCGGCAAGTGGGTTCGAAGATCCCCCGCCAGTCGCATCGTTACAGCGGGCGTACCGCCATGCTGGCCGATATCAGCGTGCACGAACCGAAGCCGCCCGAAGACACCGATTCGGCGCTGGCATTCTCGATGGAAGGCTATGACGGCCGGCCGCCTGCCGACCTTATCCAGCGCTTCTGGGCGCCGGGCTGGAATTCGGTGCAGGCCCTCAACAAGTTTCAGCGTGAAATCGGCGGGCCGCTGCGGGGCGGCGATCCGGGCCGGCGCCTGATCGAGCCCGCGCCGGATGCGACAATATCATATTTCAAAGAGATTTCATCCGCCAAGCCGGCCGATGGCGAGTGGATCCTGGTGGCCGTGCATCACATCTTCGGCTCCGAGGAGCTGAGCATCGCCTCACCAGGCGTGGTCGAACGGTCCCCGCGGCCTTATGTGGCCCTGAATGCTGATGATGCCGCCGAACTTGGGACCGCTGCCGGCGAGGAGGTCGAAGTCAGATGGGGTTCCCGGCGTCATCGGCTGCCGGTCCGGCTAATGCCGTCTTTACCCCGCCGGGTCGCCGGGATGCCGGTCGGTTTGCCCGGATGGGCGGGGCTCAACCTACCGACTTGCGGCAGGATTTTTAAGAGGCACCATCATGATTGAGATTCTGTGGTCACTGGTTACCATCATCTGCGTGCTGATCGCGGCGTTGACCGTCAGCGCGGGCTTGATCTGGCTGGAACGCCGGCTGCTGGGGCTGTGGCAGGATCGGTACGGACCCAACCGTGCCGGCCCCTTCGGCCTGCTGCAGGTGGTGGCCGACGGAATCAAGATCTTCTTTAAAGAAGATTGGATACCGCCATTTGCCGATAAACCCGTGTTTGTGCTGGCGCCGGCCGTGGTGGTGATCACCATGCTGATGGTGTTTGCCGTCATTCCCTACACCCCGGTTATCCAGGTGGTGAATCTCAACATCGGCCTGCTCTTTTTTCTGGCGATGTCGTCTTTGAGCGTTTACAGCGTGGTCCTGGGCGGTTGGTCCTCTCAGAGCAAATACCCGCTGCTGGGCGGCATCCGGGCCGCGGCCCAGCTGCTGAGCTACGAAGTATTCATGGGTTTGTCATTGATGGGGGTGGTGATCATGGCCGGGTCCTTCGATCTGCGCGATATCGTCGTGGCCCAGTCCCGGATGTGGTTTTGCATCCCGCAGTTTTTGGGGTTTCTGATTTTTATGATTGCCGGCCTGGCCGAAAGCCACCGGCTGCCTTTTGACCTGCCGGAGGCCGAGAGTGAACTGGTGGCCGGTTACCATTCCGAATATTCGGGGATGAAGTTCGGCATGTTTTTTGTCGGTGAATATCTGGGCATCACCTTGATTTCAGCCATGATTACGACGCTTTTCTTCGGCGGCTGGCTCGGTCCCGTGCTGCCGCCGATCGTCTGGTTTTTAATCAAGACCTTTGTGTTCATCTGTATTTTTATCCTGTTTCGGGCCGCGCTGCCGCGGCCGCGCTACGATCAGCTGATGGCATTCGGCTGGAAAGTGCTGCTGCCGCTGACCCTGCTGAATTTGCTCGTCACCGGCGCGCTGGTGCTGGCGTTCGATTAGCAATTAGTTATTAGTTATTGGTTATTAGAAAAAGAAGGTGTCAGGTGTCGGGATCAGAAAGGCGCAAGAAGCTGGGAGGCTGGGAAGCCGGGAAGCCATTGGAAGCGAATATGCGCGTGTAATGCATATTGATGCAATTACGCCTTCGAATTTGTCCGCCTTGGAGGATTCTGAGATCCGATGCTCTGATCGGTAACCTTTCACCCGACTTGATGACGGAAGCTCGGCTCTGATTGTGGAAGCGGTTTTCAACCGCGATAACCTAAAGGTAACAGGCAGTCGGAGAGTGGTAAACAGGGTTGGAAACGAAACCGCTGTTTCGCTTTATAGCCTCCAAGCTTCCCAGCTTCTGTTCCTGAAACCTGAGACCTATGAGAAGTGAAACTATGCTAAGCAATCTTAAAACAATTTGGCTGATTTTGCGGCACACCTTCCGGCGGCCGGTGACGGTGCAGTACCCTGAAGAAAAGATTCCGCTGCCGCCCAGATTCAGGGGGCGGATCATTCTATCGCGCGATCCGGACGGTGAAGAGCGCTGTGTGGCCTGCTACCTTTGTGCGGCGGCATGCCCGGTGGACTGCATTGCCTTGCAGGCGGACGAAGATCGGCACGGGCGACGCTACCCGGCGTTTTTCCGGATCAATTTTTCCCGCTGTATCCTGTGCGGCTTCTGCGAAGAGGCCTGCCCGACATATGCCATACAGCTGACGCCGGATTTCGAATACGGCGAATACGACCGGCAGAATCTGGTTTATGAGAAAGAGGACCTGCTGATCAATGGACCCGGCAAATACGCCGATTACAACTTTTACCGGGTGGCCGGCCTGGCGATCGAGGGCAAAGGCAAAGGTGAGGCGCAAAACGAAGCCCCGCCGGTGGATGTAAAAAGCCTGCTGCCTTAGTAGGAACGACGAATGTCGATTGACGAATGTCGAAGGAATGAATTCTATCTATTAAAAAAAGAATGAGCGAAGCGAAACCAACATTCGTCATTCGACATTTAGAAAACATTCGTCAATCGTCATTCCTATAAAGGAGTCACAATGAATGTGGTATTTTACATATCGGCGGGTATCGCTGTGGTTTCCACCCTGATGGTGATCACCCGCTTGAATGCGGTTCACGCCCTGATTTATCTGATCATTTCCCTGTTGGCCATGGCGGTGATTTTTTATACGCTGGGCGCACCGTTTGCCGCCGCTCTGGAAATCATCATTTATGCCGGCGCCATCATGGTGCTTTTTGTGTTCGTGGTCATGATGCTCAACCTGGGTCCGGCTACCCTCGAGCAGGAGAGGCGCTGGCTGCGGCCGAAGATGTGGCTCGGCCCGTCCCTGCTGGCCGGCGTTTTGCTGGCTGAGCTGATCTATATGCTCGCCCGGGTCCACCCTTCAGCCGGCGGGAAGATGGTGGGAACCAAACTGCTGGGCCTGACGCTTTTCGGCCCCTATCTGCTGGGCGTGGAACTGGCTTCCCTGTTGTTGCTGGCCGGTCTGGTGGGTGCGTATCATCTCGGATTGCGCCCGCCACCCCAATCGCATCGAGAAGGAGAATGACCATGGCCGCGGTACCGGTATCCCACGGACTGATTCTGGCGGGGATCCTTTTTATGTTGGGGCTCAGCGGGGTTCTTGTGCGCCGCAACATTATTTTCATCCTGTTTTGCATCGAAATCATGTTAAATGCCGCCGGGCTGGCATTCATCGTTGCCGGCTCGCGCTGGGAATCGGCGGACGGGCAGGTGATGTTTATCTTCATTTTGTGCATGGCCGCAGCCGAAGTTTCAGTCGGCCTGGCGCTGGTGCTCCAGCTTTACCGCAGCATGCGGACCTTGGACGCCGATGCGGCTAGTGAAATGCGGGGTTGATATGCTTGAATTGCTCTGGTTAATTCCGGCACTGCCGTTTGCCGGATTCGTGGTGTTGGCGCTGGCCGGCGGACGGCTTTCGCGCTCGGCGGCGGCAGTTGTCGGGGCCGGGTCGGTGGGGCTGTCGGCCATCGTGATGGTGCTGGTGGCATTCGAATTTCTGGGCACACCGCCGCCCCACCAGATGTATTCGCAAACGATTTGGATCTGGCTAAGGGTCGGCTCCTTTGCGCCGGCCATCGCTTTTTATCTGGATTCCCTTTCCCTGGTGATGATTTTTGTGATCACCTTCGTCGGTTTTCTGATCCATTTATATTCGACTGAATTTATGATCGATGACGAGGGCTACAGCCGCTTTTTTGCCTATATGAACCTGTTTGTCGGTTCCATGCTGACGCTGGTGCTGGCCGACAACCTGCTGCTGTTGTATCTGGGTTGGGAAGGCGTCGGGCTGTGCAGCTATCTGCTGATCGGTTTCTGGTACACGGAGCCGGCCAACGGGTATGCGGCCCGCAAGGCCTTCGTTGTCACCCGCGTGGGGGATGCGGCCATGGCCGTCGGCCTGTATTTGCTTTTCACCCGGCTGGATACCCTTCAAATCCAGGACCTCATGACCCGGGCCGCGCATGCCTGGCCGGCGGGTTCAGCCCTGCCGGTGGCGGCTGCCCTGCTTCTGCTGGGAGGGGCGGTCGGCAAATCCGCCCAACTGCCGCTGCAAACCTGGCTGCCCGATGCCATGGCAGGCCCCACCCCGGTCAGTGCCCTGATCCATGCGGCAACCATGGTCACCGCCGGTGTGTATTTGATCGCCCGCACCCACGTGCTATTTACCCTGGCACCGGCTGTAATGGCGGTCGTGGCGATTGTGGGCGCGGTCACCCTGCTGCTGGCCGGATTCAGCGGCCTTACCCAGTGGGATATAAAACGGGTCCTGGCCTATTCCACCATCAGCCAGATCGGCTACATGTTTCTGGCCCTGGGAGTCGGGGCCTGGACGGCCGGCATCTTTCATTTCATGATCCATGCCTTTTTCAAGGCGCTTCTGTTCCTGGGGGCCGGCTCGATCATCATCGTTCTCGACCATGAACACAACATGTTCAAGATGGGCGGTCTGCGCCGCCAGCTGCCGGTCACCTTCTGGACTTTTCTGGCGGGCGCCGGGGCCCTGTCCGCGGTGCCGCTGATAACCTCAGGCTTTTACAGCAAAGATCTGATTATCTGGCAGTCCTACGCCTCCACTAAGGGCAGCGTATGGCTGTGGCTGGCCGGGGTGGTCGGGGCCCTGCTGACTTCCATGTACACGTTTCGTATGGTCTTTATCACCTTTTTCGGTCCGCCCCACGCACAGGCGGACCACCGGCCGGGGTTTCGGATAAATCTGCCGCTGGTCGTGCTGGCGGTGCTTTCGCTGGCGGCCGGCTTTATCAATTTGCCCGCTAGTCTGGGCAACCTGCCGCTTTTCTCGGATTTTTTGCACAGCGCCCTGCCCCCGGCCTCTATTCTACCGGCCAAAGCCGGCTACGAGGGGCTCTTGGCCCTTATATCCAGCGTCGTTTCGGTGTTGGGCATTTTTATCATCTATCTGTTTACCATGCGCTATCGCCGGCTGACCGAAAAACTTGCCAATTCCTCCGTCGGCGGTGTGCTGCATCGTTTCTGGTTGGCCGGCTGGCGCTTCGACCGGCTTTACGACCGGCTTGTGGTCCGGCCCTATGTCTGGCTGGCCCGCATCGACAAGGATGATGTCGTCGATCTTTTCTTCGACGGGATCGCCTGGGTCAATCGCATGGGCTGGCGCGCCTTGAGCTTTTCCCAGAGCGGGCATCTCCGGTGGTATGCCGCCGGTATGGCGATCGGCGCAGCGGTCTTCATGGGAATGGTGGTGTTTTTATGATACTGATATGGCTAATTGTCGTTCCGACAGCCGCGGGACTGCTGGCCTGGCTTATGGGCCGCCGCCATCCCGGCTGGTCGCGCTGGATATCGCTGATCGCCCTGGGGATCAACCTGATCCTGGCCCTGGCCTTGCTGACGCAGTCTGCCGATCAGCTGACGATCACACCCGGCGGTCCATGGCTGGCCGAGATAAATCTGAGCTGGATTCCACAACTGGGCGTCAGTTTTCATCTGGCCGCCGACGGCTTGAGCCTGGTGCTGGTATTGCTGACGGCTTTTTTGGGAATGACGGCAGTGGGGTCGGCCTGGACGGAAATAAGCGAACAGGTCGGATTTTTTTACTTCAACCTGATGTGGGTTTTGGCCGGCATCACGGGTGTGTTTCTGGCCCTGGACCTGTTTTTATTTTATTTCTTCTGGGAAATGATGCTGGTGCCGATGTACTTTATCATTGCTGTCTGGGGCCATGAAAACCGGATTTATGCCGCCGTCAAATTTTTCCTGTTTACCCAGATCAGCGGCCTGCTGATGCTGTTGGCCATCGTCGGGCTGTATTTTGTGCATGGGCAAAATACCGGGGTTTACACCTTCGACTACCGTCAGCTGCTGGGGACCGCCATGTCGCAAACTACCGCGATGTGGCTGATGCTGGGCTTTCTGGTCGCCTTTCTGGTCAAGCTGCCGGCCGTACCGCTGCATACCTGGCTGCCCGATGCCCACACCGAGGCGCCTACCCCGGGCAGCGTGATCCTGGCCGGGTTGCTGCTGAAAACCGGCGCTTACGGGTTGCTGCGCTTTGTGGTGCCCCTGTTTCCCCAGGCGGCCTTGGCGTTTGCACCGGTGGGGATGGTGCTGGCGATCCTCGGGATTCTTTACGGCGCGCTGCTGGCTTTTTCGCAAACCGATCTCAAGCGGCTGGTGGCCTACACGAGCGTCAGTCACATGGGCTTTGTGCTGCTCGGTGTATTCGTCTGGAACGAGATGGCCCTGCAGGGTGTGGTGCTGCAAATCCTCTGTCATGGTATCAGCACCGGCGCGCTGTTTATTCTGGTGGGATCCATCCAGGAGCGCACCCACACCCGCGATATGCGCCGCATGGGGGGGCTGGGTTCTGCCGTGCCGCGGCTGGCCGGGGTGGCCATGTTTTTTGCACTGGCGTCGCTGGGGCTGCCCGGTTTGGGTAATTTTGTAAGCGAAATCCTCATCCTGTTCGGCACCTATCGCGTCAGCGTCCCGGCGGCGGTCCTGGCAACCCTGGGCTTGATCAGTGCCACCATCTATGCCTTATGGATGATTCAAGCCACCTTCCATGGTCCGAACAAAGAGGGCTGGAAACTGCCCGATCTCTCGGGCCGGGAAGCCGCCGTGATGGGAGCCATGATCGCGGCGATCCTCTGGTTGGGACTTTATCCGCAGCCGGTGTTTAACACAACCACCCCCGCGCTTCATCACCTGGAGCAGACGGCAACGGGCAAGCAGCTTGCCGCTCGACCGCCGTCCCAGGCGATCGTTTTATCTAAGATCGACGGGTTATCTGAGATCGACGGGCACTCGTCGGCGCCATCTGTTTGGCCGAAGGGAGGAATTCCATGAGCTTGGCCGACCTGATTCCCCTGATGCCTCTGATGATTCTGGCGGCAACCCCGATAGCCGTGATGCTGGTGATTGCCGTCTATCGCAGCCATTCGGTCACGGCGGTGCTGACCGGCATCGGCCTGGCGGGGGCGTTCATCTCCCTGCCGCTGACGTCATCGCCGGAAACCGGCCAGGTCGCCATGCTTCTGATTGTGGACGGCTTTGCCCGCTTTTACATCGGACTGCTCGTTGCGGCCGGTTTTGCCGTTGTGCTGCTATCCTATGGATACCTGCGGCCCTATGAGGGCCAATGCGAAGAGTATTATATCCTGATGCTTTTGGCGGTCCTGGGTTCGGCCGTGATCGTGGCCAGCAGTCATTTCGCCTCCTTTTTCCTGGGACTGGAAATTCTGAGCATCTCGCTTTATGCGCTTATCGCCTATTCGCGTCTGAAAGCCATCGGTATCGAAGCGGGTCTAAAATACCTGGTATTGGCCGCCACCTCGGCCGCTTTTCTGGTTTTCGGCATGGCCTTGATTTATGCCGCTCTGGGTACCATGGAGCTGACCCGCACGGCGACACTTATCAGCCGCCCGCCGGCCGAGGGCCGCAGCCTGATCGTCATGGCCGGTTTGATCATGCTGCTGGTCGGAATCGGCTTCAAGCTGGCGGTGGTGCCGTTTCACCTCTGGACGCCCGATGTCTACCAGGGAGCCCCGGCCCCGGTGACCGCTTTTATCGCGACAGTTTCCAAAGGCAGTCTGGTCGGTTTAATTATCCGCTTTTTCGGCCCGGTCGATGTTGCCGCCCTCGGGTCATTATTTGCGGTATTGGCCGTCATCGCCGTCGCCTCGATGATATTCGGCAACATCCTGGCGCTGCTGCAAAACAACGTCAAGCGCCTGCTGGCCTATTCCTCCATTGCACACCTGGGGTATCTGCTGGTCGCCTTTTTGGCGGGGGGGTCCATGGGACCGGCGGCGGTCACCTTTTATTTGATTGCCTACTTCGTGATGACGCTGGGCGCTTTCGGCGTGATCACCGTGTTGTCCGGCCCGCAGCGGGAAGCCGAGCAGATTGACGATTACCGCGGATTGTTCTGGCGCCGGCCCTGGCTGGGGGGCGCATTCACGGCCATGCTGCTGTCCCTGGCGGGCATCCCGCTGACTGTCGGCTTTATCGGCAAGTTTTACCTGGTGGCGGCCGGGGTGAGCGCCTCTCTCTGGCTGCCGGTCGTCGTGCTGGTGCTGACCAGCGGCATCGGGCTGTTCTATTACCTGCGGGTGGTAGTTGCAATCTTTGCCCGACAGCCCCAGGCTGCCGCCCCGCCCGCGGCACTGCCGCTGGCCGGCGGCCTGACGCTGGCCGGATTGACGGTGATGCTTGTCTGGCTCGGCCTGCTGCCGTCACCGTTATTGGAATTCATCCGCAATATCATTTAAAAATAGTATTCCTTAAATGCCCAAATTGCTCAACATCGTCAGCATATTATTCATAACCAGCGTGAGGTCGGGGTGGGTGACCTCAAAATAGTGGATATTATCCTTAAGATGTCCCGTGAGACGATCGTGATTTGCCGGATCATACGGTTTCTCCAGCTTCATATCAACGTAGCTCACCAGCTCATCCAGCTTCTCCCGCGAGATATCATCAAGGCCTTCCATCCGGCGTATTTGCGCATCAAGGTCCATTTTCAACTTTTTCAGGTTTTCATCCATCGGTCTATCCTCATTATTATTAGTACCGCCCCCTGATGATACCTATAAGGTGAATCCTGTATTTTGCCAGGTCGGATTCCCTACTCTCAGGCCCTCAAAATAAGTATACGGTCAACCACAAAGATGCTACCCCCGTAAGCGGTCTCATAATTTTGAATCTCCTGCCGGCTGCCGACCGCAAAAGGAACGCGCTGATGGACATTTTCAGGCCGGTTGAGTCCATTTGCTGTAATTGGAAAAGTTGGATCCTCACACACCCCAGCGTGTGGGGAATTTTTTAATTGTTAACCCCTGAACGACGATCGGGAAGATCACCACCATGTAAGTGAATTTGATCCATAGGTCTTCAGAGTACGTCTGCACTGGGCGTCGTTTTTGATTGTTGACGGAAAAAAATCGTTAGCGGAACCAGGGCTGCCGTGACCAGGGCCAGCAGCCAGAATGTATCGTTAAATGCCAGCATATGGGCCTGCCGCAACACCCGCTGATAGATCTCACCGAGGGGCGCGGAAGACCCTGCGAACGGCGCCTGATGGATTTGCAGCCATTCTTGAATCTGATTGAAATAGTGCTGAAAACTCGGGTTATAGGGGGTGACATGTTCCGCCAGAAATGTCTGATGCAGCTGGGTGCGCCGGGCAAGAACAGTTGTGCAGAAAGCCACTCCGAAACTGCCCCCCAGGTTGCGCAGCAGGTTGAAGATCCCCGAGGCATTGCCGGTTTCTTCTTTGGGGATGCCGGAAAAGGTCGCTGCCGAAAGCGGCACGAAGAAAAGTCCCAGCCCAAAGCCCTGAATGATTCTGGGCAGGGCCACCGCCCGAAAGCTGGCATTCAGATTAAAACCCGACATCAACCACAGCGCCCAGGCGCTGATCGTCAGTCCGGCGGCCAGCAGCAGTCGCGGACTGACATTTTTTTTCATCAGCAGTCCTGCCAGCGGCATGATAAAAAAGGCTGCGATGCCACCGGGTCCCAGAACCAGCCCCGCCCAAAACGATGTATATCCCATCAGATTCTGCAGGTAAAGCGGCAGCAGCACGATACTGCCGAAAAGGCAGAAAAAACCGGCGAACATAATCAGGTTGCCGGTCGCGAAGCTGCGATCCCGAAACACTCTCAGATCCACGACCGGGTTCGGGCTGCGCAACTCGGTGATCAGAAATAGAATCAAGGCCGTCCCGGCGATAAGGCTGAAAGTGATGATAAAGTCGGAGCTGAACCAATCGTCCCGCTGCCCCTTATCCAGAACAATTTGCAGGCATCCCAGTCCGACGGCGAGGAAAAACAGGCCCCAAGTATCGATATCAGGTTGTCGCCGGCGGATATAGCGCGGGTCGTTAACGTAGAGAAAAACCAGCGCTATCGCCAGAATGCCTGCCGGCAGATTGATATAAAATACCCAGCGCCAGTTCCAGGTGTCGGTGAGCCAGCCGCCGAGCACCGGACCCATGATGGGGGCCAAAATTACGCCCATTCCAAAGAAGGCCATCGCCAGACCCCGCTCTTCATCAGGAAAAGATTCCAGCAGGATGGCCTGCGAAATGGGCTGCAGCCCGCCGCCGCCGATGCCCTGAAAAATCCGGGCGACAATGAGAATTGCAAGCGAAAGGGCCGACCCGCACAGCACCGAACTGGCGGTAAAGAGGATCAAAGAAAAGATCAGGTAACGTTTTCTTCCGAAAATGCCGGCCAGCCAGCCGCTGATCGGGATGATGATCGCATTTGAGACCAGATAGGAAGTCAAAATCCACGTCACCTCGTCCAGGCCGGCACTGAGACTGCCCTGGATGTGAGGCAGCGAGACATTGACGACACTGATGTCCATGATCTCGATAAAAGTCGGCAGCATCACCGTGAGGGCCACAATCCATTTATTGGTCGGGTGTGTTTCGACGGCGGTCTTCATTTTTGTGACTTGCGCGCTGCGGCCGAGTCTTCCGCCCGCAGCGTCTGGCCGCTGCGATCCGAAGTGTTGACAGTGACTTTCAATGACAACCCCACCCGCAGCGGGTAGCCGGGCGGCGGTGGAACATCGAGAGAAATTTTTACCGGGACGCGCTGGACGACCTTAATCCAGTTGCCGGTGGCATTCTCGGGCGGCAGCAGCGAAAAGGCGGCACCGGTGCCGGCGCGAATCCCGACCACTTTTCCATGATAAACATAATCCGGATAAATGTCCGCCTGAATGACGGCCGGTTGACCGAGACGCACATGGGTAAGGTCGGTTTCCTTGAAATTGGCTTCCACATAGATTTCCTGCAGCGGGACAACCGCCATAAGAGCCAGGCCCGGCTGAATGCGATCCCCGACCTGAATCGATTTCTGGGCCACAAACCCGTTGATGGGCGCTGCGATCGTACAGTAAGCAAGGTTTAATTCAGCTGCATCCAGCTCGGCCTTATAAATGTCGCGTCGGGCTTTCAGGGAGGCCAGCCGATAACGCTGAACATCGTTTTTATAAAGATCGGCGCGGGCTGATTTCAAATTTGCTTCAGCTTTCTTAATTTCTTGTTCGCTGCCTTCCAGGGAAGCGTTTTCTGAGGATATTTGGGCATCGACCGCATCCAGGGCCGCTTGAGTTTGCTTAAATTTCGTGCGGGCCTCATCCCGTTTCTCGGCCGCGACGGCACCGCTTTTAAAAAGTTGTTCAAAACGCTGGAAATCCTTTTGGGCCAGTTTTAATTCCGCCCGGGCCCCTGTCCGCTGGCTGGCCAGTTTCGACAATTGGTGCTGGGTTGCCAGCCGCTTGTCACGGGCGGCCTTTAACACGGCTTGCGCCGCCTCGACCTGGGCGGCGGTTTGAAGATCTATCTGCGAAACTGAAACTTCAAGGGCCCAGACATCGGCATCGGCTTGGGCCAACTGGGCCTGAGCTTTCTGGACCGCAGTTTGGTAAACCGCCGGGTCGAGTTCTATGAGGGTCTGGCCAGCCCTCACAAAATAATCGTTGTCGACCGGCACCCGCAGAACCGTTCCGGGCACGCGACTGCCGACCTGAGCGCTGTCGGCCTTGGCATAGGCATCGTCTGTCCTGACGCGGTTGTACATGTAAAACCACCAATACGTCGCCCCAGCCGCCGCCAATATAACAACCAGAAGCGCGAGTCCGACAATCTTTTTTTTGCCAAACCGTTTTTTAGATTCAGATTTGGATTCGCTGTCGCGATTATTCAATTCAGCCATAACTTTTTACTTTTACAGCGGTCCCCGCGGTGCCGGTTCAACCATTGAGACTGTTGGCAACCGTTTTCAGTATTACGGATTTAGCCGAAATCAAATTCTAGTAATGATCTCTCACATAAATAGCTATAGGGTAAAACCTGTATTTGATTCACGCAGCCATGGTATATGATGTACTTTTTGCAGAAACAAGCCGTTGCGGTCGATAAGACGGGCGGATGGGGTATGGATTCTGAATCCGTGAACCTTTTATATTCTGTAGGAAAAACACCTACGTCTCAAAAAGACGATCACTTACAAAAAATTCGGACGGATGCCGATACAATTTGTGCTTCGAGCTGATTATTTTAGCAGAGAAGTCGAAGGCAACCAGAGAATAGCCGGCAAGCAATTCAATCCATACAGCGTATTTTCGAGAAAAAAGCCGGCAACGGGTCGGATTTGATGGATTGCAACGGTTACCATCCGGTCGCTTGCCAGCGCTGTGAATGTTCGGCCGACATATAAAAAAAATCCTTTTAGATGAAGGGAGAAAAACGATGAACGCTATCATTAAACATACTATCGTGCCGCTATGCGTGTCTTTAGTTTTTCTGTTTGGATACACGGGTGGCGATGAACAAGCGACAGCTGCCCAACAACAGAAATCATCCGGAAATGAGAAAATACATACCCCGATCACCGCACAACTGCCAGGCAGGATCGGACTAACGGCCACAGAAGCGATGACTTTCCAATTATTGGACTCGAAGGGCAGGACGCTTGGCCAAATACACGACTTGCTTTGCGATCTTGCATCCGGTTCCGTATCCTTTATTATCTTCGATCTGAAAGATCCGGACCTATCCCGCAAGGGCTATTATCCGGTTCCAGTGGGCATTCTGGGATTCGATCAGTCCCAAAAAGCCTATCTCCTTGACATCAACAGCGTTGACGCTTTTAAGAATGACACAATCATCGAGAAAAAAATTTCGCCGGGCGCTTTCATCCAATCCGATATAGATTTTCAGCAAATCCAGGCCTATTGGCGAAATGAAGGTATCATGCCGCCGCCGGGAACCGTAAGGCGGCGCTCCCTCCCCAGGGCGACAGACGTCTATGCCTTCGGTTTCAGAATACTTCCCGGCGGCAATGTTTCCTTTAAGGGAATAAAAGGCTATGGCGTGATGAGCCCATCCGGCCGCAAGATCGGCGCGGTAGAAAATCTTATGTATAATCCACTATCACAAAAAATATCTTATCTGTTTGTGCGGTTTGAGGACCCGGCCTGTAAGAATAAAATTTATCCGCTTCCGCTTGATGCCTTCACCCTGAATTTCAGCGCGAAGACGGTGACCTTCGATTTCGACCAGGACCTGCTGATTTCCGCACCGTCCATCAGTGCTTGGCACAATGAAAAGACGATCGGTGCGGCCGGGATTGATCAGGTTCGCCAATACTGGTCCACAACGAGTCCGGTTGCAACGCTTCGCGGGGGGATGCACATCATACCTCAGACAATCATGCGGGAAACCAGTCTGTCGGGAACCGAGGTAACCAACTTGCAGGGTGAATTTCTCGGCCGCATCAGGGATTTTGTCATCAGTGACAATGGGAATATACCCTATGCGATAACCGAGGTCGACGATCGTTGGTGCTTCATTCCCACTACCGCCATTACGATTGATCGTTTCAACAAGCTGGCCTTGGTGGATATTCCCAAAAGCAGGCTCGCTGCTGTGGCGAGCTATGAACCCGGCGCGCTGCCCGATCTGAACATCCCGGACTGGGATATCAAGATTCGCAACTTTTGGCTGTCCGAGACAGGTCTAAAAGCGAATCAAACGGCACCATACCTGATTATTTCCGAGACCCCTGCAATGACGGCCAAGCGAACACAGAATTTCCTTGCCTCGGCGTTAAGGGAATATCCGGTGAGAGGCGCGGGCGGCGAGACGCTCGGAGACATTAAGGATTTGATGTTCAACATGGAAGAAGCCGATGCCGCCTATCTTGTTATCGGCGTCGGTGGATTTCTGGACATTGGTGAAAAGCTATTTCCGATCCCCGTGAAAACGGTAAATATTACGACCGGAAAGGACGTTGTATTGAATATCAGCCGAGAAATGCTCAGTCAGGCGCCAGGGTTCGCCGGCAGCGACTGGTTGACCATGGAAAGTCCGGCGCAGCGTAAAATGGTATCGGATTACTGGAGGCATATCCTTGGATGACAAGAAAGCCTGGTTGCAAAAAAATATGCGGACCTTGAGGCCCGCAAAATCCGGGGCGTGCTTGAGGTCATTAACAAAATCAAGGTTCAGGCCTCACATCGTTCCGACACAGACATCCAGCGGAATTTGCGTCTCAGGTATTTGGACAGCTTCGACTTGGAACTGCAGAATATCACCGCCCACGTGGCGGACGGCCGGGTCACCCTTTCCGGTCAGGTAGACTCCGAATCCCAGAGAAGGCGAGCCGGCCTGATCGCTTCCGAGCTGCCGGGGGTCAGGGCTGTCGACAATCATTTGGAAATCGTCTTCAAACACCCCCGATCCGATCAGGAAATTCTAAAAGATGTTCTCTATACCCTGGGACGCGACGTTTATTTCGCGGATGTATTAATGGACGTTACAATCCAAAACCGCGTTGTCACCCTGAGGGGCAAGGTCGCCACGGCGTATCAAAAAAAACGCGCCGCCGAGGACTGTCTGCTGGTCGATAATATCGAGGCGGTGAAGAATGATCTTGTGATCGGGATGGATCATGATAGCGGAATACGCAAGAAAGCGCCCGTTCCGACGGACACGCAGCTCCGGAATAATGTGCGCGGCGCGCTGCTTCAGGATTTGCAAGTCGTCAATCCATTCCGAATAGAGGTTGAAGCCAAAAACGGCCGCGTGACGCTGCGCGGTGTAGTCGCTTCGCGCCACCAGCAAGCGCGTGCCGTACAGGATGCGCATGAAGTGGTCGGTGTCATCGGGGTGACCGATTTGACCTCGGTCGGAACCGGGCGGCGGGATGACCAGACCATTCATGAAAACATTCGATTGGCGCTGGACACGGATAGTGTGCTCAACAAATTTAATATCGACATCGGCGTGCAAGACGGTATCGTAACCTTATCCGGTGGCGTGAAGACCGCTTATGAGAAAGCACATGCCGCGGATATCGCATCCCGCGTCAAAGGCGTACGGAAGCTGATCAACCGGATCAACGTCAACCCCATTTTCAGTTACAGCGATGCGACGCTGAAAAAGCAAATCGAGTCGCGTCTGGACCACAACGGTCAGACTCACCGGGTCGCCGGCCAAATTGATGTGCAAGTCAATGACGGCACAGTAACCTTGATCGGTACGGTAGACACATGGGCGCAGTGCACCGAGGCGGGGTACGTCGCCGTATTGACCGATGGAGCGCAGCGTGTTGTCAACCGACTCCGAATCAACGGTGTGAATGATCATCACCGGAACGAATATTATGATTTTCCAAAACCCATTCCATAAACCCGACCATACGTTCGCATACAAAGTGTTCAATGGAAAAAATCCAGCCGGGGTATGCCGGACTAAGGCGCAGAGGTCAGGAGCATGTGCGAAGTGACGGGCACCGTGCAGTCAATGGACATCATGACGCTCAGGATAAATATGCTTAGAATTGAAAAGACAAACAGCTTTTTAGCCCAGCGCCGGTCATCGGATGTCTTGTAGCCGGACCAGGCCAGGTACAGCCAGTACAGGCCCAACACGACCGCCACGGCGAGGTAGCCGTAGCCCGTGTACCCGCCGAAGGCCAGCATCAGCGTGGCCGCTATAAAGGCCAGTAGATAACCGAGGATATGCCTCTTTACCGCAGGCATTGCCGGCTTGACCGGCAATACCGGGATTTGCGCCGCAGCGTAATCATCCCATCTGAAGATGGCGATGGCATAACAGTGCGGCATCTGCCATAAGCTGAAGATCGCCAATAAGATCAGCGCTTCCATGTCGAAGCGGCCGCTGACCGCGCAATACCCCGCCAGGGGCGGCGCAGCGCCCGCCAGACTGCCGATCAATGTGCCGTATCCGGAATTGCGTTTCAGGTATAGGCTGTAGACGCCTACATAAATCACGAAACCGGCCAGCACAATAGCCACGGACAGCATGTTGACTGCCGCCCAAAGGAGTGCGGTACCCCCGATGCCCAGCAAGGATGCATAGAAGACGGCGAATTCCGTCGACATGCGTCCCTGGGCGAGGACGCGGTTGCGCGTCCGGACCATTTTACGGTCCATTTTTCTGTCAATGCAGTTGTTAATAACGCAGCCGGACGCGACAACCAGGGATATACCGCCGAGGGTCGGCAGCAGAAGGGGGAAATCAATCTGTCCTTTGGCAGCCAGAAAAAAGCCGCCCGCTGCAGTGATCAGGTTGCCTAAAATGATCCCCGGTTTGGTGACGAGCAAATAGTTTTTCATTACTTCAGGCATTATATCATCATACGGTAATGCAGGTGATACATGATCCAGAGCGTCCCGCCGACGAAGAGAATGATGACCAAAAGGGCGAACACTAGGGCCATCACATTCCAACGCATTGCCGATGAAGTGTCCAGGTGCAGGAAATAGTGCAGGTGCACCAGGATCTGTACGATAGCCGCGCCAAATATGCCGAACATTACGGCCGAGCGGGAAAACGCCCCGCTCATGACCAAGGCAAACGGAATAACGGTCAGCACGATGGACAGAATGAAGCCGACGACATAGGACTTTAAGCTGCCCCGACTCGCACCGCTGTTGTCGATATATACTTGGTTCATTTAAATGACCCCCATCAGGTAGACAATGGTATATACGCCGATCCAAACGATATCCAGAAAGTGCCAGAACATGCTCAGGCGCATCAAGCGGGACCGGACGGACGCGGTCAAGCCTTTGGCGGCGACTTGGCCCACCATGACCGCTATCCAGATCAGTCCGCAAGCCACATGGCTGCCATGGGTGCCCACCAGGGTAAAAAAGGCCGATAGGAAGGCGCTGCGCTGGGGTCCGTTGCCGTCCAGGACAAGGTGGTAAAATTCATAGATCTCCATGCCGATGAATCCAAAACCCAGCAGGAACGTGAGGACGAGCCCCATCAGGACGAAAGCCTTCCGGTCATTGTGCAGGGCCAGCGCGGCCAGCCCGCAGGTTGCACTGCTGAACAGCAGGACCATGGTTTCAACGAATAGATAGCCCAGGTCAAACAACTCCTTTCCGGTGGGACCGCCGGCATAGTTGCGGCCCACGACGGCAAACGTCGCGAAGATCGCCGCAAACAGCACCAGGTCGGTCATAAGGTAAATCCAGAAACCGAAGGCCTGGTTCGTAAGGGGGTCGGAATGTTCAAATTCTGCGGAATGAACGGAGTCGATGGTCGAAGTGTCTGCTGTCATTATTCACACCGCCGGTGAAGGTTGTAATGTGGTTTGTCCGCCGGCCGGGCGGCTGCCCGCGGCGGTGGTCAGCTGTCGATAGCGCCGGCTCTCGATCCGCTCGACTTCCGCGGCCGGCACGACGTAGTCTGTGTCGTCATCGGATGCGCGAGCGATCACCGTGAAAAGTATGCCCACAGCGCTGAGGATCGCCAACCACCAGATATACCAGACCATGGCGAATCCGAACACGAAGACCAAGGCACCGTTGATCAATCCCTTGGCCGTATTCTTCGGCAGGTGGATGTCGTGGTATTGGCCCGGCTGCCGGTAGGCGATGCCTTTTTCCTTCATGTCCATGAAGGCGTCGATGTCATGCACGACGGGCGTTTGCGAGAAGTTGTAGACGGCCGGCGGCGAAGCGGTCGCCCACTCCAGCGTGCGGCCGTTCCAGGGGTCGCCGGTCAGGTCGCAGGTGGCATGGCGTTGCTTGATGCTCACGGCCAGTTGAACCAGCTGCAACAGGATGCCGATCAGGATCACGGCGACACCGCCGGCGGCAATGATCAGATAGGGCTGCCAGGCCGGATTGGCGTAATGCTCCATGCGGCGGGGCATGCCCATCAAACCCAGCACATACAGCGGTACAAACGAAAGGTCGAAACCGATCAGCCAGGCCCAGAATGCCCATTTACCCAACTTTTCGTTCAGGGGAAAGCCGATGGCCTTGGGAAACCAGTAGTAATAGCCGGCGAAAAAACCGAATACGGAGCCGGGGATCAGCATGGTGTGGAAGTGGGCGATCAAAAACAGACTGTTGTGCAGCACATAGTCAGCGGGCGGCAGGGACAGCAGCACGCCGGCCATGCCGCCGACGGCAAAGGTCGCGATGAATCCCAGGGTCCAGTACATCGGTGTGGTGAATCTTATACGACCGCGGTACATGGTAAACAGCCAGTTGAAGATCTTCACCCCGGTGGGGATAGCGATCAGCATGGTCGTAATGCCGAAAAAGATGTTGACATCGGGACCGGCGCCCATGGTGAAGAAATGGTGCACCCAAACGGAAAAGGACAGGACCATGATCGTCGCAGTGGCATAAACCATGGATCGATAGCCGAACAACCGCTTACCGCAGAAGGTGGCCACGACCTCCGAGAAGACGCCGAAGGCCGGCAGGATGACGATATAGACCTCGGGATGCCCCCAGATCCAGAACAGGTTGATATACATCATGATTTCGCCGCCCAGCGCATTGCTGAAAAAATGCATGCCCAAATAGCGGTCGAGCGTCAGCAGGGCCAGGGCGACGGTCAGAACCGGAAACGCAAACGCCATCAGCACGGAGGTGAAAAAAGCCGTCCAGACAAACATCGGCATGCGCATGAGCGTCATGCCCGGAGCGCGCATTCTCAGAATCGTAACCAGAAAATTGATGCTGGTCATCAGCGATCCGATGCCGGCGATCTGAAAAGCCCACATCCAATAGTCCACCCCTGTGCCGGGGCTGTATTGCCGTTCCACCAGGGGGGCATATCCGGACCAGCCGGCCTTGGAAAATTCGCCGACCCCCAACGATACCATCACCAGCAGGGCCCCGGCGGCGGTCAGCCAGAGGCTGACCGCATTCAAAAAGGGAAATGCGACATCGCGCGCACCGATTTGTTGGGGGACGACGATATTGATCAATCCGGCCAGAAACGGCATGGCCATGAAGACGATCATGATCGTGCCGTGGGCGCTGAATATCTGGTCGAAGTGTCCCGGTGGCAAAAAGCCTTGCGACACGCCCGCGGCCAGGGCCTGCTGAGAGCGCATCAGAACGGCATCGGAGAACCCGCGCAGCAGCATGACCAGGGCCAGGACAATATACATGATGCCGATTTTTTTGTGGTCGAGGCTGGTCAACCACTCCTTCCAGAGGTAGGTCCACTTCCGGTAGTAGGTGATCAGGGCCAGGATCACCACGGCCAGCAGAATCGAACCGCCCACGGCGCCCATAATGATCGGATTTTCGAAAGGTATCGCCGCCAGGCTTAGCTTTCCGAACATATCAACGTCCCTCCAACGCGCCGGGCCGGTATTTACTCACAATTTTGTCGAACAGGCCCGGCTGGACCACAGAAAATTGCATCACCGGAGATCCGACGCCCGGCTTTTCGAGTTTCTGATAGCGGGCCGGATCGAGTTTGACCGGCGATTGTCTGGTGTTTTGCACCCACGCTTCGAATTGCTCCCGGGAAACGGCAATCGCCTTGAAGTGCATGTCGGCGTAACCGCGGCCGCTGAATTGCTGATTGTGGCCGGCATAGGTGCCCGGTTCATCGGCCATCAGCTGCAGCCGGCTCTGCCGGCCGGCCATGGCATAAATCTGGCTTCCCAGTTGCGGGATGAAAAAAGAAGTCAACACCGTGGCCGACGTGAGCCTGAAGCTCAGCGGCACCTGGACGGGAAAAACGAGCTGATTGACGACGGCGATATCGTAGTCCGGGTAGATGAACAGCCATTTCCAATCCAGGGACACGACCTCGATGCGGATCGGCTTGACGCCGGACTCGATCGGTTTGTAAGGATCCAGGCGGTAGGTGGCGCTCCAGGACAAAATTCCGAGGGCTGTGACGATGGCAAGGGGAACCAGCCACATTGCCAAATCGATCTTAGTCGAATAACTCCAGTTTGGCCGGTAGGTCGCTTCCCGGTTCGAGGCTCTGTATCTTCGGGCAAACCAGAAGACCATAACAAAGACGGGGATAACGACGATCAGCATCAGCCCGAAGGCTGCGATGATAACGAAGCGCTCGGCGTCACCGATGGGTCCCTTGGGGTCAAGCAGAAGCATTTGGCTGCAGCCGCCGAGGAAGCCTGCAGCGCCTAGAGACGACAATCCGATTGAAACCAAAAAGCTTTTTCTTTTCACCTGTCCATCCACCGGGTGTAGGTTGTTGAATCGGACTTTAGATACGCTAACCGGTGCCGATAAAAAATGGGGTGGATTGTGTATTTGTTTAAAAAAAACAATGTACTTCAAAAATAGTCCTCAATTTGTAATGGGTCTGATCACGGTTTCTTTGGCGACCCTGATAATGGTCTTTTTGCTCCGAATGGTTTTTTATGGGTGATTGCGGCGACCCCTATGCTGATCGTGCAGTTTGTTCTCGTCCTGACCCTGCTTCCGGTTCTTCTTGCCGGTTCGCAATGGAAAAAAACAACTGCAGGAATAAGGTCTCACGTTCTTCAATATACATTCTGGATTCCATAAAAATACACAATTAATCTCATATACATCACCTCTGAAGCAGCCTACACCTTAAACCGCCATTTTATCCGGATTTGCCTTCCGGACGGCGGCCAAGATACCATTATCCCAAACCGGAGAAATAACCGGGAAAATCATCATCACGCAGAGGGTTTCCTGCAGCTTGCTGCGGATATCGAAAAACCGGGAGTGCTGCCATGCAGATTGTTGACCGAAAATCGTTTGATAAACTTTTTGATGTTTTGCGGGATAGCGGGTTCGAGGTGGTCGGTCCGATTGTGCGCGACGGTGCCATTGTCTATGATCACCTCCAATCGGCTGCTGAATTGCCTATCGGTTGGACCGACCGGCAGGCGCCGGGGTCGTATCGTCTCATCAAGCAGGACCAGGCCGCCTTGTTCGGATATGCGGTTGGCCCGCATTCCTGGAAAAAATTTCTTTTGCCGCCAACCCATCGGTTGTGGCGGTCCAGACGCAGCGGGCAAGGCTTCGAAATAATGGCCGACGCTGAAAAAACGCCCCGCTATGCATTGATCGGCGTCCGGGCCTGCGAGCTGAAGGCCATTGAGGTCCAGGACAAGGTTTTTTTAGGAGGACTTTTCAAAGAGCCGGTCTATAAATCCAGACGCGAAAAAAATTTTATCGTTGCCGTCAACTGCAATGAGCCGGGGGGCAACTGTTTTTGCCGGTCCATGCAGACCGGGCCGAAGGTCGCCGGCCCTTTTGACCTGGCCTTGACCGAAGTGATTCAAGGAGACGCGCATTACTTTATCGTCGAAGCCGGCAGCGAAAAAGGCCGGGCGGTGATGGCGGACGTCCCCCACCGGCCGGCGGGCAGCACGGAAATGGACATCGGCCAAAAACTGGCCAAACAGTCCGCCGCCAGGATGGGACGCACGCTTGATACCGCCGATATTAAGCAATTGCTTTATCGCAATCGGGAGCATCCCCGCTGGGATGATGTGGCCGGGCGCTGCCTTGCGTGCACCAATTGTACCCTGGTCTGTCCGACCTGCTTTTGCACGACGGTGGAAGATGTGACCGATCTGACCGGTGAGCAGGCCGAACGCCGGCGCCGCTGGGACTCCTGCTTCACCATGGATTTTTCTTATATTCATGGCGGCTATATACGCCCTACGGTGAAGGCGCGCTACCGTCAGTGGATGACCCATAAGCTGGCCAGCTGGATCGATCAGTTCGGGACCTCCGGCTGTGTGGGCTGCGGACGGTGCATCACCTGGTGTCCGGTGGGCATCGACATCACGGCCGAAGCCGCAGCCATCCGGGCCGACAGCAACTCGGCCAAGACGGATAATATGTCTCGGAATTTTTAAATTCGGGGCAAAATCTCTATGAGCTTTTTCGTTCAGGCCCAGGAAGATATCCGCAGATTACACAGATTAACGCAGATTAAAATATCAATAATTTTTGATGAATTAATTGTTGAGATTAAGGCTAGGGGTAAATTATCGGGGCTTGAACATAAGAGTCTCTTTTATGGCATTTATCTTAAAAAAAGATCTGCGTAAATCTGAGGAATCTATGGACAATGTCTGTGTCTGTCCGTGTGCGTCTGTGGCTAATAATCTGTGGAAATCTGCGTAATCTATGGATAAGTATCTACGCCTAATGAGTATCGTCCATCGCCTGAAGAAAACGGGAGAATAAATCATGCAAACACTCAAAACGCCTCTAAAGGAACATCCGTTCTTTCAGGGTCTCGATGATTCGCACCTTGAAACCATCGCCGGATGCGGGCGGAACATCCAATTTGCCGCCGGAGAGACGATTTTTCGGGAGGGGCAGGAGGCCGATTACTTTTATGTCATCCGACATGGCAGCGTGGCGCTCGACATCCACGGCGCCCAGCGGGGTGCCATCACGATTGAAACCGTTGCGGCCGGTGAAATCATCGGCTGGTCCTGGCTGGTCCCGCCTTACCGATGGCGATTCAGCGCCCGGGCCGTTGTGAAAACCAGAGCCATCGCTCTGGACGGAAGATGTCTGCGGGGCAAGTGCGAGCAGGACTTCCAACTGGGTTATGAACTGTTCAAGCGGTTTGCGCATGTATTTTCAGAGCGCCTGGATCATACCATCATGCAACTGCTGGATGTCTATTGTGAAAACCCTGCAAAAAAAATAGGTCGCTGAGGAAAACCCCATGAATACTCCCCTTGCCGAGCCCATGCAGCCGGTCCCCTATCGCATCCAGGGGTTTGAACGCGAAACCCACGACACCTTTACCCTGGAATTGAAAGCAGCCGGTGAAGTTTCGCCCTGGGTATTTGCGCCGGGGCAGTTTAACATGCTCTGCGTGTTCGGGACGGGCGAAGTCCCGATTTCCATCTCCAGTAATCCGGCCGATACGGCTTCGATCAAACATACCACCCGGGTTGTCGGTGCGGTTACCAATGCGATGAATACGCTGAAGCCGGGCGATAGCATCGGAGTGCGGGGGCCCTTTGGAAGCAGCTGGCCGCTTGAGCTTGGCCGGGGCAAAGATGTGGTCCTGATTGCCGGCGGCATCGGGTTGGCCCCGTTGAGGCCCGCCCTGTTTGAGCTGCTTGCCTATCGCGAACGATTTCGTCGCATCATTCTATTATACGGGACCCGCACCCCGCGCGACATCCTGTTTAAACGCGATTTAAAGCGCTGGCGCTCACATTTTGACCTGGAAGTTTACATTACGGTGGATCGGGCCAGCGGGGCCTGGCAGGGTATGGTCGGCGTCGTGATCAAACTGATTCAGCGGGCGCCGTTTGATCCATCCAACGCCATCGCCCTGATCTGCGGTCCGGAAGTGATGATGCGTTTCAGCATCGAGGCGCTTCAGCAGCGCGGCATCGGCAATGAAAATATCTTTGTATCCATGGAGCGCAATATGAAATGCGGATGCGGGTTTTGCGGACATTGTCAATACGGGCCCCATTTTGTCTGCCAAGACGGCCCGGTCTTTGGCTATGATCGGATTGCGTCGATTTTTAGCAAAGCGGAGGTTTAAATTGGCCGGAAATCAGAAACCGAAACTGGCGGTGTGGAAATTTGCATCCTGTGACGGCTGCCAGCTGAGTCTTTTGGATTGTGAGGATCAGCTGCTGGAAATCAGCGCTGAAGTTGAGATCGCAAACTTTGCCGAGGCCTCCCGGGCCGTCGTCAAGGGCCCCTATGATCTGTCGCTGGTTGAAGGATCCATCACGACGCCGCATGATGAGCAGCGTATTCATAAAATTCGCCGCTGGTCGAAATTTTTGGTTCCCATCGGTGCGTGCGCCACGGCCGGCGGAATTCAGGCCCTGCGCAACTTCGCGGATGTACAGGAGTTCATCTCGCTGGTTTATGCCCGGCCGCAGTACATTGCCGCTTTAAATAAATCCACCCCCATCTCGGAGCATGTCTTCGTGGATTTTGAGCTGCACGGATGTCCCATCAACAAGGTGCAATTGGTTGAATTGCTGAGCGCCTTTCTGGCCGGACGGAAACCGAACCTTCCCCGGCACAGTGTGTGCGTTGAATGCAAAATGAAGGGCAATGTTTGCGTGATGGTGGCCGGCGGGCAAATGTGTCTGGGTCCCGTGACCCAGGCCGGCTGCGGCGCGATCTGCCCCAGTTACAACCGGGGCTGCTACAGCTGTTTCGGCCCCCAAGAATCGCCGAATACGTCTGCCTTGAGTCATTGGCTGGGTGAGCATGGCCGGGAAAAAGGCGAATTGCTGCGCGCTTTCCGCCAATTCAATGCCTATGCGGAAGCTTTTCGCAGGGAGAGTGAATCGCATGAAAAATAGATCCATCAAGGTCAACTACCTGACCCGGGTCGAAGGCGAAGGTGCCCTGTATGTCAAAATCAAAGACGATCAGGTCAAAGACGTTAAATTCAAGATATTCGAACCGCCGCGGTTTTTCGAGGCTTTTTTGAAGGGACGCGATTTCCGGGAGGCGCCCGATATTACAGCCCGCATCTGTGGAATTTGTCCCATCGCCTATGAGTTGGGAGCCTCCTATGCCATGGAGGATATCTGCGGTGTCAAAGTGGAAGGCCCGCTGCGGTCGCTGCGCCGATTGATTTACAACGGAGAATGGATCGAATCCCACGTCCTGCATGCATTTATGCTGCACGCTCCTGATTTTTTAGGCTATGAAGACGCCATCCGAATGGCCGGGAAATACCCCGATGTCGTCAGAGATGCCCTGCGCATGAAAAAGATCGGCAATGATTTAATGACCCTGTTGGGCGGCCGGGAAATTCATCCGATTAACCTGCGGGTCGGCGGATTTTACAAAGTGCCCCGCCGGCGCGATTTACGCGCGTTGCTGGATGATGTCGAGTGGGGCCGGGAAGCGGCGATTGCCGCGGCCAGATTTATAGCTGATTTTCCCTTTCCGGAGTTTGAACAGGACTATGAGTATGTCGGCCTGCGCCATCCAGACGAATACGCCGTTGTTGAAGGGCGTCTGGTTTCCAGCAAGGGAATGGATATTCCTATCAGCGAATACGACCGTCACCTGGTCGAGACCCAGGTCCCCCACTCAACCGCCCTTCACACGCATGTCAAGCAGCGGCAGACCTGCCAGGTGGGCCCGCTGGCGAGAGTCAACCTGAATTACGATCAACTCACACCCATCGCCCGAGAAACGGCACAGGAAGTGGGCTTGGATCCGCAATGCCGCAATCCGTTTAAAAGCATTTTAGCCCGCATCATCGAGGTTGTATTTGCATTTGACGAGGCCCGACAGATCATAGAGGATTATGCAGAACCGGATCAGCCGGCCGCCGCGGTCCAGCCGCAGGCCGGCACCGGCTACGGCTGCACCGAGGCTCCGCGCGGCATATGCTATCATCGTTATACCATCGATGATGCCGGCCTCATTACCGACGCCAAGATCGTGTCGCCGACGGCCGTCAATCAAGCCACGATTGAAAAAGACCTGCGGGCGTTTGTTGAGGGCCATATCGACCTGCCGGACGATCAGCTGCAATATCAATGCGAGCAGGCCGTCCGCAATTATGATCCCTGTATTTCGTGTTCGGCCCATTTCCTGAAGCTTCAGATTGACCGGGAGTGAGAGGGCTTGCCTTGGCTGAAAAAAACAACACACCCCAGCGGGGCATC
>Ga0210062_1000070_pt1 | contig 27667 bp, 22 predicted proteins | sample Muzzi_CordA_D2_FD_185528 | JGI IMG/M metagenome (GOLD analysis project Ga0210062, IMG submission 185528) | Wetland microbial communities from San Francisco Bay, California, USA, that impact long-term carbon sequestration - Muzzi_CordA_D2 (SPAdes) | ecosystem: Environmental > Aquatic > Marine >...
GCCGCCGCCATCAACTCGGCCGCCTCCGGCGCGGGGAGCGCCATCAGCGCCGCGGTGGTGCAGGACGTGGGGAGCAGCGGGAGTTCGGTCTACCGGCTCGACATCAGCGGGACCACGAGCTTCGTGGACGACGGCGCCGTGCTCGAGACGCTCGGCGTGCTCGAGCGTGGGCGCTCCGCCGTGGCGCAGCAGGTGCAGGGTGCGGCCTTCACCGACGGCGACGCGACCGACGCGGATAAGCAGAACGCCGACAATCAGAAAAAGACCGACAATCCCGATCAGCCCAGGATCGCCGCACCGGAGCCGAAGAAGCGTAAGAGCTCCAATGCCATCTTCGAATTCCGCAGTGACCAGTGGGCCAAGATATATTCGCGGCGCATCGACAAGACCATCGCGGCGCTCAAGAGCAAGGGCGTGCCGGTGTTCTGGGTCGGACTGCCGTCGATCCGCGGGACACGCTCCACGGCCGACGCGGTCTATCTCAATGATCTGTTTCGCGCCCGCGTCGAGCGTGCCGGCATCGTCTACATCGATGTTTGGGACGGCTTCGTCGACGACTCCGGCAAATACTCCTCCTACGGCCCCGACTATGAAGGTCAGACCCGCCGGCTGCGCTCGTCCGACGGCGCCTTTTTCACCAAACACGGCGCGCGCAAGCTGGCGCACTATGTCGAGCGCGAAATCCGCCGCTTCATGAACAACCGCGCGGTGCCGGTGGCGCTGCCGACCGGACCGCTGGGGCCGCTGCCCGCCGGCAAGTCCGGGGTGCGGCCGCTGGCCGGCCCCGTGGTGCCGCTGACCGTCACACCCGCCGGCAGCGCAGTGTTGGCCGGCGCTCCCGGTCGCCAGCGCGTGCACGGCGACACCATCGCCGCCGACGCCCTGGTCAGGGGCGATCCGCTCAATGCGCCGTCCGGTCGCGCTGACGATTTTGCCTGGCCGCCGGGCAGTAGCGCCAACAAGCCGCCCCCGACCGCAGCCGGCAAGCAGCCGAAGACGTCTGCTGCGCAGAGCCCGGCGACAACTGCCAGGCCGGTCGCGTCAAAGACAGAGCCACCGAAAATATCCACGGCCGCTGCTCCGGCGTCAGGCGCGCCGGCCGCCGCGGCAGTCAGGCCCGACGCGCCGAAAGGCGATACCGGCGGGTCGGCGGCGACGCAGGACGACGCGGGCAAGCCGGCACCGAGCGCCGCGCGCAACTCCGCTTCCGACCGGCAGGCGGAAATCCGTCCGCCGCAGCCGGTGCAAGAGAGCGCCCCGCGCCCGACGCGCCGGGCCGGTTCGCCGTTCGACGCGCTGTTCGGCCGCAACGGGCCCTTTGGCCGCAACGGTCCGTTCGGCTGGATCACTCGCTAACGCAAAGGTCTGGTTTGAGGGGAGCGCAACGCGGCGATTACCGCGGCAGCGTGCTGTGTCCCATCAGGAACTTGTCGACGCCATGGGCGCACTGGCGGCCTTCGCGGATCGCCCACACCACCAGCGACTGGCCGCGCCGCATGTCGCCGGCGGCGAATATCTTGGGCAGTGAGGTCTGGTAGGCTTCGGTGTCGGCGCTCACATTGCCGCGCCGGTCGAGCGCGACGTCGAGCGCCTTCAGCATGCCCTCGTGCACCGGGTGCACGAAGCCCATGGCGAGCAGCACCAGGTCGGCCTCGATCTCGAATTCGGTGCCGGGCACCGGTTTGAAATTGGCATCGACGTGAACGCAATGCAGCTTCTTCACCGCGCCGTTCTCGCCGGTGAATTTCTGCGTCAGCACGGCAAATTCGCGCACCGCGCCTTCCTCGTGGCTTGACGACACGCGCAGCTTGAGCGGCCAGTCCGGCCACGTCAGCATCTTATTCTCGTGTGCCGGCGGTTCCGGCATGATCTCGAAATTGATCACAGAAACCGCACCCTGGCGGATGGAGGTTCCGATGCAGTCGGAACCGGTGTCGCCGCCGCCGATCACCACCACCTTCTTGCCGCTGGCAAGGATCGGCTCCGTCTCGCCAAGCGGCTCGTTGCCAACCCGGCGGTTCTGCTGCGGCAGGAACTCCATGGCGAAATGAATGCCCTTGAGTTCGCGCCCGGGGATCGGCAAATCACGCGGCTTCTCGGCGCCGCCGGCGAGTACCACGGCGTCGTGCTCGTTGACCAGCTTGTCGACGGGCAGGTTGACGCCGACATGGGCGCCGTAATGGAAGGTCACGCCTTCGGCGGACATCTGCTCGACACGTCGGTCGACGTGGATCTTCTCCATCTTGAAGTCGGGGATGCCGTAACGCAGCAGGCCACCGGCCTTGGCCCAGCGCTCGTAGACATGCACCTCGTGGCCGGCGCGCGCGAGTTGCTGCGCGCAGGCGAGACCGGCCGGTCCTGAGCCGACGATCGCCACCTTCTTGCCGGTCTTGCGGACCGCAATTTCCGGCTTCAGCCCCTGCGCGATCGCCCGGTCGGCGATCTCGCATTCAATGGTCTTGATGGTAACCGGATTGTCGTCGATGTTGAGCGTGCAGGATGCCTCGCACGGCGCCGGGCACACGCGTCCGGTCACTTCCGGGAAATTGTTGGTGGAGTGCAGGTTGATCGCCGCCTCCGGCCAGTGGCCGCGATAGACCAGGTCGTTCCAGTCCGGAATCTGGTTGTTGACCGGGCAGCCGGTGGGTGCGCCGGTGATGCGGCTGGTGCCGTGGCAATAGGGCACGCCGCAGTCCATGCAGCGCGCGGCCTGCTCGCGCAGCTCGCTTTCCGGCAGCGGCAGAACGAATTCGCGATAGTGTTTGATACGCTCCTCGACCGGGGCGTATTTTCGATCGTGCCGTTCGATTTCGAGAAAACCGGTGACCTTGCCCATACCTACTCTGCAGCCTGCATCGCGGCGGCCTTCTCCTTCGCCATTTCGGCAAGGGCGCGGCGGTATTCTACCGGCATCACCTTCTTGAACAGCGGACGGTAGCGGTTCCAGTCGGCGAGAATCTCCTGCGCGCGCCGGGAACCGGTATAGTGCGCGTGGTTCGAGATCAACAGGTAAAGGCGCTCGGCGTCCTTGGTGCTCATATCCGCTAGGACGTCGACGCGGCCATGGGTCTCCAAGTCTTGGTATTGGCCGAACTCCTGCTCGGCGATCCGCTCTTCCTGCGGCACCGGCTCCAGATCGACCATGGCGAGGTTGCAGCGTGACTTGAATGAATCGTCCTCGTCGAGGACATAGGCGACGCCGCCCGACATGCCGGCGGCGAAATTGCGGCCGGTATAGCCCAGCACCACTACCACGCCGCCTGTCATGTATTCGCAGCAATGGTCGCCGGCTCCCTCGATCACGGCGACAGCGCCGGAATTGCGCACGGCGAAGCGCTCCCCGGCGACGCCGCGGAAATAGCATTCGCCCTCGATGGCGCCATAGAGCACCGTGTTGCCGACAATGATGGAGTCCTCCGGCACGATGCCAGAGTCGACGGTCGGCCGGATGACGATGCGCCCGCCCGACAGTCCCTTGCCGACATAGTCATTGGCGTCGCCGTCGAGATCGAAGGTAACGCCGCGCGCAAGCCACGCACCGAAGCTCTGCCCGGCAGTGCCGGTGAAGTGCACGCGGATGGTGCCGTCGGGAAGGCCGGCATGGCCGTAGCGCTTGGCCACCTCGCCCGACAGCATGCCGCCGACCGCCCGGTCGGTATTGTGGATGTCGGTCTGTAGCCGAACGGGTGCGCCGCGGTCGAGCGCGGCTTGCGATTCCGCGATGAGCCTGCGGTCAACAATATCGTGGATCTTGTGGTCCTGCGGCTCACATTTGTAGATGTTTATGCCGGGGCCGGCCTTCGGCTTGGTAAAAAGCTTGGAGAAATCCAGGCCCTTGGCTTTCCAATGCTCGACCAGCCGGCGTTGGTCGAGCATCTGCATTTGCCCGACCATCTCGTCGAATGCGCGGAAGCCGAGCATGGCCATCAACTCGCGCACTTCCTCGGCGACGAAGAAGAAATAGTTGATGACGTGCTCGGGCGTGCCGCGGAAGCGCTTGCGCAGCACCGGATCCTGCGTCGCCACACCCACAGGGCAGGTGTTCAGGTGGCACTTGCGCATCATGATGCAGCCGGCCGCGATCAGCGGCGCGGTAGCGAAGCCGAATTCGTCTGCTCCCAGCAGCGCGCCCACCACGACGTCGCGGCCAGTGCGCATTCCGCCGTCGACCTGCACCGAAATGCGGCCACGCAGCCGTTCGCGCACCAGGGTCTGGTGGGTTTCGGCAAGGCCGATCTCCCACGGACTGCCGGCGTGCTTGATCGAGGTGAGCGGGGAGGCACCCGTGCCGCCCTCGAAGCCGGCGATGGTGACGTGGTCGGCGCGCGCCTTCGACACGCCGGCGGCGACGGTGCCGACGCCGACCTCGGAGACGAGCTTCACCGAGACCTCGCCAGCCGGGTTGACGTTCTTCAGGTCGAAGATGAGTTGCGCCAGATCCTCGATCGAATAGATGTCGTGGTGCGGCGGCGGCGAGATCAGGCCGACACCGGGCGTCGAGTGGCGCACCTTGGCGATGGTCTTGTCTACCTTGTGCCCCGGCAGTTGGCCGCCTTCGCCCGGCTTGGCGCCCTGCGCCATTTTGATCTGCATCATGTCGGAGTTGACGAGATACTCGGCCGTGACGCCGAAGCGACCCGAGGCCACCTGCTTGATCGCCGAGCGCATGCTGTCGCCATTCGGCATGGGCTTGAAGCGGTCGGGCTCCTCGCCGCCCTCGCCGGTGTTCGACTTGCCGCCAATGCGGTTCATGGCGATGGCCAGTGTGGTGTGCGCCTCGCGCGAAATCGAGCCGAACGACATCGCGCCGGTGGAGAAGCGGCGCACGATATTCTTGGTCGGCTCGACCTCCTCGAGCGGCACCGGATGACGGCCGTCGTCTTCCGCCTTCCGGATCTCGAACAGCCCGCGGATTGTGAGCAGGTGCTCGTTCTGGTCGTTCACGATCTGCGCGAAGGCGCGGTAATGGTCCTGCGAATTGCCGCGCACCGCATGCTGCAGCCGCGCCACCGTTTCCGCCGTCCACACGTGGTCTTCGCCGCGCATGCGGACGGCATAGTCGCCGCCGACGTCGAGCATCGAGTGGTAGATCGGCGCGTCGGAGAAGGCGTCGCGATGGCGGCGCACGGTCTCTTCGGCGATCTCGGCCAGCCCCACGCCTTCGATGCGGGTATGGGTGCCAGTGAAATACTGGTCGACGAAGTCCTGCCGCAGCCCGACCGCGTCGAAAATCTGCGCGCCGCAATAGGACTGGTAGGTGGAAATGCCCATCTTGGACATCACCTTGAGCAGTCCTTTGTTGATGGCCTTGATGTAACGTTTGACGACTTCCTGCGCGTCATGCTGCTGCGGCAGGTCGTCCTTGATGGCGATCAGTGTCTCGAAAGCGAGATAAGGGTTGATCGCCTCGGCGCCGTAACCGGCCAGGCAAGCGAAATGATGCACCTCGCGCGGCTCGCCGGTCTCCAGCACGATGCCGACCGAGGTGCGCAGGCCTTGCCGGATCAGGTGGTGGTGCACGGCGGCGCAGGCCAGTAACGCCGGAATTGGAATGCGGTCAGCGCCGACCTTGCGGTCGGACAGGATCAGGATGTTGCAGCCCTTGCGCACCTCATCCTCGGCGCGCTCGCACAGTTCATCGATCGCCCAGCCCATACCCTCGGCGCCGTGTTCGGCAGGGTAGGTCATATCGAAGGTAAGCGACTTGAAGTGATCGCCGGTCATTTCCGAGATCGAGCGGATCTTCTCGAGGTCCTCATTGGTGAGAATCGGCTGACGCACCTCCAGCCGCTTGAGCGTCGAGGTGCCTTCCAGATCAAACAGATTCGGCCGCGGTCCAATGATGGAGACGAGGCTCATCACCAGTTCTTCGCGGATCGGATCGATCGGCGGATTGGTGACCTGAGCGAAGTTCTGCTTGAAATAAGTAAACAGCGGCTTCGGCTTGTCCGACATTGCCGAAATCGGCGTGTCGTTGCCCATGGAGCCGATCGCTTCCTCGCCGGTGGTGCCCATCGGCGTCATCAGAAACTTGAGATCCTCCTGCGTGTAGCCGAAGGCCTGCTGGCGGTCGAGCAGCGACAGGTTGGAGATGGGCGCCTCGTTTTTGACGCCAGGCAGGTCCTCCAGCACCATCTGCGTATTGGCGAGCCACTCCTGATAGGGGTGGCTGCGCGCCAGCGTCGCCTTGAGCTCCTCATCGGGAATGAGCCGGCCCTCGTCGAGGTCGACCAGCAGCATGCGGCCGGGCTGCAGACGCCACTTCTTGACGACGTCCTTTTCCTCGATCGGCAGCACGCCGGCTTCCGACGCCATCACGATGCGGTCGTCGCGGGTGAGCAGATAGCGCGCCGGCCGCAGGCCGTTGCGGTCGAGGGTAGCGCCGATCTGGCGCCCATTGGTAAAGGCGATCGCCGCCGGCCCGTCCCACGGCTCCATCAGCGCGGCGTTGTATTCGTAAAAGGCGCGCCGCTCCTCGTCCATGAGCGGATTGCCCGCCCAAGCCTCGGGAATCATCATCATCATGGCATGGGCGAGCGAGTAGCCACCCTGCGTGAGGAATTCGAGTGCGTTGTCGAAGCAGGCGGTGTCGGACTGACTTTCGTAGGAGATCGGCCACAGCTTCTTGATGTCCGGCCCAAACAGCGGAGAGGCTACGCTCGCCTGCCGCGCTGCCATCCAGTTGACGTTGCCCCGCAGCGTGTTGATTTCGCCGTTGTGCGCGATGTAGCGGTACGGATGCGCCAGCGACCAGGTCGGGAAGGTGTTGGTCGAGAAGCGCTGGTGCACCAGCGCGATGGCGCTTTCGAAATCCTCGTCGTGCAGGTCGGGGTAATAGGTCCCCAGCTGGTCGGCCAGAAACATGCCCTTGTAGACCACCGTGCGGCAGGAGATCGACACCGGGTAATAGTCGGACACGCGCCGCTCGCGGCGGCGGTAGATGGCGTTGGAGATCGACTTGCGCAGAATGTAGAGTCGGCGCTCGAAGTCGGCCTCGCCGAGCTTCTTGCCCCCTTGGCCGATAAAGACCTGCTGGTGCACCGGCTCGGTCGGCTTGACGGATTCGCCGAGCGTCGAATTATCCCTGGGTACGTCGCGCCAGCCGAGCAGCGTGAGCCCTTCGCGCGCAATCACTTCAGCGTAGATATCGCGGATGATCTGCCGCCAGTTCTTCTCGCGCGGCATGAACAACTGGCCGACGGCATATTTGCCAGGCTGCGGCAGCGTGAAGCCAAGCTCCTTGGCCTTCCTGGCGAAGAACTTGTGCGGGATCTGCACCAGGATGCCGGCGCCGTCACCCATGCGCGGGTCGGCGCCCACCGCGCCGCGGTGCTCCAGATTGCAGAGGATCTTCAGCCCATCCTCGATAATCTGGTGCGACTTGCGGCCCTTGATGTCGGCAACGAACCCGACGCCGCAGGAGTCTTTGGCGAGCGCCGGATCGTAGAGACCGTGCGCCGGCGGTGTGCCCGGATCGGCGGTGTCGCGCAACGGCGCAACGTCGCGGGCGAGCGATGCTGCCCTGCGCCGGAGAATGTCCTCGCCGTTCCTTCGCTCGCTCATCTCGCTCTGCCTCGTCGGCGCCTTCACGGCCTGCGGCGCACCCACCTTGTTCGCAGCGCCGGACTGCCGCCGCGGGATCAGCCACAACCGATCTCATGAAGGGCAGCCTTGCGCGGCTCGCCGCCGCCGTGGCTGCTCCCATTGTGCGCCACCGATGTCTGCCCCCGCGCCCGGGGACAGTGTCGGGGCTGCCACTATTAGGACAGTAATGCTGTCCTAATGCACCTTGCCAAATTTTGCCCTGCCACACAAGGCGGGTCCACGCCTGATTTCGCACTCCAGCCCGCTTTCCTGCGCGGCGTCAGGCCGTCCCGGGAAGAACAGGACCACGGGCAATTGGTTCACGCAATCCCGTCGCGCCGGGGCGAAGCCGCCGAGGTGGCGGGGTTAACCGTTTAACCGTGGCGACGGGAAACAGCGGCGTTGCGCAGCGGCTTGGCTATGCTTGCCTGCAATCGGGACTGGAGAGGCGCATGACCGACATCTTCGCCGGCGGGCCGACGCAAACGCAGAATCCCGGCGCACGTGCAATGTCGCGGCTGGCCGACCGCATCGCCGGCATGGCGCCGGTGCTCGACCTCGATACGGTGGCCAAGCGGATCGATCCGCCGAATCCGGCCCACCGGGCGCCGGCGCCGATGCCGCGGCCCTCGCCGGCGGTCATGGCTGCGCTCATCCGCACTGATGCAATGACCGGCCGTGCCGCAGTCCAGGCGCAGCCGCGTCGCGCGCCCTCTTTCATGGGCGCGCTGGTCGAGGGTTTCGTCAGCAGCTGCGCCTTCATCCCCTACACGGTGGTGGCTCTGGCCTTGCGGCTGGTCATGGCGCGGGTGTTCTTCCTCGATGGACAAACACGCGTCGACGGCTTGCGCCTGCCGCTCAACGTGCCGGGTTTCGATGTTTCGATGGTGCTGCCATTGCAGGTGAAGGCGGAAACCTTCACCGCGTTCTTCACCCAATACGCAGCGCTCCCGTTGCCGCCGGTGCTGGCCGCCTATCTGGTGAGCGGCGCCGAATTCCTGCTGCCAGTCATGCTGGTCCTCGGTCTCGGCACGCGCTTCGCTGCGCTCGGTCTGCTGATCATGACGGCAATGATCCATCTCTACGTGTCGCCGCAGGCGTTGTGGAGCACGCACATCTACTGGGCATCGATGTTGATGGTGCTGCTGGCGCTCGGTCCCGGACGGCTCTCGCTCGATGCGCTTATCCGCACTGTTGCGCGCCGCTAGGCCGGTGAGGGGATCGTGCCCGTGAAAAAGGTTTTGAGCATCGGAGCGAGCGTGCTGGTGGTCGGCGGCATGCTGTCCTTCGTCGTCGCCGGCGCCTCCGAGCGCGCGCCAGCCGCCGCGGCCGAAGCAGCGCCAAGCTACGAGATACTCGCCGCTGTGCGCGAAATGGGCTTCGCACCCAGCACGCAGGTGCACCAGCGCGGGGCCTATTATGTCCTGCACGCGGTTGATCCGCGCGGGGTCGAGGTCCGCGTGGTCGCCGATGCGCACTCCGGCACTATCCTCTCGGTGATCCCGCTGCGCCGCTTCAGGGCGCAGGCGCCGCGCTATTACGGCGGCCCGCGCATCATTCAGGTTCCACAGGCGGAGGAGAGCGACCAAAGCACCGCCGTCTATGACCGGCGCGACGTTGTCGCGCCGCATGGCGACGAAGATGTGCGCGCCGCGCCGCCGCCGGTAATCAGCGCGCCGCCGCCGCCGGCACGCCGCCGCACGGTGTTGAATCCGCCGCGCGAGAGGGACAAGGCGTTAAGCCCGATCTATCCCACCCCGCGCTTTGATACCGGAGCGGAAGCCAGCAAAAAATTCGAGCCGCAGGGCGATGGCGCCGTCGGCGCGCCTCCACCGCTGCCCGCCGACTGAGTGCGCTTTCTCTTTATTGCCGAAGACAAAAGCGCCCCGGGCATCCGGGGCGCTTTCGCCGTTTGGAGATCGCTTGAGTGTTGTTAGGCCGCGGCCTTGGTGTCGATTACTTGCGACCTGGCCTCGCCATTGCCGATCGGGATCTGGCGCGGCTTCTTGGCCTCGGGGATCTCGCGCACCAGTTCGACGTGCAGCAGGCCGTTCTCGAGTCGCGCGTTCTTGACCACGACATGATCGGCGAGCTGGAATACGCGCTCGAAGGCGCGCGCGGCGATGCCCTGATAGAGCACCTCGCCGGTCTGCTCGTCCTTGTTCTGCTTGCCGCCCTTGATCGTCAGCGTGTTCTCTTTCGCCTCGATCGACAGGTCGTCCTCGCCGAAGCCGGCGACAGCCACGGAGACGCGGTAGTTGTTCTCGCCGGTGCGCTCGATGTTATAGGGCGGATAGCCCGGCGCGCTGTCGAAGCCGTCCATCATCGAGAAGAGACGGTCGAAGCCGACGGTCGAGCGGTAAAGCGGGGAAAGATCGAAAGTTCGCATGGCATAGTCCTCCTTTGAGCGACATGCGGGCAGTCCGCCCATATGGGCCGGACCGAAATGCCCGTAACGCAGCCACCAGGGCCTGCGCGAAGTTGATATGGGAACGCGATTTTGGCCGCGCAAGTGGCGCGCGCCGCCGGCGTAACCTCATGATTAAAAATACTTTTCTGGTTCAGCCGCGGCGCCGATTGAGGCCTCCCGCCACCCTGCTATAAGGCGCAACTCTTCCCGCACCGGTCCGCTCGGCGCCCATGAAACTCATCTCCATCCCGGCCAATCCGCTGCCCGAAAATGTGGTGACCGGTGCCATCAAGACCCCGGACGGCGTCAATCTGCGCTTCGCCCGCTGGGCGCCGCCGCCGGGCCGCAAGGGCACGGTGGTCATCCTGCAGGGCCGCGCCGAATACATCGAAAAGTACTACGAGACCGTGCGCGACCTGCGCGCCCGCGGCTTTGCCGTCGCCGCCTTCGACTGGCGCGGACAGGGCTTGTCCGACCGCGCGCTCAAGGATCGCCGCAAGGGTCACGTGCGCAATTTCTCCGAATACGCCATCGATCTGGGAACCATCATGGAGCAGGTGGTGCTGCCTGATTGCCCGCCGCCGATCTTCGCGCTCGGCCATTCCATGGGTGGCGCCATCGCCATACGCGCCTGCCACGACGGCAGCCGCTGGTTCGAGCGGGTGGTGCTTGCCGCACCGATGATCGCGATGCCGCAGGGACGGCGGCTGATGGGCCTGGCCGCGCCGCTGGCGCGCATGTTGCGGCTGATGGGTCGCGGCTCGGCTTATGTGCCGGCCGGCACCAGCGCCGCCGCCGGCAGCGAGGACTTTATCGGCAACCGCCTCACGTCTGATCCGGTGCGTTTTGCCCGCAATGCGGCGGTGCTGCAGGAAGAGCCCGAGCTCGGTCTCGGCGCGCCCACCGTCGCATGGGCGGATTCGGCGATGCGCGCGATGAAGCGTTTCGCCGAGCCGAACTACTCGCCGCAGCTGCGTCAGCCGATCCTGCTGGTCGCAGCCGGTCGTGACGAGGTTGTCTCGACGCCCGCAATCGAGGCTTTCGGCATGAATCTGCTCGCCGGGCGCCATCTTATCCTCGCCGGCAGCCGCCATGAAATCCTCCAGGAGCAGGATCACTATCGCGACCAGTTCTGGGCGGCGTTCGACGCCTTCGTGCCGGGGACGCCGCTGTTCTAGGCCGCGCTGCGGCGATTGATTACCGGCGCTGCGACGGCCATGCCGATAGCGCAGACCGAACTGGGGAGAAAAGCCAATGGCATCGTTTCGCACTGTGGTGGCCATCACCGGCCTTGCGCTCTGTGCAGCCGCGCCCGCGCTGGCGCAGACGCCGCTCGATATGCGCACCGGTTTGTGGGAGGTGACGACCAAGCGTTCGTCAACCGGCATGCCGGAACTGCCGAAGATGCCGACGATTCCACCCGAGATGTTGGCCCAACTGCCGCCGGCCCAGCGCGCCCAGATCGAGAATATGATGAAGACGCGCAAGAACGTTGCCCCCGGCGTCCATGTGCACAGGTTCTGCGTCACGCGAGCATCGCTCGACAAGACGCCCGACTTCGGCATGGCGGAACGCGAAGCCGACTGCACCCGCACCAGGAACGAACGCTCGGCACGCGGCTGGCAGGTGCAGGAAGTCTGCCGCTCGGGCGGGCGCAAGCAGACGATGAACATCCGCTACGACGTGGTGAACCGGAAAACCATCAAGGGTGCCGTCGATATTGCGATGCGCGACGGTCGTGACGACGTCACCATGAAGCAGGAGATGCATGGCCGCTGGCTCGGCCCCGACTGCGGCGACGTCAAGCCGATGGAGTAGCGATCAGCCGTTGAGAATATCGAGCGCCGCCCGGTGCACGCGGGCATCGCCGGCGACGACGATACGGCCGCCTGCCTGTGCCGGGCCGTTTTCCCAGGTGGTGACCACCCCGCCGGCGCCGGCAATGATCGGAATCAGCGGTACGATGTCGTGCGGCTTGATCTCGGTCTCGACGATAAGATCGATCAGTCCCGCCGCCAGCATGCAATAGGCGTAGCAGTCGCCACCGTAGCGCGACAGCTTGACGGCGTTCTCAACTTTTCGGAACGAGGCGCGATCGGCCTCGTTCATCAACAGCGGGCTGGTCGTGAACAGCACCGCCTCGTCCAGCCCGGCGCATTTGCGCACACCGAGATCGCGGTCGCCGGCCGGCCCGCGATAGCGCGCGGCGCCCCCGTCGCCGGAAAAGCGCTCGCCGATGAATGGCTGGTGCATCATGCCGAATACCGGCTCGCCAAAGCGCATCAAGCCGATCAGCGTGCCCCAGGCCGGCATGCCGGCAATGAAAGACTTGGTACCGTCGATCGGATCGAGCACCCAGATGTATTCGGCATCGGTGCGCTCGGCGCCGCCCTCCTCGCCGACGATGCCGTGGGCGGGAAAGTTTTGGCGGATAAGTGCGCGCATTGCCTCCTCCGCCGCGTGGTCGGCGGCGGTAACCGGATCGAAGCCGCCCGCCTGCTTGTTCTCTACCGCCAGCGCGGTGCGGAAGAAGGGCAGGATGGTCTCGCCGGAGACGGTGGCGAGCCGGTCGACGAAGCTGACGAAATCGATGGCCGTCATATCGCCCGCCTCAGCGCATGGCCTGGGGAAAGGGGAGGGAGTTGTTCGGGCAAGGTCGGCCTCGGACCAATGGTGCGCTTGGACCTAGCGGAGAGCGGGGATGCCGGCAACCGCGGCCGCGACCGGCGGCGCTAATGCGCCACCTATTCGAGATAGGCAGAGCCAGGGTCCGCCGTTCTGGTGCCTTGGCGTCGATTCCGGCCAAGGCCACCGTTTTCGCCTGCAAATTCCGCATCCCGCCATGCAGGATTCGCATGGGGTTTTCCCGGGTGGATCTTGATTTTTGTGCAACGCGGTGTAATTTATTGCAATGCGGTAGCGAGAGCTGCCGTTGCCCTCCTTGGGCGTTTCCTCCCTAGACTTGGGCCGCTTGCCTAGCGCGAGCGGCCCCTTTTTTTGCCCGCGCCACGGTGCCGCCCCGCCTTCGGGCAGGCCTATTCGGCTGCCGCCCGATAGGGCCGCAATTCCTCCAGCGGAATTTCGCCAAGCCGGCGCGCCAGCGTTTCCAGGTCGCCGGCCAGCCGCGCAAAATTGACCGAGTGTTCGTAACGGCGCTCGTCCATATAGAGCGCCCGGTTCACCTCGAGCTGAAGGGCGTGCAGTCCCGCAGCCGGATTGCCGTAATGCTCGGTGATGAAGCCGCCGGCATAGGGCTTGTTGCGGCTCACGCCGTAGCCGAGGCCGCGCAGCGTGTGCTCAACGGTTTCCGCCACCACCGGCACGCAGCTGGTGCCGTAGCGGTCGCCGAGCACGAATTCAGGCCGCGGACGCTCGTCCCTGTGGCCGGCGGTCGACGGCATGGAATGGCAATCGACCAGGATGGCGGCGCCGAAATCCCGGTGCAGAGCGGTAAACAGGCGCCGCAGCGCGCGGTGATAGGGCTTGTACAGCCCTTCGATTCGCCGCAGCGCGTCCTCCACCGGAAGGCGCTGGTCGTAGATTTCCTGGGCGTCGCCAACCACGCGCGCCACCGTGCCGAGGCCTCCGGCGACCCGCATCGAACGGGTATTGGCGAACGATGGCAAGCGGCCCTCGAACATGCGGGGGTCAAGCTCATAGGGCTCGCGGTTCACGTCGACGAAGCAGCGCGGGAAATGCGCGCGCATCAGCGGATAGCCGTGGCTGACCACGCCTGCGATCAACTGGTCGACGAAGCTGTCCTCGGAGCGGCGCAGCGCTGCGATGTCGAGCCGTGACACGGCAAGGAAGTCGCGTGGATAGACGGCGCCCGAATGCGGCGAGTTGAACAGAACCGGTCCGCGGCAGGCTGCCGGCTCGAGAACCTCATAGGGCGGGTCAAGCTCGTCGCGGATCACGCTCATGGGGGCCTGGATCACTCGATCGGGCGGTCTGCGGCCTGCTTTTGGGGCTGGGCGAGGCCGATCCGCCCTTTATACTGTCTATTGTCCATCCGCCGATGGACAAAGCCAAGCAGTGGTTTTGGTTCACCCGTTATTTACCCGGCATAAGTCTTATAGGGCGGCGGGGTCGCCCTGTCGGGTGTTCCTGGCGGGGCGTAAGTGGGTGGCGCAGTTGAGTATGTCGAAAATCCTCCTGGCCGAAGACGATACGGATATGCGGCGTTTCCTGGTCAAGGCGCTGCAGAACGCCGGATTCGAGGTCACCTCCTACGATAACGGCTTGTCGGCCTATCAGCGGTTGCGCGAGGAGCCGTTCGAGATGCTGCTGACCGATATCGTCATGCCGGAGATGGACGGTATCGAGCTGGCGCGCCGGGCGGCGGAACTCGATCCCGACATCAAGATCATGTTCATCACCGGCTTTGCCGCGGTTGCGCTCAACCCCGATTCCAGCGCCCCCAAGCAGGCCAAGGTGCTCAGCAAGCCGATCCATCTGCGCGAACTGGTCAGCGAAGTGCAGAAGCTGCTGACGGCGGCCTGACCGCCTGGGCCGGTGTCGTCCGGCCGTCTTGCCTCCCCTGTGGGGAGCCGATAGATAGCCATTTCGAAGGGCGCGTGATCCCGAAAAGCGGGTACCGGTTTTCGGACAAGATCACGCGCAAGACTAAAGGGCGCGTAGCTCAGCGGAAGAGCACTACCTTGACATGGTAGGGGTCACAGGTTCGATCCCTGTCGCGCCCACCACCCCCTCAACCGATCTGGAATTTGGAGACCGGCACATCTTGCCCGTGCGGAGTGTGCCGCGGCGGTTCAAAGTTTTCGGTCCTCCAGGCCCAGTTTCGAGTATATCTCGTTGACGTGTTTTTTAACGGCTTCGGGCGTGTCGTCGTGCTCGGGGGCCTTTTGCCAGCCGGCCCGCAAGCGCGCATATTCTGAAATTTCGTCATCCTGCTGAGAGGTCGGTCCGCACACGCCATATGCGCCGATCAATTCATTGCCGCGGAAGATCGGGGCGCAGCCGCCCGACGAGTAAATCTTCCCTCCTGTGATCACGGAGGCGTTCACCATCAATTGTGGATTGCGTTCCTGGAACCATTTTTGCACTACGAGCCCGTCGGGGAAGCGTGGGCTGACCGCGCGAAAGGCGCAGGCGGTGAAAGCTTTCGCGATAGCAAATTCCGGCAGGATGAACCCGCCGAGGTCGGTCCGCTCGAGAGCGATCAGGTGACCTTCGGGGCCAACCACGGCGGAGCAGACCCCGACGCCCATCTCAGTCGACTTTTCGACAACCGCCTCAAAGAACGGCCGGCACTCGGCGAGGCGCAGCTTGCTCATGTCATCTCCTCCATTTCCGGTTTTGAATTGATGATATTGGTGTTCAGCATTCTAGTGTAGTGCAACTCAATGGCCACTCCGACGGACGTTGGGTGCCGGCTTCATCATCAAACAGCGTCCACGCGTCGACGCACAGGCCGCACTGGCCACTAACAGAATGATGCTGGCTTCAAAACACCAACCTTTCGTTGCGAGGCTCACGAAATCAATCGTGCTGTATTTGTCTGCGTCCGTGCATTCGTTAGGTTATATGGAGACCGTAAGGATATCGCCCAGACTCATCGGCTTCCTGGAGATGTCGGCGGGTCGACGACGGTTGGCGTGATGGTAGCGACAATCTGTTACACAGTAGGGGAGAACTCATGTCGTTACTGAAACTGGATGGAGTGGAGCTTTACTACGAGTTACACGGCGATGGGCCGCCTGTCATTTTTATCCACGGCGCGAGCGGAACACATCTCACGTGGTGGCAGCAAATCGCCGAAATGCGCTATCATTTCTCTTGCCTGATCTATGACCTGCGCGGGTTCGGTCGATCGCGTCCGACCGGACCGTACAACGTTGGGGACGGGCATCCGCACTACGAAGATTTGCGTGAATTAATCAACCACGTCGGCTTCGGAGCCGAGAAGCTGAGCATTGTGGGCGCCTCGCTGGGCACGGGGCCCGCGATGCATTTCGCGATGGAAAACCGGGATCGGATGAACAAACTGGTGCTGGTGTGCGGTCCTGGCGGTGCGAGTTCACCATTAATCGCCGCGGGCTGGGAACGGCGTTATGCCCGATTCAAAAGTCGCGGGCAGCAACTTCAGAATTCTGCTCAGCCAGCTGCTCGCAGCAATCGAGTTCCACCGGTGCGGAGTCCGGGGGAAATGGAGAGGTTCGCGGTCGCATACCATCCATATGGCCCCGTCGGAGAGACCATGCATTTGGACTTTCCCGCGCTCACGTTCCTTTACGCCGAGATAATGGCTATGACTGGGGCAGCTCCCACGATCGATCTGCTGCCATGTTTCCATGCACGCCCCGTGACCGCGGACGAGGCTGGCAAGATTGAGTTTCCGGTCCTCGTGATCGGTGGAAGCGAAGATGCCCTGTTTCCTCCCGCTGACCTGGAAGAAGTCGCGGCACTCTTCCCGCAAGGCCGATCCTATATATTCAAGGGTGCAGGGCACGCTGCATATTACGAAAAAGCCCGTCGTTTTAATGATCTATTGCTCCGATTCCTTCAGCACGGACATGCCGATTGAAATTTGATCGTCCGCGCCAGCCTGACGGGAATGCGGGCGTCAGGTGGGCACGGTCAAGATCGCGTACTTCAGCCTATGACGGCGGTGGAGAGCGTATTCCAATCGTGCGTGGGCAGGATGCGGTCGGCTCGCCGAGCGATATCGGCGAGGGCGCGCCGCATCGATTCAAGGTCGTAGTAGATCGCCGGCGGAATTGCCTGATCGATGTTGAGATCGATCTTGCGGGCGATGTCGCCGACAATGGCCGCAGTTCCGATGTCGGTTTGAATGTAAACACACTGGTGACCGGGCGTGTGGGTATTGGCGTAAAGAATGCACTGAAGGCCCGGAAAGAGCTCGACATCTCCCTCGATCAATTCAACGCGCTCCCATAGTGAATCGACAAGCTCTGCAATGTCGGCTCGGTCGTAGAACAGACCCTTGCCGCCGATCGCGAGCGTGGCCGGCCCCATCGGAGCGGCCGCCGCCATCAGTTCGCTTCGCTGGATCACGATCCGCGCATTGGGCAATTGTGCGCAGCCGCCGGCGTGGTCGTAATGCAGATGCGTCAGTATCAGCGTCTTCACCTCCTCAGGTTTGACGCCGTGGATCGCAAGCTGCGCCGCCAGCGACTGATCGGGAGCGCATGTGTGAGGCCCCAGGCGGTGAATTTCCATCGCGCGCCGCGGGTCGCGCATGCCGCAATCGATTACAATGGGTCCTTCCTTTGCGCCCAGTATCAGAAATCCCAGAAACGGAACGCTCGATCGTTCTCGGTCCGTTGACAGGCTCCAGAATACGTCGAGGATGTTGGGAACTTCGGCTTCGCCGAGCAGGAGGGGGCGGATACGGTAGGTCACACGAATTCTCCCTTCAGTGTACCGCGGTTTGACTCGTTGCTGTCTTCCGGAAGTGAATTGCGCGATTCAGCCGTTAAGTCGATGCCTGACTGACCATCAATGTTGACGAGACGCAGCGCAAGCCGGCCAACCAACCGGGCGGCCGCAGATTTGCTGTGCCGATTGCAGTTGCGCGCAGCGAACAGCGTCGTTATGCGAAGAATATGTGCAGAGGGTATTTCAGCATGTCGGTTTCGACCCGCGGATCGTTCCACCAAATTCTGCAATCGTTGAGCCTTAAAAGTCGTGGGTTGCGGTCGGTCGCAACCAAGACGTGAGTTGCGCTTAATGGCCGCAATGTACTGATATTTCGACGGGGTAAACTCGTGAGGATAGACAATGCGTAGGTGGTAGCGCCGGCCATTGATGGCAACTTCCAAGATCAACAATGCACGCCGCATTCGGGACCATGAATCGAGGACGATGAGATGGGTGACGCTAAGGGTTTGCGACAGGTGGGCTACTTTGATTGTGCGGGTGGTGGTCAGGTTGTGGTGGAAGACGGCTTTGCCTACGTCGCGCATATGTCGGCACCGGCCGGGACGACCGTGGTCGATGTGCGCGACCCGAAAAATCCGAAGCAGGTCATTCATTTCGAGATGCCGGCCGGTACCCACTCTCACAAGGTTCGTGTCGGCAACGGACTGATGCTGACCAACCATGAGGTTCTGCCCCGCCGGCCAACGCCGGAAGGCTTCAAGGGTGGTCTCGGCATCTACGATCTCGCGACGCCGGGAAAGCCGAAGCGGATCGGCACCTGGGAAACCGGGGGCTCGGGTGTGCACCGCTTCGATTTCGATGGCCGTTATGCCTATATCTCGCCGACAGCCGAAGGCTATCTCGGCAATATCGTCATGATTCTCGATTTCGAGGATCCGGCAAATCCGCAGGAGATCGGACGCTGGTGGCTGCCGGGTCAATGGACCGCAGGCGGCGAGACCCCGGCCTGGAAAGGCGATGCGCATCGTTGCCACCATCCGCTGCGGCGCGGCGACCGGCTCTATACGAGCTATTGGCACGGTGGCTTCGTCATCCTCGACATCAGCGACATGAGTAAACCAACCATGGTAAGCCATCTCGACTGGAGCCCGCCGTTCCCCTGGCCGACCCACACGACGCTGCCGCTGCCCTACAAGCTGCAGGGACGCGATATCATGCTGGTCGCCGACGAGGATGTGCTGCGCACGCATCCGTCCTATCCGTCTTTCCTGTGGCTGGTCGACATCACCGACGAGAAGCATCCGATGCCATTCTCAAGCTTCCAGGTCGAAGAGGTGGACGGCTCCGAACAGCCCGAATTCACGGGTTGTCATCAACCGAGCGAAAAGGTCATGGGAACGGAAATTCCGGTCGCCTGGTTCGCCCACGGGTTGCGGATCATCGATATCAAGAATCCGCACGCGCCGACCGAAGTCGGCCGGTTTGTGCCGGATCCGGCGCCGGGCTGCGACCGGGTTCAATCCAATGACGTCACCTTCGATGACAACGGACTTATCTATCTGCTCGATCGGCTGCGCGGCTTGACAATTGTCGAGCGCGTGGCCTGATCGGTCGACGACAAGCGGGGTCAGCGCAGGACCGCGTTTGCAAGGCCGGAAGCCGGATGCTGGCGGGCCCTGCCTGCCAGCTCCGTCGACAGCCACGGAGCTAAACATAAAGGAGGCAAGAGATGAATCGGTTCAGGTTGAAGTTCGTCAGTTTGGTCGGTGCCGCACTCATGTTCGGGGCCACGGCCGGCTACGCCGAGCCATTGAAAATCCGCATCGGTTGGGTTGTAACGCCGGCCCAGCTGACCCCGGTCCTTTTCCAAAAGAAGGATATTCTGAAACACTACGGCAAAAGCTACACGGTCGACGCGGTCCGCTTCCGTGGTTCGTCGCCGCAGATCACGGCACTGGCCGCAGGCGAACTCGACATCGCCGCACTCGCGTTCTCGTCGTTCGCGCTGGCAATTCAGAATGCCAATATGAAAGACCTCCGGGCGATCGCCGACGTCTTTCAGGACGGCGCCAACGGATATTACTCGAACAGATACTTCGTCAACGGTGATGGCGACATCAAGAAAGTTGAAGATCTCAAGGGCAAGCGGGTCGCGAGCAACGGCGTCGGCGGCGCAATTGATATGGCTCTGCGGAAGATGTTGCACAGCAAAGGGCTGGACAAGGGCGACTATACGCTCCTTGAAGTTCGCTTCCCGAATATGCCGGCAATGCTGAAGGAAGAGAAGGTCGATTTGGTCGGCGCCGTGCTGCCATTCTCCAATACGCTCGAGAAGCAAGGCGCCCGCGCGCTGTTCTCAATGAAGGACGCCATGGGCGAAACGCAGATGATCCTGTGGGCCGCTCGCGAGCCCTTCCTGGATAAGAACAAGCAAGCGTTGCTCGACTTCTTTGAAGACCAGCAGCGTGCGCTGCACTGGTTCCTCGATCCGAAGAACCGCGATGAGGCGATCAAGATCATTTCCGCCTTCACCAAGCGACCGGCATCGAGCTATGCGTCCTGGCTGTTCACCAAGAAGGACTACTATCGAGCCCCCGACGGCCAGATCAACGTGACGGCACTGTCGAACAATGTTGCCTTGCAGCACGAACTCGGGTTTCTGAAGGCCCCCATCGATGTACCCAAGTTTGTCGATAACTCGCTTGCGAAAGAGGCGGGTTCGCGGCTTAAATAGCGAGTGGCCGTGAGCAAAGCATCGAGGTCATCGCGGCCGGCCGAGATTGTTGTCGACCGTGTGACGCACACCTACGCACCGTCGCGCGGCAGGCTGGTTACCGCACTTGAATCAGTCACGCTTCAGGTCCGGCAGGGCGAATTCCTTGCCCTGCTGGGCCCGAGCGGTTGCGGAAAATCGACACTCCTCTATCTCATGGGCGGATTTCTGCCGGTCGAGCAGGGCTCCATCACGGTCGACGGGCGTCCCGTGGTCGGCCCCGGACCTGACCGGGGCATCGTCTTCCAGCATTTTGCGCTTTATCCCTGGAAGACGGTCCGCCAGAACGTGCTTTACGGGCTCGAAAAACAGCGGCTCCCGCGGCACGAGCGAGAGGCGCAGGCGGATCACTTCATCCGCATGGTGCACCTGACGGGGTTCGAGGACAGCTACCCCTCGCAACTCTCCGGCGGGATGAAACAGCGCGTGGCAATTGCGCGGACGCTCGCCATGGACCCGGCCATTCTGCTGATGGACGAACCGTTCGGCGCCCTTGACGCGCAGACGAGAAGCATCATGCAGGAAGAACTGCTCACTATTTTGAACAAGACGAGCAAGACGGTCATCTTTGTGACGCATGACGTCCAGGAAGCGTTACTGCTGGCCGACCGTATTGCCGTCATGTCTGCCCGCCCGGGACGCATCAAGGAGATCGTCGACGTCAGCGATCTCGGCCGCGGTACCCAGCGCATGCACCGACCCGATTTCAGTCAGCGGGTCGAACGGCTCTGGAGTCTGGTCCGCGATGAAGCCTTGCGTGCGCAAGGAACGGCTGCGCCAACCCAGACGGAGAGCTGATGGGCGTGATCGGCCGCTATTTTCCGCTCGTGCTGCTGCTCGCAGCCTGGGAAGCGGCGTCACAGGCCGGGCTGATCGATCCGTCCTTGCTGCCCGCCTTCTCGAGCGTTGCTTCCGCGTTGTGGGGCCTGTTGTCCGATCCGGATACTTACCGCCACGGCGCCTCCTCGCTGCTGCGACTCTGCGGCGGGCTCGGATTGGCGATTCCGGTCGGTGTCGCGCTCGGCATCGGGATGGCACGATCCGAGACCATGCGCGTCATCGTCAATCCGCTCGTGCAAACGATTTACCCGATGCCGAAATCGGCATTGATCCCGGTGATGATCATGTGGCTGGGCCTGGGTCAGGCGGCAAAGATCGCACTGATCTTTCTCGGCTGTCTGCTTCCTATCGTGGTGTCCGCCTACAATGCCGCCAGGGGCGTCGACCTGGTGCTGATCTGGTCTGCCCAAAACGCCGGGGCCGGTCGCGGCGAACTGCTGCGGGAAATCATCCTGCCGGCAGCGATGCCAGAAATTCTTGCCGGAGTGAGGACCGCGCTGGCCCTCTCCTTTGTGCTGCTTGTCAGCTCGGAGTTTCTCATGGCGCGTGACGGTCTCGGCTATCTGATTGCATTCCTCGGCGAGGGTGGCATTTACGACGCCATGTTCGCAGCGGTCCTTGTGGTCACTGCGCTCGGATTTTTCGCAGACCGGCTGTATCTCGCCTTCATGCAGTACATGCTGGTGTGGAGGGGATAATGGCGGCATCACGGGTGCCTGTAGCGACCCGACTGTGGCACGCGACGTCGTCGGTGGCTTCACTCGTTGTTGCGTTGATAGCGTGGGAAGTTGTTGCGCGCGCCAACGTCGTTTCCAGTTTCCTGCTGCCGAGCCTCTCCGATGTCCTGGTGCGTGTATATACACAGGCCCTTGAGGGCCAGTTGTTCGTCGATCTCTTTTTTACGGTTTGGAGGGCGCTCGCCGGTTTCACCCTTGCCGGCATTTTCGGCGTCCTCATCGGCTTGAGCCTGACGCGCAACAGGGTGGTGCGCTGGATTTTTGACCCACTGATCTCGGTTGGCTTGCCGGCGCCCAAGATCGCCTTCCTTCCGGTGTTCATCCTCTGGTTTGGACTCTTCGACATCTCCAAGATCCTGATGGCGGCATTCGCCTCCATATTCCCGGTGATTGCGGCCACCGCCGCAGGGGCGCAAGGCGTGGACAAGTTCCTCGTCTGGTCGGCGCGCAGCGCCGGCGCATCCGAACGACAGGTGCTCGGAGAAATTATTATGCCCGCTGCCATGCCGGAAATCCTCACGGCCCTGCAGGTGGCGTTGCCGATTTGCATGATCGTGACAATCGTGTCCGAGATGACCATGGGCGGCGACGGATTAGGCGCATCCATGCTGAATTCCGCCCGGTTCGCGGATTCGGTAGGGGTATTCGCGGGCATCGTCGAGGTCGCGATCACCGGTATTGTGCTCATCAAGATGCTGGAGTTCGTACGTCGCCGGCTGTTGCAGTGGCACCAGGAATCCCAATCGTGAACGGTCGGTCTGCACGCCGCTCAAACCATCGCAAGACAGGATCATTTCATCATCGAAGCTGCGGTCACGCCCAGGCCGGCGTTTCGATTCGTCACTTCCAATACAGTTTGGTCGCGATCGCCGCGCCCTCGGTCATCGCCTTCAGCTTGGCGAAAACCACGTCCGGATCGACCGCCGCCTGGCCCACCCAGGTGCCGAAACCGCAATCGCTGCCGACGATGACGTTCTCGCGTCCGATCAGCATTGCATAGTGTCCGATGCGCTGGGCGACCAGCTCCGGGTGCTCGATGAAGTTCGATTTCGATTCGATCATCCCGGGGATCAGCACCTTGCCGTCCGGCGGTTTCACCTTCAAGGGAGTTTCAGATAAGTGCTTGTATTCTTTGCCGAATAGCCACCAAAATCCGTCGCTCAAGCAGAATTCTGCGAATTGTCCGGTTCTTTTCCCTGTTGGCAGGGAATTCGTGGTGGAGACGGGTTCGTATCAGACTGCTTCCACCACCATCAACCGCCGGAATCCACCCGGCAGGTTTGCGCCGTTGCTTGCAAAGCGCGGCCGTCTTTGAGCGGTTGACCTGTATCAACATGCCTTACCGCCGATCCTTCATCCTGAGTTTGTACCGGATGAAGGTCAGTTATGGCGTGGGAGACGATCCGAAAACGCCCTGAGGATTTTGCCGGCGCCAACCTTCTCGATTACGGTGCCGAGGTGACGGCGTTCTCGTGGGCGCAGGCGCGTGCCCTGCTCGATGGTCTTCCCGGCGGCGGCCTCAATATTGCCCACGAGGCAATCGACCGGCATATCCAGGCCGGGCGTGGCGACAAGCTGGCGCTGCGGTGGTTCGGGCGCGACGAAAGCATCCGCGACTTCAGCTATGCCGCGCTTGGCGCGGAGGTCAGCCGGTTTGCCAACATTCTGGCACAGCACGGGATCGCAAAGGGCGAGCGGGTGTTCTCGCTGCTTGGCCGCGTGCCGGAGCTCTACATCGCCGCGCTCGGAACGCTGAAGAACGGCAGCGTGTTCTCGCCTTTGTTCTCGGCCTTCGGGCCCGAGCCGATCAAATCCCGCATGACGATCGGCGGTGCCAGGGCGCTGGTCACGACGGAAGCATTCTACCGGCGCAAGGTCGAGCCCTGGCGGTCGGAGCTTGCCAGTCTGCAGCATGTCTTCCTGACGGAATGTTCCGGCAATCCTCCAGCGGGCACGATCGACCTCAACGCCGAATTGACGAAAGTGGCACCGTCGTTCGCCACCGTGCGAACGCAGCCGGAAGACATGGCGTTGCTGCATTTCACCAGCGGCACCACCGGACGGCCGAAGGGGGCCGTGCATGTACACGAGGCGGTGGTTGCACATCACATCACCGGCCGGCTCGCGCTCGACCTGCATGCGGACGACATATTCTGGTGCACCGCGGATCCGGGCTGGGTGACCGGCACCTCCTACGGAATCATCTCGCCGCTGACCAATTGCGCGACCATGATCGTGGACCAGGCGGAGTTCGACGCAGAGCGCTGGTATCGAATCCTGCAGGATCAGAAAGTCACGGTCTGGTACACGGCGCCGACGGCGATCCGCATGCTGATGAAGGTGGGCGCCGGGATCGCCAGGGGATTCAACCTGTCCAATCTGCGCTTCCTGGCGAGTGTCGGCGAGCCGCTCAACCCGGAAGCCGTGCTGTGGGGCGTCGAAGCGTTCGGCAAGCCATTCCACGACAACTGGTGGCAGACCGAGACCGGCGGAATCATGATCTCGAATTTTCTGTCGATGGACGTCAAGCCGGGCTCGATGGGCCGGCCGCTGCCCGGCATTGTCGCCGGCATCGTCGAACACGCTGACGGTGGCGCAGTGCGCGAAGTCACCAAGCCCATGGCCATGGGCGAACTTGCGCTGCGGCCTGGCTGGCCGTCGATGATGCGCGCCTATCTCAATGAAGAGGCACGCTACCGCAAATGCTTCGTCGGCGATTGGTACCTGACCGGCGATCTCGCGATGCGAGACAGCGAGGGCTATTATTGGTTCGTCGGGCGGGCCGATGACGTCATCAAGAGCGCCGGCCACCTGATTGGTCCGTTCGAAGTGGAAAGCGCGCTGATGGAGCATCCGGCCGTCGCCGAGGTGGGGGTGATCGGCATTCCCGAACCGACCGCGGGTGAGGTGGTCAAGGCATTCATCGCCCTCAAGGACGGCATCGAAGCCAGCGAGGCCCTGCGCAAGGCATTGCTTGGCCATGCACGCAAGCGTCTCGGGCCGGCGGTGGCGCCGAAGGATATCGCCTTTCGGCAGAACTTGCCGAAAACGCGCAGCGGCAAGATCATGCGCCGCCTGCTGAAGGCGCGTGAGCTCGGCCTGCCCGAAGGCGACATCTCGACGCTGGAAAGCGAAGAGCGATGACCGCAGCCACCGACAAGCCCCATCTATCGCGGGACCACGCACTGGATCTTCTCAAACGGATGGTCCGCATTCGCCGTTTCGAGGGCAAGTGCGCCGAGCTTTACACCGAGGAGAAGATCAGGGGCTTCCTGCATCTCTATGACGGCGAGGAAGCGGTCGCGGTTGGCGTCATTCCGGTGCTCGAGCAGAAGGACCGCATCATCGCCACCTATCGCGAGCACGGGCATGCTCTTGTGCGCGGCGTGCCGATGACCGAGGTACTGGCCGAGATGTACGGCAAACAGGAAGGTTGCAGTCACGGCCGCGGCGGATCGATGCACCTGTTCGACCGGGCCGCCAATTTCTACGGCGGCAACGCCATCGTGGGTGGCGGCTTGCCGGTGGCGGTTGGCTTGGCATTGGCCGATCTGATGCGCGGCAATGATGTCGTCACTGCCTGCTTTTTCGGAGAGGGGGCGGTTGCCGAGGGCGAGTTTCACGAGAGCTTGAATTTGGCGGCACTGTGGGGCCTGCCGGTGCTGTTCGTGTGTGAGAACAATCGCTACGCCATGGGGACGGCCTTGGCGCTGTCAGAATCCGAAACGGATATCCAGCGCAAGGCGACCTGCTACCGGCTCGAGGCCGAAGCGGTCGACGGCATGGATGTGGTTGCAGTCGAGGCCGCCGCCCGGCGCGCGGTGCACGCGGTGCGGAAGACCCGCAAGCCCTATTTCCTCGAATGCCGGACCTACCGGCTGCGCGCCCATTCGATGTTTGACGCCCAGCTCTATCGTGACAAGGCGGAGGTCGAGGAATGGCGGCACAAGGGACCGATCGTCCGGTTCCGCAACTGGCTGGAAGCCAATCACCTGATCCATCCGGATGAACTGACCCGGATCGAAGCGGAGGTCGACGCCGAGATCGCCGAGGCGTTCGCGTTTGCCGAAGCCGGTACTTGGGAGCCCATCGAACAGCTCGCCCGCTTCACCTATGCGGAGAAGAGCGCCTGAGGTTCGATCGACAGCATATGCAGCAGCAAACCATCCAAGCTGACGTGGCCGAGATCTCCTACCGGGAAGCGGTGCGCGAGGCCATTCGCGACGCGATCAAGCGTGACGAGCGCGTCTTTCTGATGGGCGAGGATGTCGGCCGCTATGGCGGCTGCTACGCGGTGAGCAAGGGGCTGCTGGAGGAATTCGGGCCGGAGCGGATCCGCGATACGCCGCTGTCGGAATCGGGTTTCACCGGCGCCGGTATCGGCGCCGCGATGGCCGGCATGCGGCCGATCGTCGAAGTGATGACAGTGAATTTCAGCCTGCTCGCGCTCGACCAAATTCTCAACACTGCGGCCACGGTGCGGCACATGTCCGGCAATCAGTTCGGCGTGCCGCTGGTGATCCGCATGGCAACCGGCGCCGGCCGCCAGCTTGCCGCGCAACACTCGCACAGCCTGGAAGGGTGGTACGCGCATATTCCGGGCATCAAGGTGCTGGCGCCGGCAACGCTGGAGGATGCCCGTGGCATGCTGTGGACCGCGCTGGAGGACCCCGATCCGGTGCTGATCTTCGAGAACGTCATGCTTTACAACATGCTGGGCAAGCTGTCCGCCGGGGCCGGGCCGGTCGATATCGACAAGGCTGCGGTACGGCGCCCCGGCCGCGATGTCTCGCTCGTCACCTATGGCGGTTCGTTGTGGAAAACGCTGGAGGCGGCGGCGGCGCTCGCGGGCGAGGGGATCGAGGCGGAGGTCGTCGACCTGCGCAGCCTGCGGCCGCTCGACGACGCGACGATCATGGCATCGGTGGCCAAAACCCGGCGGGCGGTCATTGTCGACGAAGGATGGCGGAGCGGCAGCCTGGCGGCGGAAGTCGCCATGCGCATCGTCGAACAGGCATTCTGGGAACTCGACGCGCCGATCGGCCGCGTCTGCAGCGAGGAAGTGCCAATTCCGTACCCGGCCCATCTGGAATATGCGGCGATCCCGCAGGCGCCCAAGATCGTCGCGGCCGCCAAGGCCGCCCTCGGGCGCGGGTGAGAGATCGCCGTGGCCGAATTCCGCATGCCTTCGCTCGGCGCCGATATGGAGGCGGGCACGCTGGTGGAATGGCTGATCAAGCCAGGAGATCAGGTCAAGCGCGGTGACATCGTCGCGGTTGTCGAGACGCAAAAGGGCGCGATCGAGATCGAAACCTTCGAAAGCGGCCAGGTCGAAAAGCTGCTCGTCGGTCTCGATACCAGGGTGCCGGTTGGCACGCCGCTGGCGCTGATCAAAACCGAGGGCGAAGCGAAACCGGCGGCAGCGGCGCCGCGGGCACCCGTCAGGCCAGCGGTGGCACCAGCCATTCCAACGGCTAAACCGGCACCTGCACCGCCGCCGGTTCCCGCCGCCGTGGCACCAGGCGGCCGCGTGCGGGTGTCGCCGGCCGCGCGGCGGCTCGCCGCGGCGCGCGGCGTCGATCTGTCCCTGCTGACCGGGACCGGTCCCGCCGGCGCGATCGTCCACGCCGATGTCGAGCGTGGCGTTCCTGCCACGCCCGCGCCATCGGCAGGAAGAAAGCGCGCGCCCGGACTCGATCTCGATGCCATGCGCGTGGCGATCGCCGCCGCCATGGCGCGTTCGAAGCGGGAAATCCCACATTACTATCTCGCCCACGAGGTCGACATCACCGCCTGTACCGAATGGCTGATTCAGACCAATGCCGCGCGACCGCCCGCCGGCCGCCTGTTGGTCGGAGCGCTCACGATCAAGGCGGTTGCCCTGGCGGCGCGCCGCTACTCCGCTTTCAACGGGTTCTACCGCGACGGCAGGTTCGAGCCGGCGCCGGCGGTGGATGT